>Ga0209158_1002884_pt1 | contig 10257 bp, 10 predicted proteins | sample GraSoiAngelo_140_FD_185897 | JGI IMG/M metagenome (GOLD analysis project Ga0209158, IMG submission 185897) | Grasslands soil microbial communities from the Angelo Coastal Reserve, California, USA - 14_0929_12_30cm (SPAdes) (version 2) | ecosystem: Environmental > Terrestrial > Soil > Grasslands ...
GTAGGACGGACAAAAGGAGATCTCGTGATAGGACTACTGATCGGGGTTGACGCGGCCGGCGGGGGGTTCGTCGCCGCGCGGCAGTTCGTCAGCCGCCGCCTCCGGTTCGTGGACGCCATCCACAGGCCCGCAGCGCCGATCATCGCCGGCGTCGGTGCTGCCGCGCTCGCCGCCCCCATCGCGTTGCTGCCGCTGGTCACCCTGGGAACGGCGATCGCGTTCGGCGTGGGCGTAGCGGGTGGTGTCGCCAGTGGGCGGCGCGACACGCCTGGCTAGGCCGTCACGCCCCACGCACCACAACCCCACGCACTGTCGGTTTAGACGACCCGTAGCTCCTGGGCGGGACCCGTCACCTCGGGCCGTCCCGCCACGGTGCGCAGCGCCCGCACGGCGCCCTTCGCGAACGTCTTCCCCGCGCCCTTCTCGACCTCCTCCAGCGCACTCCACTTGGGGAATGCCGCTCGCACCGGCGTCGCCATCTGCAGAGTCTCGAACGCGTCGGCGACGGCGAGGATCTTGACGGTGTCGAGGAGCGGGAGGGCATCGATGTCCCAGTCCTCCCCTACGATCTCGTAATAATGGCCGTACTCGGCGATGATCTCGGCCGCGCCGCGCATCGCCCGCGCCACGGGCACCGTGTCGTCCGTCACTGCCCGCGACAACAGGCGCAGCAGGCGCTGGTCGCGCGCGCCCACCTCGTGCAGCAACGCGGCGACGTGCAGGTTCTCGACGTCGTCCGCCGGCAGCTTGAGCTCCCGCGCGATCGCCGCGGCCACCTGCGCGACGCGGTTGCTGTGCCCCTCCTGAGTGTGCTCCGTGGACTCAAGGTGATACGTCAGGAGTTCGAGCGTCGCGAGGTACGCGTTCTTCACGTCCCCGAGCCGCGCCTCGCGCTGCTCCGCGAGCCTTCCCACCACGTAGCCCGTGAGGATCAGGAACCCACCCCACGGCACGAGGGCGAGTAGCGCGCCGCTGTAGAAGCCGGGGAGCATCCCGATGCCCTGGACATATTGGTCGAAGAAGATCAGCGCCACGACGAACACGCCGGCCAGCACGGCGAAACGGCGTCCGCCGTAGAACCCGGCGAGGATCATCGGCAGGTAGTAGAAGCTCAGGAACGCGAACTTGTCTTCGACGAGGGCATGGATGCCCAGCATCGCGGCGACGAGGATGAGAACGAAGATCCGCTCGAAGTTGCGGAAGAAGAACAGCTTGGCGCGCTCCACCTGCCGCGGCTGGACCACGGGGACCTCGGGCTCTGGATTTTGTCTAGGGCGGGCGCGCGTCCCAAAGTGGGGAACGCCGTCCCGGCGCGCAATAGCGCGCTACCGCTACGTGGGGAGTGGGGAGTGGTACCTCGCGGTGCGCATTGGAGTTACGGATCGCACCGTCGCGAACCACTCCCCACTCCCCACGCCCTAGGTGTTGGAGCGCTCCTCGTAGCCGGCGCAGGCGAGCTTGGGGAGCTGGGGGTAGCGCAGGAAACGCGGATCCACCTCCGCGCGCGCGCACCGATAGAACGTCGAGCCGCGCCGGCTGGTCACGATGCGCATCCAGTGGCACGTGAAGCAGAGACCGACGGCCTCGCCCCCTCTCTCGTCCCGCTCGCCCCCTGGGCTCAGACCCGGACCTCTACGGGCCCGTGCGGCAGCCGCTCTCGAGGTCCACCACGAAAAACCAGAGTGCCACGATCAACCCCGCCAAAGCCCCACCCACCGCGCCCTGGACGACGACACCCTGCAGCGGTCGCTTCATGATCGCACCCTCCATTCGCACTCGAGGCACTTCTCCCGCCAATATCGTGCGGGGCGCCCCCAGCGCAACCGCCGGTACGCTATAGCATTTTCGCCGGGCGGTTCCCCATCTTGGTACGCATGACCGGGCACGCCACGCCTCCCGAGCTGCCGCCGGGGCTGCTCGAGGAGTACCTCGCGGGGATGCGGCCCGTGCTCGCTGCGCTCGCCGGACTCGCCGAGCGCCTCGCCGCCGCCAGGACCGATCTGGCCGCGCTCGAGGCGCTGCGCCGGGAGACTCACAAGATCCACGGGTCCGCGGGCTCCTTCGGCTTCATGGAGGTGTCGCGCCTCGCGGCCGGAATGGAGGCGACGGTCAAGGACTGGATCTCCTGGCCCGGGGACCCGGAGGTCGACCGCGGCTCACTCACGCGCTGGTTCGTCGCGCGCTTGGCCGAGATGCTCGGGCTCGAAGTTCCCCGGCCGGCGGCGGCCGCTCCACGGCCGCGGGTGGGTCCCCCACCCCGCCCGTCGCAGGCGACCACGCGACCGACCCAGCAACCGCTGCAGAACCCACCGCCCCCGGTGCCACCTCCTAAGCAGCCACCGGCTCCACCGGCGACTCCCACCCGCACTTCGCCACCACCTGCTCCTCGCGCGCCAGCCGGCGGCCCAAAGGTCGCGCCGGCCCCACCACGTCCGGCGCCTGCGACGCCGAAGGCGGAGCCCCCCGCGCGGTCCCCGGCGAAGGCGGACCTGCCCTGGATTCTCGCACCCGATGCGGCGCACGCAGAGCCGCCGGCTCCCGTCGAGCGTCCGCCGCCTGCGCCGCCAAAGCCCGCGCCCGCACCGAGTCCTCCGCCGGCCGTGGCGCCGTCGGCTCCCGCGGGCGCCGTGCCCGAGATCGTGTTCGTGGAAGACGACGCGGCGCTCGCCGAGCTCCTCGCGTACGGCCTCGGCACGCGCGGCTACCGGTTCGTGGCCTACAGAAACGGCCGCGAGGCGCTGCAGGAGCTGCTCGCGCTCGACGTTCGGGGCACTCACCCGCTGCTCTTGCTGGACGTCGACCTCCCCGCACTCGACGGCTACTCGATCCTCGACGCCCTGCAGCGCGCGCGCCCCGGGACGTATCGCGTCGTCTTCACGACAGTGCACGGGACCGAAGAGGAGCAGCTGCGCGGTCTCGAGGCGGGTGCCCTCGACTACCTGGTGAAACCGATCAGCCTGCGCGTGGCCCTCGAGAAGATCAAGCGCTGGGTAGGGAGGTGACGAGCCGTCAGTTCCTTCTCATCGTCGCCATCGCCCAGGGCGCGCTGCTCGTCGCCCTGGTCGTTCTCATCATTCTGAATCGCTGGGTGCGGGTGCGCCGCCGCGCACAGGTCCACCCGCGGCGGATCGAGCTCGACGGGTTGATGCAGCGGTGGTCGCTCGGGCAGGCGCCCTCCGGCGAGGTGCTGCGTGCGCTGGCGCGCCTGCCGGTCCCGGTGGCGATCGATGCGCTCGTCACGTGGTCCGCCCGCATCGGGGGCGAGCGCTGGCAGGAGCTGTCCCGAGGGCTGGAGAACCAGGGGTGGGCGCGGGCGGTGCGCGCCAGCAGCCGCTCGGCGCGCTGGTGGAAGCGGTTGGACTGCGCCCGCTTTCTCTCGGTCGCGGCCACGTCGCGCGACATCGGCCGGGTGCTGCGGCTGCTGCACGACCATCACCCGGCCGTCCAGATCGCCGCCGCCACGACGCTCGAGCGGGTGGGGAGCGCGGCGCTCGTGACCGCGGCGCTCGAGCAGCTGCCGTTCCTGGGTCCCACGGTGCAGGCCTACTACGCGAGCGTCCTGAAACGCGCCCGTCCGGCCGTGCTGCAACATCTGCAGAAGCTGTTCCGGCGGCTCGACGACCCCCGGCTCCCCCGGCTCATCGAGTTTGCCGGGCGACTGGAAGAGCCCGTGCTCCGCGAGGCATTCACCACGCTCGCCACGCATCCCGAGGCGGAGGTGCGAACCCAGGTCGCCCGCGCGCTCGGCAAGTTCCCCCATTCCGAGTCGGTCGCCGCGCTCGGCTACCTCGTCACCGACGAGGCGTGGCCGGTGCGTGCCCAAGCGGCCCGCTCGCTCGGCATGATCGCAGACCCGAAGACCCTACCCGCCGTGCGGGAGGCGCTGCGCGACCCGGAGTGGTGGGTGCGGCTGCGTGCCGGCCTCGCCCTCACCCGCTTCGGCGCCGCCGGCCGCAACCTCTTGCTCGAGGTCGAAGTCGGCGGGGACCCTGAGGCGCGCGATATGGCGGCGCTGATCCTCGGGCTCTCGCCCCAGGCCCTCGCGGAGTACGCCGCGTGAGCGAGCTGATCCGAGTCACCGACATCGTCATCCTGGCCTACTTCCTGGCCCTCAACACCTTCTATGCCCTGCTGCTCGTGCTGTCGATCCCGGAGATCTGGGAGCAGACGCGCCTGGCCGAGGACGAGGACTTCCAGCGCCTGATGCAGAGCGACGCGTTGCCGCCGATCACGATCCTCGTCCCGGCCCACAACGAGAGCGCCACCATCGAGGCGAGCGTCACGGCGATCCTGACGCTCGAGTACCGGAACTTCGAGGTCGTCGTCGTCAACGACGGCTCCAAGGACGATACCCTGGAGCGGCTGCGCCACGCCTTCGACCTGTACGAAGTGCCGCGCACCTATCCCGAGACGCTGTCCACCTACCCGGTGCACGCCGTGTACCGTTCACGCACGCGCACGCGGCTGCTCGTCATCGACAAGGAGAACGCCGGCAAAGCGGACTCGCTCAACGCCGCCGTCAACGCGAGCCGCTTCCCCCTCGTGATCGCGGTGGACGCGGACACGCTGATCGAGCCCGACGCGCTGCTCCGCCTCACGCGGCCGTTCCTGCTCGGCCGGCAGATCGCCGCGGTCGGCGGCACGGTCCGCGTGGCCAACGGCTGCACGGTGAAGGACGGCCGCGTGACCGACGCCAGGGTTCCCCGCCGCTTCCTCCCGGGCATCCAGGTGGTCGAGTACCTGCGCGCGTTCCTGTTCGGTCGCCTCGGCTGGAACCGCCTCGGCGGCAGCCTCGTCATCTCCGGCGCGTTCGGCCTGTTCCGCAAGGAGTACCTCCACGCCATCGGCGGGTACCAGACGAGGAGCGTGGTGGAGGACATGGACCTCGTCATCCGCCTGCATCGTCACCTGCAGCGGCAGAAGATCCGCTACGAGATCCCCTTCATTCCCGACCCCGTCGCCTGGACGGAGGTCCCGGAATCGGGCCGCATCCTCGCGCGCCAACGCGAGCGCTGGCATCGCGGCCTCATCGCCGCGATGTGGCAGTACAAGGGGATGCTCTTCAACCCCCGCTACGGCCGGGTCGGGTGGATCGCGATGCCCTTCTTCACCTTCGGGGAGATGATCGCACCGCTCGTCGAGGTAGCCGGCTACGTCGTCACCGCCGTCGGCCTCGCGCTCGGCATCGTCAACACGTCGTTCGCGTTGCTGTTCCTGCTCGTCGCCTGGGGCTACGGCATGCTGTTGTCGCTCTGGGCCGTGGTGCTCGAAGAGGTGAGCTTCCGCCGCTACGGTCGTCTCGGGGATCTCATCCGTCTGCTGTGCTACGCGACGCTCGAGACGTTCGGCTACCGCCAGCGCACGGTGTGGTGGCGGCTGAAGGCCTTCTTCACGGTGTTCACCTTGCGGCAGCGGTGGGGGGAGATGACCAGGAAAGGGTTCGAGGATGCCGGGAAGCAGGCGGCAGGCTAGACGGGTCGCTAGTCCCTCGCCGCGCTCGTTTCCCGCGACACTCTCTCCGCATCGCGGAGCACCCGCAGCACGTTCAGTCCGGCGACCTTTCTCACGTCCTGCTCGCTCCAGCCCCTGCGCAGCAGCTCCGCGAGGAGATCCGGGAACTTCGCCACGTCCTCCAGCCCCACCGGCACGGTCGTGATGCCGTCGAAGTCGGAGCCCAGGCCCACGTGGTCCACGCCCGCCACGTCGCGGATGTGCTCGATGTGGTCGGCCACTTGCTGCAGCGTGGCCCTGGGCGCGGTGGCCTCACGGCTTCGCACCGTGTCGGCGATGAGGGCGGAATCCGCGCCCGCCGCCCGCAGCGCGCGGGAGCGCGCCGTGACGCTGTCGCCGTAGGCGCGCACCGCCTCCGAGACGAAGGTCGGGTAGAAGTTCACCATCACCACCCCGCCGTTCGCCTTCACCATTCGCAGGATCGAGTCGGGGACGTTGCGCACGTGGTCGCAGAGCGCGCGGGCCGAGGAGTGCGAGAACAACACCGGCGCGCGCGACACCCGGATGGCGTCCACCATCGTGGCGTCCGAGACGTGGGCGAGGTCCACCAGCATCCCCAGCCGGTTCATCTCGCGTACGACGTCCTCGCCGAACGGCGTCAGTCCGTTGTGCTTCGCGCTGTCGGTGGCGGCGTCGGCCCAGTCGATCGTCTCCCAGTGCGTGAGCGTCATGTAGCGCACGCCCAGCCGGGAGAACATGCGCAGCGCGCCGAGCGAGTTTTCGATCGCGTGTCCCCCTTCGATCCCGATGAGACAGGAGATCTTGCCCGCCTTGAAGTTCCGCTCGACGGCGGCGGCGGTGGCCGCTTCCGCGAAGGTCTGCGGATACTTACGACACAAGCGGTGCGCGAGGTCGATCTGCTCGAGCGCGTACACCGCCGGGTGCTCGCCACCGTGGATCGTGGTGACCGGGACGTAGGCGGACCAGAACTGGCCGCCGACCCCGCCCGCTCGCAGGCGCGGGATGTCGGTCATCAGCTTGGGCTGGCTCGCCGCGAAGTCCACCGAGTCGAGTCCCCCGCGCTCCCGGATGGCGTCGGGAATGTCGTTGTGGCCGTCGATCAAGGGGACCGTCTTGAGGAGCCGCACGGCCTGCGCCCGGTAGTCCTGGGCGGATAGGCGGATAGGTGGATAGGCGGATAGAAATGCGAGAAGCAAGCTAAGCGCCCCACTGCCCATCCGCCTATCCGCCGGCATATGTGCTCCCCAGTGCGCGTTCGCGTGCCGAAAGCTGGCGTCGCAGGTGCCGGTTATCAAGATTACGTTTCGAGACATGAGGCCCGACTCGAAGGTCAAGATCGCGTTCGAGCTCAACGGCGACCCGGTCGAGGTCGCCTTCGCTCCGCACAAGACGCTGCTCGAGGTGCTGCGGGAGGATCTCGCCCTCACTGGCACGAAGCACGGGTGCGAATTGGGCGAGTGCGGAACGTGCACGGTGCTGCTCGACGGCGCGCCCGTGCTGTCGTGCCTGGTGCTCGGCCTCGCGTGCGAGGGCCGCCGCGTGAAGACGGTGGAAGGGCTGGCGCAAGGCAGCCGGCTCCACCCGCTGCAGGAAGCCTTCGCGGTGCTGGGCGCCGCCCAGTGCGGCTACTGCACCCCAGCCTTCCTCCTCACCGCCGACGCGCTCCTCACCGACAACCCGAGCCCCGGTCGCGACGACATCAAGCAGGCTCTGTCGGGCAACCTCTGCCGCTGCACCGGCTACATCAAGATCTACGAGGCGGTGGAGCTGGCCGCGGCCCGTCTGCGGGGTGAGAGCGCAGAGCCGGCACGGGAGTCGCTGTATGGCTCGCGGTAAGAAGGCGGCGGACCGCCCGACCGCCCTCCGGGTGGTGGGGAAAGCGCTCCGCAAGGTGGACGCGACGGCCAAGGTCCTCGGGGTGACGAAGTTCGCCGACGACCTCTCCCTCCCCCGCATGCTGTACAGCAAGCTGCTGCGCAGCCCGCATCCGCACGCCCGCATCGTGCGTGTCGACGCGGCACAGGCCCTCGCTCTCCCCGGGGTCAAAGCCGTGCTCACAGGGAAGGATCTCCCGATCCCGTTCGGGATCCTGCCCGTGAGCCAGGACGAGCACGCGCTGGCGCTCGACAAGGCGCGCTTCGTGGGCGACCCGGTGGCGGGCGTGGCCGCGGTGAGCGAGGAGGTCGCCACCGCCGCCCTCGACCTGATCGCGGTGGAGTACGAGCCGTTGCGGCCGATCAGGGACCACCTGGACGCCGTCGAGCATCCCGAGCCCCGCATCCACGATTACGGCGATCACGGCAACCTGCACAAGCTCATCAACCTCGAGTTCGGCGACGTGGAGGCCGGGTTCGCCGAGGCGGAGCTCGTGCGGGAGGACCTGCTCTTCTTCGAGGGCAACACCCATCTCCCGATGGAGCAGCACGCGGCCCTCGCCGACTGGTCGCCCGACGGGAAGCTCACACTGTGGAGCTCGACCCAGACGCCGCACTACGTGCACCGCGCGCTCGCCAAAGTGCTGGAGCTCCCGCCCGCCCGAGTGCGCGTGATCGCGACCACGAACGGCGGCGCCTTCGGCGGCAAGAGCGACCCGTTCAGTCACGAGATCGTCGTCGCGAAGCTCGCGATGCTGACCGGCCGCCCCGTGAAGATCACGCTGACGCGCGAAGAGGTCTTCTATTGCCATCGCGGCCGCCACCCGACGCTGATGTGGGTGAAGACGGGGGTGAAGAAGGACGGCGCGATCACCGCGATGCACTTCAAGTCGCTGCTGGACGGCGGCGGCTATGGCTCCTACGGCGTCGCGAGCACCTACTATACGGGCGCCCTGCAGACGGTCACTCAGCACGTGCCCCGATACAAGTTCCAGGGCGCGCGGGCGTTCACCAACAAGCCGCCCTGCGGCCCGAAGCGGGGCCACGGCACGCCGCAGCCGCGGTTCGCGCTGGAAGTCCACTTCGACAAGATCGCGGAGCAGCTGGGGATCGACCCGGCCGACTTCAGGCTGAAGCATCTCGTGCCGCCACGCTCGCTCACGGCGAACTGGCTGCGCATCGGCTCGATGGGCCTCGCCGAATGCCTTCGCAGAGTCGTCGCGGGATCGGGGTGGAAGCAGAAGTACCGCCAGCTCCCCTACGGACAGGGCGTGGGGCTCGCCTGCTCCTCCTACATTACGGGCGCCGGACTCCCGATCTACTGGAACGCGATGCCGCACTCCGGAGTGCAGCTCAAGTGCGACCGGGGCGGCGGCGTGACCGTGTTCTGCGGGTCGACCGAGATCGGCCAGGGCTCGGACTCGGTGCTCGCGATCATCGTCGCGGAGGTGCTCGGTCTCGACCCCTTCGATGTCGCCGTGGTCGCGGCGGACACCGATCTCACCCCGGTCGACCTCGGCAGCTATTCGAGCCGCGTGACGCTCATGACGGGAAACGCCGCCATCCAGGCGGCCGAGCGGGCGCGTGACCTCATCGCCCGGCACGCGGCGCCGAAGCTCGAGGCGCCGGTCGAGCGGATCACGTTCGCCGGCGGTCGCGTGTTCGACGCGGCGAGCCCCGAGCGCGGGATCAGCTTCGCCGAGGCGGTGCAGCTCGCCGAGGCTGCGGCAGGTACCGTGGGAACGGTGGGTTCGTACACACCGGCGGCCGGCGCCGGGAAGTACCGGGGCGCGGGAGTCGGCCCCTCACCCGCCTACTCCTACAGCGCGTGCGTCGCCCTCGTGGACGTGGATCCCGCCACCGGCATCGTGCGGGTGCCGAGGATCTGGATCGCCCACGACGTGGGACGTTCGATCAACGCCGCCGCCGTGATGGGCCAGATCGAGGGGTCCATTTACATGGGCCTGGGCGAGGCCCTGATGGAGGAAATGGCTTATCGCGGCAACCGCAACGTGGTGCACAAGATCCCGAGCCTGCTCGAGTACAAGAGCCCCACCACGCTCGAGATGTGCGACGTGATCACTTACGTCGTCGAGGACCCCGACCCCAATGGCCCCTTCGGCGCGAAGGAGTGCGGGCAGGGCCCGCTCCTCCCCGTGCCGCCCGCCGTCGCGAACGCGGTGTACGACGCCGTCGGCGTCCGCATCGACGAAGTGCCGATCACCCCGGAAAAGGTCTTCAAGGCGCTGCGCCGCAAGGAGAAGGGCGAGGAGCCGCGCTTCGGGCCGCTCGGGTTCCCCGACCTGCCGTGGCCGGAGCCCACGCGAGTGGCTCCCCCCTGGGAAGGCGGTGATGGACGGGCGGTGCCCCTAACCCCGGGCGCAAGCCCGGGGAAACACGGTGTCGCTACCCCCGGGCTCGCGCCCGGGGTCAGGGAGCGCTGATGCTCCGGCTCCCTTCCTTCACCTACTTGCAGCCAAAGACGCTCAAGGAAGCGTTGGCGATGAAGGTCGATGCAGGTCCGGACGGGATGTACGTCGCGGGTGGGACGGACCTGTATCCGAACATGAAGCGGCGACACCAGGAGCCGCGGACCGTCATTTCGCTAATGGGGATCCCGGAACTCAGGGCGGTCGGGCGGTCGGGCGGTCGGGCGGACGGGGGAGTCGTTCTCGGATCCTGCATCACGTTGACCGAACTGTCCGCCAGTCCGCCCGTCCGCCAGTCCGCCCGGGCGGTCGGGGAGGCGGCGGGGCTCGTCAGCACACCCCTGCTCCGCAACATGGGCACCCTAGGCGGCAACTTGTGCCTCGACACGCGCTGCAACTACTACGACCAGACATACGAGTGGCGCAAGGCGATCGACTTCTGCATGAAGAAGGACGGGCACATCTGCTGGGTGGCGCCGTCT
>Ga0209158_1002889_pt1 | contig 10253 bp, 8 predicted proteins | sample GraSoiAngelo_140_FD_185897 | JGI IMG/M metagenome (GOLD analysis project Ga0209158, IMG submission 185897) | Grasslands soil microbial communities from the Angelo Coastal Reserve, California, USA - 14_0929_12_30cm (SPAdes) (version 2) | ecosystem: Environmental > Terrestrial > Soil > Grasslands ...
TCGCGCCCTTCAGGTTGATGGTGCGCGCGCACGGGCCCAGACCTCCCGCGTGGCCGAGCGCCACGATGCGCCCGTCGCGGATCGCCACCGAGGACACCACGCTGTCTTGCGCGTCCATCGTCAGGAAACGGCCGTTGACGAGGTGCAGGTCGCGGGTGCCGTCGCACTCGGCGGCACGTGCCACCCCGCCGAACAAGCTGCCGCCGGCGAGCGCCGCAGCGCCCTGCATGAAGCTGCGCCGGTCGATTCTGTTCACTGTGCCCTCCCCGGATTCGGAATGTCGATCGCCTGCGCGTCGGCGCGGATGTCTTCCATGTACTCCGGCAGTATCCAGCCTTCGCGCACCAGCTCCATGAGGCGCCTGTTGAGCGCGCCGATGTAGCTGCCCTTGTTCCTGTAGAGCTGCCGCAGCGTTTGCTCGTCGTACGCGACGCGCCAGCCGGCGATCGAGCAGTTGAAGTTCGCGGCCGGCGTCGCGCCCGTGTTCGGAACGCCGTACTGCGCCACCGGAACGTCGATGTAAGTGTTGCGTACCCCGCCCTTCACGTTGCCGTTCGCGTCGAGCGCGAGACGCGAGCCGTCGTTCGCGGTGTCGTTGTCGAACTCGAGCGGCGGCGCGTGCGGCGGCATGACGCCGTTGTCGACCCACTGGATGAGATGATTCAGCCCCATCGCGGCGGCGCTGCCCCACGGAAAGTCGCTGACGGGCAGCGCGCAGGGATCGGGGACGTAGGTGATCGTGTCGCGCGAATTCGCGTGCGCCATGCCCGCGACTTCGTACAGGCGATAACGATTGCCTGGCTCGTCGCTGTCCGGCCGGCGGAAAGCGGCGCCGCTGGGCGCTCCGCTGTTCACCTCGGTCATCGTCGGCATGTGCACCGTGGGCACGTCGACCACCATCATCGGCGCGCTGCCGAGGGTGCTCGTCGCAAGGTAACCGTCGACGATCGGGCTGCCATCGGGCATGCGCGACTGGAAATGCTTCTGCGCCTGATAAGTGCGCAGCACGCCCGAAGCCTGCGAGGTGCCCTCGAGGATCAGGCGCCTCACCGACGGCGGCGCCAGCGGGCCATGCGTCAGGTTGCTTTTGATGAGCACGCCCACCTGGGCGATGATCTCGCTCGTCTGCGCGCCCGAAGGAATGCTGAGCGAGGCGTAACGATCGGGGTTGAAGGGCTTGAGGGTGGTGTTGACGTTGGACTGCTGCGCCGCGATTTCCACGTGCACGTGCCCGCGCATGAGAATCGACTTCATCGCCGGCTGGAACGTCACGGCGAAGCCGTTGGAGTGCATCGACTCGGAGACGACGATGCCGCTGAAGCGCTGCGCGGGCTCTGGCCGCCGCACGAGAATGCGCGTCCTGTACGGCTGGCCGTTCGCCGTGCCGGAGACGAAGTATTCGTCGGTGACGTAGCCGAAGTCGGCGGGCTCGTTGCCCGGCGTAAGCGCCGGCCTGAGGCCCGGATACATGGGCCCCGGACCCGTGATCGGCCCCTCGAACGCCGGAACCGGCGGCACGACGAAGTCCGCCTGCGCCGTGAGCGCAAAGGAGAGCAGAAAAACAGCCGCGGCGTTACTGGCACGCATAGCTCGAGGCCTGGCTGATGTCGCCGGAGCCGCTGTAGCGCAGGGTCTTCGGATACGGGCACAGCGGCCGGCTGCGCGTGGTATTCGACAGGCCGGTGTACGGGCCGATCGTCGCCGGGAAGCGGTTGCCGCTCGCGATGATCTCTTCGGGCGCGACGCCGTTCTCGATCCAGTTCACCATCGGCGTCAGCATGTCGAAGCTGTCGGTCGCCATGTTGCCGCTGCAGTGGCCCATGTTCGGAACGAGGTAGAGCTTCATGAACTTCGAAGCGCCGGCCATGCCGCCATTCTTCGTCATGACGTCATGGAAGTACTTCTGCGTGTACGGCCACGGCGGGCCGGAGTCGGAGAGCCCGTGATAGAAGATGATCTTGCCGCCGCGGCCGATGAACGGGCCGATGTCGGTCGAGTTGTTCACCACGGGCGAGGCCGGCGTCACCAAGTGGATGTCGGTGTCGTAGTTCACCGTGAGCGGGTTGTAGCTCGGATCGGGCGTCGCGAACCAGAAGAGCGGCAGCTGCCCCGACCCGAGGCCGATGTTTCCGGGGGGCGAGTTGGCCGAGCCGATGTCGCGAGTCGGGATGCCCGAAGGCTGCATGAAGCCGCCGTCGAAGGGATAGCCCGAAAGCGTGGTCCCATCCGGCGAGGTGATGCGCTCGCCGCTGGAGGTACGCGGGCCCTCGGCAATCTTCTTCGTCGCGTTCACCTGCGCCGGCGTAAGGCAGGTCGTCGTCTTGTCGCCGGTGCATTGCAGCGGCATCCCCGGCGCTATCGAGCCGTAAACCCCGGACGACGGGAAGACGAACGTCGCCGGATCGAATGTGCACGCCGCCATGTTGTCGATCACGCCGTCGACCAGGCCGTCGAGGTGATCGCACGCGGCGAGGATCGCGTTGGTGAAGAGGCTCTGGTCGGCGAGCGTGAAGCTTTGCAGGTACTGCGGCGTGCCGTTCACGATGGGCGAGACCGAAATGATGTGCTCGAGGCCCCAGGTCTCGGAGAGCGAGATGTCGGGCGGCAGATAGAACGGATCGCCCGCGACGATGCCGTCGTAGTGCTGCGGGAAGAGCTGCGACATCGCCATGCCCTGCCGGCCGCTCGTCGAGCAGCCGACGAAATAGGAGCGCTCCTGCGCTCGGCCGTAGTACGCGTTGATCAGGAACTTCGCCGTCTGCGTGGTGACATCGATCGAGTTGTATCCCCAGTCCTTCACCGCCTGCGCGTCGGGGAAGAACATGTTTCCCGAGATGACCTGGATGTGGTTCAGGTCGGTGGTGGTGGAGCCGGGCGGGTACGACGGCGGCAGCTCCGAGTTGGTATGGCCGCCGTTCTGGCTCGCCACGACGAAGCCGTTTCTCAGGATCGTCAGCCCTGCCGTGCCGCCAATCTGCCCGGTCGCGCCGGGTAGACCGCCCTCGGTGCCGCCGCTGCCCTGGAACAGGTAGCGGCCGTTCCACGCCGTCGGCAGCCGTACCTCGAAGCGCGTGCCGTAAGGCTGGTCGGTGCGGTACGACGTCGTGCCGAAGATTCCGGCGATGCCGGTGCGCTCCTGGATCCTGCCCTGGACCAGGCAATACTCCGGAGTCGTGCCCGATGGCGCAGTGAGCGTCGCCTGTGTAATGCGAGTGGGCTGAACCGGAAAGTGGCTGAGCGTCGCGAGCGACGCGCAGGCAATGGCCGGGGCGAGCGCCTTCATCACGGTGAGCTGCGCCACCGGCTCCTTGGAGTTCTTCGACCAGAGCTCGAACACGTTCGCGCCCGGCTGCAGGCCGGCGACGACGCCGCTCATCGATCCCGCGCCGTCGGCGTGCAGCGCCGAGGTGACGTCGGCGCCGTTCAGCTTGAGCGTCGCGCGCGAGAGCAGCGCGCTCGACGGCGCTCCCAACCGGATCGTCACCGAAGCTCCGGTCACCATCCCGGTAAGAACGGTGTCGGGCGTCGCGATCGAGTAAGCAGGATCGGCGAGCGCGTTAAAGCATCCGCCCGCCAGCACAAAAATCGCCACGATGCGCGCGGCGGCCCTGGATTGATTCATAAGAACTCCCCCTCTTCCTTCAGCGTACTGGAACGTTCGAGTTGGCGTTACACGTCGCCGGGTTCGCCAATCCATCGGTATCGAGCGCATTGGACCCCTCTTTCTGGAACTTCGTGACGAGGTCCATGCACACCGTTTCCTTGGTCTTCAGGCTGCCGCCGCAATGCCAGCTCGTCATGAGCTTCGGATCGGCGCCGCCGCCACTGTAGATTGCAGCCTGCGGATACGGGCACATCGGCCGGCTGCCGAGCGTCGCGCTGGTCGACAGGATCGAATCGGGCGCCGTTCCGGTCTCCACCCAGCTGACCATGACGTCGAACAGGTTCTGCGGCTGCGGCCCTGCGCCGCCACCGCAATGCGTGACTCCCGGCGCGAGGAAGAAGCGGAACCAGGACGACAGGTTCTCGTAGCCCTTGTAGCGGAACGCGGCCTTGTCGTAATAGTGCACCGACTGGCGCCACGGGATCAGCTGGTCGGCGCCGCCGTGCCACATCAGGATCTTGGCGCCGCGCTCGCGCGCCTTGTCGAGGTCGACGCTCATGATGTCGCTATAGGGCGCGACGACATTGGTCGCGAGCTCGGTCTCATCGTCGAACTGCGACAGCGGCTGCGACGTGAAGTCGTAACCGGTGTTGCGGTGCGACCAGCAGAAGATACCGAGGCTGCCGCACGGCCCGCCGAACGGCGGCGAATTGGTGACGCCGGCGTTGGCGCCGCGGCCGAACGGGAACCAGATGCGCTGGCCGCGATCGTTGCGCGGTCCGTCCCAGATCCTGTTCACGGCTTGCGCTTCCTGCGGCGTAAGGCAGTTCGGCGCCGCGGGCGCGCCGGGCTGGCCGCAGGCATTGTTGGCCGCGTCGAAGTTGCAGGTGCGCGAGTCGGACAGGATGCCGTCCTTCAGGCCGTCCTGCTCGTCGCAAGCCGCCACTGCGGAGGCGTTCGCCGCGTTCATCTTCGCCTGCGTCAGCGTCGCCGCGCCAGTGAGCTCCTTTTGCACCCAGAACGGCCAAACCGTGGCCACCTGCAGGCGCGTGTGGAAGTTCGCCGGCGCTCCAGTGAGGAAGCCGTCGAAATCCTGGCCGAAGCTCAACGCCATCGAGAGACCCTCGCGCCCTCCGGTCGAGCAGCCGTCCCAGTAATTGCGCGTCGCCGGCTTGCCGTAGTAGACCTCGGTCAGCGCCAGCGCCCACTTGTATTGCTGATGGATGCTTTCGCGCAGGAAGTCGTCGAGCCTGCCGTAGTTCAGCTCTTGCGTGGCTTGGATCACCGGGAAGTTCGGGTTGTCCTGCGTCGGATGCCCGGTGTCAGTATTCGAGCCCACATAGCCCGCATTCGTCGCCGTCGTGACTGCGCTCAGGCCACCCTGCAGCCCGCCGCCGCCGATGTTGCGCACCTTGCCGTTCCAGGCAGTCGGCAGCCCGCCGTTATCGAAGCTGTTGAGGGGAAAACCCACGCGGATGCCAATGCGCTGTGCCTGGGCGACGGCGTAGCCGTCCGCCGGCCCGCCTCGCGACGAGTAGATGAAATTCGCCTCGCAGCGCGTGCCTATTACTTGTGTAAAGGGCTGCGGGACCTGCGGGGCCGGCAAAGGTGGAACGTACTGGGAAATGTTCGGCTGCGTCGCCAAGTGGGCGCCGAGCGCGGTGCAGCTCATTTGCGCCAACGCGGAAATCGGCGCGGCGAGCAGCGCGAAAAGCGCAAAAATTTTGCTGGTCATGGCGCCTCCCCGAGAAATTTCAACGAAATAAAAGGTATGCCGGTCGTACTTCATGCGGTATGAAGCGGATTACCGCTCTGCAGCAAATGTCTTTGTGACAGTTGGCGGGCGGCGAAACATTCCCCGCCCCGGCGGCAGCCTTGATACGATTTAGCACACGGTCAACTACGACTCCAATTCGACTAAGTCATGAGTTGATTCGCATTCGCCATGAATATCACCTCGCGGCAGCTCAAGGCCTTCCTTCTCACGGCACAGCACCAGAGCTTCTCGCGCGCCGCCGAGCAGTTGTTCATCACGCAATCGGGAATGAGCGTTCTGGTGCGCGAGCTCGAGGCGCAGCTCGGCTTCCGGCTGTTCGACCGCACCACGCGGCGCGTGACGCTCACCGAGTTCGGCGTGAAATTCCTGCCGATCGCCGATCGCAGCCTGCTCGAGCTCGAGGCGGCGGCGGCGAACATCGGCCGCTCGGCGACAGAGGCGGACCGGCACCTGTCCATCGGCGCCACGCCGCTCATTGCCGCCGAGCTGCTGCCGCCGGCGATCGCGGAATATGCGAAAAGAAAGCCGGAGCTCCAGATCCGCGTCTACGATGCGGACCGCCCTCGCCTGATCGAGATGGTGCAGTCCGGCGAGATCGACGTCGGGCTGACCGCGTTCCAGCACGCCGCGCCGGGCGTGACGAAGATCCCGCTGGTGCGCTTTTCGCTCATCCTCATCCAGGCGGAAAGCGCGCCGCGCGATCTGGGGCCTCGAGTGCGCTGGGTGGACATCGCCGCGCGCAAGTTTGTCGGCAGCCCTCCCGACGCCCCGGTCCAGGAGCTGATCGACGAGCATCTGCGCCGCGTCGGCCGGCACCAGCCGCCTGAGATCGTGTGCAATTACCTGGAGACTCAGATCGCGATGGTCGAGAGCGGCGCCGGCCTCGCGGTCATGCCGACGCTGGCGCTGCCGGCGTGCCTCAAGCGCAGGGTCACGCTGCACGCGCTGGTGGATCCGGTCGCCTCCGGCACCCTCTACTGGATCGTGAATCGCGCGCGCAAGCTTCCCGCCGCCGCGGACGGCTTCAACGCCTTCCTCAGGGAATACGTCTCCGGCGTGGTCGAGCGCTGGCCGCCTGCTGCCGCCAAGGCGGCCTGAAACCGGACCTTCTTACTGGATGATGGCGGTGCGGAACGCCGCCGGGGCCTCGTGCGCGATGGCACGGCCGCTGGCGCCCTGCAGCACCAGCGACGAGAGCTTGAGCTCGGCGGCGCCCGAGCGGATCGGCCGGAAGGTGACGATCAGGAATTCGGCGTCCGCCGCCGCGCCGCCGGTACCGGAGGCGCCCACGAAAATGGAGCCGCCCGGATTGACGCGGTAGGTGAAGTTGCCGTCGCTGAAGAACCCGCCAGGCCGCACTGCGACCGCCTCGAGCAGTTTCGCGTCGAAGCTCAGTTGCAGCGGCGAAGCGCGTACCGGCTGATCGGAAGTCAGCTTGAGCGCCACGTTGAAGTTGTTCCCCGCCTGCACGCGCTCCGGTCCTTCCCAGCGCAGCTGCGCGGGACGCGATCCGCCGGCGGCGGACGACGGCTCGGGCGCTCTTCCGGAGGCCGGCGCAGCGCCGGCGCTCGCGACCGCGGGCGTATCGAGCTTCAGCGCCGCGGTCACCGGGAGCTGCTCGCGCACGCCGAGGGGCAGGTAGACGAGCGTGACCCCGTCAGCCTTGATCGACTCGACGCGGTAGTTGTCGTCGAGCATCTCGCCTTCGCGCACCGTCAGCACGCGATCGTCGCGCGCGAGCACCACGCGCGCCGTGCCGTCGTGCACCACTTGCCCGGCGATGCGGTAAGGCATCGGCGGCGGCACCGGCGCGGCCGGCGCCGCTGCCGGGCCAGCCTTCACGACGGGCCGCGACGGCGCCCATGAGCGAAAGCCGAACAGCTCGCCGCGCGGCTTGCCGATCGCATCGCGCGAAGGCAGCGCGGCGAAGCGCCCGTCCGAAGAAGCGCTGCGGGCCTCGGTTCTCGCCGGCTGCGCGGAATCAGGCTGGGGGCGCTCGGGCAGCAGCAGGCCCGCCACGGCGACCACGGCGCCCGCCACGACCAGCAAACCGAGAATTCGTTTCTTGCGCAAGGCGGCACCCCTGCAGGCACTACCATCTATGGACGCCCAGTAAAGCTCAATCGACCGCTGTCCGCAAGAGGGCTCGGGGCGGCGGTGAGGTAAATTACACAGACAACGGGATTGACATGAATCGGATCCTCGTGATCGGCGCGGCCGGCATGATCGGCCGCAAGCTCCTTCAGAAGCTGGCGCAAGGCGGTTCTCTGGGCGCAAGCCGGATCGCGCACGCGACGCTGCACGACGTCGTCGCGCCGCAGCCCCCGCCCGGCGCGCCGTTCCAGGTGCGCTCGGTGGCCTCGGATCTGTCGCTGGAGGGCGAGGCGGACAAGCTCGTGGCCGAGCGCCCGGGCGTCATTTTCCATCTCGCTGCCGTCGTCTCGGGCGAGGCCGAGGCGGATTTCGAGAAGGGCTACCGCGTCAATCTGGACGGCACGCGCCAGCTCTTCGAGGCGATCCGCAGAGTCGGCGCCGGCTACAAGCCGCGCGTCGTCTTCACCTCTTCGATCGCCGTGTTCGGCGCGCCGTTTCCCGGGGCGATCGGCGACGAGTTCCTCAGCGCGCCGCTGACAAGCTACGGCACGCAAAAGGCGATGGCAGAGCTGCTGCTCTCCGACTATACGCGCCGCGGCTTCTTCGACGGCATCGGCATCCGCCTGCCCACGGTCTGCGTGCGGCCCGGAAAGCCCAACCGGGCCGCTTCGGGCTTTTTCTCGGGGATCATTCGCGAGCCCCTCAACGGGCAGGAAGCCGTGCTGCCGGTTTCCGAGGACGTGCGTCATTGGCATGCGTCGCCGCGCGCGGCGGTCGGCTTTCTGCTCCATGCGGCCGCCTTGGCGGGCGAGCGGATCGGGCCGCGGCGCAATCTGACGATGCCCGGGCTTTCGGTGACGATAGCCGAGCAGATCGCCGCGCTGCGGCGGGTTGCCGGCGACGCGCCCGCTCGCCTCATTCGGCGCGAACCCGACCCCGCGATCATGCGCATCGTCAAGGGCTGGCCGCAGAATTTCGACGCGCAGCGCGCGCGCGAGCTGGGCTTTCGGGCCGACGCGAGCTTCGAGGAGATCATCAAAATATATATCGAAGAAGAGCTATGAAAAAGACCAAACCGCTGGTCGATGCCGCGGAACTACCGCCGCAGCCCGATCCGGACGAACTCCTCGACGCCGCCATCGCTTATACCTTTCCCGCGAGCGATCCGATCGCGGTCGACTCGGCGTTCCGGCATGCCTTGTGCCGGCAACAGAAGAAGGCGACGAAGAAGTAGTTCATTTCCAGAGCTCGCGGCTCGCCAGCCTGGCGCCCTGCACCAGCGCTTCGAGCTTCGCCCACATGATCGACGGATGGACGCGGCGGTGGAACGGCCCCTGCGCGAAGCCGCAGTCGGTTCCGGCGATCACGTTTTCGCGCCCGAGCACGCCGGCGAACCGCACGATGCGCTCGGCCACCAGCTCGGGATGCTCGACGATGTTGGTGGCGTGGCTGATGACTCCCGGCACCAGGACTTTTCCGCGCGGCAGCTTGACCTCTTCCCACACGCGCCACTCGTGCTCGTGGCGCGGGTTCGCCGCCTCGATGAGATAGGCGCCGGCGCGCACGCCGAGGATCAGGTCGACGATGTCCCTCAGCGCGACGTCGCTGGTATGCGGTCCGGGCCAGCTTCCCCAGCAGACGTGGTAGCGCACGCGATCCTCGGGGATGCCCTCCAGGGCATGGTTGAGCGCCTCGACGTGCAGCGCGACCCAGCGGCGATAGTCGTCGAATTTCGCCGGCGGCACCATCCGGTCGTAGGTCACGGCGAGGCGCGCGTCGTCGAGCTGCAGCAGCAGGCCGGCGTCGACGATCGCGCGGTATTCGACCCGCATGGCGTCGGCGATGGCGTGGAGGCAGTCCGCGTCGCTCGCGTAGTATTCGTTTCTCCGGTCCGGGATCACGCTCGCCGGCGCCGCGACCGGAAGAAATCCTTCCACCGCGCCGGCCGCCTTGAGCGCGGCCTTGAAGTTCGCGATGTCGCGCTGGATCTCGGCCTGGCCGGTGTACGTGATCGGCGCCACGCACACCGCCTCGTCGGCCGTCGCGCCGGCCGTGGCGGGAGGACCGCTCGCCGCGTCGAGCTCGGCGTAAAACTCGGGGAAGCGTGCGCGGTCGGCGCCGCGCGCAAAAGGATGGGCGCCGGGCTTCACCGGCCGGCGCTCGAAGCCGCTCAGGCGCTCGAGCGCGTATTGCGACCAGCTGATCGACTTGCCGAATTCGCCGTCGCTCGGCGCGTCGATGCCGATGCTGGCCTGCCGCCCCACAATCTCGGAAACTGATTTCCTCAGGCAATCCTGGTAGGCCTGCTCGTCGTAGGGCTGCCGGCGCTGCCTCGCGCCGATGAACTGCAGCAGCGGCGCGGGCCGGATGAGGCTGCCGGCGTGGGTGGTGAGAATGCGCTCGGTGCTGCGTCTCATGCCCCCGATGATAACTACATCATTTCAAAATCGGCGCCGCAGGCCGAACGAGATGCGGGTCCCGCCGATGCTGGGGCCGGAGCGCTTGAGGGTGAATTGTCCGCCGCTGCCGCCGTCGGGGTCGAGCTGGTTCTGATAGTTGATCACGCCAAGCCGGCCGAACAGCATCCACGCCTGCGGCCGCTGCTCCAGCGAGCGCTCGAAGGGATCGACGCGGCGCTTCCCGCCGAACATATCGACACCGTGCAGCTCGTCGAGCTCGCGCATGCCGGAAGGCGAAAGCTGCAGCGCCAGGGGAGGCGCCGCTTCAAAGCGCTCGAGCGCCTGCGGCGAGTAAGCCTGCGCGGCCGCTTCGCCCGCG
>Ga0209158_1002890_pt1 | contig 10252 bp, 12 predicted proteins | sample GraSoiAngelo_140_FD_185897 | JGI IMG/M metagenome (GOLD analysis project Ga0209158, IMG submission 185897) | Grasslands soil microbial communities from the Angelo Coastal Reserve, California, USA - 14_0929_12_30cm (SPAdes) (version 2) | ecosystem: Environmental > Terrestrial > Soil > Grasslands ...
GAGGAGCTGCTCGGACTGCCTGTTGTCCAGGTGGCCGAACGGCCCCGCGATGCGCTCCTTCAGCCACCTCGGGTAGGCCCCGCTCCACAGCATCTCGACGTCGTAGTTGCACTCGAGCACCAGGGCGTCGCAGCCGGAGAGCGTCTGCTCGACGTGCGCGGTGGGCGATCCGATATCGGTGAGCACCCCAAGGCGCGCGGCGCCATCCGAGAGCACGAACTGCACCGGCTCGCGCGCATCGTGCGGCACGGTGAAGGGCCGCACTTCCATGCAGTTAACTGAAAAAACGTCTTTGCTGCTGATGATGCTGATGCGTACCCCCTCGACGACTTTTCCTTCGGCGCCTAATGCGCCGAGCGTGCCGTGCGTGAGATAAACCGTGGCGCCGTGCGCGGCGGCGAAATCGAACACGCCGCAGGCGTGGTCGCCGTGCTCGTGGGTGACGAGGATGCCGTCGATTTCAGACGGCATCAGGTTCAGGCGAGCGAGCCTGCGCTCCGTATCGCGCAGGTTGAGGCCGCAATCGACCAGCAGGCGCGTGCCGCCGACCTCGGCCACCAGGCAGTTGCCCTTGCTGCCGCTCGCTAGCGAGGCGAAGCGCAGCAACGGCTATTTCAGCTGCTCGAGCAGCAGGCTGAGGATGCGCTGCGCGGTACGCGAGCCTTCCGTCCCGCCGTCCTTGTTGAGCACATTGACCAGGCTGCCCTCGGGGTCCTGCTTCACCTCGACGCGGAAGTGCTCGGCCTTGGTCTTGGAATCGTCAGAGCTGAACAGCCGCGAGAAGAAGCCGCGGTCGCGGTCCTTCTTGTCCATCTCCGCCTCCGGATCGGCGTAGCGCACGAAGTACAGGCCCTTCTGCCGGTCGCGGTCCTCGACGGTGAAGCCGACGCGGTCGAGCGCCAGGCCGACGCGCCGCCAGGCCCGGTCGAACGGCTCGTAGACCTTCAGCAGCTCATTGCCATCGCCGCCCTTCTTGAGCTCCGCGCGGGACTGCAGCGGCGCCCCGCCGCCCGCGGCGAGCTGCTTCGCCTTTTCCTCCTGCGCGCCGAGCCGCACCATCACGCGGCGCAGGAACTCGGCTTCGAGGCCCGGGTCGGACTCGCGCGGCTGCCACATCGTCTGGCCGGTCGTTCCCGCCACGTCGCGCGGCGTGGTGTAGACCTCCTTCATGCCGCGGTGGCTGATATAGATCTCGGTGCCTTTGCCGTCGGGAGTGCGGTCGAGCCGCGTGCGAAACTTGTCGCGCTCGGCGGTGGAATAGACCTGGTCGACGAATTTTCCCAGCAGGGAGCGAACTCCGCCCTCGGGGATATTGGCGCGGTTCTCCGCCCAGTCGGTCTCCATCACGCCGGCCTCGGGCGCTTCGGTCTTGATGAGAAAGCCGTTCTCCTGCCAGAAGTCCTTCACCAGCGGCCAGAGCTTCTCGGGAATCTGGTCCTGCACCACCAGCCAGCGCTCGGCGCCGGCGCGCTCGATGTGCATCCTCTCGACCTGCGGCAGCACCGCCGTGTTGCCGGCCCTCGTCTGCTCCTTGCGCTCGGCCTGGTAGCCGGAGAGCGTGGCCGAGGACTTGCCGGTCTCGGGCACGACGAAGCGGGTATCGCGCGCAGGCGCGGTGAGATCGGGCGGCACCTCGAGGTTCGGCAGCGTGCCGGCCGACTTGTAGTCGACCTTGCTGTCGAACAGGCTGGTGCCGCAGCCGGCAAGCAGCGCCAGCGCACCGGCGACTGCGATTTTCCGCATCAGGCGCGGGCCTCCACCACGCGCAGCCCCGGCAGCGCGATGCCCGCCTCGTGCAGCGCCTCGCGCAGCGCCTGATGGAACTTCTCGGCGAGCGGCGACAGCGGCAGCCGCAGGCCGTATTCGATCATGCCCATCTCGGCGAGCGCCCACTTGACCGGGATCGGGTTTGCCTCGACGAACAGGCGCTGGTGCAGCGGCAGCAGGCGCAGGTTGAGCTCGCGCGCCTTCTTCACGTCGCCGACGAGCGCCGCCGCGCACATCTGGCGCATCAGCTTCGGCGCCACGTTGGCGGTCACCGAAATCACGCCGTGGCCGCCGAGCAGGATCAGCGCGAGCGCGGTGGAATCCTCGCCGCTGTAGATCGCGAAGTTGCGCGGCGCGCGCTTGATGAGATCGGTGCCGCGCTCGATGTTGGCGGTCGCGTCCTTGATGCCGATGATGCCAGGCACCTGCGCGAGGCGCATCACCGTGTCGTTCTGCAGATCGGCGACGGTGCGCGCCGGCACGTTGTACAGGATCATCGGCAGGTCGACGGTCTCCGCGATCTTGCGGAAGTGGCGGTACTGGCCTTCCTGCGTCGGCTTGTTGTAGTAAGGCACCACGGACAGGCATGCGGTCGCGCCGGCCTTCTTCGCCGCTTCGGTCAGCTCGATCGCCTCGGCGGTCGAATTGCCGCCGGTTCCCGCAACCACGGGGATGCGCCCGTGGGAATGCTGGACCGCGACGCGGATCAGCTCCTTGTGCTCCTCGACGTCCACGGTCGGCGATTCGCCGGTGGTGCCGACCACCACGATGCCGTCGGTGCCCTCGGCGACATGCCAGTCGATCAGGTTCCTGAAGCGCGCCATGTCGAGGCGAGCGTCCTCGTGCATCGGCGTGACGATTGCGACCAGGCTTCCGGTAATCATGCAAGACTCCCTATCAGGGCGCGATTCTAGCGCTTTCGGCCGGCCCTCGTACCGCGCAGATCCGTTGCATCGCAGCTCGCTTCGGCCGCTCCACCGTCCCCTGCTCGAACGCCACTACTGTCAGCGCCTTGAAAGCACGCAGCAACTCCCCGGGCTGCAGCAGATAGGCCGGATTGGACGGCCGGCCGTAACGCTCGTTGCCTGCCATGAATGTTTCGTAGATCAGCACGCCGCCCTCGTCGAGCGCCAGCTCGAGCTGCGCAAGCAGCGGCCGGTGCAGGTAATTAGTAACGACCACGGCGGCGAAGCGTTGACCTGCGAACGGCCAGCGCTGGCCGCTCTCCAGATCGGCTTGCACGAACGTCGCGCCGGGAATCGACTGTGGAGCGTTGTCTACCGCGACGACCGCGAGGCCGCGCCCGGCAAAGAAACGCGCATGTCGACCCGCCCCGCTCGCCACATCGAGCACCGGGCCGCGCGTCACCAGCTGCGCCCAGCGCACCACCCACTCGGACGGCGCCTCGGCGCCATGCAAATCAGCCAGCTCTGCGGCTCCAGGAGAGTCCTACCAGGCCGACTGCGCAAACGAACAGCCCCAGCGTGGAGAGCGCGTCTACCGTGGCGATCTGCTCGTACCACGCCTCGTCATAGTGCCTGCCGATGAAGGGTCGAAGCGTGAACACGCCGTAGAGCTCCGAGCCGAGGAACAGCAGCGCGCCGACGCTGATCGTCCAGGCGCCGGCGCGCGATGCCGAGTTCCTGAGCAGCAGTATGCCGGCCGCCAGGAAGAGCAGCCCGACGAGCGGCCGGATCACGAGGCCTGCGTTGGTAATCATGCGCTACACCAGCGTGAGCTTCTTCAGCGGCAGGCTGCGCACCGGCTTGCCGGTCGCCGCGTAGATGGCGTTCATCACCGACGGCGCCACCACGCTGATCGTCGGCTCGCCGACGCCGCCCCAGAAGTCGTACGACGGCACGATCACGGTCTCGACCTTCGGCATCTCGGCGAGCCGCATGATCGGGTAGTTGTGGAAGTTCGATTCCACCATGCGCCCGTTCTCTACCGAGCATTCGCCATAGAGCGTCGCGGTGAGCCCGTAGGCCACCGAGCCTTCGACCTGCGCCGCGATCTGGTCGGGATTGACGGCATGGCCGCAGTTGAGCGCCAGCACCATGCGATGCACCCTGACCTGGCCCTTGTCGCTCACCGACAGCTCGGCGACGGCCGCCGAGTAGCTGCCATATCCCATGAACTGCGCGATGCCGCGATGCACGCCCGCGGGCAGCGGCTTGCCCCAGCCCGCCTTGTCCGCCGCCGCATTCAGGACGGCCAGGTGCTTCGGATGGCTGGCCATCAGGGCGCGGCGGAACTCGAGCGGGTCCTGCCCTGCCGCGCGCGCCACCTCGTCCATGAAGCACTCCAGGTACACGCCGTTCTGGTTGGTGTTGACGCCGCGCCAGGGGCCGACCGGCACATGCGTGTTGCGCATCGCATATTCGATGAGCAGGTTCGGCACGGTGTAGCCGAACTGCGCGTCGCCCGGCTCCTTCGACAAACCCTGCAGCTGCCGCATGTCCTTGCCGTCCTTGATTCCCTGCGGGTTCAGGAAAGCATTGATCGACTGCCCGGACACGCGGATGTGCAGTCCGACGAGCTTGCCGCTCTCATCGACGCCGGCCGACAGCTTGCACTGCGAGATCGGCCGGTAGAAGTCGTGCGCCTGGTCCTCCTCGCGGGTCCAGATCAGCTTCACCGGGACACCTGGGAACTGCTTGGCGATGGCGACCGCCTGGCGCGTGTAGTCCTGCGTGCCGCCGCGCCGGCCGAAGCCGCCGCCGAGGTCGAGCTTGTAGACCTCGCCTCTGTCGAGCGGCAGTCCCGCCTCCTCGGTCGCGGCGGCGAGCGACGCTTCCGCATTTTGCGTCGGCACCCAGACTTCCACCCTGTCCGGCGTGACCTTGGCGGTCGCGTTCATGGGCTCCATCGTCGCGTGGGCGAGGAACGGCGTGCTGTAGACGGCTTCCACCTTCTTCGCGGCGCCTTCGATCGCCTTGAGCGCATCGCCTTCCTGCCATCCGGCGAGCGGCTCGCCGCTCGCTGTCAATCCCTCCTTGAGGCGCGCAGCGATCGTCGCGCTCGATTGCGTCGCGCCGGCGCCTTCATCCCAGACGATCGGCAGCGCGTCGAGCGCCGTCTTGGCCCGCCACCAGGTGTTGGCAACGACGCCGACGGTCGAGTCGTTCACTTTCACGACGCGATGCACGCCAGGCCGCCCTGACAGCTTGCTTTCGTCATAGCTCACCAGCTTGCCGCCGAAGACCGGGCAAGCTTTCACCGCGGCGTGCAGCATGCCCGGCAGCTTGAGGTCGATCGAATAGATCTTGGTGCCGTTGAGCTTGTCAGCGGTGTCGAGCCGCTTCATGGGCCTGCCGGCGATCTTCCATTGCTTCGGGTCCCTGAGCTGGATGCTCTTCGCGTCCGGCGGGGTCAGCCTGGCCGCCGCGCCGGCGACCCTGCCGTAGGTGGTCGAGCGCTGCGAAGCCGCGTGCGTGATGACGCCATTCGCCACCGTGACTTCGCCGACCGGAACGTTCCACTGGTCGGCCGCCGCCTGCAGCAGCATCATGCGCGCCGCGGCGCCGCCGCGGCGGACATAGTCCTGCGAGATGCGGATGCCGCGGCTGCCGCCGGTGGACATCTCGCCCCACACGCGCTTGCGGGCGAGGTTCTGCCCGGCGGTGAATTGCTCGGTGGCGACTTTTTTCCAGTCGCACTCGAGCTCCTCGACGACCAGCTGGGCGAGGCCGGTAAGCGTGCCCTGCCCCATCTCCGAGCGCGCGATACGGATCACGCAGGTGTCGTTGGGCTTCACGAACACCCAGGCATTGATCTCGGCTCCGGCAGCGGCCGCAGCCTGCGCAGCGGCGCTGGAAAGGCCGAAAGGCAGGTTGAAGCCGAGCGCGAGGCCGCCGCCGGCGGCGGCCGCGGAGCGGAGGATGAATTTGCGGCGATTCATGTCAAACCTTCTTTCCAGCGGCCAGGTGGACCGCCGCGCGGATGCGCTGATAGGTGCCGCAGCGGCAGATGTTGGTCATCGCCTCGTCGATGTCCTTGTCGGTCGGCTTCGGGTTCTTCTTCAGCAGCGCCGCCGCCGCCATGATCTGTCCCGACTGGCAGTAGCCGCATTGCGGCACGTCGAGCGCCGCCCATGCCTCCTGCACGGGATGCGAGCTGGTGGCCGAAAGCCCCTCGATGGTGACGATCCTGTCGCTCGCTTTCAGCGTGCCGACGGGAACGGAGCAGGAGCGCCGCACTTCGCCGTTGATATGCACCGAGCAGGCGCCGCACTGCGCGACGCCGCAGCCGTATTTGGTGCCGGTGAGGCCCACCTGCTCGCGGATCACCCAGAGCAGGGGGGTATCGGCCTCCGCCTGCACGTCGCGCATCCTGCCGTTGACATTGAGCTTGGCCATCGATGCCGCTCCTCCAGGATAAATTGGTTGCCTACCTTACGCCCGCCAAGGCGCTGAAGCAATTGCTAGCGCGGCCTGGGTTTACGCAGCGCCGGATTGAGCCTGTCGATGTCCGCCTGGACCTGCTCGCGACTGCGCTCGTAGACAATTTCCCGTCCCATCACCTTGCCGACGTAGGCCATGCCATTGCGGGTCGGAATCAGCTGGCACTTCACGTTGTGGATGCCTTCGCCGAGGACCACGTCGATCCACTCGGCGCGCTTGTTCAGGACCACGACCTCGATGGTCTGTCCGCTCTCGGTGCGTACCTTGATTTTCTCGTCGCGCATGCAGTTTCAATTCTCCATGAAGGCGTTCAGCTCCGGCGTGGTCAACGAACGCTCGAGATAACCGAAGCTGCCCTTTTCATTGACCTCCCGTGCCGCCTCGAGCAGGCCGCTCATCGCCGCGCGATACAGCGAAGTGGCGAAGCTGATGCGCCGCACGCCGGCCTCCTGGAGCTCGGCGACGCTGAAGGACTTGCCTTTGATGCCGGCCATGAAGTTGACCGGCCTGGACAGCGCGGCGCACACCGCGCGTACGGCGGCGAGGTCGGGCAGGCCCGGCGCCATCAGCACATCCGCGCCCGCCTTCTCGAATGCCTGCAAGCGCCTGATCGTGTCCTGCAGGTCGGGCTTGCCGCGCAAGAAATTCTCCGCGCGAGCGGTCAAGGTAAACGCGAAAGGCAGCGCCCGCGCCGCCCGGGCCGCCGCGGCCACGCGCTCGGTGGCATGCTCGAGGTCGTAGAGCGGCTGATCCTTGTCGCCGGTCGCATCCTCGATCGAGCCGCCGACCAGCCCGACCCCGGCGGCAAGACGGATCGTCTCTGCCGCCGCGGCCGGTGCGTCGCCGAAACCCTTCTCCAGGTCAGCCGAGACCGGCAGGTCGGTCGCCATCACGATGGCGCGCGCATGCGCGAGCGCCTCCTCGCGCGTCACCTTGCCGTCGCGCCTGCCGAGCGTGCCGGCGCACGCGCCGCTCGACGTCGCGAGCGCCTGGAAGCCAAGCCCGGCTAGAGCGCGCGCGGAGCCTGCATCCCACGGGTTCGGAATCAGAAAGGCGCCCGGTCCCCGGTGCAGCGCGCGAAAGCGGGCCGCCTTGTCGCTTTGCGAGGTGGTCATGTACAAAGCACCAGGTTGGCGAATTCGATCAGCATTGCCGGCTTGAGGTAGGCCGAGAAAGCGGCGGCGGTGACGAACGCGAACAGCGCCACTGCCAGGGCTTTCACCCAGAATTCCTGCCTTGAGCTCATGCCGCCGAGTCTAGCTCAGCCCAGGAAGTAGCGCGGGATCCAGTTCGACAGGCCCGGGATGAGAATCACCAGCAGCAGCACCAGGCATTCCGCGGCGAAGAAAGGCCAGACGTGCCGGTTGGTGTCGTCGAAGGTCGTCTTGGCGATGTTGGTGGTCACGAACAGCAGCGGCGCCGTGGGCGGCGAGACCGCGCCGATCTGGTTGCACATCACCATCACCAAGCCCATCTGCAGCGGATCGATGCCGTAGCGCTTGCTGAGCTCCACCGCGACCGGCGCGAACACCAGCAGAATGGCGAGCGAGTCGACGAAGGTACCCAGCACGACCATGACCACCGCGAAGATGAGCAGCACCATCAGCGGGCTCTGCGACGCCGTCGTCACCCAGGCGACCGCCATGTCGTTGAACTGCATGTAGGCGAGCAGCCAGCCCATCGCGCCCGAGACGGCGATGATCGCCGACACCATGGTGGTCGTGATCGCCGCCTCGACGAAGATCTCGACCAGGTCGCGAAGCTTGATCTTGCGATAGAAGAAAAAGCCGACGATGAAGGCGTACAGGCAGGCGACGACCCCCGCCTCGGTGGCGGTGAAGACGCCGCTCAGGATGCCGCCGATGATAATCAGCGGCGCGAGCAGCGCCGGCCACACGGTCTTCAGCGAGCCGAAGATGGCGCGCGGGCTGAAGGCGCCCTCCGCGTGCCGCAGCTCCGGGTAGTTCGGGCGGTAGCTGTACAGCTTCACGGTAGCCATCAGGAACAGGCCGATCAGGATCCCCGGGATGATCCCGCCCAGGAACAGGCCGCCGATGGAAACCTGCGCGATGGCGCCATAGACGACCATGATCATGCTGGGCGGAATGATGGCGCCGATGGTGCCCGCGCAGGCGATGAGCGCGGCGGCGAATCCCGGCTTGTAGCCCGAGCGCTTCATGGTGGGAATGACGATGGCCGCGATCGCGGAGGCATCCGCGGTCGAGGAGCCGGAGATGCCAGCGAATACCATGCTTGCCACGATCGCCGCGTGAGCGAGCCCGGCGCGCAGGTAGCCGACCAGCACGCGCGCGAAATCCACCAGCTGCTGGCTCATGCCGCCGGCCGACATGAGCACGCCGGCCAGAATGAAGAACGGCAGCGCGAGCAGCGTATAGGAGTCGAGCTGCGTGAAGGTCTTCTGGGCGAAGAGCGGCAGCACGATGCCCGGCTCCGCTGCGATGCCGACGAAGCCCACGAAGGCGATGCACAGCAGGATCGGAATGCCGACCAGCATCATTCCGAGCAGCAGCGCGAGCATGATCCAGATCATCATGGCGCGTACCCGAACAGCCTTCTCAGCACCACCATCAGCAGGTACGCGCCGCCCGCCACCATCGCGTAGTAGGGGTAGCTCATCGGGATCTCGAGGCCGGGAGATTCCTGCAGCTTCGCCACCATCGCCACGCGGTAGCTCAGCCAGATGAGCGCAACGGCGAACCAGCTCCAGAGAATTTCTATGAAGAAATCAAAAACCCTCCCGGCGCGCTGCGGCAGCTTGGCGCGCAGCGAATCCATCGAAAGGTGCGCGCCGCGCCGGTAGGCGATCGGGATGGCGAGGAACACGATCCAGATATGGGCGAAGATCTGGAACTCCTCGCTCCAGCTGAGCGAGCGGTTGAGCACGAAGCGGTTGAAGACCTGCAGCAGGCCCACCACGCACATCGCCGCGAAGATCGCCGCGACGCCGTATTCGACGCCGCGGTCGATCCAGGCAAAGATTTTTTTCAAATCAGCGCGTTTTTCTGATCTGCTCGAGGAGCTTCTCCGCTCCGAACTCCTTCGCCAGCTCGTCCTGCGCCACGATGGCCGCCTTCACCAGCGGCGCAGTATCGATCTCGTTCACCTTCATCCCGAGCTTCTTGACCTGCGCGAGCGCTTCGCCTTCGCGCTGCGGCGCCATCTGGCGCACCACCCTCGCGGCGTCGGTCGCGGCCTTCTGCAGCGCCGCCTGCTCGGCCGGCGAGAGCTTGTTCCACTCTGCGAGCGAGAAGACGAGGAAGGTCGGATCCATCAGGTGCCTGGTGAGCGCGATGCAGCAGGCGACCTCGTTGAACTTGAAGGAAATGGTCGTCGCCACCGTATGCTCATAACCGTCCAGCACGCCGCTCTGCAGTGAAGTGTAGATCTCGCCGAAATTCATCGGCGTCGCGTTGGCGCCCATGGAGTTGATCGCGGCGACGAATACCTTGGTGGGGATGGTGCGGATCTTGAGGCCCTTGAGATCGGCCGGCTGCTTCACTTCCTTCTTCGCCGTGACGACGTTGCGAAAGCCCCAGCTCACCGCCCACGAGAGCACCTTGAAACCCGCCCGCTCCATGTCCTGGTCGAGCTCCTTGCCGACCGGGCCGTCCAGCACCGCGAGCGCGTGCTCGTAGCTTTTCCACTCGAACGGCAGCCCGAGAACGCCCAGGCGCTTCACGAACGACGCGTACTCCGCAGGGCCGCCGGTGGTGCCGGCGGCCCCGGAGCCGAGGCGCATGGCCTCGATCACCTCGCGCGTCTGGCCGAGCTGGCTCGCCGGAAACACGCGCACGTCGAGCGTGCTTGCCGCCTTGTTCGCGTTCTCCGCGAACTCGACCGCAAGCTTGGTGTTGTCGACGTTGGTGTCGTTCGGCCCGGCAGTGTGGATGCGAAGCACTTTCTTCGCCGGCTGCGCAGCCGCAGCCGCTGCGAAGGCGAGCAAGCAAACGGCAATCAAAGAACGCATGGCTCTCTCCTCCCCGTAAAGTCCCGACGGTAGTCGACTTGTCAGACAACAGTCAACTGTCGAGCTTCTCCACCTGCGGCAGGTTGCAGGCGAG
>Ga0209158_1002891_pt1 | contig 10249 bp, 10 predicted proteins | sample GraSoiAngelo_140_FD_185897 | JGI IMG/M metagenome (GOLD analysis project Ga0209158, IMG submission 185897) | Grasslands soil microbial communities from the Angelo Coastal Reserve, California, USA - 14_0929_12_30cm (SPAdes) (version 2) | ecosystem: Environmental > Terrestrial > Soil > Grasslands ...
AAGTCCGAAAACTGTCTAAATCCGCTGGAATCCCCGGCGCCGCCGGGCGCCAAAAAAAGGAGAAGATCATGACCCCGCTGAGAAATCGCATTAGCCTTCCCCGTAGCGAACGCGCTCCCGTGGCTGCTGCGCGAAGAGTCGGCCCCGCCGATCCTCATCAACGAATCGAAGTGACGATCCTGCTTCGACGGCGCTCGCAACCAAACGACTACCCCAAGATTAGTCAGATGGGGGCTCGTTTGCCCAAAGATCGCCTTCGCCTCACCCGCGAACAATTCGCCAGCACCCACGGCGCCGATCCGGACGCTATTGCCAACATCCGAAAATTCGCCTCGGACTTCGGCCTCCAGGTTGTGAGCGAACATCCCGGCCGTCGTTCGGTCGTCCTCGCGGGGACCGTTGAAGCCTTCAGCCGCGCCTTCGAAGTCGAACTCACCCGTTATGAATACCCGCAAGGCTCCTATCGCGGCCGGACAGGGTCGCTAACGATTCCAGTCGAGCTCTCCGGAGTGATTGAAGGTGTTTTCGGTCTGGACGATCGTCCGCAGGTCCAGCCTCACTTCCGCATCCGCAAGGAGTTGGTGGGACAAGCGCGGCCGCGCGTCCCGCAGGGGGGATACGATCCGCCTCAGGTCGCTCAAGCTTATAATTTTCCAACCGGCCTGGACGGCTCCGGGCAGTCCATTGCTATTCTTGAATTGGGCGGGGGATATAGGTCGGAGGACCTCAACGCCTTCTTCGCCAATTTGCAGCTCCCCAGTCCCAAGGTCACTCCAATTTCCGTGGATGGCGCCGCGAACTCTCCCACCGGTGATCCCTTCGGCCCCGACGGCGAAGTCGAGCTCGATATCGAGGTTGCCGGGGCGATTGCTCCCGGGGCTCAAATCGGGGTTTATTTTGCTCCCAACACCGATCGAGGCTTTCTGGATGCGCTGACAACCGCCATTCACGACACCAACCTGAAGCCGAGCGTTATTTCCATCAGTTGGGGCGCCCCGGAGAATATGTGGACGCAGCAGGCGATGAATGCCTTCGACTCAGCGTGTCAGGATGCCGCGACGCTGGGTATCACCGTTTTCGCTGCTTCGGGTGACAACGGCGCCACCGATGGCAATCCGAACGGCGACTTGACGGTCGATTTCCCGGCGTCCAGCCCGCACATAACCGGCTGCGGCGGCACCAAGCTGATTGCGTCGGGAAATACCATCACGGATGAAGAAGCCTGGAACGAGCTGAATCAAAACCAAGGCGCAACCGGTGGCGGCGTCAGCCAGTTTTTCCCGATACCCACCTGGCAGCAGGGTGCGAGCGTACCTACTGCGCCCAACGGCCAAGCGGGCCGTGGCGTCCCGGATGTTGCCGGCGACGCGGACCCCACAACCGGCTACAACGTCTTCGTGGATGGATCTTCAACCGTTATTGGAGGCACGAGCGCCGTCGCTCCGCTCTGGGCGGGACTGATTGCGCTCATCAACCAGTCCCTGCAACAGCCGGTTGGCTTTCTCAATCCCCTGCTCTACTCACAGAACGTCGAACCCGCCTTGAATGATATTTCGCAGGGCGACAACGGCGGATACAGCGCGGCAACGGGCTGGGACCCGTGCACCGGTCTCGGCAGCCCCGACGGGACGAAGCTATTAGCCGCCCTGGGCGGCCAGCCGGCGGGGCAACGCAGGGGGAAGGCCACCACAAGGTGAATCGGTACGATTGAAAGAGGGCACTTACTGCAGGGGGATCGTGAGGGGCAGGTTTCAGACCTGCCCCTTTTCTCTATGAAGCGTCGGTCAGAGTAGTTCTGCGCTCCGCAATAATTCGTGCGCCAAAATGACCTCCGTCGAGTCCCGTTCGAGGAGGTCGCTTGGGACGGCAAGCTGAGTTGGAACATTCCAAAATGAAGCCCATGCAGTGTACACTCGCGCCTGGCCGGGAGAACAAAATTGTAATCTCGGCCAAATCCCTCGTTCTTTCTTCGCCGAGTTGAATTCTGAGCAGATCATGAGAGCAGACCTAATTTCCAAACCGGGCCTGGCATGCCGGCCCAAAGGCGCACACCGGTGATCGGCCAGGTGCTCGGCCACTACCGCATCGTCTCGAAGATCGGCGAAGGAGGAATGGGTGTTGTCTACCGCGCGCAGGATGAAATCTTGCGCCGCGATGTAGCCTTAAAGGTTTTGGCCGAGAGCACTCTAGTTAACAAGTCCGCCAGAGACCACCTCCTGCACGAAGCCCGGGCCTCTTCCGCTCTGAGCCATCCCAACATCTGCACCATCCACGAAGTTGGCGAGAGCAGCGGCGCGCTTTACATCGTAATGGAATTGGTCGAAGGCAAGTCGTTGAGTGCGCTAATCGGTAGCGCGGGTCTGCCCGTCGAGTCCGTCCTGCGTTATGGCGTACAGATCGCCGGCGCACTGGCTCATTCCCACGGCCGCAGCATCGTTCATCGTGACCTGAAAAGCTCCAATGTCGTTGTCACTCCGGAAGGCCTGGTCAAGGTGCTCGATTTCGGCTTGGCGAGGCGCCTACCCAGGGAGGTGCTCGGCGAAGCCACGGAGACGGTTGCGCCACTCGAGGGCGCAGTCGGACTTACGGGCACCTTGCCCTATATGGCGCCGGAAGTCTTGCGTGGCGAGGAAGGCGACCACCGCAGCGACCTATGGGCGCTCGGAGTGGTGCTTTATGAAGCTGCCGCGGGGCAGTTGCCTTTTCAAGGGCGCACCAGTTTCGAGGTCAGCTCAGCCATCTTGCGCGAGCTGCCGCCACCGCTGCCCTCTCGGATACCGCCCAGCCTTTGGGCCATCATCCAACGCTGCTTAGCCAAAGAGCCTGCGCAGCGCTACCAGCGAGCCAGTGAAGTTCACGCCGCGCTTGAGGCAGTCCAGTCTGCAGCGATTGCTAACCCGGAGCCCCCGGCGGATCAAAGGGGGCCACGAACAACTGTGCTTCGCGGCATTCCACACATTCATGTGAAGAGCGGTGACGTTCTGTTGCTTGTCGGGACGGCAAAGGGAGCGTTCCTCCTGCGCTCCACCGCGGAACGCTCGCGCTGGGAAGTGGGCGGACCCTATTTCCACGGGCAAGGCGTTTATGCCATGGCTTACGACGGCCGAAACGGTCGGCACCGTTTGTGGGCGTCAACCCAAAGTCCGCTTTGGGGCACTTTCTTGCGCTCCAGCGACGATTTCGGGAAGATTTGGACCAATCCTCTAACAGCCGACATCAGATTCCCGGCTGATTCAGGCGCCTCCCTGAAAAACATCTGGCAGGTTTGTCCCGGACGCCCGGAGGAGCCTGATGTGCTCTATTGCGGCGTGGAGCCGGCGGCGCTGTTTGAGTCGCGCGACGCGGGGGAAACATGGTCGCTCGTGCGCGGCCTGTTTGATCATCCACATCGCCCCCGCTGGATGTCCGGAAACGGAGGGCTCTGCCTGCACACCATTCTGCCCCACCCCGCGAAAAACGAGCGGATGTATGTTGCTATATCAGCCGCCGGGGTTTACCGCACCGACGATGGCGGGAGCAGTTGGCGCGCGCGTAACCGCGGCATCCGCGTCACGTTTATGCCCGAAAAGTATCCTGAATTCGGGCAATGCGTGCACAAGATCGCGCTGCACCCCGCTCGCCCCGAACGCCTTTTTCTGCAAAACCACTGGGGCTTGTATCGCTCTGATGACGGCGCTGAAACTTGGCAGGACATCGCCAATGGCGTGCCGTCCGATTTTGGCTTTGCCATGGTGATACACCCCCACGACCCCGACTGCGTGTACATTCTTCCTGTCGAATCCGACGAGTTCCGCTGCGCCCCCGACGGCCGCTTACGTGTCTATCGCACCCGCAACGCTGGCGCCTCATGGGAACCGCTGATGCGTGGCTTGCCCCAGAAGGGAGCGTACGAGACAGTCCTGCGCGACGCCATGACCGCTGACGCGCTCGACCCGCTTGGCCTCTACTTCGGCACCCGAAGCGGGCAGCTCTATGCCTCAACCGACGAAGGGAAGACTTGGAAAAGGATTCTTGAGGGGCTGCCCTCGGTGGTCTGCGTGAAGACTGCTGTCGTCGGGGAGCCTCGCGTGACCCGAAAGCCCAAGGCGGCTGGAGACGCAGCAGTGGCTTCATTTCGAGCGAAACGCACAACCCAGAAAAGCAAGAAACGTCGAGGCAGGCCCTAGTAGTGTCCGTCACGTTTCACATACCGGGTCCCTTGCGTCCTTTTACCGGAGGACGCAGCGCAGTGGAGATCGAAGCGTCCCCAGCCACCCTTCGCGATGCTTTGGAAGCCCTGTGGGCGCTCTACCCCGGCATTCGAGATCGTGTGGCAGCGGAAAATGGACAAATCCGGGAACATGTCAATGTGTTCGTGGGAAACGAAGATGTTCGACACACGGGCGGACTTGCCACTCCCCTACCTGCTGCCGCTGAGATTTCGATTGTCCCCGCCATCAGCGGTGGGTGATCCCGTGAGGCCGTCCGACATCTCTGCCCCAGGAATCATGTCGTCATTCCGAGGAGCCCCCTCGACTTCGCTCGGGACAGGCTCCGGCGACGAGGAAGCTCTCTAAGTGCTTGATCTCGTGAGCACAGAGATTCCTCGCTTCGCTCGGAATGACAGATTGAAACCTTTCTGTTGCTGGCTGGATGTATCGGAATGTCTTCCGGGGCACCCCCGGCCATTTTCTTTTTTCCCGTAGCCGTCCTAGGTGGTAACATGAGAGTCCCTTCCGAATATATACTGCGCCAAATCCTTCCTAGGGGCGGGAGGCCTGAATGAAAGCGTCTGAGAGGCACTCAGCCGAGCGCTCTCTTGTCGGCATACCGCGGCGTTTTCCTATTTGGGAGGCCCCTTGGAGCGGACAGTCCAATCCGTCGAAGTGTCAGAACGGGGTGTGTCCTTTGGCACACCGCTAACCGGGAAGGAACGACATGGCTACCAACGACGTGAACGTAACAGGCACACAAGCTCCGCTGCGAGTGCTGATTGTTGAGGACTCCCCAGAGGATTTCGATCTCTGTGTGCGGACACTCGAAAAAGCCAAGCTGAACATCAACGCCGCTCAAGTGGCATCGCGAGAATCGTTCCAGGATTTGGTTGCTACAAACACCTACGACGTCATTCTTTCAGACTACAACCTGGGGAGCTGGAACGGAATGGAAGCTTTGGAAATCCTCAGACAACAAGGCAGAGATACGCCTTTCATCCTGGTCACCGGAGCGCTCGGAGAGGAAAGGGCGGCTCAGTGCATCAGGGAAGGGGCAGCCGATCTCGTCATGAAAACCCGTCTAGCCGCGCTGCCCGCAGCAGTGTGCAGAGCCCTTTCAGACAAGATCCTCCGCGAGGTAAAGGAAAGGGCGGAAGCTTCACTCAAGGAAAGCGAAAGAAAGTTTCGAGTTCTGGCCGATTCCATCGCTTCTGCGGTCTTGATCTATCAGGGAACACAATGCCGGTATGCCAATCGAGCGGCGCAAACTCTGACCGGATATTCAGGCGAAGAGCTGCTAAGCCTGAGTTCATGGGACCTCATTCACCCCGACTCGCATTCTGTCGTGATCGCGCACGGATTGGCTCGCCTCCGGGATAAAGAAGCATCGGTCCGCTACGAGATGAAGATTCTCACCAAGCAAGGTGAGGTCCGTTTCTGGGACGTGACGCCGGGAAAAATCGAAATCGAGAGCGAGCCGGCTGGTCTCATTACGGCTCTGGACGTGACCGACCGCAAGCTTGCGGAAGTAACCCCCGAGCGCGGCGGATACCATGATCCATTGACCGGCCTTTTGACCGGGGCGCAAGTGCAGATCGTTTTCCGAGAGGAGGCGAAACGCTCTGAACGGACTGGCCGCTCCTTCGCATTACTGCTCCTAAAGCTGGAGGCGTTGAGACAAAACAATCAGGAGTTAGGTTTCGCCGAGGCTAGCCGGGTACTTTGCAAGTTAGCGAACATCATCGGCGGAGTCTGCCGGACCTCAGATAGCGCTTCGCGATATACGGAAGACGAATTTGTCCTGATATTGCCAGAGACCCCCGTGGCCGGCGCGCGCCGGCTTATGCAGCGAATCGGAGAACGCTTGAAGAACGAGCTCAGCCGGTTCCCGCCCACGATCAGTGCTGGAATCGCTGTGTTCCCGCAGGACGGCCCGACAATCGAGCACGCCTTGCGCTCAGCCAGGCGGACCCTGAGGAGAATGGACGGTCGACCAACAAAAGAGTTCGCGCATTCAGCATGAAGGTACAAAAGGATCTCAATTCGAGAAACGGAGGCGAAGGATTGGGCGCAAAAGCCGAAGCACCAACACGAGACCAAAGGCAGGGTTCGAACAGGCCCTTTACAAACGCCAGCCAGGAAATGCTCCAACTCCATTAGATCAGACCCCCGACGAATGGGTTGTCTTGGTCCGCGATAACGGCGTGGGCTTTGATCCTCAAATGGCTGCAAAGTTGTTTGGTGCCTTTCAGCGATTGCACCATAGCCCGGAATTTGAGGGCACAGGCATTGGACTCGCCAATGTGAGGCGAGTCGTTCTGCGTCACGGCGGCAGAGTCTGGGCGGAAGGGCAGCCCGGTCAGGGCGCCACCTTTTACTTCAGCCTCCCCACCAGCAAGCAAATCGATACCTAAAAATAACTAGCCTGGGAAATGCTCTAGAACTGCGGAACTGGCCCTAAGATCGGCTGCCACCGGAATCATCCGGTGTCCATACAGTCAAGGGTTGGGAGGCTTGTCTCGCGAGGTCTGTCTAGTTATCGCCGAACGAGAGATACTAGCCGGTTGATCTGCGAGCTCGCTTTCCATTCTTACCATTGCCGTATTGTTCCTTGCTCGTTGCATTGCTACTGTGTTGCTCTGCAACTTGTACGTGAATCTGCAACCGAATCTATCTAATCTTCGCGGGCAGTTGGCGAACCACAAGAAGGTTATCGCCCACTACATAGTATCTTCTTCCAGGTTCCATATTGAAGGGCTTGGGCTGGCTCCAGGGAACCTTATCTATCCCACTTCGTCCAGTCGATTGTACAACGACAACATGATTACTAAGCTCGTGAATTCGATAGGGTCGGTTCCAAGGATCCGCCTGATCCGCGGCAAGCAAGCCGTAGTTTGTTAATTCAGCCGGAGATTTTGGTACCGATCTCTTATCCTTGAAGAATTGCCCGCACTTTTCGGCGATTGTGATTTGTCTTACCAGACTTAAGCCATAGACGGCATCTGATTCTAGCTCATCAAACTGGTTGGACGGAGGCTTCCGGACTAGCCCTTCAAAAAACCGCCCTCCCGTCACCGCCAAGCCGAATCGCAGAAAACTTTCCCCAATCTGGCGGCCGATTCGGTTGAGTTCGATGGTGCAAACGATTACTACCAAGAGCAATCCAAGCAAAAAGAGCAATCTAATGATTGACAGCCAATTCTTCTTCGGCCAAATTGTAAACCCCATTTTCGTCGCTCCACCAAGCCCTATCTTAGGGAAGAAAACTTTCGCAGGGAATCGGGTGACTTGCGAGGGCGTCTGCGAAATCTGCTACACGGATAATCAGGCTCACGTCATTATTCAGCCGGTTGTCTACAACCCCCGACCCCGCCACAGGGATCCCTAGCAAGTATAAAGTGCCCGCTGAGCTAAAGGAACCATTAAACGTGAGACTGGTTACGCTAGCGCTCCAGAACGGATTGGAATTAGGACCAGCGTTGACATGTAGTGGTTGGCTGGTTCCTATAGTAAAGCTGCCGGGCAGATGTCCATTGGTCCATTGGATGGCAACCCTTGTATTCGGCTCCGCGATCGTGGGAATCCCAGCCGGTTGATCCGAGAGCTCGCCCTCCATTCTTGCCATAGCCGTATTGTCATCAGCAGCCAAGACAGAAGACCCAACCCAAGCGCATAAACCCCTAACTGGAATCCGAAGGCTGAATACCCCGGACGCGCGGTCGTGGATCGGGAAAGAAGAAGTTCAGCGGCGAGACCCGCGGCACGGGGCATCAAAGTCACTCACGACAGTGTCCAGCCGCACGACGGGAATTCCACCGATGTAGCGTAGCCGCGACCTGAGGCGTGATCCACTGCGGAGAATAGGAATCATTTTTTTCAATGATTTCCGGTTTCGCCGAGCCGGGACGCCAGTAAGCAACACCGCTGCATGGCCCGCCTCCGCAATCTTGGTTCAAGTCTGTTGTGTAAAGAACTGCCCCGGAATCAGAGACGAAAACTTGATTTGCTCCCCCCGGCGCCGCGAGAGAACAAGAAACGGGGCCTGCAGGCTCAGCCACACAAAGATAAACCTGATCTTCTTGAGCCTTAAAATAGGCGATATACTTCCCGGTTGAGCTCACATCGAAATCTTCTGGAGATAATAGATATACCGGCACTCTCCATTGTTCCCTTTCGGTTATCATCACCACTAATTCGCTTCGACCGGAAGCGTTCCATTCGGCTAGGCCGGCAATGACCCGGCGATCGGAACTGCAGCGGAAAGCCAGATTAGGCGGAAATTCCAGCGGTTTCCACAGAAGGACGTCTGTCGGGGGATGCTTTCCGATTCCGACTTGCAATCCAAGGATCGTTCCACATGTAGCTGACAAAGAGCGAAGTTCGACTTGTTTCTCTGTGGTTTTGAAGCCCGGTGACAAGGAAACGACATCCAAGTACCTGAACAGTCCCTTCCGGCGTAGCTCCGGGGTGTCTATCAAGTAAGCGAGAAAGGTGCCGTCGCTGGAGATTGCGAAATCAAGAAGGTCACGACCAATGTGAATTTGCTCACGCTTTCCTTCACAAACGGTCCATATATCGCCGTGACGAAGGAAGGCGTAACAGAGCGTCTTCTTAGCCGCAAGTTCTTGTCTATGACCCGCTGGACTCTCAAATGGAAGCAGAAGGAAGAGCGATAGGGCGATCAAGAGCAGGCAGGTGATATGACCAACCCGTCCGCAATCCCCGAGTTGCTGAGACAGGACCCAGTCACGCACGCAAGTCCGTTGAGGGACCACTATAAGCCACCCTCAGTTGTAGAAGTCCAAGGTTTCGTTAGGTTTCCAAAGTTTCGCCTAATAGATGCAACAAGGGCCACGCAGTTCCTATTATTCTTGGCAGGCAAGACGAGTCCTCGATTTGAGTTGGGGCTACCAAGTGGCAGCCACAGGTTTGGCCGACTGCAGGCCGGCGTGGTGGGCGGGTCGAAGCGGGGTAACAGTAACGCATCACCATCATCCTCATCCTCGATTGGATCGTCGCCTCCGACTCTGGTGTCGATCAAATTGATCATACGTGGATCATTCTCGAACGTGTCAACCAGCCAATGATCCGGCACAGGCACCACGTAATCTCCAACATACGTCGAATAGCCGTGCCTCCAGTGCCAAACCTTGGCAGCAATCTGGGCCCGTCTGCCATAGACGAGGTATCCGATTATTAGAACGACGATGCCAGTGAGCAAGAGGCGTGAAACTCGTTTCATTCTTGAACCTCAATGGCAGCTTTGTTAACGACGATTCCGATCGCCGCTCCTACGGCTTGTCACAAGTCAGAGAGCGCCTAGTTTAGTGGCGCAGGCTCTCTGTGCAGATTCCCACACACGGCAAACGCTACTCCATTCAACGCCTCAGGCCGATGTAAATGAACCAAGCGCCAACCGCAATGAACCAAAATCGTCCGTACCATCTTGGGAGTTGCTTCTCCCGATTTGTAATTCCCATCATCCCGGGATGAAAAGTGCCACCAGGCAGAAAGGCCCAAATTATTGTGCCCACGCCGACGACAACACTGACGATTCTCTCCACTATGTTCATCAAACAACCTAATTACAGGCGGAAACAGATGTAATGGTCACAAAAGCGCCAGCCCCGTAGCCAAAATGTCCAGCTGCAAAGCCTGCATATACTCCGAGACCGCTCTTGAAGACCACCACTCCTCCCTCACCGGCTACAGGCAGAAATGCCAGAGGCTCAAGGCTCTTGCGGTCTCCAAATGCACCCCCACCCGGTCCGTCTTTCAAGCCTGCGAGCCACGTCAGGTGGAATGGTCTGCATCAGCTCCATGTAGCGACCTGTGGCTAAGCTCGTAAAGTATAGTGAGTCATGGCGTGCCGGTCAGTCAATCCAGCCAGCCAACTCACAAGTGGTTTTCGGTCGCGGCCCCAAGGCGTTGCATTCCCAAATTGACGACTCTGAGGTTGGAATCGGATTCTGGATATAGTCGCTAGCCCCTTTCAAAACCGTTCAGAAGCTTTCTGGCACACTTACCAACTGGTTGGCCCCGGAACCCTAGGCTAG
>Ga0209158_1002893_pt1 | contig 10247 bp, 5 predicted proteins | sample GraSoiAngelo_140_FD_185897 | JGI IMG/M metagenome (GOLD analysis project Ga0209158, IMG submission 185897) | Grasslands soil microbial communities from the Angelo Coastal Reserve, California, USA - 14_0929_12_30cm (SPAdes) (version 2) | ecosystem: Environmental > Terrestrial > Soil > Grasslands ...
AGCAGAACGCGAATGCGCGCCGCATTGAAGGCGACGTTGAGTGCGAGGGAGACTGTCCGAATTTGACCGAATGGCAGCGCGTTCTGCTTCGCTTTTACGATTTGATCGGATGGCAGAGCGCTTCTGGTCCCACGCTGGGCTGGAACGATCTCGACTCGCTCGAGGTCGGCAATGGAGCCACCGACGGCATTACGAATACCGAACAGCAGACCACGATGACTCTATGGGCGATGGCCAATGCTCCGCTTTATCTCGGCGGAGACCTGACGAACCTCACCACCTACGGTAAACAGTTGCTCACCAATGATGAAGTACTGGCCGTCGATCAGTCCGGGCATCCGGCGAGGCAGGTTACGGGGGGCTTTACACCCGTGTGGGTCTCGAACCTTGGAAACGGCAGCTACTACGTCGCGATCTTCAACCTCAACGCCTTTCCTACAAATGTGACCGTTGACTGGAAGGATCTCGGATTCCTAAACGCGGTCGGGACGAGGGACCTCTGGAGCCATGCTGAACTGGGGCCTTTCTTCCAGTCCTTCTCCAGCGTGCTGCCGGGACATGGAGCGCGCTTGTTCAAGGTCAAAGCCGTCGGCCAGGCCCCCGTGCCGCCGGCACAGATTTACGGGGCGGAAACGGCCACGCTGTACGGAGGAGCGCAGCTCTCCTCATGTTCCACCTGCGTGAGTGGCTACAAGCTGACGTACCTCGGCATTGGTGCGGCCAACTATGCCATCTTCAACGTGAGCGTCCCAAAGGCGGGCGTGTACCGGATGGAAGTCGATTCAATGACGACCGGCACCCGCTCGTTCATCATCAATGTCAACGATGGGCCGGATATTACGCTGAATCTGAGCGGCGGAAGCTCGAACCTCCCGTTCCCTACCACGATTCCAGTTCGTTTGAACGCGGGGATGAACAGCATCCAGTTTGGAAACCCGACGAGCTATCCGCCGGACATGGACCGCATCATTATCAGCGGAGACGGCAACGAACCGTATCCGGCCTTTACCGTCTATGAGGCGGAGAATGCAACTCTGAGTGGCGCGGCGGCGACGTCGGCGGGCTTTTGCGGAAACTGCTCCGGCCTGGCTGCGGTGGGCAACCTGGGCGGCAACGCGCAAAGCACCGTCGCCTTCGACAATGTGGTCGTGCCCTCGACAGGAACTTACCAGATGGAGATCGATTACATGACTCAGGGACAACGATCGTTCTTTATCTCGGTGAACGGGAATACTGCGCAGGAAGTCGCCCTGAACGGGTACAGTTTCGGTACGCCAACCAGCACCGTGATTCAAGTGCCGCTTCATGCGGGGTCCAACCAGATTGAATTCAGCAATCCCAGCAATTACGCTCCCAACTTGGACTCGATCATCATTTCGCCGCTAACCAACTTCTGAAGCTGCTTTCCGCTCACAGCCTTCGGAAGAAGATCAGCGCTGGATTCCCATCCTTTTCGGTTTACCGGACGGGATGGGAATTTGTCGTAAATGTTCTGGTGACATGGCACGCAGCTTCGCGATCCCACGAATCCATCTTGTATGGTCTTTGTTGCGTTGTGGGGACTAGGCGTCCCCGCCGATCGTACATTCGCAATTCCCGGGATCTGCCCGGAAGCGAGCCCTAGATAAAACACAAAACCGGTGATGGCCGGGAGCGCTCCCTGCCAAAGACGCGTAGCCCAGCAGCCCATCGGGGAATTGTAGGCGCCCATCAATGATCCCTTTCGAGTGAGAGGAATTGTCAGGCGCACACGGTGCAAGAGTAATCTACTACGGCGAGCGGGGAAATTCTTGGAGTAGTCAACCGTGCACTACTTTACCGAAAAGATATATCATTCTTTCTGTTTTAGAGCGCTCATTCGGCACATGTGAGCGCTCATATGCCCACAAAATTGATGCTAACAGATGCTAACAGCATGATTCTCCATATATGAGCATTCATTGAGCAAAAAAGTCCTTGACAAGGGTTAGTGTTTTTTTATAAAGCATAGCCGCATGCCCAGGGGCAATAGACGCTTCACTTTTGTAGGAGGTGCGTACGATGTGCCCGTCCAATCTCTGGTCTTGGTTTCGGTTTGCTTTTCTTGCGATCCTCACAATGACACTGTTGCTGGCATCCGGTTCCGCGAAAGCCCAGCTCTCGGCGGGTTCTGTCACGGGAATTGTTCGAGACCCTACCGGATCGGTCGTTGCAAAGGCCTCAGTCACACTGCGCAACGTCGACACCATGGTCCAGCACACGACCGTATCCAATGACGCCGGCAACTACGTTTTTCTCAGTCTTGGCCCCGGCAGATACGCTCTGGAAGCGAGCGCTTCCGGTTTCGCTACGAAACGCGTCGCTGAGTTCGTTCTGGCTGTGAACCAGACCGCTTCCATAGACATCTCCTTGCAGGTCGGATCCCAGTCCGATGTAGTCACCATTTCCGCGGAAACAGAACAACTTGATGTATCGTCAGCGGACTTGGGCACGGTCATCGCCACGAAACAAGTCAACGACCTTCCTCTGAACGGCCGCAATTTTACTCAGCTGTTGTCATTGACTCCGGGTGTGGCGCCCGTCAGCGTCGCGCAAAACGCTATGGGGGGGCGAGCAGGCGGGTTCGGTGCCCCTATTTCCGTGGGCTCGGCATTCATCTTTCCCGCCGTTAATGGTCAGACGAACCGCAGCAACTTTTTTCTCACTGATGGCTTGAATAACTTCGGCTCGTTCCAGAGCACGTATTCAGTACCGCCCATCGTCGACGCCATACAAGAGTTCAAGGTCGTTTCACACACCGACAGTGCTCAGTTCGGCTCCGTACTTGGCGGCGTCGTCAATGTGGTCACCAAATCCGGCACCAACGACTATCATGGGACCGCTTGGGAATACGTTCGCAATACTGCTTTCGACGCCCGCAACACCTTTCTACCGAAAGTTACTCCGTTCAGGCAAAATCAGTTTGGCGCTTCCTTCGGTGGGCCTGTTTGGATTCCCAAGCTCTACCATGGACGGAACAAGACCTTCTTCTATTTTGCTTACCAGGGATTCCGTTATACTCAGGACAACGATTCCCTCTTGAAGGTTCCTACCGCGGCGCAGTTGGCTGGTGACGAGAGCAGTTTCCCGACCCAGATCTACAACCCGTTTTCGACTCGTCCCGATCCCGCGAACCCTGGGAAGTTCATTCGCGATCCATTTCCAGGAAATCAGATCCCCTCTAACCTCCTCGATTCTCGCATGGTGGCCTTTGTCCAAGGCGTACTTCCTCCAGCCGGTCCAGTACTCGACAGCGTAGGCGATAACGCGATCGATACGACTCCCAACCACCAGACCCAGAACGAATATAACGTTCGCATCGACCAGAACTTCGGCCAGAAGAACACTGTCTTTTTCCGGTACAGTGCCATCAACAGTTTGTTGACCACCTCTGGCGGGCTCCCCGGCTTGGTCAAGCAGGGGTCAATCCCCGGTCGAAATTGGGGCGCCAGTTACGTACATACGTTCAACTCAAGTCTCGTGCTTCAAGTTCAGTACGCGCGTACTACGAACCAAGACAACTCGGCGACTCTTTTCACGCACCCCCCAGCGAACTTGGATACTACGGTTGGTTTTTCCAGTAGTTTCGTTGGTGGATTTGCCGCGGCCGGAGGACACTCCCTGATTCCCAGTCCGGGAATCAACGGCTACGCCAGCGGCGGCGAAAACATCACCAACGTTCCCAAAGCGACCGATAGTCATCAAGTCAGCGGAAACCTGACCAAGATCGTGCGCAATCACACGCTCACACTTGGCGGAGGGTTCACGACCAATAGGTTCGAGAGTCCGCTCTCCTACGCTTCTCTTAGCTTCGCCGGCGGGCAAACGGGGAACCCGCAGAACCCTAACGAACCAGGAGACCCATTAGCCTCCTTCCTGCTCAATGTTCCGGATGGCGCTAACCGTCGCAATGTGCACGAGACAACTCGCCTCGGCGGCCTGATGAGTCTCTTCATCCAGGACTCGTGGAAAGCCACTTCCAAGCTCGCCTTCAATTTCGGTCTCCGTTACGATCGCACCTTTATTCCTCCGTATGGAACGAATGCCACGATCGGTCAGCAGGGTGGAATCGAAACGGGAGATGTTGACTTCAGCAACGGTACGTATGTCGTTCAGAAACTCCCTCCACCTTGCACCGTGCGGGGCTTCGCTCCGTGCATCCCTGGCGATGGCACGCTGCCAGCTCACGTCGTGGTCGATCCCCGAGGAAAGATTGCTCACGACACGCTTACCAACCTTGGCCCGCGTGTGGGTTTTGCTTACCGGCTTGGTAACCGAACCGTGCTGCGCGGGGCCGCCGGGATCGTGTACGACGACTGGGCGGCCGTATCGCAGATGGCCCAAAACATAGAAGGGGCATGGCCCGACATCGGCCAGTTAATTGCCAACAACTTGAATCGGCCAAGCACAACCTCCGCGACTCCCACCACTTCTGCGCAGGACCCATTTGCTGGCGGAGGCAGCGGCTTGTTCCCAGCGCCAACGCCGTTCAACCAGGTGCAGTGGTTCTACGATCCCCACATCAAGAACCCCTACTCCATGCAATGGAATTTTGGCGTGGAGCGCGAATTGAATTCTTCAACTACCGTAGACGTCAACTATGTCGGTTCGGGCTCCCGTCGCCTCAACGTAGGCGGATACTACAACACCGCTTTGACGCCTGGCCCTGGAGATTCTCAGGCGCGAGCGCCATTTCCGTACATTGCGCCAACCTTCTACGATCGCAGTATCGGCAATGGCAATTACAACGCTCTCCAGGTCGAAGTAAACAAGAGGTACAGCCATGGTTTGGCTTATCAAGTTGCTTACACTTACTCCAAATCGATTGACGAAGGTTCTTCGGGTTGGTTCGGCGTCGAAGGCCAATCTCTTACGGATCCGTACAATGTTGCCGGAAGCCGCGGCCCATCGGGATTTGACCTCAGGCACACGCTGTCGGTGAACATGCTGTACCAGATACCCGTCGGCCGCGGAATGCGTTTCTCGACGAAGAACAGCGTACTTGACTACATCGTCGGAAATTGGCAGGTCAATAATATCTTTACCGCGCGCTCTGGTGTCCCCTTCAACGTCTTTTACGGTGCCAGCGATTTGGCGAACACTGGCAACGTTTCATGGGCCCAATACGACAGGGCCAATCTCGTCGGCGATCCGCATAGCGGGTCATGTCCAAACGGCAGTGCCGTCGGAAGCGTCAATTGCATCTTTAACACCAGCGCTTTTGCCGCGCCTGCCCAATTTACCTTCGGGGACAGTGGACGCGATGCATTCCGCTCGCCGTCGTTCTGGAACCTTGACACCTCGATCTTCCGCCAATTCCCGTTCTGGGGAGAAGGTCGGCGCATCGAATTTCGAGCAGAAGCTTTTAACATATTTAATACAGTTATTCTTGGAACGCCAGGCAACGATATTTCGAATCTGTCGAGCTTTGGCAAGGCAAACGGCACGGCCAACAGCGCGCGCCAATTGCAGTTGGGAGCGAAGATCATCTTCTGAGACGGGGCGATCCGGTGGTCGTGGTTCGAGGAGCGCGAGCGGCACCAGCGACGTGTGGTTCCTCGACCCTGCACCAATGGGGCTTTCATGGTCAGGGTGGGGCTGATCTTGGAAACCAAGACCTTCTAATGCAGAATGGAGTCAAAGGCCTCGCAGGGATTCGGCGTCGGGAGAAGTGAATCTTCGGCGCTTCGAAGCCGGGCGGCGGCTTGCACGAAGCCAAATGTCAACCTACAGCAATATTCCTGGAACTTCGCAAAACGGGACCACCGCCGAGGGCAACGCCTCTCCAAGCACAGGTTTATTAAAGGAGAGCTTGGCGGCCCAGCTTCGTGAAGCCATCCTTAGCGGTAAGCTCGCGCCGGGCGAGAAAATCATAGAAAGGCGCTGGGCTCGAGAATTCGGCGCAGCGCAAGTCTCTGTACGCGAGGCTTTAAACATTTTAATCACGGAAGGGTTTGTGACCAAAGGCCACGGTCGCAGCGCCCGCGTTCTCCGGTTAACCGATCCCGCTATCATTCACACCTATCAGGTTCGAGGAGCGCTCGAAGGGTTGGCGGCGCGCCTCATCGTCGAGCAGGAGCTGGCGATTGCGGATTTGGAGACCGCCATGGTGGAGCTTCGCCGCGCCGTGGAGACCAACGAGGTGCGCGGCGTGATTGACCGCGTTCAGCGTTTTCACGTTTGCATGCTGGCAAAACCTGGAAATCCGTTCTTGCTCGAAAATGGCCTGCGGCTGATTGTTCCACTATACGCCTTCACGCTGATGCGCGCTTTGGCTAAGGGCCTTGACGCCAGTCCTTGGGTGCCGCAAGTCGCAAATCATCAGCGTATCGTCGACGCGATCCGCATGGGCAACCCGCAGATCGCCGAGCAAGTCGTCATCCATGTCACAAATCGTTTTATGGAGCGATATCTCGACGTGTGGGGTAACTAGAGGAATTTTGCATAATCCAGCTCGACCGTTTTGATCTTTTGCCTGACGATTCCATTCGGGAACTACCAAATGGTTCTTTCTCGTTTCGACCGTAAACTGAGGGACATTCTATTCGTAGTCGGATCTCTCTTTGCCTTGGCGTCTGTCACTGCTCAAGCCCCCTTGCACTATGAGCCGACCATCGAATCCCTCAGTCGGCATCCTCTTCCGCAGTGGTACGCCGACGCGAAGCTTGGCATATTTGTCCATTGGGGGCTCTACTCTGTCCCCGGTTGGGCTCCGACGGCGCACTCGGAGCACGATTTCGAGTCATTGGACTACATCACCCACAATCCTTACGCCGAGTGGTATCTGAACAGCATGCGCATCGATGGTTCGCCGACTCAGGTCTACCACAAGGAACACTATGGCGCTGACTATGACTATTACAACTTCGCGCCCATTTTCAATCGCCAGATTCAGAAGTGGCGTTCAGAGGACTGGGCCAAAGTCTTTCATGACGCTGGCGCCAAGTACGTTGTGCTAACTACTAAGCACCACGATGGCTTCACTCTCTGGCCGAGTTCCACGCCGAATCCTTCTTTGCCCGCTGACCGCCAGCACGCATCTCGCGACCTGGTTAGCGAACTCACCGCGGCCGTCAATCAACAAGGTTTACGGATGGGACTATACTACTCTGGTGGATACGACTGGACATTTGTACCTGGGCCCATTCGTGTCGCGGCTGACTACCAGAAGGTGAAGCCTCAGAGCGAGGCCTATGGAAAGTATGTGGATGCTCAGTTCCGGGAAATTATCGCGCGCTATAAGCCGGCCGTCCTTTGGAATGATATTGACTACCCCAAGTCCGGGCATCCCCTCCAAATCATGGCCGAATACTATCAGGCCGTTCCGGACGGCGTGATCGACGACCGATTCGGCGTGAAGCACTCCGATTTCATTTCCCCGGAATATCAGACTTTGGAAAAAATCAATCCGAAGAAATGGGAGGAATGCCGAGGCCTGGGACGGTCGTTTGGGTACAATCGCGCCGAAGGTGAAGCCGAAACGATTGCACCGGATGAACTCATTTATCTGCTGGCTGACATCGTCAGCAAGAACGGAAACCTCCTTCTCGACGTTGGCCCGGAGGCCGACGGCACCATTCCCATTGTCCAAATGGAGCGACTCAAAGCCCTAGGTGCGTGGTTGCAGGTCAACGGCGAAGCCGTCTATGCAACTCATCCCTGGAAACGCGCTGCCGGCGAGACTGCCGAAGGCATTCCTGTCCGGTTCACACAAAAGGAGACCGCAACGTATGCGATCCTCCTGGGACAGCCCAAAGCGCTCACCGCCACGTTCAAATCCCTTTCGGTGAAGCCTGGCACGAAAATTTACCTGTTGGGAGATGCGGATCCTCTTGCTTGGTCACAACAGGGTGACAACCTGCGCGTCGATTTGCCAGCCGCTCTCAACGGTCACTACGCGTACTCGTTCCGCATTGCCGGCCCCGTGTCTTGATTGGCGCAGCAGTGAGCGCGATTTTTCGGTATCCCTAAGTATTCCGACTTATTTGGGCCCAACTTCTTTGCCTTCAGCAACGAGATTGAACACCTAAGTTCAGAACTCCTGACATGGTTCGTCGGTGACTTGTCCTGTCACTCGCCAAAGAATTCCTGGGACCTCCCAAGGTCCCCGCCGCTCCACTTGACAACGAACTTAGCAATTTGCTAAGATTCTTACGTGCAGATAATCGGCAAGCATTTGATAGAAGCTGCACAAAAGAAACACCCGACGTGGAAAGGCTCCCTGGGTTCATGGGTGAGAATCGTCGAAGGCGTAAACCCACCGTGGAGCAACTTTCCCGCGGTCAGGCGAACTCGCAAAGATACCGATCCGGTTGGGGATTGCGTTGTCTTCAACATAAAGGATAACGACGCCAGGCTGATCGCCTACATAAATTATGAGATGGGGACCGTGACCGTATTAGCTGTGCTGACCCACAAAGAATACGACAAAGGAGGGTGGAAAAATGCCTGCAATTGCTGAACGACTGCCAGCAAAATATCTCGTTAAAGATGAAGCTCCAAAGACCATTTCTTCACCCCAGCAACACGAGGCATATATCTCCAGGCTTCTGGAGCTGCAACGGAAAGCACACCGAACGGCAGAGGAAATGGAAACCGCTAAGCTGCTGGTCGTTCTAATCGCGGACTACGAAGCGAAACATTTCACCATCGAGAAGGCCTCTGGCGTTGAGGTGCTCAAGGAATTGATGGATGCAAATGGACTTCGACAAAAGGATCTTGCAGAGGATTTGGGAGGTGAAAGTATTGTTTCCCTGATCCTAAAAGAAAAGCGCCAGCTGAATAGACAACAGATGGAAAAGCTCAGCCAGCGCTTTCACGTCTCACCGGCAGTTTTCTTCTAGCGCCCTTTCGATAAGGAATCCGGGCAGACTCGAACCGACTTTTCCGGCGACGGCTACAGACTCTTGATCTCGCGCATCCTTGTGCCAACCGAAAATCGAAGCTCGACGTTGCTATTTTATCTCAGGATACTTTTCCCCCTCCGCGCCAGGCAGTTTTGGGCACAGAGAGGCCCACGCCTCTCATGGCCGGATCAATCCCGCAGCGAACTCTATTTTTTCTGAGTTGATTGCCGGTCGAGAAGAACCGTGATTGCAGTTTGATGGAAGTCGGGAGGCAACGAGAGGGGACAACGGATAATAGGCCCTTGAGCCTCAATCAAAGAGCAACCGAGTTTCTGGCGGCTGCTCTCCGGTTTGACGGAATTGTGCGTGGAAACGGAGACCATAGTTCCGCGTAATACTGAAGCGGAGAGGTCCAGCGTATATTCCTAATATATAACAACACTCTGAGGGGAATAGTTTGATCGGGCTCGCCGTTTCTGTCCTGGCGGTCTTTCGAGCTGCTAGCAGCTAAACGGCATGGTCGGCGCCAAAGCCAGTAATCGCAAGCGCTTGCGAACGGAATCAGACGAGGCTACAATCAAGTCGCCGTCTTTTATCTGGCGTGCGATCGTTTTCCCTGGTGCGCTTCATGAGAAGCGAGAGCGTCATCGAAAGTGGAAAGGCGATAGTCGTCGATCAATGGAGAAGAGGCCGGCTCCGAATAGATGGTTCATTCGTAATTAAGAATAAGGTAACGCGCTGCCGAAATTCGGATAGGTTGAAACGCAAGGTGTACGCAAGGGCTCAACCGGGAGAATAAGTCCTTTAGTTTCAAGGGCCGAGGTAGCTCAGTGGTAGAGCAGCCGATTCGTAATCGGCAGGTCGCGAGTTCAACTCTCGCCCTCGGCTCCATACTTTCAATAGCTTAGCGATCAGTTGACCGAAACCTGCTGCACATCTGCTGCACAAGCAATTCTCTGTTCCAGCCGCTTCATCGCCTCGGTCACCACGCTCGGCAACGTCTTGATGTAGCTCCTCTGCGTCGTTTTAACATCTTCGTGGCGCAGGATTGCTTGAATTACCTTGTCCGGGATTCCGAGTTCGTGCAGGTTCGTGGCTAAACCTCGGCGATAAGCGTGCCAGCCTTTCCACTTTAGGCCGTTCGCCTTGAGCACTGGCTTGATCACCCGGTCAGCGAGATTGTCGAGGTCGAGTGCCCCGCCGATGCTGTTTGCGAACATCCAGCCCGACCCGGCTTGAGGTCGAATCTGGTCAAGCATGAGACGGAACGGTTGAATGATGGGCACAACGCCGGGGTTGTCGTCATCCTCGTGAGTCTTCGTCTCGTCTAGCACAACGCTGTGCCAGACCGAACGCCGAATGTTGAGGACAGACAACTCGTCG
>Ga0209158_1002894_pt1 | contig 10244 bp, 11 predicted proteins | sample GraSoiAngelo_140_FD_185897 | JGI IMG/M metagenome (GOLD analysis project Ga0209158, IMG submission 185897) | Grasslands soil microbial communities from the Angelo Coastal Reserve, California, USA - 14_0929_12_30cm (SPAdes) (version 2) | ecosystem: Environmental > Terrestrial > Soil > Grasslands ...
GCCCATTACAATTCCCCGATTGCGGATTGCGGATTGCGGATTTGGCCTGTCGGGCTTCGAGGGACCAATCGAGCCAATCCGCAATCCGCAATCGCAAATCCGCAATTCCTGCTCATCGATACTTCCTGACGATCTCCGGCACCCGCTCTGGCGTCACGCTCTCGACGAAGTCGTCGTTGATGAGCACGGGCGTCGCGAAGCCGCAGGCGCCCAGACACTCGACCTCGATCACGGTCCACTTGCCGTCGGGGCTCGTGGCGCCGAGCTCCTTGGCACCGGTATGCGCGAGCAGGGCCTTCACCACGTCCTCGGCGCCGCAGATGTTGCAGGGGGACGTCGTGCACACCTGCACGAAGTTCTCGCCGACGGGGTGCTGATGGTACATCGTGTAGAAGGTCACGACGCCCTTCACGTACGCGGGCGTGAGCCCGAGCACCTCCCCCACCTCGACCATGTTGCGGTCGGAGATCCAGCCGCACTCCTCTTGCACCAGCCACAGCGCGGGCAGCAGGGCGGCCTGCTTCGTCGGGTAGCGCGTGAGGATCTGCTGCAGCCGCTCCAGCGCCTTGCCGGTGAAGACGGGCGCGTATTCCTGCGTCTCGACTGCGCTCATCGGTCCACCTCACCCATCACGATGTCCACCGACGCGTTGATCGCGATCAAATCGCTCAGGAGGTGTCCTGCGGCCATCTTCGGCAGCGACGACAGGTTGATGAACGACGGCGGCCGGATGCGCCACCGCACCGGCTTCGCCGAGCCGTCGGACACGAGGTAGGTGCCGAGCTCCCCTTTGGGGTTCTCGATCCCCACGTAGGCCTCCCCCACCGGCGCCTTCACGCCTTCCATCACCTGCTTGAAGTGGTAGATCATGGCCTCCATGTCGCTCATGGCGCGCGACTTGGAGGGCAGGATCACGCGGGGGTCGTCCACGTTCACCGGCCCGTCGGGGAGCCGGGCGAGCGCCTGCTGGAGGATACGGTTCGACTGGTGGCACTCCTCGAGCCGCACCAGGTAGCGGTCGTAGACATCGCCGTGCTCCCCGACCGGGACGTCGAAGTCGTAGGTCTCATAGTCCAGGTAGGGCTTGTCCCGTCGCAGGTCGTAGGCGACGCCGCTCGCGCGGAGCATCGGCCCCGAGAGCGAGTGATTGATCGCCTCGTCCCGCGTGAGCACGCCGACGTTCTGGGTGCGACCCACCCACACGGCGTTGCGCGTCAGCACCCTGTCGATCTCGTACAGGGTCTTGGGGAACGTCTCCGTGAAGTGGCGCAGCCCCGTGACGAACGCGTCGGGAATGTCGGCCATCATGCCGCCGACGCGGGTGACACTGGTCGTGAGCCGCGCGCCGGTCCACATCTCCTGCAGATCGTAAATCCGCTCCCGCTCCTGGAACGCCCACAAGAACGGCGTGAACGCGCCCAGGTCGATCGCGGTCGTGCCGAGCCACACCATGTGCGAGATGACGCGGCTCATTTCACAGGCGATCACGCGCAGCACCGTGCAGCGAGGCGTGATCGCGATGCCCATGAGGCGCTCCGCCGCGAGCGCGAACCCGACATTGTTCGCCATCGGCGAGAGATAGTCGGTGCGGTCGGTGAGCGGGATGATTTGATTGTAGTGGCGGTACTCACCCAGCTTCTCGAAGCCGGAGTGGAGGTAGCCTACGTGCGGGATGCAGCGCACGACGACCTCGCCGTCGAGCTCGACCACGAGCCGCAGCACGCCGTGAGTCGCGGGATGCTGCGGGCCGATGTTGATCAGCATGTGCTCGCTGCCCGGCTGCGCTTCGAGCCGCCCCGCGACGTCGCCTTCCCCCGTGCCACCCGCCGTCAGTGGGACGCGGACCGGGCGCCCCTGGGCGTCCAGCCCCGGCGTCGCGAGCTCGAGCTCAACCGTGCGCTTGCTCATTCGGAGAAGGGGATCTTGCCGCGCTCGCCCTGGCGCAGCCGCTGCTTCATGTCCTCGGGGAGCTCCGCGAACGCTTCGGCGATGGACAGCTCTTCCATCGAGTAGTGCGCCTCGGGATTGGCGCCCAGCGCCTGGCGCACCTGCTCCGCGCGGCTGAATCGGCCCCGCAGCGGGAAGTCCTTCCGCAGCGGATATCCCTCGGCGTAGGTCTCCCACATGAGGATCCGTCGCAGGTCCGGGTGGCCGCGGAAGGTCACGCCGAACATGTCGTACACCTCCCGCTCGAGCCAGTCGGCGCCGGCCCAGAGCCCGACCACCGAGTCCACGGCGAGCTCCTGCTCCTTGGGCAGCTCGACCTTCACGCGCAGGTCGGCCCGCCGCTCCAGCGAGCGCAGAAAGTACACGAGCTCGATCGGCCGCTCGGCGTCCCGATACTCGACGGCCGTCACGTCCACCAGGTAGTCGTAGGAGTGGCCGGCGGTGTCGCGCAGCCAGCGCATCACCCCGAGCAGCCCATCGCGGCCCACGGTCACGATCGTCTCGCCGTCGCGCGCCACGAGCGCGCGGCCGATCGCGTTGCCGAAGGTCGCTCGCAGGCCGTCGACGGAAGGGTTCACGCCGACCGGAACTGGTGCACCGAGTTGCCGAAGGGCTCGGAGATCTCGTCGATCCGCTCGGGCGGGAGGCGGAGCCCCTTGTCGTCGAGCGGCTGCTCCCGGCGCAGCTCCGGATCGAGCACCGTCTCGCCCTTGATCTTCTTGTGCAGCAGCAGCACGCCGTACAGCAACCCTTCCGGGCGCGGCGGACACCCCGGGACGTAGACGTCCACCGGGACGATCGTGTCGATCCCCTGCACCATGGCGTAATTGTCGAAGATACCGCCGGTCGAGGCGCACGCCCCCATCGAGATCACCCACTTGGGCTGGGGCATCTGGTCGTAGACGCGGCGGATCACGGGCGCGAGCTTGAACGGGAGTCGCCCCGCGCAGATCAGCACGTCCGCCTGCCGGGGTGAGAACGCCTGCCGCTCCATCCCGAAGCGCGCGAAGTCAAAGCGGCTGGCCGCGGTCGCCATGAACTCGATGGCACAGCAGGCCGTGCCGAACGGCATCGGCCACAGGGAGTTGGCGCGCGCCCAATTGACCAGGTCATCCAGTCGCGTCAGCAGCCAGTTCGGGCTCTGGCCCGCGACTTCCGTCGTTTCGAGAACTCTCTTCACAAGCAAACCCCGTCGAGGAAAGGCGTCGAGGGAATGCGTCTAGGTGAACCGTAGGCGGGCGTCGTGCACGGACGGTTCTCCTCGACGTCGTTCCTCGACGCCTTCCCTTGACGTCTTCCGTGGACGTTCAGTCCCATTCCAACGCCCCCCGTTTCCAGACGTAGACGTAGCCCACGGCGAGAATCAGCATGAACACCAGCATCTCCACCAGCAAGAACCCCGTCCCCATCCCCGGGGCACCCCCGTCCCGGAAGATCGTCGCCCAGGGGAACAGGAACACGGTCTCGATGTCGAAGACGATGAACAGCATCGCGACGAGATAGAACTTCACGGAGAACCGCTCACGCGCGTTCCCGAGCGGCGGCATGCCGCTCTCGTAGGGAAGCTCCTTCACGGGTGTGGGCCGCCGCCGCGTGATCAGGTGCGAGGCGGCGATCATGCCGACCGCGTTCGCGACCACGAGCAGCAGCAGCAGCAGGAAGGACGCGTAGGGTTGGATCATCGCGCTCGTGAAAAAATTCACTTAAGCCGCCGAAACGTACCCCGTCGCTAAGACCTTGTCAACCGAACGAGTGGCGTAAGTGTCGATGGCGCCGATATATTGCGCGACCATGTCCATCAAATCCGATCGCTGGATCCGCCGCATGGCACACCAGCACCGCATGATCGAGCCCTTTGCCGACGCCCCGGCGCGGGCCGGCGTCATTTCCTACGGCGTGTCGTCCTACGGCTACGACATGCGCGTCGCCCCCGAATTCAAGATCTTCACCAACGCCCTGTCGGCGGTCGTGGACCCGAAGCGTTTCGATCCGAAGTCGTTCGTCGAGTTCAACGGCGACGTCTGTATCGTGCCCCCCAACTCGTTCGCCCTGGCGCGCTCGGTCGAGTACTTCCGCATCCCCCGCAATGTCCTGACGATCTGCGTCGGGAAGAGCACGTACGCCCGCTGCGGCATCATCACCAACGTGACCCCGTTCGAGCCGGAGTGGGAGGGCTACGTCACGCTCGAGATCTCGAACACCACTCCCCTCCCCGCGAAGATCTACGCCAACGAGGGAATCGCCCAAGTCCTGTTCTTCACCGCCGACGAGGGGGACGAGTGCGAGGTGAGCTACGCGGACAAGAAGGGCAAGTACCAGGCGCAGCAGGGAATCACGCTCCCCAAGCTGTGACAGGGGTCAAGCAGGCGACGGCTTGGTTGCGCCAAAGACCGTGATGGCCACCGCGGCCACGACGAGGATCACGACGTCCGGGATCCAGCCCAGCTCGGCCGCCGGGATCGCCATCTGTACGAGGTACATCGCGAAATCGAACAGGCCGATGAGCAGGCCGAGGAGCACCGTGCCTTGCAGCGAGCGCCCCAGTTGGGCAAGCAGGCTGCCCGTGACGAGGACGACCGCGCCCTGCCCTGCGGCGATGGCGAGCGCCGTCACGGCGTCGCTGAACAGCGTGTGGATCAGCCCCGAGCGGTTCGGGATGTAGCTGAACAGCCAGGTGTGGATCAGCGCGATCGCGATCCCGGCCACGGTCGCGCAGATTGTCGCCCACACGGCGTAGTAGATGACGATTCTCATCCTGTCGCCCGAATCAACGGCCATGCACGCCTCCCGAAGTATGTGCTCAATTTGCCGCTTCCACGGAGTCCCCGCTAGCGCAGGGCGGCCGTCGCGTCCTCGAGCGCCGCGCGAGCCCGGTCGACCCGCGCCGCGAGGTCGGCCAGCTCGCGCTCGGCGGTGGCGGGGTCGGCGTAGCGGACCGCTTCGTTCACCGATGGGAACGCCATCGTGGCGTAGCCGTTGTCCACGTCCGACGCGAACTGCAGGCTGCGATACCAGCGACGGCTCGCGAGGCCCTCCGGCCGGGTGAGCCGGCGCTCGACCTGCATCAGGGCGGCGTTGGCGCGGGAGGTGCGCGTGGAGTCCGCGGCGGTGAGCGCGCTGTCGCGGGCGCGTGCCAGCGCCCGCGCCGCGTCCGTGAAGCGGCCGAGCGCGTCCTTCAGCCCCTGCGTGCTCACGACCCATTGCTTCCGCGTGATCCCGGAGTCGAGCTGCGACACCAGCCGTGTCAGCTCGGTTCCGAAGGCGACGTAGTCGTAGGGCAGCAACTCGGCGTTCGCGAGCCGCGCGGCCATCACGGCCACGAGCTGCGTGCCGGCCCGGTGCGCCCGGTACCCCGGGTCGCCGAACCGCGACATCCAGTCGTAGGAGTCGTACATCGAATGGTAGATCCCGTCGGGAGCGTCGAACCCGATCCCGCCGGCGGGAATGCCGAGATGGTGATAAAAGCCGGCGAAGTCCGACCCCCCGCCCAGGTTGCCGAGCGTGAGATCCGTCGTGTCGCCCTTGTTGCGCCGCAGCCAGACCTCGTACACCGTCCCCGGTCCGCGCGGGTCGCGCACCGCCTTGGCGGCCTCCCGGATGAGCGGTTTGAGCGAGGGAGACGCGGCGCCGCTGAAGGTCGATCCCGAGAACGTGCCGTCCTCGTTGATGTAGGCCACGGCGTGCGCGAGGAGCGAATCCTCCATTTCTTCCACCCACTCGGTCGATCCCGTGAGGCCCCACTCCTCCGCGTCCCAGGTGGCGAAGATAACCGTGCGCGCCGGCCGGAGGCCCTGTCGCGCCACCGCGGCGAACGCGCGCGCCGCCTCGAGCACCGTCACCGTGCCGCTGATGTTGTCCCGCGCCCCGGGGCCCCAGGCGTCCCGGTGGGCGCCCACGACGATCCACTCGTCGGGATAGCGCGCGCCGCGCACCATCCCGAAGGTGTCCCAGATCGGGTGCATCGCGCGCGCGCCGCGCTCGGTCTGCACCCGCAGCCGCGCCCGCACGGGGCCGGGTCCGACGTGGTAGCGGAAGGGGAGCGCGCCCTGCCAGGTCTGCGGCACCGAGGGGCCGGCGAGCGGCTCGAGCAAGCGCCGCGCGTTGCCGTAGCTCATCGGCAGCACGGGGATGCGCGGGATGGGGAGCGATTCCTCGGGCACGCGGCGGGCCCCCGGGAGCGAGGGGTAGCCCGGCGTGGTGGGATCGCCGTTGACGTTGAGGACGCTGCCGCGCTGGATGCCTCCCCAAGGGCGCATCGGCCCCCGGGGATAGATGTCGCCCCGGAAGTACCCGTCGTCCTGCGGGTCGGAGTAGATGATCAGGCCGGTGGCGCCGTGCCGTTCCGCTTCGCGGGCCTTGATGCCGCGGAAAGAGCGCCCGTAGCGGGCCACGGCGATCTTCCCGCGCACGCTGACGCCGAGTGAGTCGAGCGTCTGGTAGTCTTCGATCAGCCCGTAGTTGACGTACACCACGTCGGCCGTCACGTCGCCGTCCCCCGTGTAGCCGTTGAACGGCGGGACCTGCGGCCCCCGCGTCACGGGGTTGCCCGCCACGGGTGGCTCGCGCAGCGCCAGCGGCACGGCGGCCGCCCCGGGACGGACGATGACCCAAGCAGCCACGATCTCAGGTTGCGGCAGGTAGACGGTGTACTCCTTGGTCCAGCTCTGGAGGCCCCACGACCGCAGCTTCTCGATGACGTAGTCGCGCGTCACCGCCTGCGCGGGCGTCCCGGCCATGTGCGGCAGGCGGGTCAGGTCGCGCGACATCGCCCGCATGCTCGCGCTGTCGGGTATCGCGAGCAGGCGGCCCTCAAACGATTGGGCGGTCAGCTGCACCGCAGGACCGAGCGCGAGTGCCGCCATCAGCACCCCACCCCGCGCCAGTGCTGCCGTCCGGCGGTCCAACGGTCCCCGTCTTCCCATGGGGACGTCACGATAGTCTTCGTCCGTCGGTTCGTCCAGGATGGGCCGGCGTTGCGTCCGGGGGCCGTCGGCGGAAACTTTGGGGGTATGAGCCTTCCGGCCCGCGGACGCCTGCACCTGAGTCTCCGCACGGTGCTGTTGCTGCTCGTTGTCGCGGCGGCCCTGTACGCGGGCGGCCTGTCCCTCTTCTTCTTCTTTGAGAGCGCGCGATCAGCCGTGTCCGCTGTCGTCACCGTGCTGTGGCTGCTCCTCGCGGTCGTCTTCCTCCCCATCGCCCTGCTCCTGTTCCGCCAGCGCATCGACCGGCCTCTCAAGGATCTGGATGCTGGCCTCGCCAGGGTGGCCGACGGCGACCTCACCGTGCAGGTCCCGGTGCACCGCGGCGACGAGGTCGGCAGGCTGGCGCAGCACTTCAACCAGATGACCCTGGTATTGCGCGATCGCGCCGAGGAACAGGGCCGGTTCGCGGCCGCGGGCGAGCTGTTGGCGGGGGTCGCGCACGAGGTGAACAATCCGCTCATGGCCATCGCGGCGCACGCTGAGAATCGCCTCGCCGACCCCACGATCACGGAGGAGCAGCGGGCCGAGATGACGCAGATCCTGCGACAGGCGCGGCGGGCTGCCAAGCTGCTGCGTGGCCTGCTGCGCTTCGTGCGGGCCACCGAGCGCGAAGTGGGCATGGTCAACCTGAACGACGTGGTGCGCGGAGCGCTCGACCTCGTGTCCTACCGCTTCGGCGTGGACGAGATCACGGTGGGCGGCCGGCTCGATCCCGCCCTGCCCGCGGTGCAGGGCGACGCCATCAAGCTCGAGCAGGTGCTCGTGAACCTCTTGTCCAACGCGATCGAGGCGCTGCGGGGCGTCGACCGGCCGCGGCGGCTGACGGTGGACAGCTGGGCCCAGGAGGGCCGCGTCCTTGTGGCGGTCGAAGACGGCGGCCGCGGTGTCGCGCCCGAAGTCGCGCCGCGGCTGTTCCGCCCGTTCGCCACCACCAAGGGCCGGCGGGGAACCGGGCTCGGTCTCTACATCTCACGCCAGATCGCGCGCGAGGCGGGCGGGGATCTCGTGCTCGACACCGAGACCGGGCGCGGCGCCCGGTTCGTCGTTTCCCTGCCTGTCGCAGTTGGTCCGGAACCGGCCGGCGCCCGGTCGAGCGGGCCTCGGCGCGCGCGGCCCGGCGAGGCATCACTGAGGGACCTCCGCATCCTGATCGTGGACGACGAGGATGCAGTGCGCCGCCCCATGGCCAAATACCTGACCAGGCGCGGGGCGCAGGTGACGGAGGCGCCCGACGGGGAGGCCGCGCTGGCGCGGCTGCGCGACGGCGCGTTCGACGTCATCCTCGCGGACCTGCGCATGCCCCGCATGGGCGGTGTGGAGCTGTACGCCCGGCTCGAGCAGGCTCATCCGGAGGTTGCGGCTCGGGTGCTCTTCCTCTCGGGCGACATCTCGCAGCTCGCCGAGCCCGGAAACACGCCGGTGGCGCGCGAGCGAGTGCTCGTGAAGCCGGTGGAACTGAGTGAGCTGGAGCGCCGCATCGTGGAGTTTGCAGCCGGGGGGTAGCGTGCGGCGCTGGCCGGGGCTTCGCCCCCGCGGTATGATGGGGCATGCTGGTCGTCGCCGTGCTGCTCGTGACGGTGCTGATGCGGGTCGCGATCGTGTGCGCCGTCGTCTACCTGCTGCTCCCGCCGGGCCCCCTCTGTCCGCAGTGCCGCAGCGCTATGCTGCCGATCCGCAACCGCTTCTTGGATCGGCTGCTGCCCGCGATCCAGCGCCGCTGGTGCCTCGAGTGCGGGTGGAACGGCGTCGTGCGGCGCGGGCAGGCGAGGCCGACGCGCAGCGCGGCTCCCCCGGCGCACCGCCCCACTATTTCGTGATCAGGCGCGCGGCGCGCTCGTAGAAGAAATAATCCCACGCCCAGTTGAGCAGCACGAACAGCTTGTTGCGGAATCCGATGAGCTGGATGAGGTGCACGATCAGCCACACTACCCAAGCGGCGAACCCCTTGAAGCTGATCCCGCGGATGTAGGCGACGGCCGCGTTGCGGCCGATGGTCGCGAGCGAGCCGGGATCGCGGTAGCGGAATGCCTGGGGCGGCTCTCCGCGCAGCTGGCGGGTGACATTGGCAGCGGCCGCCTCGGCCATTTGGAGCGCCACCGGCGCCATCATCGGCAGCGGCTCGCCGTCCGCCTCGAGGTACGCCGCGTCGCCGATCACGTAGATCTCTGGGTGTCCGCGCACGTGCAGGGTGGGCTCGACCCGGATCCGGCCCTGCCGTCCCGTCGGGAGCCCGAGCCGGCCCGTGAGCGATACCGCCCGCGCTCCCGCGGCCCAGATCAGGGTCCGGGCGGGAATCACTTCCCCGCCCTTCAAGCGCACGCGCTCCCCGTCGTAGTCCTCCACCAGGGCACCGAAGCGTACCTCGACCTTCTTGCGCCACAAGGTCTCCGCCGCGGCCTCCCCGAGCCGCGCCGGCATCCCACCGAGCAGGCGGTCGGTCGCTTCGAGCAGCAGGATGCGGACGTCCTTGACGTTGAGCCTTGGGTAGTCCTTCACGAGCACGAGCCGGATGAGCTCCGAGAGCGCTCCGGCCATCTCCACGCCCGTGGGCCCGCCGCCCACCACGACGAACGTCAGCTCGGCACGCCGGCGCTCGGGATCGGGCTCGAGCATCGCGTACTCGAAGCGCCGCAGCACGTGGTTCCGGATGGCAAGGGCGTCGGGGATGTCCTTGAGCCCGAACCCCCGGCGTGCGATGTCCTCGAGCCCGAAATAGTTCGTCTCGCCGCCCACGGCGAGAATGAGGTAGTCGTAGGGGACGGGGCCGTTATCGGTGGTGACCTGCTTCCCGGCAGGGTCGAGGCCGGTGACCTCGACCATGCGGAATTCGAAGTTCTGCTGGCCCCGCACGATCGCCCGCACCGGCCGCGCGATCTGCTCGGGCTCGAGCCCTGCGGTCGCCACCTGATAGAGGAGCGGCTGAAACAAGTGATAGTTGTGCCGGTCGAGCAGCACCACGTTCACCGGTGCCCGGCCCAGCACGCGCGCCGCCCGCAGGCCGCCGAATCCGGCGCCCACGATGACGACCGTGGGTCGTGCCGCGCTCACAGCGATTCGGACAGGATCGCGAGGTCGCTCTCCGGACCGCCCCGCAGGGTTGTCCCGGATGGTGTTGTCGGGATTGAGCAGCACGATCGTGATGCTACCTTCGTAGTGCGGCGCCGCCTGCGTCAAGAGCACGTCGGGCCTTTGCCGGCGGGATGTCCTCAAAGCTAACTCTGCGGTGCGCTTGCTAGTTCCCCCCGGGGGCAGGTATCATCTCACCGTTCATGACCCCACTCGTCACCGCTCACGCGCCCGCCACGCCGCCCCTCG
>Ga0209158_1002898_pt1 | contig 10240 bp, 8 predicted proteins | sample GraSoiAngelo_140_FD_185897 | JGI IMG/M metagenome (GOLD analysis project Ga0209158, IMG submission 185897) | Grasslands soil microbial communities from the Angelo Coastal Reserve, California, USA - 14_0929_12_30cm (SPAdes) (version 2) | ecosystem: Environmental > Terrestrial > Soil > Grasslands ...
CTCGGGAGCCGCCGAACCGAACCGTGGGTGCCGCAAAATCCGCGCAAACGCATCCGCACCAATTTTTCCTCTTCCAATATGCTCGTGCCGGTCCACGTGGCCGCCCAGCGGGATCTTCGAATCATTCGCGTGAATTACCGGCACATTTTCCAGCCCAATCGTGCTTTCGATCTGCCCGATCGTCGAAGCCAGCCCGCCCTCGCTCTTGATGTCGTAGCCCGCCGCAAACAGGTGCGCCGTATCCAGGCATGCTTCCACCGGCAATCCGCGAAGGCCCGCCAGAATTTCACCAACCTCTTCGAGCCGCGAGCCGACCGCAGTTCCCATCCCTGCCGAGTTTTCGATCAAAATCCGGAGCCCGCCCATCGGCGCCCGCTTCGATGCCTGCTTCACCGACTCCACGACCGTGGAAATCGCCTGCCCCGCCGTCGCCTCTCCCCGCGACCCCGGATGCACCACCAGAAAATCCGCCCCCAGCGCCAACGCCCGCACAATCTCATCGTGGAACGCCTGAATCGACCGCGTCTGCAACATCCGCTCCGCCGACGCCAGATTGATCAGGTAATTCGCGTGAACCACCAGCGGCCCCAGCCGCAGCTCTTCCCGGCGCGCGCGAAATGCCAGCGCGTCCAGCTCGGCCACACGCGCCGAGCCTCCCTGCCACATCCGCGGGCTCGCCGAGAAAATCTGCAGCGCATTGCAGCCCAGCTTCCGCGCCGCTTCCAGCGCATTCAAATAACTGCCCGCGATGGACGTATGAATGCCGATCCGCACACTTCCATCCATCCACGTTGGCGGCTGCGGTTCAGGCTCGGGTTCTGGGCGGTATTCGTCTTCGGGATCGAATTCTGTCGGTTGTACGATGGGCTGTTCAGGCATGCCTAGTGACAATTTCTTCTCCGTCTTAAACCAACCATTCTATCACACGCGCCAAATCCTTCCCGGCACGCCTCCATTTGCGGCCCAGCCGCAGCTTGCCGTAAACTCAATCCTCACTCACCGCGCCGGGGGAGCCATCCATGCTCGTCGTTATGCAGTCGCACGCCACCGAGGCGCAGATCCGCGCCGTTTGCGAGCGCATCGAACGCCTCGGCCTGAAGGCCCACCCCATGCCGGGCTCGCTCCGCACCGCCATCGGCATCACCGGCAACAAAGGCGCCATCGACCTCGGCGTCCTCGAATCCCTGCCCGGCGTTGTCGAGTGCATCCCCGTCAGCAAGCCTTACAAGCTCGTCAGCCGCGACACCAAGGAAGAAGACACCATCCTGCGAATCCCGACGCCCTCCGGCGACGTCATCGTCGGCGGCCAGCACATCGCCCTTATCGCCGGCCCCTGCGCCGTGGAAACCGAAGAGCAATGCCTCGCCATTGCCGAACGCATCAAAAAATCCGGCGCGCGTCTCTTTCGCGGCGGTGCCTACAAGCCGCGCACTTCTCCGTACAGTTTTCAAGGTCTTGGTGAAGCAGGACTGAAGATTCTTTCGAAGGTCCGCGCCACTCACGGCTTCGGCATCATCACCGAAGCTATCGACAACGAATCCCTCGACCTCGTCGAGGAATACGCCGACGTCATCCAGATCGGCGCGCGCAACATGCAGAACTTTTCTTTGCTCAAACGCGCCGGCCGCGCCAAAAAACCCGTCCTCCTCAAGCGCGGCATGTCCGCCACGCTCGATGAATTTCTCATGGCCGCCGAATACATTCTTTCCGAGGGCAACTACAACGTCATGCTTTGCGAGCGCGGCGTCCGCACCTTTTCCGATTTTTCACGCAATACACTCGACCTTGCCGTGATCCCCGCCGTCAAGAAGCGCAGCCACCTGCCCATCCTCGTGGATCCTAGCCACGGCACTGGCAAGCGCCACAAGGTTCTTCCGCTTTCGCGCGCTGCCGTCGCTGTCGGTGCCGATGGCCTGCTCATCGAAGTCCATCACGAACCGGATAAAGCCCTCTCCGACGGCATGCAGTCCATCCTCCCCGAAGAATTTGCCGTCCTTGCCGACGAGATGCGCCAAATCGCTGCCGTCCTCCACCGCACCATCAACTAGCCGTCTCGAATGCATCGTTTTTCCTGCGTTTGCGATGCGCATGCGCGGCCTGACACCTGAACAGTTCACCGCCGCGTCTTCTGTCCGCCCTCACGCGAAACACCTATAAACCCGCTTACCCCCGCGGCGAACGTACTACCAGAGCACTTATGGATTAACCCGAGCCCTATTTCAGGTCTTCACCTGATTGGTGGAGAAACCCTTCCGTGCTATTCCTCCATTGAGGCGGAATATCGAACCGTCCGCGGCTCCCACCAGCCCGCGTCGCAGGACTCCGCCACCCGGCCAGCGCAAGGCCCTTATGGCCATCAAGAGCATATTCAGCGGACGCATGGAGAAGCGCATACCAGTCGCAATTGTTGTCCGCCTCACCCGTGCGCAGGATAAACCTGCCAGCGAACCAGAACTGACCTATACGGATAACGTCAGCGCTCACGGTGCCAGCGTGGTTTCCAGCCGCCCCTGGCAAATTGGCGAAGTGGCACAAGTCACTTCCTTGAAAGATGAAATCACCATCAGCGGGAAGGTCACCTATTGCCTGTTGCTCCCGGGCAACCGCTACTTCATCGGATTGAATTTCCAGGACCGCCGCGTCACGTGGTCCGCGTACCGCACTTACAGTGGCACCTGACCCCGGCCCACTTTGCCAAATCCGCCGCCAGTACGGCGCGACAGCCCAGCAGAATGCAAGCGGAGAAAACAGCCATGGCGAACGTATTCCCTCCGATCCGGACCGAAAGCCGCATCCCCAAAAGCGTGTTGGTCGAACTCCACGGTTCCGAAAACGCCGCGCATGAGATTACGTCCACAGTAAACGTCAGTCTTCACGGCGTCCGCGTTTTAACGAAAAGCCCTTGGGCTCCCAATCAAGATATTTCCGTTCGATCCTTCCCCGGCCATCTCCATTCGCGGGCACATGTCGTTTACTGCAAACCCCTTCCAGACGATTCCTTTTCCGTGGGGCTGGAGTTGCTTCACCCAACCGGGGATTGGCCCGAACTAAGCAAACCATCACCCCCGCCTCCCCCACACTGATTCCCTGCAGTTAGCCGGTAGGATCGACCGTTTCCGAGTCCCAACTTGGAACTGTGCCATTTTGAACAGTCTTTCGCCTTGTTTTCCGGCATCTTCTCCCTATGCGGATGCGCGATCTGACCCCGGAACAGTTCACCGCCGTCCCCTGTCCAACCTGCGGAGTTTCTCCTGGCCAGCGCTGTTTGATGCATTCCGGCGGCCCGCGCTCGGAACCCCACTTAGACCGTAAACTCTCCGCGGCCGAGGCCTTCGAATCCAAGAGAATCCGCCCCGTCACGAAACGCCCATAATCCCGCTTACCACTGTCTAGTTTGTTGCATAGTCAATCCTAAGCACGCCGATATACTCTATATCCGCGAATGTGCAGGGCCGGCCCGCCCGAATTCGCCTGACTCGCAGGGGAGGGTTTCCACGTGCCCAAAGCAAATCAGAGTGGCGCGAGCGAAATATTGCTACGACGATGCAGGAAAGTACCAATGAAACAGCACATCGTGTGCTCCCTCGCTCTGGCACTGGCGGCGTTCGCGACGGCAGCGCAAGAAAAGGGCGCCTATTCAATCGACAACGCAAAGAGCAAGCTGCAAATTGACGTCTACAAAGAGGGCGCATTCAAGATGTTCGGCCACGATCACTTGATTGTCGCGAAAGAAATCTCCGGCCAGGTGCAATTTGATCCCCAGAACATGGAAGCCTCCGCTGTGCATTTGAAAGTTCCCGCGAAATCGCTCACGGCCGTTGATCCTGGCGAGTCGGAGAAAGACCGCAGAGACGTTCAGGCGACGATGACTGGGGAGAAAGTCCTCGATGTCGCAAAGTTTCCCGAAATCGTATTCATGTCCACACACGTGTCCGCGGTGAAAAAAACCGCCGACGGCTGGGAGTTGACGCTTGCCGGCAAACTGAACCTTCACGGAGTGGAAAAGCCGGTCAGCTTTCCCCTCCGCGTGCGCGCGGCGGCAGGCGAATTGCGGGCACAAGGAGAAGTTTCGGTTTTGCAAACGGACCACGGTATCACGCCCATAAAGGTCGGCGGCGGCTCCGTCAAAGTGAAGGACAAATTGAAGATCACCTTCACTATCGTCGCAACCAAGGCCAATTGAACTCTTCCTGCTTCATCTCCCTTCCCAGGGAATTTTGCACACCCGTCCACAGATTTGCACAGCAGTTTGCTCCGAATTTGATTGACGCCGCCAGCGGGAACCATTATCTTCCGCATTAGATTGAACCGGGAAGCTTAAGAACTTTACGGCTCAGTTTACAAGGCGCAGCAGCTTAACCGCAGTTGCGCCGCGAAATTGAACGGCGAAGCTCGAAGCCTTACCGGCTCCGTTTGGAGGGCGCGACAAGCCTAACGGCAGGTCCGTCGCCGGATGGGGATCGGCAAGGTTAGAAACTTTACGGCTCAGTTTAGAGGGCGCAGCAGCCTAACGGCGGTTGCGCCCTCAATTTTTTGGCCCGCCCTTCCGCGGGCCGTCGCTGGGCGCCCCACCCTTGCGGGTTATGGGTCACGCAAGGGTGGAGATGTTGATTTTGCCTCTCTCCCCCGGTGTCTCCCGTAGGGGCACGATACATCGTGCCCTTCTTCCCGCGTAGGCGTCCTTCTTCCCGTGTAGGCGCACGACTTCAGTCGTGCCCGCGGCCTTCTCATTTCTTCTGTCATCCCTGCCGTAGTGACTCGCCCGCGGTGGCCCTTGACAATGGTACCTCATATGTTACCATCAAGTATGGTCGAAGTGCGCGAATACCTTGACCGGGGCGGACGCAGTCCGTATGCCGCATGGTATGACCGCCTGAACAAAGAAGCGGCGGCCAAGGTGGCGGCTGCACTAGCCCGCATCCACCAGGGCAATTTTTCCAACGCCAAGGGCGTGGGAGCCGGTGTTTACGAGTACCGGATTGATTTTGGTCCAGGCTACCGGCTTTACTTCGGCAAAGATGGCGACCGCCTTGTAATCCTAGTTGGCGGAGGGACAAAAAAACGCCAGCAGGCAGACATCAGCACTGGCCCGTTGGCAGGACTACAAGCAGCGAAAGGGTACAGAAAGGTGACAACCATGGCTTTGACTCGGGATTTCAAGGAAACCATCCGGGCGCGCGTAAAGCGTGATCCGGGATTCCGCAAGGCCCTTCTCCGGGAGGGCATCGAAAACTTTCTTTCCGGTGACGTGGAAACCGGCAAGATCATCCTGCGCGATTTCATCAATGCCACCGTTGGCTTTACCAAGCTGAGCGACGTCACCCATCGCTCCCCGAAGAGTCTCATGCGCATGCTCGGTCCCCGTGGCAACCCGCAGGCTCGCAACTTGTTTGAAATCGTTGCCTATTTGCAACGCGCGGAAGGCGTTCGCTTCGAAGTCCGCTCGAGTCGCGCCGCCTTACGAAGGAAGAAGTCTCGACCCTCGCCGCGATTTCGAGGAAGAGTCAAGCCCCGTACGCTTTGAAAAGCGAAACCCAAAGGGTTGGATCGAATGTCCACGTCAAGAAAAAAGAAACCGCTCCTCCGCCGCGCCGCACGTGCAGATACTCCAGAGGTTCGTGGACTGAATCTCGATCCGCAGACGCGTTGCTTGCACCACCATGCGCAGGCGGACGTCATCGCCATCAAAATGAAGTGCTGCGCCACCTACTATGCCTGCAAAGACTGCCATATCGCGCTCGCGGGCCATGCCATAGAGGTTTGGCCGCGGAGCGAATGGAATCAGGAAGCCATTCTGTGCGGAGCCTGCGGCGCAAGGCTGACGATTCGCGAATACATGCAATGCGAGTCTCGCTGCCCGGTCTGCTCTGCCCCCTTCAATCCCGGATGCCGGAACCACTACCATTTCTATTTTGAGGAAGAGCTCCAATAGGCGGCGTAAACTAGAGAAAAAAGGGGGCAATAAAGGCGGAGAAGAAGTCAGAGGGGGCCGTCAGAATCCCTGCCGAGGGGCTAGATAGTTTCCAGGCCGACTTCCCCTTCCTGCTTGGAGCCGGCTCTGCCGACCCAGACCACGCTGCAACGCACGGAGCTGAACGGGTCTTCATCGAGGACAATTTCGACCGCTTGGCCGCGCCTTAGGTGGAAGCTTCCGCGAAGCCGGAAGCCTTCCTTCGAGGAATCGACGACCAGACAGGGGAGCCTCTTCTGGTCGCGATCCAGATTGATGACCACGCTCGCGCGCCTCTTCGACATCACCCGCTTCGAGCGGCGGCCTTTGGGGACAGGGAAGCTGGGCACTCTTTCACCCCCTGCTCTAGAAGTAGTGATGGCACTCCTGGATTCGTTTCATTTTGAAACACCGGGTGCCCATACGCCGTACTTGCGTGTGGGGACTTTGTCTTCACCATTTTCTAGTTTCACTTTTCTGATTTCTAGTTTCTATTGTCATCCCGACCGTGGTGGAGGGATCGTGGCAAAAATCGTCCGCTCCACCATCGATGGAACAACTACAAGTGGCACCTCACGGGCACAGCCGACATCTTACCTTCTACGCGGTCTTCAGCTTGGCCTCCGGCTCCGGTTTCAGAACACAACCCAGGAGAGTTCTAAATAATTCCACGATTTCGTAGCGCTGCGATCCGTTGTGCTCAATGCGACACATTTCCAATATCTCGTCCGAAGTCATGGCTCGTGCAACTCTTAGACCATGCTTCTCCTCAAGGTACTCCGCCTCAGCGGATTTCTCTTTCTGGAGCAAATTCATGATGGTTTGCTTAACATCTGAGAAATCCCTTATTTCAGGCAGCTCGATCTTTGGCACCCGGGCTATGGCCTTCGGGTGCAAGTAATTCTCAATCTCTCTCTTGCGCCAGACGAACTCCCGACCTCCTTTCTCGCGCACTCTTTCGATAACTTGTCGTTTAATTTCTGAGAGTGGATCACCAGGTGAGTTTTTGTCAGAGTCAGCTATCAGGAAAAACATTTTCCTCAGATTTGCCAAATTCTGGGTACTCACAAGGAAATTGAGGTTGCCTTGTCCATAAAGTGGGAGTATCGCAATCGGCGCCCTATTTAGGTCTGAAGATAATTTCCCCTCTTTCCATAACGTTTCCGCAAAGGCTCTTAGTATCCGTTCGTCCGAGGGGCCGTCCACAAAAACGACAAGGCTGTCAGTCGTAATCTGGTCGTTAGGATTAACACCGAGCGCTTTCGCAATGCCAAAAGCTATTTCGGGATCCCGTGCCGGAGACACCTGACTGACGCGGCTTACGTTCGTAACAAGAAACAGATCGTTTCGCTCAACACAGCCGGCAATGGCGGGGGAGTGTGTGCTAATCGCGATTTGCTTCTCCCGGCTTTGTTCAGATAAGAATCTCAGCAATGTGCGTTGCGCGCTAGGGTGTAGATGACTCTCCGGTTCCTCAATAACGCAGAGACCTCCGAGAGGGGTCATGAGGGCTTGGTATGCTATTCCTAGGGCACGTCCAATCCCCGATCCGACTTGGCTCAGTCGAAGACGTAATTGATTGATCTCGAACTCGATACCTGTGGTGGTGCCTTCGACCGGAGCGCGTACCCTGTCGATGTTAGGGGCAAGCTCTCGCGCGAATTCCGATAAAAGCAGGAATTTCTCCTCTTCACCGCTATGTAGAGTATGAAATACAGAGGGGAGATTGCTTGAGTCGGGCGAAAGACTTAGCGTTCCCCCAAGACCGATCGAATCCGGGGGAACGTATCGAGAATCATGAAATCTCACTTTCCCCATATACTGCTGGAAGATCTCATAATAGAAAGCCTGGATGGACTGTGGATTCGCCAGCGTACCGAGATTCCGGTCTTCGAACTGTCCTCCACCTTGACGACGACGCCAGAGTCGAAGTCGAACTTGAAGGCATAGGAGATTGGTGGGTCGACACCTCGGAAAGTTTTGAACCTCCAATTCCCTAGGCGGGTGCCGCACCTTCGGTTCTAAGGGTGGCTCAACGCAGACATGTCCCAGATACTGAACTCGCCTTCGGCATAAGCGGCCGCCAAGCGAGCTCCCTTCCCGTCAAAGGCGACACGCTCAATGACTCGGGGGAACTGCGGATTGGGCGGCAGGGCCGCCTCGAAGGTATAGAGCCGCTCTCCCGTTGCCAGTTTGAAAAGCAGCACGCGTTTATTGGCATGCGCCGAAGCCAGGAACAGCCCGGAGGGATGAAAATCAAGCGCGGTGACCGCGGAGGGGGACAACCGGATTCGCCGCGGTTCGCGATCGCTCCCGGCCTCGCTTACCAGCACGGTGCCGTCATCGAGTCCCGCCGCGAGCCAGCGGCTGTCCGCCGACCAGGCCAGCGCCGCGGCCGTAGCGCGTCCAAAGCTGTGGTGCGGACCGTTGGAGTGGACGTCATAGACCCACACGGTATCCGCTGCCTCGCCGGCCGCTTTGGCCACGCCGACGGCCAGCCATTTTCCATCGGGGGAAAACGCCAGGCTGAGGATGGGGCTCCGCTCTTTCAACTGAAGCGTCAAATTCCCTGTGGCGATCTCCCAAAGGGTGACCGCGCCGGTTGCATCGCCGCCTGCCAGCTTCCATCCGTCAGCCGTGATGGCCAGTGCTTGCTGAGGACCGATTTTCTCCAGAAAGACCGTGTCCTCCAGCATCTCGTCCTGCGGCCGGCTCACCGTGATCCGGTCCTCGTAGGAGTAGGCTTGAATATTCGGCTCCGGCGCAACCGCCACCGCCAGCGCCTTGCGCCGCTCCAGCAACACAAATTGCCCGTCGCGCGGCCGGAAATAGAACAGGTCTCCCGCGTGCGTCGTATATTTTTGAACCAGCGGAAAATCCAACGCCCGTTGCGGCGCCCGCGAACACGAGTAAGCCGCTAGCGCCAACAGAACCAAAAGTATTGCAGCCGACCGGTCTCTCATTCGGCCCAGCTTACATGATGTGGGGCATTTTTTTCGTTCTCCGAACGTCTCGATTGCGTCGCCTGCATCCCAACCCGGTCGCGACGTTCAGACCCTTAGACTTTTAGACTCTTGGACCTTTAAACTTTTAGACCTTTTGGCCTTCAGACTGTGTCCCCGTTGCCACATCTCATTAGAATTACCAAGTAGTTAGTAGTTGACAGTCGGTATACTCCGTGCTACCATGTCCTGTGAACTCGACGCAACAAGCCGCATCCCTTCCAAACCTTCATCTACGTCACTGCCCGAACGAAAAATCCATTTCTGTAAGTCCTTTGTTTGCCACTCATACGAGTCGCTCGCAAACCATTGAAAACCCACTTACTTTAAGTCCTTTACTTGCCACTCATACAGACCTGTCACCTGTAAGTCCTGTATTTGCCACTCATATGAAAACAGCCGGGGTGTGTACCAACAATTCCCATTCTGGAACTCGCGCTTCGTCATCCTCAAGAAATCGCCGCTCTTTCTTTTCATGCACTTACAAATTGCCCATTTTACATCCCCTTGTTTTGACATTCATGCATCGGATGGGGGGGTGTACCCCCTCGCTTTTTTCAACTGTCAACTCTCAACTTCCGCATGGGAGAATCCCATGCCTAACATGAATCGCCTCAAGAACTTTCGCGTCTACTTCCTTCTCGCCGCCCTGGCCTTCGCCGGACTGACCCTGCTTCTGCGCGAGCATCGCCCCTCGTTTCTTCGCCCGGGTATGCGGCTTTATGCCTATGTCACCACCGCCGACGGCAGCGTCACTGTGGTCGACCTCGTCAAGCTCAAAGCCTTTTCGCACATGTATGTCGGCCCGGGCCTTTCCGGATTGCGCGAGCATCCCACGCGCGCCGAAGTCTTTGGTGTCAGCAGCGCGGGCGGCTACGTCTGGGTTCTCGATCCCCGCATCAACCAGATCACCGCGCGCATTCCCGTGGGCCCGCTTCCCTACGCCGTCGAATTTTCCCGGGATGGCAAATGGCTTTACACCACGACTTCCGGCAACGACATGCTCCTGGCGCTGGACGCTCAATCGCACGCCATCGTCGCGCGAGCCGCCACCGGCCACGAACCCGTCCTCGCGCGGGTCACTCCGGACGGAAAATCCATCCTGGTGGTGAATCGCCACGACGGCTCCCTCGGCATCCACGACGCTGGGACGCTGGCCCAGCGCGCAGCAGTTGGCGTCGTGGCGCAGCCCGAAGACGTCGCTATCCTGCCGGACAGCTCGGTGGCCTTCGTCCTCAGCCGCTCCGAGCGCCGCATCTCCGTGGTGGACCTGCGCCGTGGCGTCCTG
>Ga0209158_1002901_pt1 | contig 10234 bp, 12 predicted proteins | sample GraSoiAngelo_140_FD_185897 | JGI IMG/M metagenome (GOLD analysis project Ga0209158, IMG submission 185897) | Grasslands soil microbial communities from the Angelo Coastal Reserve, California, USA - 14_0929_12_30cm (SPAdes) (version 2) | ecosystem: Environmental > Terrestrial > Soil > Grasslands ...
AAGATTACGTTGGTGGGTATGGACTCGTATTTTCGGTGCCAGATATAGATGGGTATCCCATACCCGTTGCAAGAAATATCCTCTATCCAGGGATCCCGCATCATCGGGTCTATCTTGTCGAAGTGGACAAAGTCCCGGACGATGTAGTACATCAACCGGTCAAGCGAGTCAGGGGTTACCTTGATCTTGTAGTTCTTGATGATCTTCTCGACTAGCTTCCTGATGTACGCTGCAGCGTTGTCGTTGGTGCCGAGCTTCTTGATGTCTACATCTAACTCTTCGATCAGAAGCTCTCCAATCTCTTTCAGCTTCTTCCTCTCTTCATCGGCAAGCTGTACCTCAGCGATCTGGTACTTCGTGTTCCCCTCCTCCTTGACTATTCGGGCCTTGGCGTAGGGCGCATTGAGATCATACTGGTCTAGAATAGGTGTATCAGTAGCCTTACGCATCAGGTCTATCGTCATCTTTTCGTATTCCATCAGCATGCCGACGATGTTGTCGATCTTGTCGCTCTTCTCGCCTTTCTGGGTCTTGGACATGATTTAGATCACTCTGCCGAAGGTCTCGGCCATTACTCCCCGGTCGGTGATTGAGAAGGGCAGAAGCAGCGGGCGTAGCTGGGATCTGCGCATCTTGTAGAAACGGAGCTTGCCCTCCAAGTGTTCGGATTCTAGTTCGAAATCAACTACCACATCTGAGAGGTGTGAAATCTCAGCCGTGGTCTTCGGATCGTGCATATCAGATAGAATCGGCATGAAGACGAGACCGTTCTTCTGTCGCACCTGGTTGCCCAGGATTTCCAAGAGTTCTCGGACTGACGCGGCATCATGGGTGACGAGCAGGTCTGAAAGCGAATCGATTATCACTATGTCTCCCTCATCCAATTGTGACAGTATGTCTCTCCGAAGCGTCACAAAGAGGTCTGAGCCGAGGATCCTTGAGCCCGCACCTTTCATCATTCCGGGTCCGAGCAGGCCCATAGGTTGCTGGGTTGGACCTCCCTGTTGGAGCGCTTGCACTCTTGGACTGTAAGCGTCAATAAATGTCCACTGTCTCCCTTGCTCCATTTCGCGAGTATCCCATTCGTACACCATCATCTCTTCGCGAATGTAGCTCGGCTCTCTGACGATTGTGAAGTATAGAATTCTGTGACCCTCGTTGGCCAACAAGAATGCGATCTGTTGACAGAACAGTCTGACGGGCCCTTCCTGGTTGCTGATGAGAAGTACAGAGCTGCCTGAGGGTATTCCTCCGCCTAGCTTCTCGTCTAAGCCGCCCATGCCCGTCCGGATTCTTAGAGCCCCGGACCTCGGACGACTAATCAACGTTCTTCGCCTTGAAGATGGCTCTCCTCAAACGTTTCGTAACCTCAGGCTCGGCCTTGACTTCGATCCCGTTCTCTCCAATGATGAACGGATGGAGGAAGTTAGAGTGAGTAGTTCCTCGCATTTTCGGAACCTCGATTTTTCTCGAGCGCATCTTCATCGAGAAAGAATCCTCTTCCAGTGAATTGCCCTGCAACGCGTTCTGTTCTAGAGTTGTCTCGCCGCTGGTGCTCTCTTCGAGGGTATGGTGTAGACGAATCATTCCGTCGACCACGTATTCCTCTACGGCCTTTCTTCCCTGGTTGGTTGTGTCGGCCTGTCCACTGACTAGGAGGGTTGTGCAACCGAACGACTTGAGAATCATCGTCAGTCTCTGAATCAAGCTTCGAAGATCCACTTGGGTAAGTTCCAAGCTCATTGCGTCTAGCGAGTCGATGACTACTCTGCGAGCGCCGGCGGTCTGGATCGCCGTCTGTATCTCGTAGAGAAGAGCCTCCAAGGTGAACGGTCGAGGAACCACGAATCGTTCCTGGCTGCTGAGACCTAGTCTGCTGGAAATCGCGTCGAGAATTACGAGATTCCCAGAGTCCTCGTAGCTACCAATGTTCCAGTTGAAGCTGTTGAAGAGATTCTCACGCAGCTGCTGCGGCGTCTCTTCCAAGACTACGTAGACGCCGTTTTCGCCGAACTTTGTCAAGCCATTGTAGAGGAACTGTGAGGAGAAGATGGTCTTGCCTGCGCCTGCTGGACCTGCGAGAAGATAGACGCGGTCACGGATTAGTCCTCCGCCAACGATCTGGTCGAAGCCTGGGATTCCGGACTGTATTCGCGTGAGCTGTTGAGGAGTTTGGGTCTGGCGTTGCTCGGGAGCTGGAGGGGCTTGGTACTGGGAGTTGTCGTATCCTTGTCCCTGGGAGGAGTCTTGGGATTCGTAGCCTGTGTATTCTTGGGGTTGCTGGGAGGTGTCGTATTGAGAAGGGTCTTGGTAAGCGTACGGGTCGTTACTGTAAGGCTGATTTTGGTCGTCGTAGCTCAAGAGTCATCCATCTCAACACTCACGAGACACAATTGGGCGCGGAAGGGTTAGTCTGGAAGTCCATGAATGGAATTGTTTCTCCTTGAGTTTGTCCTTTATAGACATAATAGATTCCAATGAACGTGAGCCAATTGTCCGTTCGACTCAAACCAGCAGAACCTGCCGAGTTCTGAGCCGGGTTTCCACCGAACTTGACTATCGCAAAGCTTTGACCGGTGGGCCCGTTTGGACCTGCGGCTGCTAGGTTATACCAAGAGCCGGGAGCATAAACGTATGCAAAGTTAGTGGATGGGTTGATGCTGGTTGGACTTAGAATCCATGCTCGGACGAATTGCCCGAACCCGTTTGCACTGTAGGGTTGCATCTCCATCATCGTACTCGACAGTAATGTGACATTGCTATCGGTGGCCGTGTTTGCAATCCTCACATAGACTACCACATTGGTCGGAGGCATGCAGAATGCAGGCTGGGAGGTTGTCTGAGTTCCCTGCGTATAATTGAAGGACTTGAAGTCAAAGTATACTGCCAAGGGTCCGACGTTTGTGACGAAGTTACCGCCTCCGCCATTGTTGATGATTAGACTGTTGAAACGCCATGGATAGTATAGGTTGAACAGTCGTCCACGGGTTGTGGCGAGGCTTATGCGGTAACTGCTGCTAGAAACAATTGCGACGCTGGGCGAAACGCGAATTTGAAAGTTAGTTGCCCCCGCAGGAATGTTTCCGGATGTGCTGGTAGGGTTCATGATGCATGGAGTAGGCTGGCAGGAGCCGGTGGTGTTCGTGTTGGAAATGTAGACGTTAGCGATGGTGACGGAGTAGCTTCCGAGATTGTTCACAATAATGGTGAGAGTCCCCGAACCCGTGGTACAGGTGGAGGTACACGTGACATTTACTGGAACTAGGTTTTCCGAGGTTGCTTGTTGGTCTCGCTGGCTCATGCTGGTTATGACGTGGTTGTACGCGTCGTATTGTATGAAGCCCCAGAGCATGACGTTGAATCCCATGAGTATGATTATGACGAAGAAAAGTCCTCCGAAGATTGTACTCATGCCCTTCTTGGAACGGGCGAGCCGCCGGTAGACCGTCATCTAGGACACCCACGTGGTGGTCAGGACCGTTCCTCGCTGTGTGGCAATTGTTACTGTCTGAGTGTCTCCGTGTCCAACGGTTGGTTGAGTGAAGTGCATGTTGATGCCTCCGCCGTTCGGCGGCGGTCCGCAGATGCCGTTACTCGACGGGCATATGGGAGCAACCTGGCTAACGTTGACTTGTAGAACTGGGAATGTGTTCGGTGAATTGTATAGTGTTGAGTTGATGTATACTGAGACGATTGTGAACGGGATTGTTCCTACGTTTCTAACGTAGATCAGCGCGTAGTTTTGGCCATTGCCAGGCGCATAGAAGTAGGCGCCTTCTATCGACATTCTCTCCTGGTTGGCTACGCTGCGGCTGGAGAACCAGTATCCTGCTCCGCCCTGGTAGGCGCCGAAGCTGGAGACTGCCCAGATGAATAATAGTGAACTTAGGGATACGACTATGATTAGCATGGTCAGGTTCGCCATTATAGTGCTAATGGCTTTCCGTGACCTACGGTTTCTATCGACTGTTTTTCTCGCCCATTTTAATAGGCTCATTTCTTTTCCTCTTTCCAATGCTTCTATTTTCTATTCAGGTTCCGTTTTTGAAAAAACCGGGAAGTTCAAACAAGGCATCGAGACTCGCCATCATCGAGGGCTCACTTCGTGAATTGCCAGGTGAATTGGTTGTTCCTAGTGGTGACGACCGTGATTGTGTACGCGTTGCCGCCAATGAATGTCGTAAATCCTTGTACCGTGGAGGGAGTGCAAGGAGGATTGCAACCGCCCGCAATGGAGATTACTGTGGCCTGTACTGCATTCGGCTGCATGGCTAGAGCTACGCCTCCCGCGGAATTCCACGGTCCTGCGTTTGATTGGGTGTACTGGGCGCCGGTGGAGTTCTTGACGTAGTAGGTTTGAAGACTGACAGCTGCTGAACCAGAGTTTCTGATGTAGACGGTCAGAGCAGTGTTGTTAGTGAAGGCGACACTGTCGTAGTTGAGACTCTCCTTGGGCACTGGATTCTGTACGAGTAGACTGCTAAGTAGCCCTGTTGACCAGGCGTAGACCATGACTGCGGCGACGACGACGATGACGACCATTAGTAGAGATGCGAGTATGGTATTGATGGCCTTCTTGTCTCTTCGAATCTGGTGGAGGTTTGTCATTTCAAGTCCCTACCGCGAGCCGCTCCAAACGAACTGATTGTTGCGAGTCGTCACGAGAGTCACTGTGTACGAGAGACCTGACGTGAACGTGAATGTCGCTCCAGAGCAGCTTGCGGGGCTAGTGTTGAGGCATGCTGAACTGATGGCGATATTGACGGTGACCAATCCGTTGGGAGCCACTGAGGCAGGATACATCTTAGCCGCGTCATTCGGCCAGTTCAATCGCGCGTATTGGGCGCTAGTCGCGTTCTTGACGTAGTAGCTTGCGAATGCTATGGCTACGCTTCCAGTGTTCCGCACGTTCAGTGTCAGATTCGTGTTGCTGCCATAGCTAAACGATTCAATGTTCAATGCCTCCTTTGGTACTGGGTTTTGTACGAGTAGCGTGCTTAGTAGTCCTGTTGACCATGCGTAGACCATGACTGCGGCGACGACGACGATGACGACCATGAGTAGTGCTGCGAGTATGGTGTCGATGCCTTTCTTGTCCCGTGTTATTTTTCTGATTTTTCTCATTTTTTTCACTCCTTTCGTGTTTCCCGTGGGCTTGTCTTAGCCAGTTCCCCAGCTTGGGTGCAAGCCGGAGCATATCGAGAACGACGCGTTGATTTGTCCGCTGATACCGTTGATCCGCGATGGAGGTTTCTAGAGTTGCTGATCATGCGTGGTTTCTCCCTGCGATGCTCATTCTAGTGTCCGTGTGGTCTATCCAGAAGACCCATGACTTGGTTGTCTTTTGTCCGCTGATGATTCCTTCCACCACGAGCTCGAGAAGTAGCGCTTTGGTGCTCTCCCAGTTCTTCAGCCCTGACTTGATCCGAACGTTCTCGACGTCCATTGGTATAGGGGCGCCGGAGAGAACGTGTAGTATTCTGTCTCGTAGCGTATCCTTAGATCTGTTTGGGCGACTTAGCATGTTTCTCGCTCTGGGGCTATGGCCTGGACTTTACCCACAAGCCACGACTATAGCCAGAGTTGCACTGGACATATGCATCATGTAACTTCGAAAATTCTCGAACAGTTACATGAACCGCAGTCGTCAACCTATGGCTTTAGATGGATATCTGCCAAGCTTCCGGGATATTCCCAGAATACCTCGAAGCAATGCCTAGATTGATCTTTGTGGACTAGCGAATGATGGTTTTCAGCGGGCTTTGGCCTTCATTCCTTCCTTCGGTTGTAGAGTTGACCAGATCGTCTCGAATATTTTCTCGTGTGACTTTACCAGTAAGGGATCGTTGGTCCATGTTGCAACGTCCTGGCCAGCGTTAACGTTTGTGTCATCCGGGATGTCTTCCAAGAAGATTATTTCGGCTGAGTCTGCGCTGGCGAAGTGCATGATCGGAACTGTGACGTTTCGGACTTCGATTACCTCGGCTAGTTCTCTTGCGACACTTGCGTTGGTTTGGTTTACCGGTGCGACAACCTTTACTTTCGCTCCTCTTTGAGCTGCTTTCTCCAAGACCTCTGATTGTGCCTTGTAGACTCTTACTAGCCCGTTGGCGGTTGTTGTAAAGAAGACGTTGACTTTGGCTTCGCTGATCATGTCTTGTACTCGTTTGTAGACCTTGTCGCGGCCCCTGACGCTCCAGAGATCGTATCGTTCGTAGGGTTTCTCTGTATACACGTACTTTGAGGATTCAAAGGCCATCGCCAGGTTTTCCACTACGTTCACGCATTCGGTCGTCTCCTTGTTCAGCTTGTCAACTAGCGGAACTAGCACGTCATTTGGCGAGACGGCCATGTATCGTTCCGGTTTGCCAGGCACTATGCGTAGTAGTCCCTTGCTTTCTAGGCCTCGTATAGCTCCGTATGTCTTGGGCCTCGGGACTTTTCCGAGGAAGCTGATCTCGCTTGCGTTTCGCGGACCCATTTTCGTCAGGACGACGTAGATTCTAGCCTCGTACTCGGTGAGACCGAGCTTCATCAGTGACTGTACGCTGAACTCGTCCGCTGCCAAGACCTTTACTCCTAGATTTCTGGGGTAGTCGCTGACTACCGTTTTTAAACTAGTTTCGGCTGTCATTGTCAATAACCCACCGCTCTAAAGAACAACCACATCATCAAGTCACCAACAACCAGAGTAACCAACAAGCTCGCAGTCAAGAACACCAAGTGGGGAAGACCCGGCGTCACCCACACGCCATCAGAAAACATTCCCTGTGCTTTGTAGCTCTCTAGTCCTGACACTCGCTTGTCTCGCTCCTCAGCCGCCGACGCCACCAAGTGAAATTGTCTCACAGGCTTCGAATCTACGACTGAGACTTCCTCAGCTGGATACAAGTAGACCTTCGACTGAAGCGAATTGAAACTAGTCTTGTATGATGTCAGCATGACCAGAACTTTCCTAAGAATAGATTCGCGCTCGAATCCCTGAAACAGTCCTCGACCGGCAGAAGCCCTTTGAAACAGGTTTCTTGCTAGAAGGAAGACTGCAGAGCCAATCGATAGTAGGAACGAGTTCACTAGGATAGCGATAGGAAAGGGATAGAATACAAAGGGAGGCTGCCAAAACGGTGCCAAGAAACTAGGTGATACAGGCAATGCTAAACCAAGGCACATCAGAGCCTTGCTGTCAGCCCCACCCATAACGCTGAACTGGAACAGGAGGAAGGCTACGAGAATTGTAGCGCCCGCCGAAATCGCTAATATGGGTAATGCATCGGGGGCGAAGATTATCCTGAGAGCGAAGACCAATGCTGCTCCAGGTCCATATACAAGCCAGAACTTGTTTGAGATCTCTCTGGTCTTAAGATCGCTCAAGGAGGCGGCAATGAAGACGCCTACCGTCAAGAGCAACGCTGCCAAGTCCAGTGAGAGAGGCGTTGTTAGATTCATTCGATCTCGGAACTCCCTTCGGCTTGAGGAATGACCATATCACTTCTGAAACCATCGCTAGTAACGCCCGGTACTAATCAGCAGTAATGCCCTATCGCATAGCTCAAAGCTTTTAATGCAAAGGACAAACCAACTGACCATCGAGGCAATTTAGAATGCCAATGGCGTTTGTCCTGATAAATGCAGAAATCGGCTCCGAAGATGCGGTAGTCAAGGAACTCAAAGCAGTCAGTAACGTGAAAGAGGCCTACATGGTCTACGGGGTCTATGACATTGTCGCCAAGGTCGCTGCTGACAGCATGGACAAACTCAAAGAGATCATCACTTGGAAGGTTCGGCGGCTCAACAAAGTCAAGTCAACCTTGACGATGATAGTCATCGAGAACTAGCCGACTTAAACAAGCTATCAACGACTAAATTCTCCGAGGCATCGACGAATATGCTAACGGAGTTGCACATTGGAATCGATGACACAGATTCCGAGAAGGGCGGATGCACCACCTACACTGCAGCTGTTCTCTTTCAAGAACTGCTCGGTAGGGGTTTCAAACCCTCCGACTTTCCATGGCTAGTCCGGCTGAATCCTAACATTCCTTGGAAGACACGCGGCAACGGAGCCCTTGCGATTCATTTCTTCATTGATGAAGAGCAGATCGAAGACGTCCATCGTATTGCAATGGAAACTGTCGATAAGACTACGGTTGCGTCAGCTCACGGAACCGACCCTGCGATAGCGTTTCTGAAAGGCCAAGTCCCGAGAGCTCTACGCGAATACTCGACTCGCGCTCTGCACGATGTCTTGTCTGTCCGGGAGGCGAGAGCAGTCGCTAGAAGGGCAGGTGCAGAGGTTCATGCGTTGATGGGGGTCCGGGGGTTGATTGGTTCGCTCGCGGCGATCGGGGCCGACCTAGAGTCTGTAGAGCACACATTCGAAATCATTGCGTATCGAATCAGCGAGAATCTTGGGTACCCAAGAAGGATTGATCATGATTCCGTCAAATTGATGAATTCAAAATATGGGAACAGGACTTTCAACAACCTGGACTCTGAATCTGGAAGGGTCCTGGTCAGCCCTCACGGTCTAGACCCTGTTCTTCTGGGAATTCGAGGATACAGTCCCAACGATGTACTAGATGCATTCAAGGAATTGCAGCTAAACGAAGAAATTGAAAGAGTCATGATCTTCAGAACTAACCAAGGCACTGATGCTCATCTTGGAAAGACGAGAAAGGCGGCCGACCTCAAGCCTCACCAATCAGGGGCACTCACGGGGAGAGTGGACGATGTGCCTAGAGTATTGCGAGGAGGCCACGTCATCTTCCGATTGAGAGATGACTCGGGATTGATTGATTGCGCGGTCTATCGGCCTACTGGGTCCCTAGCGATGGCAGCTCGAGATCTATTACCGGGTGACACAGTCAGAGTTTACGGCGGAGTCCGCAGATTGCGGGAGGGAACGCCAACACTGAACGTGGAAAAACTTAAGGTGATTCACATGGTAGAGAAAATTCAGCAAGCGAATCCGATGTGCAGCAGCTGTGGAGGTCGATGCGAGTCGATGGGTCGAGGACAAGGGCTCAGATGTAAGAAATGTGGACAGCGAAATGAATACGCTTCAAAGATCCAGGTTCCACAGGAGAGACATCTTCAGTCAACTATCTACGTTCCTCCTCCAAGAGCTCGTCGGCACCTGACAATGCCGGATTCGAAGCCGAGAAACATTTCCAACGAATATTTGCGAGTAGAGGATTTTCAGCTGCGCGTCGAAGATTTCAATTAAAGCCTTTAAAACCAGTCAAAACCGCTTCCCGCTTGTAGCGGGGTGGGGTAGCCAGGTTTAACCCGCAGGGCTCATAACCCTGAGATTGGTCGAAACTTTCGACCCTCAAGCGGTGGTTCGAAGGGCCCGAGTGCGACCCGAAAGTCCACCCCCCGCTACCAATTTCGGAGGAACATAGTCTGCATTACGAATGCTCTGCGAAATGTCTTGCCGTCGAACGAACTCGATCCTCAATCGGTGGTTCGAAGGGCCCGAATGGGACCCGAAAGCTCCAGTCCCCGCTACCTTAAGCGATGAAGTTTGCTATGAGGGGAAGAGGATCAGTCTGGACCGCTGGAAGTTGCGGTTAGCTCTGGCGTGAGTCTCAAAGTGTTGTTCCCCTCACATACTACATGGGGCTGTATGACTTCTAGAGTAATGCTCGTTACCTTCCCACTCGTGATTTGCGCGCTAGTCTGAGCATCCAGATGACCGCTGGAAACAGTTACCGTTGCTGAACCACCCGTGCCCATCCCAGCGGTCGCTGTGGGACCCACTGACACTCTCACGAGATTTATCACACCGTCTGGCGCACTTGTCGAACCAAGCAGTTGAGTGAAACTCTTGAGACCTAGAAGATCAAGAGTCTTCGGAGCACCTGGAATCGGGATCCAGTCGCCCGTGAGATTCAATGCGCCGGTCCTATGAACCTGCACTGAGGAGATGTTCACCATCAGACTTGTGAGTTGAACCTGCCCTTCATTACTGCCATGGCATGACACACTTAGCGGATCGCTAGTTAGCGGATCGCCTGTTATCAAGACCTGGAGCGTCCCCGTTGACGGGAGGAGGCTCTGTGGTCTCACTTGCAAGCCGGCTATGAGGGCTATTGCAATCACGAGCCCAACAACGCTGTAGCCGACTAGCTTTCTGGTAACCGGATTGGTCGTGGTTCTTCGCCTCCATATTAAGGGGCTATCCGACTCATAGACCTACAAATTTGATCGGCTTGTTCAATCGTTGTACGAT
>Ga0209158_1002912_pt1 | contig 10220 bp, 11 predicted proteins | sample GraSoiAngelo_140_FD_185897 | JGI IMG/M metagenome (GOLD analysis project Ga0209158, IMG submission 185897) | Grasslands soil microbial communities from the Angelo Coastal Reserve, California, USA - 14_0929_12_30cm (SPAdes) (version 2) | ecosystem: Environmental > Terrestrial > Soil > Grasslands ...
TCGTGTACGAGGGGCTCGTGCACTGGGCCGACGTGGTGCTGATCGCGACGCCGATCCGCTGGGGCAACGCCTCGTCGCTCTACTACAAGATGATCGAGCGGCTGAACTGCGTGCAGAACCAGATCACGATCCACAACAAGGTGCTGATCAGGAACAAGGTCGCGGCCTTCATCATCACCGGCGGCCAGGACAACATCCAGGCCGTCGCGGGCGGCATGCTGACGTTCTGGTCGGAGCTCGGTTTCCTGTTCCCCCCCTTCCCGTTCATCGCCCATTCGCGCGGCTGGGACGCGGAGGACATGCAGAACAACGTCCGCCAGGTGCGGGCGAGCGAGCAGCTGCGCGAGGCGTCCTACGAGCTGCTGGACCGCGCGCTCGACTTCTGGACCATCATCGACCAGCACAAGGCCGCAATGGACAAGCCCATGGAGCGGGCCGGGCGTAAGGCGAACACTCTCCCGGAGCCCGAGGAGATCGAGGAGATCACCGTATGAGCGAGCGCATGCAGGTCGCGAAGGCCTACGAGAAGGCTCTGTTCGCTGGCAAGATGGACGAGGTGGCGAGCTACTGCACGGACGACATCGTCTACTGGGTGGCCGGCGCACCGCCGATCGGCGGCGAGTGGAAGGGGCGCACCGCCGCCATCCGCTGCTTCGACCATCGCGAGGCGGGCCTCGGCGCGGCGGAGTGGGGCTACGAAGACCTGTGGCGCAACTGGTACGAGGCCGACGAGCGTGTGATCGTCGAGATCCGTGAAAAGAGCTGGCTCAAGAGCGATCCCCAGGACGTCATGGACCAGCGCACCTGCGCCGTCATCAGGTTCAGGGGCAACAAAATCTGCGAGATGCGGGATTACACGGACTCGCACGTCTACGAGGAGTTCCTGACGCGGCATCGCAAGGACCTGCCTAAGTTTCGCGGGAAGTGAGGGCGCGCGGCCTCACAGGCGCATCTTCTTGAGGAGCGCGGCGAACCGAGGGTCCCCGCGCAGCGGATCCAGGATGGAGTTCACCTTGAGATACGCCAGCCACCCGCGCCGCTCCTCGCAGGCCCGCTCGGTCCACTCGAACGCTTCGTCCCACTGCCCGAGTCCCAGGTGCAGCGTGGCGAACGCGACCGGCGAGACGTACCCCAGCCGACTCCGCGCCACGAGCCCGGCCAGCAGTTCCTCGGCTTCAGCGCGCCTCCCGGCCCGGGCCACCACGTAGCCCAGCGTCGCCAGCGTGTACGGCCCTGCAGCGGCGAGCGTCATCCCCTCACGAGTCGCCCGCTCCGCCTCGGCCCACTGCCCCTGCTGCGCGAAGGCGAGCGCCAGAACGCGATAGGTCTCCACCGCCGTCGGATTCATCGCGATCGCCCGGGACAGGTGATAGCACGCTTGATCGTACCGCCGCGCGTAGAAATACAGCCACCCCACGCTCCGCCTGATCGACACCGACGCCGGATCGAGCTCCAGCGCCGTGTGACCCGCGACCAGCGCCTCGTCGAGCCGACCCATGGCGGCGAGATAGAACGCGAACCACTGATGCGCGGTGGGATACCGGGGGTCCAGCATGATCGCCCGCTTGAACTCCCGCGCGGCGCCATCCCAGTCCCAGTCGTAGATGAACAGCACCCAACCGAGCGACGCGTGCGCCTCCGCGACCGTTTCGTCCAGCTCGAGCGCTTTGCGCGCGTACTCCTGGGCGCGCGCGAACCCCTCGGCGACGGGCACGCTGCGGTAGTCCAGCTGCAACGCGTAGGAATCCGAGAGCCCCGCGTACGCCGGGGCGTAGTCGGGATCTTCCGCGATCGCCTGCTCGAAGTAGCGAATGGCGTCGGTGATGTCCTCCTGCGTCCGCTTGTTCCAGGCGTAGCGGCCCTTCAGATACCATCCATACGCCGCGATGCTCCGCGTGTACCGCCTGGCGGCCGGGGCGGTGAGATCGGCGAACGACGTCGCCCGCAGCGTGTCGACGATGGTGCGGGCGATCTCCTCCTGGATCGCGAACACGTCGGCGAGCGTACGATCGTATCGCTCGGACCAGAGCAGCTGGCCGTCCTCAGTCGACGTCAGCTGAGCCGAGATCCGCAGGTGGTCGCCCGCCCGGCGCACGGTGCCCTCCAGCACCCAGGCCGCGCCGAGCAGCGCGCCGATGGCGCGAACGTCCTGCGGCTTTCCCTTGAGCGCGAATACGGACGTGCGCGAGGCCACGCGCAGCCCTTCCACGCGGGCGAGGGCGGCGATCAGCTCGTCCGTGATGCCGTCGCTGAGATACTCGTTCTCGGGCTCGGGGCTCGCGTTGACGAACGGGAGCACGGCGATGCAGCGGACGCCCGCCGAGGCGATCACCCCCGACCCGGCGTCCGCTCCCTCGCCCTGCAGCGCCGCCAGGAACTCGGCGACGGTCGCGAACCGGTCGTCGGGATTCTTGGCGAGCGCGCGCGCGAGCACGCGCTCGACACGGGCGGGCGCGTCGGGCCTGAGGGCGCGCAGCGGTCGCGGCGTCTCCGTCACCTGCTTCGCCATGGTGGCCCGCGCGCCGCGGCCGCGCAGCGGCGGCTCGCCAGCCAGCATTTCGTAGATCACGCACGCGAGGCTGTAGAGGTCGCTCCGGCCTCCCAGGTCCTGCTCGCCGCTCGCCTGCTCCGGGCTCATGTACTCCGGCGTCCCCAGCGCCAGCCCGCCCTCGGTCACCACTTCCACCCCGACCGCGGAGAACGCGCGCGCGATGCCGAAGTCGGCGAGCACCGCGTGGAGGTCCGCGAACAGGATGTTCTCGGGCTTCACGTCGCGATGGACGAATCCCTGGCGATGCGCGTAGTCGAGTGCCACGCCCACGTCACGCGCGATCCTGATCGCCTCCGCGAGTGGCATCCGCCGCTCGCGCTCCAGTCGCTGGCGCAGCGAGCCGTCCGGCACGTGCGGGGTCACATAGTAGAGTGCGCCGTGGGCCTCGCCGGAGTCGATGAGCGGCAGGATGTGGGGATGGGCGAGGCGCGCCGCGATCTGGATCTCCCGCAGGAACCGCTCGGCGCCGACCGAAGCCGCGAGGTCGCGCCGGAGCACCTTGATCGCGACTTTGCGGTCGTGCTTCTTGTCCTGCGCGAGGTAAACGGTCGCCATGCCGCCCCGACCGAGCTCGCGGTCAATGGCATAGCGGTCCGAGAGGGACGAGGCGAGGGAGGCGTACGCTTCGGCCATGCGCGCGGGAATATGCCCGCGCCGCGCCGCAAACGGGAGTGACGCCGGGTGATCCCGGTCACTCAGTTAACGCCGGGCCTCCGGTATAGTCTCACCTGCCGACCCTTTTCCCGAGGATTCGTATGCGAGGCCGATCCGCGCTGCTCACCGCCCTCACGCTCGTGACCCTGCCCCTGGCGCTCACCGCCCAGGCGCCCGATACCACGGACGTGAAGCAGGACCGGCGGGAGGTTCGCCACGACCGGCGCGAGCTGCGTAGCGACCGCCGGGACATCAAGGGCGACGTGAAAGACGTCCGACAGGACCGCCGGGAGATCCGGCAGGACGTGAAGAGCGGCGATGTGAAGGAGGCGCGGCAGGACCGGCGTGACCTCCGGGCCGACGGCCGCGATGTGCGCCGCGACGTGCGCGACGCCCGAGCCGACCGGCGGGACCTGCGGCGCGATCGCCGGGATCGGCGGCGGGACGTCCACCAGAAGGCCGACAGCGCGAAGTAGAACGCAGCCGGGCTCACGCGGAGAAGGCGTCGAGCAGCCGGTCGTTCCGCCGCGCCACCCAGTAGAGCGGCAGGCCGAGGAGCAAGGTTGCGCCGGCGTATGCCCACGCCTCGCCGATCGAGCGCACGCGGGCGAGCCACCCCCAGCCCGACTGGCCCAGCACGCCCCCGGCACTGGCGAACATCGAGTCGAGCGAGATGATGGTGGCGCGCTGCGCGGTGGGAATGTGGGCGTTGAGATAGGCCTGCTTCACGGGCAGCGCCAGTCCGACGGCCGCGCCGTACACGAGGTAGAGCGCCACCACGACATAGAAATCCGTGAGCAGGCCGCACAGCACCACGCTCGCCGCCTGCACCGCAACGGAGAGCATCAGCATCCCCGTCCGCGTGCGCACGACCCGCGACACCGGGGCGACCAGCGCGTTCCCGGCGATGAGGCTCAGCCCGACGAGCGAGCTGATCACCCCGTCCACCCACACGAGGTTCTTGCCCAGCAGGTCCAGGAAGTACCGCTGCCAGCTGTAGAAGCCGAAGATCATGAAGCCCATGGACACGAGCGAGGCGAGCATGACCGGCCGCACCACTGGGTGCTCGAGCCCGTAGCGCGTGCCCTCGACGAACACGCGCCGCATTTCCGCAGGCACCCGCCCGAGCTCCAACGTGCGCGGTGTGTAGCCCAGCTCCGGCATGCGGAACCACGCGAGCAGGAAGAGCGGCACGACAATGGCGGCGCGGACGAGGTACGGGATGTACAGGTGGATCTGTCCGAGCAACCCGCCGCCGATCGTGCCCACCAGCATCGCCGCGCCGAACAGCATCTGGCCGCGCGCGAATACCGGGTCGAGCGGCTCCGCGTAGCCCGTCGCCTTGAGCGCGTCCACGAGCCAGGCGTCCACGGCGCCGGTGTAGAACGTGTAGCCGAGCCCGAGGAAGACCGACACCGCGGCGAAGGGCCAGAACCCTCCGCCCCGCCACGCGATCCCCACATACAGCAGCGTCGTGACGAACAGCGTGGCGAGGCAGAGCAGCAGCGAGATCCGCCGCCCCACCGTGTCGGCCACGACGCCGGTCGGAATCTCGAACACCATCGAGCCCAACGTGAATGCGGCGTTGGTGAGCATCACGTGGAAAATGTCGAGCCCGGCGCCGAGCTTGAACAGCGTGTCGATGCCCCAGATGAGGGACATCGCGAGATTGAACAGCGCGGTGATCGCATAGTACGTGCGGATGATGCGGGCGCTCACGGCAGGCTCCGGGCGATCCACTCGCGCGCGATGGCCGCGATGTCCTGGTGCTCCACGTCCGCGAGCGCGTTGAGCCGCCGCATCGCGTCCTCCGAGATCTTCCCGGCAAGCTCGTCCAGGGCACGGGCGATCTGCGGATGGCGCCCCAGCAGGTCCGCACGCGCCACCGGCGCCGCCTCGTACGGCGGGAAGTAGTGCCGATCGTCTTCCAGGGCCACGAGGCCCAGCGCCTGGATGAGGCCGTCGGTGGAGTTGCCGGCGATCAGGTCCGCCTTGCCGTCGGCCAAGGCGCGGTAGGTGAGGCCGAGCGCCATCGCCGTCGGCGGCGCGGCGAACCTCAGGCCGTAGGCCCGCGCCAGCCCGGCGAACCCGTCGGCGCGCTCCAGGAACTCGTAGCCGAACGCCGCCTTCCAGCGGGGCGCGACGGGTGCCACGTCGGAGATCCTCCGCAGGCCGTAACGCTCGGCGTCCCGCCGGCGCACGACGATCGCGAACGTGTTGTCGAACCCGAACGGCTTGCCCCAGGTGAGCCCGAAGCGCTCCGCATACTCGGCGGCGACCGCGCGATAGACGCCGTCCCGATCCGCCAGCGGCGCGTGGTTCAGGATCGCGGTGAACGCCGTTCCAGTGTACTCCACGTACACGTCGATCTTCCCGGCGATGATCGCGCGATGGCACACGAAGGTCCCGCCCAGATGCAGCCGCCGCTCGACCGGCAACCCCGTGCGGCGCTCGATCTGCTGGGCGACGAGCTCCGCCAGGAGATCCGACTCTGTGAAGTTCTTGGCCCCTACGACGACGCGGTCTCCCCGAGCGCAGCCGACCGCCAGCAGCGCGCCGCAGGCGAGCGCCAGCCGGCGACCGCCCGTCACCGCGCCCGCCACGCCAGCTTCCGCTCGGCAAGACCGAGCAGACCGTCGGCCGCGAGTGCCATCAGGGCCGCCGGGAGCGCCCCCGCCAGGATCAGCGTGTTGTTCACCATGTCCGCGCCGCGGAAGATGTAGACCCCCAATCCCCCGGCACCGATGGCCCCCGCGATAGTGGCCGTGCCCACGCTCACCACCGTGGCCACCCGGATCCCGGCGAGGATCACCCCGGCCGCGAGCGGCAGCTCCACCATCGCGAGCAGCTGCCCGTCCGTCATCCCCATTCCCCGTCCCGCCTCGCGCACTGCGGGATCGACGCCCGCGATCCCCGTGTAAGTGTTGCGGACGATGGGCAGCAGCGCGTACACCACGAGCGCCACGATCGCCGTACGCGCGCCGATCCCCCCGATGAAGGGCAGTGGGATCAGGAAGCCGAACAGCGCGAGGCTCGGGATCGTCTGCAACACGTTGGCGAGCCCGAGCACGGGCCCGCGCCAGGCCGGCCGCCGCGTGAGCAGGACGCCGCCCGGAACACCCACCGCCAGCGCGATGCCCGTCGAGACGGCGACCAGGTAGAGATGCTGGCCGATGAGGGTCAGGGCCTCGCGGGAGTTATGCGCGTAGAACTGGAAGAGGCTCATGTGATCATCCCGCGGCGGCGAGGAAGGCCCGACAGGCGGGATGCTCCGAGCGCCGGAACTCCTCCGGCGTCCCGAGGAACACGATCCGGCCCTCGTGCATCAACCCGATCGCGCTGGCGAGCAGCAGCCCCTCACGCACGTCGTGCGTCACGAAGACAATCGCCTTGCCAAGACGCCGTTGCAGGGCGAGAAACTCGCGCTGCAGCTCGACGCGTGTGATCGGATCGAGCGCCCCGAAGGGCTCGTCGAGCAGGAGGAGCGGCGGATCGGCGGCGAGCGCCCGGGCGACGCCGACCCGCTGGCGCTGCCCACCCGACAGCTCGTGGGGGTAGCGCCCACCGAACACGCCGGGATCGAGACCGACCAGGGCGAGGAGCTCACGCACGCGCGCGGCGATGCGCTCGGCGGACCATCCTTCGAGCCGCGGCACCAGACCGACGTTGGCCTCGACCGTGAAGTGCGGGAACAGCCCGATCTCCTGGATGACGTAGCCGATGCCGCGGCGGAGATGGGTGGCTTCGAGCGCGTACGTGGGCTGTCCGGCGACCCGGATCTCACCAGCCGTGGGCTCGAGCAGGCGATTGATCAGCTTAAGGGTCGTGGTCTTCCCCGACCCGCTGCGACCGAGCAGCACCAGCGTTTCCCCGTTCGCGACGCCGAAGGACACGTCCTCGACGAGGACGCGGCCCTGCGGGAGGGCGTACCGCGCCCCCCGCACGTCGAGGACCGCGCTCACCCGGGTCCGGCCAGCGCCATCAGGAACCGGCGATCGTCGCTCGTGCCTTGCCACCGCACGGCGAGCCCCGCGTCCCCGAGAATCCGGAGCAGCGTCTCCGGAGCGTACTTATAGGAGTGGTTCATGGCGAGCCGCTCGCCCGTATCGAGGCGCAGCTCTTCTCCGCCCATCAGCGCCGCCACCGGGCGGCCGGCGAGGAAATGCTTGGCGATGAGGTGGAGACCCGGGAGGCGCGCGTCGTCCCGAGCTTCGAACACCAGCTCGCCGTCCGAGTCCCGGATCCCGACCGCGTGCAACGGGGCCCACGCGAAGCGACGGTTGAGCGGATTGTCGTAGCCGGCCAGGGTGGTCTCGCCGCCGTACAGCTCGCCGTCCACGATGAGTAGGTCCCCGGGGCGCAGCAGCCCGCGCAGCTCGCGCGCCGCGGCGATGGGGTCGAACGCACCGAGCGTATTTCCGAGCAGCAGCACGAGGCGAGCCGGAGTTTCGGGGTCCGGCGCCAGGGCGGCGAGGTGGTCGGGGCGCGCGAAGTCCGCCTTGATCCCGTGGGCCGGGAAGCGCGCTGCGAGCGCGCCGCCGCACGCCAGCTCGAGCAGCGCCTGGCTCGTGTCGACCGGGAGGTAGGCGACGCGCACGCCGTGCGCGCGCAGCGCCTCGAGCAGCAGCAGGTCCTTGTCACCCTGGCCCGCGCCGAGGCTCAGCACCTCGAGCGGGCCGGGGGCGAAGCGCCCCGCCAGCTCGTCCGCCGACCGCGCGATGAGCGAGCGGGAGCGCACGTAGTTGCGGTACGCGCCGTCGGAGCAGAGGGCGAGCCAGGCCCGCACGGACAGCGGAAACCAGTAGAAGAACTTCTCGGCGAGGCGCCGCTCCTGGAACGCGGAAACGAATTCCTCGGCGAGAGCGTTCTCTGTCAGCAGGGTCTGAGTCGCGATCATCGGCCTCAGAGTTACCGGTTGACGGGTTCGACGGCAACCCGTAGGATTGACCAGACAGCCGTCTTCCTTGTTGTCCAATTCACCAGGAGGAAGCGATGCAGATCATCGAGACCACGGAACTCGTTCCCAGCTGTCATCGTCCTGAGATCGTCGAGACGAGCGAGCTCCAGCCGACTTGCCACTCCTAAGGGAGCGGTTCGATGCGCCTGGGGGCCCGGACTGACGTCGGGCCCCCTCCGCGTTTCATAACGTCCGAGCCGCGCCTCGGGTTCGGCGCGTGGGCGGTAGGGGGCCGGAGCTGGGGGGCGGCGGGCGATGCCGCCGAACACGAAGCCACGGTTCGCCGCGCGCTGGAGCGCGGCATCACGTTTTTCGACACGGCGCCGACCTACGGCGACGGCGAGTCCGAGCGCCTACTCGGCCGCGCGCTCCGGGCGGACCGCGAGCGCGTCGCGATCGCGACGAAGGTCGGCCCGCTCGACGATCCCCGCGCCTCCCTCGAGGGGTCCCTGCGCCGCCTCGCGAGCGATTACGTGGACCTCGTCCAGCTGCACGAAGCACTGCAGCGCTGGGAGTGGTCGCTCGAGCAGCTGCTCACGCTCCAGGAGGAGGGCAAAGCCCTCGCGATCGGCCTGTGCAACGCGACCCATCTGCAGATCGCCCGCGCCACGGAGCTCGCGCCGCTCGTCAGCTATCAGGGGCCCTACAATCTGTTCGATCGCGACGCGGAGCAGCGTGAGCTGCCGCTGGCCCGCGAGCGCGGGCTCGCCTTCCTCGCCTACCGGCCGCTCGCCTCGGGACTCCTCGCCGGCACGTACCCGCGACCACCCGAGTTCCCTGCGGACGACCACCGGCGGAAGCTCTACTGGTTCCAGGGTCCGGAGTTCGAGCGCCGGCGCCTCGTGATCGAGCGACTGCGGCCGCTCGCCGCGGGCAGCGACACCACCCTCCCGGGGCTGGCGCTGGGCTGGCTCCTGTCCCGGCCCGGCGTGACCGTCGTGCTGGCAGGGGCGCGGAGCCGCGAGCAGGTGGATCAGAACCTGGCTGCTCCGAGACGCCTGGCGCCGGCAACCGTCGCCGCAATCGACGCGATCGTCGCGGACGTGTTCCGCCCGGCCGCGGCGACGGAGCAGGCCAGGCGGCAGGCGGCGACGTGGGGCGAGCGGGAGCGGTTCATCGTCGAGAGGCTCGACGGCCGCATCGCCTATGAAGCGATCGCGGCCGAGTGGACGGACCGCGGCGGCAAGCCGATGATCGCGGCGCAGGTGAAAGTGTTCGTCGACCAGCTCCGCGATCAGGGACTGGTTGAGGCTGAGGGCTGACGGCCGATGGCTGCTCTGATGGTCGGAGCCTTCTACAACCCCCACCTCGGCGCGGAGCTCGTCCGCACGGACGGCATCGACCACCTCGCGATGGCCGACCCGCCGGCGGCAGGCGATCCCCACTGGCCCGCGATCCGCGCACGCTACACCCTGCTGCTGCACGACTACCTGGGGCAGCTCTCCGAGCCCCTCGACGAGCGCTCGATCGAGCGGGCCCGCACGCTCGCCGAGCTGTATCGCACGCCGTGGGTCGCTGAGCACTTCCAGTGCCTCCACACGGTGGACGGAACGTACAACCTCAACTACGTCTTCCCCCCGCTCTACACCGAGGACTTCCTGGACCGCTTCGTCCGGAACGCGACCGCCCTGAAGGCGCGGCTCAATCAGCCGCTCGTGATGGAGAACATCCCCGGCTTCTTCGACGTGCGGGCCAGCCAGCTGCCCGAACCGGTGTGGCTGCGGCGCTTTTTCGAGGCCACGGAGACAGGCTTCCTGCTCGATCTGCCGCATGTCTGGCTCGAAGCGCACTACCGTGGCATGAAGCCCGAGCGCTGGCTGGCCGAGTTTCCGCTCGACCGCGTCGTGGAGCTGCACGTGGCGGGAGTGGAGGAGGACCGTGACCTCGCAGGCCCCTGGATCGCGCCGGCCGAGCCCTCGGACGAAATGCTCGCGTTCCTGGCCCACGCGGTGACGCGCTGCCCGCAGGCGCAGGCGGTAACATTCGACGCGTTCTCGCCGTCGCTCACGGCGGAGGCGCTATTCCGGAGCGTGGAGCGGATCCGGGACGCGCTGTGAG
>Ga0209158_1002915_pt1 | contig 10208 bp, 7 predicted proteins | sample GraSoiAngelo_140_FD_185897 | JGI IMG/M metagenome (GOLD analysis project Ga0209158, IMG submission 185897) | Grasslands soil microbial communities from the Angelo Coastal Reserve, California, USA - 14_0929_12_30cm (SPAdes) (version 2) | ecosystem: Environmental > Terrestrial > Soil > Grasslands ...
ATTGTTCCAGCTACTGCTTCGTCTACTCCCGTCTTGGTGAGCTTCGCGTTGAGCAGTGTCTGTCTCAGCTTGTTGAGAGTTAGAGGTGAGAGCACTTCCTTTGATGTGTCGACCTGTTCCTCCACATACTCTTTGCCAGCTGCGGTTCCCTTCTTCATCGTAAGACGTACGCGTTCTACCAGCCTGTCTATGTTCACTGACTTGCCATGGTCGCTCTTGGCGACGTCGACTCCATCCTCACCATATCGTACCTGGATTATGTTGCCGCGAGAATCTCGCACAGTCGAGTCATACTCGACTCTAAGATGCTCAAGGGCATTGATGAGACGGCGCTGCATGTATCCGCTCTGCTGAGTCCTCACCGCAGTATCCACAAGCCCCTCTCTTCCACCCATTGCGTGGAAGAAGAACTCTATCGGATCCAGCCCGTCTCGATAGCTGTGATAGACGAAGCCCCGCGGCGCAGCTCGCATGTCTCCAGGTTTGAAGAAGCTGAGGGCTCTTCCTCTGTATCCCCTCAAGATTCTCTTTCCTCGGATAGACTGCTGGCCCACGTTGGCAGTCATCTGTCCAATATTGAGCGACGAGCCTCTGGCGCCCGCCCTCGTCATTATGACTCCGCTGTTGTCCATCTGGAAGTACTGGTCTGCGTAATCTCCCGCGACGTCGCGCGCTCTTGAGAGCTCGTTCATGATGTAGATTTCCAGCGACTCTTCAAGAGACTGTCCAGGAAGCCGCTCCAGCGTTTCCTTTCGATAACTCTCAATATACTCATCCACCTTCTCCTCAGCCTTTGCAATCGCCTTGGTGATCTTTTCCTTGGTAGCTGGGGCTAGCTGGAGCTCGTCCATGGCATAAGTGAATCCGCGGAGTAGCATGAACCGGTCCAAGAGTCTCGTGACCGCGTTGAGGAACCTCCTTGCCTCCTCCGCGCCATAGTCCTTGACAATGCGATGGAACAGACTCTCAGACTTTTCCGCGCCGATAGAGGCTTTGTCGATCACACCCTGTTCGAGGATTCCGTCCTTGATGACTACGAACGCGTCGTAAGGGCAGTCGTGCATGACACCCTTGTCACAGTCTGCGCACTTGTAGTAGCTCGAAAGATTTGATTTTGATACGAAGTTGAATCCTTTCGGCAAAACGATACTGAAGATCTGCTTCCCACTCCATCGCTCTTCGCCTTTAACAGTGACCGGTTCCGGCATCGGACCCTCGTAGTTTGCCGCGGCGATGAGCTTGGAAACATCCTGACGGTTCAGCATTGTAGACTTTTGCGTCAGCAGAAACGCGGCCGTCAGGGAGTCACGTATTGCGGCGATTATTGGTCCACCATATCTTGGTGAGAGAATCTGGTCCTGTACCTGCATGAGGAGTCGGGCTTCAGTGCGCGCCTCTTCTCCTTGTGGAACATGTAGGTTCATCTCGTCACCGTCGAAGTCGGCATTGTATGGCGTACATACTGTCGGATTGAGTCTGAACGTCTTGTAGGGCAGTACGCGGACTCGGTGTGCCATTATTGACATCCGGTGAAGGCTTGGCTGGCGGTTGAACAGTACGATGTCTCCGTCTCGAAGATGTCTTTCGACGACGAACCCGGGCTGGATGGCTTCTGCGACCACTTTTCTGTCGGTTACGAATTCGAGACGAACTCGTCTTCCATCCGGCCGCACAATATAGAGTGCTCCTGGATAATTGTCCGGGCCGTTATCGATGAGCCGTTTCATCTCTTCGATATTGTGACCGGTAACTTTGTCGGGAATTGTCAGCCTGCTCGCAACATCCAGAGGGACCCCAACTTCGTTAATGTCGAGGTTAGGATCAGGGGACACCACTGTCCTGGCTGAGAAATCGACTCTCTTTCCGGACAGGTTTCCTCTGAATCTTCCCTCTTTACCTTTCAACCTCTGAACCAGAGTCTTGAGCGCTCTGCCTGATCTGTGTCTAGCGGGAGGGAGGCCTGAGACTTCATTGTCAAAGTAGGTCGTTACATGATACTGGAGCAACTCGTGAAGTTCCTGGATGATATTGATGGGCACGCCTGATTCGAGTGCCTCACGAAGTTTCTGATTGATCCGTATGATGTCAACGAGCTTGTGCGTCAAGTCGTCTTCTGATCGGATTCCTGACTCAAGAGTTATGCTGGGTCTTACTGAGACAGGTGGGACAGGCATCACTTGGAGGACAGCCCATTCTGGCCGCGCGGCCTTCGGGTCCAAGCCCAAGAGGATGAGGTCATCGTCTGCTATCCTTTCCAGCCGCTCTCTAATTGTGCTCGGGGTCAGCCGGACTGCTCCGCCCTCCGCAACAATCTCGTGGAATGTCGTAGGTTTTCCATGCTCGATAGGATACTGTTTTTGGCTGCAGTGTGGGCACTGTTGGGTTTTCTTCGCGTCTCTGATAATCTCGTCTAGAAACGCGTCCGGTACGGTGTTGAGCCTCTCTTTCAGTTCCGCATATCGGGCCCTGTATTTCTCGATCTTTTCTTCAGTGAGCAGAATTCTTCCACAGTTCCTACAAGTTATTGATAGAAGTCGATGCGTCAGCTTTGCAAAGCTGACGTGAATTACGGGCTCAGAGAGTTCGATGTGTCCAAAATGGCCGGGACACGCGGAGGCTGTGTTCCCGCATGTCTTGCACTTTTGCCGTGGCTCTAGAGTTCCGAGTCGGCCATCCATTAGACCTGAGACGATGGGAACTCCGTCCTCGTCGTAAGTGTCTGCAGCCTGTACCTCCACGGCTGATAGCTTTCGGAGCTCGGTTGGAGATAATAGCGTGAAGCGTATGCTCTGTATTACCTTCGCTGTTTCGTCCACGGTTGCAAGGGCCATGGCTAGGCCCTCTCCTCGAGGTTCAGTCTAGGTGCGATCCCGAGCGCCATGAGTTCCTGTACTAGTAGTTTGAACGCGTAGGATATTGCTACAGGGGATATCTGGGCTTTCTCTGCGTCTATTCTGCAGATGTACTTGTTCTGTTTGATATCGTGGTATGCGAGGGTTCCGCAGACTTCGCAGACGTAGGCTATGTACTGTTCAGACTCCTCCAAATCTGCGTCTATTCTGCAGATGTACTTGTTCTGTTTGATATCGTGGTATGCGAGGGTTCCGCAGACTTCGCAGACGTAGGCTATGTACTTGTCAGACTCCTCCAAAAGCCTGTCTCGCAATAGTGCGCTCGCTCCGTGTCCTATGAGGCAGTCGCGTTCCATTTCTCCGAATCTGAGACCTCCGCCTCGAGCCCGTCCCTCGGTGGGCTGTCGAGTGAGCATTTGGACCTGGCCGCGGGCTCGGGCGTGCATCTTGTCCGAGACCATGTGGTGCAGTTTCTGGTAGTATACGACGCCAATGAACAGGTCAGCTGCAAGTTTTTCTCCCGTGATTCCATTGTACAGTGCTTCTCGGCCGCTACTCTCGAATCCGAGCTTGGTGAGGATCTCGCCGATGGCTTCGGGGCCGATGTTCTCGAAGGCCGTCCCATCCATTATTTCGCCCATCTGAGACGCGGCCTTTCCCCCTAACGTCTCTACGAACTGGCCGATCGTCATCCTGGATGGGATGGCGTGGGGGTTGATTATTACGTCCGGGACAACGCCGTCGACCGTGAAGGGCATGTCTTCCTGGGGTACAAGGAGTCCGATGACCCCCTTCTGTCCATGGCGTGAGGCGAACTTGTCACCCAGCTCTGGGACTCGCAAGTCCCTGACCTTCACCTTGACTAGTTTGCTTCCTTCAATGGATTCTGTGACAAATATCTGGTCTATCGTGCCTTGCTCAGAAGGCCTCATGGTCACGGACGAGTCGCGTTTAGTTGGACCCTTCACCTCGAACTCTCGATACTCCTCTAGGAATCGCGGCGGACTTGTCCTACCGACTAGGACTGTGTTTCCTGTAGTCTCTGCCTCGGGCGATATCATGCCGTCCTCTTCGAGGAGACGATAGTAGCGGTCTCCTCTGTAGCCTCTAATGCCTGCCTCAGGAATCTCGAACTTGTCTCTTAGACCTCCAAGGTATTGTCGGCTCTCTGCCTCGTAGATTCTGTAGAATGTGGATCTGAAGAGTCCCCGGTCTACGGATGACCTGTTGATGATGATGGCGTCTTCCATGTTGTACCCTTGGAAGGATAGGATCGCGACTACGACATTCTGCCCTGAGGGTCGTTCTAGATAGTTGAAGACCTCCATGGGCTTCGTCTGCACTATCGGGGTCTGTGGGTAGTGGAGGAGATGGGAGCGTGAGTCGACGCGGGTGAAAAAGTTTGTAGAGAAAACGCCCAGTGCCTGCTTCGCCATTGCTGACTCGTAAGCGTTTCTGGGAGACTGGTTGTGTTCCGGGAATGGTATCAGGCTAGCAGCTATTCCGAGCATCACGTAGGGGGCGATTTCAAGATGGGAATGATCTTTTCGCAGCTCGTGTTCATACATGGCGACAAGCGCGTTTTCTTCCTCGTCTGCGTCAAGGAGTTCTACTACTCCGCTTCGAACAAGATCTTGCCAGTTTAGGCGTCCGTCGTCGACTGATGCTAAGTGTTCTTCGGTGAGTTTGGGTCTCCCTCCTTCGGCAACGATTAGCGGGCGGCGTACTCGGCCTGGGTCGCAGTTGATGTAGAGTTCTTTTCTTCCTGTTTCGACCTCTGGTGGATGAAATCCAAAGTTGACCTCGGAACTTATCTTGCCCTGTCGTCTGTATTCCCTCAGCTCTTCGGCGAGGGCCATTGGATCCTTCGAATAGCCGGCGATTATTCCGTCGACTACTACTTTCCCGCCAGTCGCGCGGAGTTTCTTGTCGGACTCTTCAACGGGTATGACTCCCATTCGACGGAGCTTCTCAACCATCTCGTGAGGATCGATGCCGACACTGATACTGCTCGAAAGGGCGAGGTTCTTGACCAGTCCGCAGTTTGACCCTTCAGGTGTCTCGTCTGGGCACAGTCTTCCGTAGTGGGTTGGATGAAGATCGCGGGCCTCCAAGTTTGGCTGGCTCCTACTCAGCGGCGATTGGAGGCGACGAAGGTGGCTTAGAGTGCTGATGAAGTTTGTTCTGTCGAGGAGCTGCGTGACACCGATTCTTCCTCGAACCCAGTTACCAGTTGCGATAGCGTGCTGGACTCGCTCAGTGATTATTCCAGGCCGGATCGCATTGGCGATGGAGAATTCGATGTGACGCCTGATGGTTATTCTCTCTAGCTGGTATTTTAGGTCCCGAGTGAGGTTTCGGAATGAGATTCTGAAAAGCTCGGCGAGAAGGGACCCGGCCAGTTTGAGCCGTTTGTTCGCGTAGTGATCCTTGTCGTCGGGATTTCTCCTTTGAAGCTTTACCTCGATTATTCGGGTCGCGATTTCCGTGAGGAAGAGCCCCTTTTCCCTCCTGTCTGCGGGGACGCGGCCCATATGAGGAAGGAAGTTTCTGTCGAGAACTGATTCTGCTTTTCTGAGCCGGTATTCGTCGACCTGCCCGGGTGCGAGTCTGTTGCCGAGGTAGAGAAGTGCGTCTCGCTGGTTAGTTGCCTCCAAGGATTTTTCGAATGATCCCTCTAGTTCGTTCTGGATGGTTGGATCTAGACTTACCAGTTCCGCGACTTTTGCGTCTTCCTCGAACCCGAGAGCCCGCATGACGATCATGAACGGTATGTCGCTGGGAATCCCTGGCATCGTGACGTAGGTGCCGCCGTCAGCCTTGAGAGTGACTTCGATGCGGGCTCTGAAACCGACGGTTGTCGAGAAGATCTTGGCCTTGTAGGTCGGGTTCACGCCAGTGTGTTCGATATCGACAAGGATTCTGTTGGCCGCGAGATCTTCTAGTGCAACTATGACTCGCTCGGATCCGTTGACTATGAAATACCCTCCAGGATCCAAGGGGTCTTCGCCGACACCGATCAGATCGTCGCTAGATAGTTTGGAGAGAAGACAGATTCGTGATTTGAGCATGACTGGCAGATCGCCAACGTAGACCATTTCGGGCTGTCCTTCACGCTCTCCGATAACAGGAATCATCTCCATGTGTAATGGAGCGGCGTAGGTGAGGTTGCGGATTCGCGCTTCCGCAGGATAGATAGATCGTTCTGTTCCGTCTACTTCTATTACGCGGGGCGCGCCGATCTCGACCTTGCCTAGTTTGATCTTGAGCGGATAGTCACCTATCTCTATTGGTAGTTCTCCTACTTCGTCCACAATTGCTTGGAGTCCGCGTTCGACGAAGTCGTTGTAGGAGTCGATGTGCTGCCGGACTAGACCGCTATCGTGTATGAACTCTTTTGTTAGGTTCCAGAGCTGGGTTGTTGTTACTGCCAAGTTTTCACTTTCAAGAAACTATTTTTCAAAAATCTTCTACTACATACCGGTAAAAGTCAGATTCACCGGCGGTAGCGCTTTTTCGGATGACCTTGACAATGTCTCCAGGTTTGGCGCCAATCGCTCGGACGGCTGGGTCTGTTGACTTTACGTATGGTATCTGGAAGGGTTTGATATGGTATCGCTCTAGAACTTCTTTGGCTTCATTGGGCTTGAGGAGAACGTGTTTGGGGACAAGGTCGTGCTTGAATATGTCATAAGAGGGTTCCTTCTCCTTGATCTGTTTCTTAACCAAGTACTTGCTACTACCTCAGTGGATGGACGGGTGGAGTCCGACCTACCAGGCTGGACGAGTGAAAGTAATCGGCCGTTTAATAAACCTAACACCATCCGGTTCTGTTAACTCTCCGTCGGACTCGTTCCCCTGTTAATTATCGTCGGACCACGCGCTTGCGACGCCTGCTGAGCTTCAGAAAAAAAATAGTGGTCTTGGCACCGAGGTAACCGCTAAACGTCCAGAGAATCATCGTCCGGGCACGTTCAAAGGCATTCCTCCTCAGCCAGTCTCCGACGATCAAAGACGCTGAACCTCGACTACCTGTTTATACGACAGTCATGTAAAAAAATGTGCCGTAAGAGATGCTTTACTCTTTCACTGTAGTGACAGTGTTGCCCGACAAAGTTAACGGTCCTTAGAAGCCACGATAAGTTACCAGAATGCACCATCCGGTTCCACCCTCCTAGCTGCGAAAAAAGATCGCCACAGTAGTTCGTAGGGTGTCTAGTCAAATGAAGGGTCAAACTTTCGGTTTACGTTTTGAAATCAAGCAGTGTGCAGAGGGAGAGGATTGTAATCAAGGGGAGATCCTTTCTGGAGGGAATTCCTCCAAAGAGCTCTTTTGTGTCGCGGGGACTAACGTTTTTGAGATTTCTGGAGAGGGGTCTCGCCAGTTGAAGCTGTTCTGAGCGAATTTTGCAAATCTAGGCTTCGAATGGGTTGGTCAACCGTTCTGGACATGGTGAGTTATACGCAGGGGTCAGCGTGAAAAAGTTGCAAGCTCAAATCGCATGCCCGGATTTTGGATCAGGGCTTATTCCGGGCGGTTTTTCACGGGTAGGATTCTTCCAAAGAACAGGTTTGTGTCGCGGGAATTTTTTATTTTCTAAATTCTAGGACGGATCCTTTCGCCGTCTGAAACGTTTCAGGGCGAGATTGCTGGTTTGTCGCGCAGAACAAGCTAATCAGCGCTTTTCAACTAGCGCACCAACGGGACCATGGAAGCGTGAACTGGGCATCATATGAAATCTCCTCTCGGATCGCTGATCTGGGCTTGTTTTTGAAAGATTTCTCGGAATGGATTCTCCCTATCGTATGGAGTCCTACGCTTTACACTCTTCATCTTCGTCTTCTCGAGCCTTCCGTTATGTGTAGGCGCTAAGGACGATAAAGGGAATGACGAGCGCACCCAATACTCCAAAGTAGATGAATGGACTCAATCCAAGAATGGGCGCGTCATCTCACTGGATGATCCTATTCAGAATGTCTCATGGAGACTAGTTCGTTCCCGTCGAAGTATGCTTTGAGATTGCAATTTTGACACCATGCTCCAGGATCTCGTCGGTGTCGCCGGAAAAGTAGATGTTGAGTTCTGTTCGCCCGCATCTTGGACACGGCCTGTTAGAAAGCATATCCACAAGCCCTCACGCTTCAAAAGCCCTGAGACTGCCGAACTGGAGGGTTTGGTTCTCGATTTCCAAGAACAACCTACCATGACTACTGCGACCGTCAGCAGTTTCTGAGATTTCAACGGAGTGCTCGCTGTCTGCTCCCTGCTCGATTCCTAGAGAGACTTTCTCGCGAATCATCGGTTCCGGTCTCTTCCATGACAGGAATGATGAAAAATAACTGGATGCTCGACTGAGTGTATGGTCGAGCTATGGAGGGACGTAGATCACATTAGTAATTCCTATCTTACTTTCTCGCTGATCGTTCTCCAGATACGATGTAGGGCACTGTTTCGCCAACGTACGTGGCGTGATCCGCGATTCTCTCCAAGTATCGGAGAATGAGCGTCCCAGACACGACGCATTTCAGATTCCCCTCGCGTTCGTGGGCGGATTTTTTGACAAAGTCGAGATAGATGTTGTCGACAACATCATCCATTTTCTTCAATCTACCCGCCAGTTCGACGTCTCGTTCTGTGAACGCTTTGATACTGAGTCGAATCATGTCCTTGGCCTGTGACCCGGCCTCCTTAACAGCCTGCCTATCACAGCTTGACAGATCTCCAAAGATTCCGATTACATCAGAAATATCGTGGGCGTATCTTCCGAATCTTGAAAAACCGTACGCCACTTCCATGCAGGATTTGATGAATCTGAGGTCTGACGCTACGGGCTGGTATCGGGCGATGAGTTCAACCGCTAGCTCGCTCACTTCGTCTTGCAGCATTCGTAGCTCTTCGGACCAGCTGTAGATTCGATCTCGCAGGTCTCTTCCTTGAACATACGCGTCTATCGATGTGGATACGGTGTTCTGAGAGAGCTCTGCCATGTCGAGGACCATGTTTCGGAGCTTCTCCAGACCCATGTCCATCAGTCTTGGCATTCGTTTCTCTTCGTCCTAGCCAAATTTTCCCGTCAGGTATCTCTCTGTTAACTCCTCCACGGGATTCTCAAAGAGGCTCGTCGTTTCGCCATACTCTATGAGCTGGCCCAAATAGAGGAATGCCGTAAAGTCTGACACCCTCGCGGCTTGTTGCATGTTGTGCGTAACAATCATTACCGTGTAATTCCCTTTGATGCTTGCAATCAATTCTTCTATCTTTGCGGTGGCTGTGGGGTCGAGTGCTGAACAAGGTTCATCCATCAAGATGACTTCTGGTTGAACTGCTAGTGCACGAGCGATACAGAGTCGTTGCTGCTGGCCTCCAGAAAGACTCGCGCCCGACTTATCCAGGTCGCCCTTAACCTCGTCCCATAGGAAGGCTAGCTCAAGGCTTTGTTGAACAGCTCTGTCAAGTACTGAATGATTTCTCTCTCCGTTCAGTCTTAGACCTGCGGCGACATTATCGTAGACTGACATGGTTGGAAACGGGTTAGGTTTCTGGAAGACCATTCCGACTCGCCGCCGTATGGTTACGGGGTCGATTCCTTTAGCGTAAATGTCAGAGCCGTCAAGCATTACTCTGCCTGAAGTCCTTGTTCTCGGGACTAGCTCATGCATTCGATTAAGGCAGCGGATGAGCGTGGACTTTCCGCACCCTGAAGGCCCGATTATTGCGGTGACTGAATGCTCACGGACCTCGATGTTGAGCTTTTTCAGGACTTGTCGATTCCTTTAGCGTAAATGTCAGAACCGTCAAGCATTACTCTGCCTGAAGTCCTTGCTCTCGGGACTAGCTCATGCATTCGATTAAGGCAGCGGATGAGCGTGGACTTTCCGCACCCTGAAGGCCCGATTATTGCGGTGACTGAATGCTCACGGACCTCGATGTTGAGCTTTTTCAGGACTTGGTTATTCCCGTACCATGCGTCCAAGTCCTCGGTGCGGACCTTACTGTTCTCCAAAGTCCTGTGAGGTTGCAGAATCTCCTCTCTACTTAGGGGTTGTTTCTCTTCTGTCTGTAGGTGTAGTGTCAAGCCCGTGACCTTGTTGTGTACAGCCGTCCCCTAGTTGCCAATCTCACTCCGATGTTAACAACCAAGACCATGAGTATTAGCACCAGTGCTGCTCCCCACCCTTGTGCCTGCGCATAAGGATAGGGCAGCAGCGCCAGCCGGTATATTCGGATTGGAAGCGCGTCCATAGGGCTGTTTAGGCCCGAGAAGAAATACTGGCTCCCCAAGATAGTAAAGACTAGGGGGGCAGTTTCACCAGCCACCCTGGCAATCGCCAGCAATATTCCGGTGACAACGCCGC
>Ga0209158_1002917_pt1 | contig 10198 bp, 10 predicted proteins | sample GraSoiAngelo_140_FD_185897 | JGI IMG/M metagenome (GOLD analysis project Ga0209158, IMG submission 185897) | Grasslands soil microbial communities from the Angelo Coastal Reserve, California, USA - 14_0929_12_30cm (SPAdes) (version 2) | ecosystem: Environmental > Terrestrial > Soil > Grasslands ...
TCCTCGCGCAGGAAGCGGTCGGGGATCTGGATCAGCAGTCCGGCGCCGTCGGAGAGCTTGGGATCCCAGCCGACCGCACCGCGGTGGGTGAGGTTTCTGAGGACCGTCAGCCCCTGCTCGACGATGCTGTGCGACTTCTTGCCCTTGATGTGCGCGACGAAGCCGACGCCGCAGGCGTCGTGCTCATGGGAGGGGTGATAAAGCCCCTGTGCGTCCAGGCTCATGATCGAGACCGAGCTTTTGAATATACATTTATTGCGCTGCAGCGACAATGGCTTCGCGTACCTGCCGCTCCTCGAGATCGGCGTGCAGCGCAGCCCGGCCGATGGCCTCCAGCAGCACGAAGCGCATACGGCCGCGCGCGACCTTCTTGTCCAGCGCCATCAGCTCGAGCAGGCGCTCGGTGCTGAGCGCAGGCCCGGTGACCGGCAGGCCGGCCCGGCTCAGCAGCGAGCGCACGCGGTGAACATCCGCTGCTGCAAGAAGGCCTGCGCGGGCCGACAGCTCCGCGGCCATCACCATTCCCACGGCGATCGCCTCGCCGTGCAGCCACGCGCCGTACCCGGTGCCCGCTTCGATGGCGTGGCCGAAGGTATGGCCGAAATTGAGCAGGCTGCGCACGCCGGATTCGCGCTCGTCGGCGGCGACCACGCCCGCCTTGAGCTCGCAACAGCGCCGCACCGCGTAGACGAGCGCGCTGCGCTCCCGAGCGAGCAGCGAGTCGATGCTTTTTTCGAGCCACTCCACAAACCGCAGGTCCAAGGCCAGCGCATGCTTGATCACTTCGGCGAGCCCCGCGCGCAGCTCGCGCTCGGGCAGCGTATCGAGCGTCGCGACGTCGGTGATCACCGCGCGCGGCTGGTGAAAGGCGCCGAGCATGTTCTTGCCCTGGACATGGTTGATGGCGGTCTTGCCACCGACCGAGGAGTCCACCTGCGCAAGCAGCGTGGTAGGCACCTGCAGCAGGGCCACGCCGCGCTGGTAGATCGCGGCGGCAAACCCGGCCAGATCGCCGATCACCCCGCCGCCGAGCGCGACGATGAGCGTATCGCGGCCGCAGCGCGCTGCCAGCAGCGCATCGAACACGCGCTCTAGGCTCGTCCAGCGCTTCGACTGCTCGCCATCATCGAGCACCACCTCGACCACGCGCGCGTTTGCCGCCTCGAGCGCCTTCTTCACGCGCGGCAGATAAAGCGGCGCCACGACCTGGTTGGTCACCACGGCCGCGCTGCCGGCCGGGAGATGCGGCGCGTACAGCGCCGTCGCATCGAGGATGCCGCTGCCGACGTGAATCGGATAGGAGCGCTCGCCGAGCGCTACGCGGAGGCTTTCCATCGCTCTTCCAGCTTTTCCAGCAGCTCGCGCGCCAGCGCCTGCACGCTCTGGGCGCCGGTATCGATCACCAGGTCGGCGACGCCGCGGTAGAGCGAATCGCGCTCGGCATAGAGCTCGCGCAGCCGCGCCAGCGGGTCGCCGGTCGCGAGCAGCGGCCGGTTGCGGTCGTAGTGCACGCGCCGGTACAGCTCCTCGGGGCTTGCCCGGAGATAGACCACCGTGCCGCGTGCCGCCAGGCGCTTGCGGTTTTCGTCGAGCAGCACCGCGCCGCCTCCGGTGGCGAGCACCGCGCCGTCCTGCGCAGTCAGCTCGGCGAGCACCTGCGCCTCGCGGCCGCGGAAGCCGGCCTCGCCCTCGATCTCCCAGATCAGGGGGATCTTCACGCCGCAGCGGCGCTCGATTTCCTGGTCGGAATCGACGAAGCGCAGCTTCAGGCGCCGCGCCAGCAGCCTGCCTACGGTGGTCTTGCCCGCGCCCATCAGCCCCACGAGGTAAATGTTTTCGCCGCGCTTCATCCCCGGCATTGTAGAAACAAAAACGGCCGGGGAGCGCCCGGCCGTCGTACCGCCCGAGGAGATGCGGCGATCAGCGAATCGTCAGCCGCTCATTCACTATGCGCGGCGTGATGAACACCAGAAGCTCCGTCTTGTTGGTGAGCGACGTATTGTTGCGGAACAGGAAGCCGAGGAAAGGCAGCTCGCCGAAGAACGGGATCCTGGTGATGTCGGTGCGGTCGGTCTGCTCGTAGATGCCGCCGATCACCACCGTGCCGCCGTTTTCGATCAGCACCTCGGTCTTCACGTGCTTGGTATTAATCTGCACGCCGGCCGTCGTAGTCGCGCCGGGCTGGTCCTTGTTGACGTCGAGCGTCATGATGATGTTGTCGTCGGGCGTGATCTGCGGCTTCACCTTCAGAGACAGGTTGGCCTTGCGGAACGACACCGAGGTCGCGCCCGAGGAGGTCGCCGACTGATAGGGAATTTCCGTGCCTTGCTCGATCAGCGCCTCCACCTGGTTGGCCGTCAGCACGCGCGGGCTGGAGATGATCTTGCCTTTGCCGTCGGCTTCCATCGCGGAGATCTCGAGGCTCAGGATGCGCGACAGCGACGCGTTGAACAGGACAAACGAGAACTGCCCGGCCTGGAAGTTGTTGAGGCCAACCGCCGGCAGGGTGCTCTGCAGTCCAGGGCCGGTGAGTGACGGGACGCCGGTGGCCACCCCGGCCGCCTGCTGGGTGTTGCCGAGCTCGGCGCCGAACACGGGCTTGAGGCCGCCGACGTTGCGACCGATCGCCCCGGTGCGCGCGTCCTCCGCATAGCCGAAGCGCGCGCCGAGGTTCTTGCTGAAGCTGTCGTTCGCTTCGACGATGCGCGCCTCGATCATCACCTGACGCACCGCGACGTCGATCTTGGCGAGCAGCCGGCGCACTTCCTCCAGGTGGGTCGGCGTGTCCTGGACGAACAACGTGTTGGTGCGCGCGTCGACCACGGCGCTGCCGCGCTTGGAGAGGATGCGCTGGCTCGGGTCCGCGAGCAGCTTCTGCACGTCGGCCGCCTTCTGGTAGTTCATCTGGAACGCCTCGGTGCGCGTTTGCTCGAGGTCGCTGATCTGCTGCGTTGCCTCGAGCGCCAGCTTCTCGCGCGTGGCGAGCTCGTCGCGCGGCGCGATCCAGACCACGTTTCCGGTGCGGCGGCTGTCGAGGCCGCGCGCCTGCAGGATGATCTCGAGCGCCTGGTCCCAGGGCACGTCCTTCAGGCGCAGGGTGATGTTCCCCGTCACCGTGTCGCTGGTGATGATGTTGAGGTCGGTGAAGTCGGCGATCACGTTGAGCACCGCCCGCACCTCGACGTTCTGGAAGTTGAGCGAGAGCTTCTCGCCGGTGTAGCGGCCGCGCTGCCCTTCGCGCGACGGATCGGGGACCACCGGCTTGACCTCCACCACGAACTGGGTGTCGGTCTGGTAGGCGTTGTGCTCCCACTGCCCCTTCGGCTCGATCACCATGCGCACGTTCTCGCCCTGCGGGAACGTGCTGACCGTGGTGACCGGCGTGCCGAAGTCGAGTACGTCGAGGCGCCGGCGCAGGTTGTCGGGAAGCGCGGTCCTGATGAACTCGACGATGATGTTCTGGCCCTGCTGGCGGATGTCGATGCCGGTGCTGGTGTCGGAGAGATCGACCACCACGCGGCCCTCGCCGGCGCGGCCGCGGCGGAAGTCGACGTCGCGGATCGCGTGCCTGGCTTCGGCCTTGCCTTCGGCGAAGTGCGCGATTTGTCCGCCCGGCGCGGTCTGCGCGACCGCCGGCTCCGACAGGCTGATCACCAGCGCGCCGCCGTCGAGGCTCGCCTCGTGCGCCACGGGGCGGCGCAGGTTCAGCACCAGCCGGGTGCGGCCGCTGCCCTGCACCAGGTTCATGCTGCGCAGCTCGCCCTGGCCGATGTCCTGGCTGGCGCGGCCGAGCGCGTTGACGGTATTCGGGAAGTCGAAGGCGATGCGCGCGGGGCTGGCGACCGCGAAGTTCGGCGGCACGTTGCGCAGCGGCTCCCTGGTGGTGATGCGCACGATCGTCTTGCCCGCCTGCTGCGATACCTCGAACGACTCGATGCTGTTCGACTGGGCGAGCGCGAGCCCGATGCCCGCAAGCCACAAGGCAAACCCGTAAACGGCCTTCATTGTCTTTGTGTTCATCGTTTGGCCTCCACCAGTTGCAGCGCGCTGGTGCGCTCCACCCATTCCCCGCCGCTGTCCTGGACCAGCTCCTTCAGGTTGATCGCGCCTTCGTCGATGGCCGTGACCACCCCGAAGTTCTGGCCCATGTAGTTCCCCTTTTGCACGCGGTAGAGGTTCGGGCCTGCCTTGACCAGCGCGAACACCTCCTTGTTCCGGGTGATCGTGCCGAGCATCTGGATCGATTCCAGCGGAAACGACTCGAGCGGCTCCTTCGGCCGGTTCGGATCGGGCGCCAGCTTGCTGACGCTGGCGCGACTCCCGGCCGCCGCGACGTCGATGCGCTCGGGACGGAACGGGTCGATCTGCCCCTCCGCCGTGTAGGGCACCGGCTCGTAGGGCCTGACCTGCGGCAGCGGCTCGACGCGCCCGCGCACGTCCTTCGTCAACTGCGCAAGCTCCTGCTTCAGGGGGCCCTGCTCCTCGCCGCCGCAGGCGCCAAGCGCCGCGGCGGCCACCAGCACCGCGATGCGGGCGCGGTTACGGTTCATCTACCGCCCTTTCCTCGCCGCCGCCGACTTGCGCTGCGCCGCCACTTCCTCTTCGTCGAGGTAGCGGAAGGTCCTCGCCACGACATCCATGGTGAGAATGCCGTCCTTGCCGGCCTGGATCGACACGTCGTTCAACGTGACGATGCGCGACAGCTGCCCCACGTCGCTCGCGAAGGCGCCCATGTCGTGGTAGTTGCCGACGACCTTCACCTGGATCGGCAGCTCCGCGTAGAACTCCCTCACGGTCTCGGAGGGCGCCGGCTTGAACAGCTCGAACTGCAGGCCGCGGCCGAGGCCCGCCTGGTTGATGTCGACGAGCAGCGCGTCCATCTGCGAGCGGTTCGGCAGCTGCCGCAGCAGCGCGCCGAACTGGGTATCGATCTCGCGCAGCTGCTGGCGGTGCAGGTCGAGGTTGATCGCCTGTTTCTTCTTGCCGAGGTACGCCTCCTTCAGCTTGGTCTCCTGATTGCGGCCGTTCTCGAGCTCCTCGATCTGCGACTGCGTATCGGCGAAGAACGCCGCAACCGGGATCCCCACCACGATGGCGAGGAGCACCAGCAGCTTGGGCGCGACATGCCAGGTGCCCGGCTCCTGCCAGTTGGTCCGCCTGAATTCGTCGACGAGGGCATTGAAGTTGAATGCCATGGCGCTTATCCCTTCTTCGCCGCGTCTTTTGCGGGCGGCTTGCCCGCATCCTTTGCCTTGCCCGCGTCCTTGGCCTCGGTCGCGGTGCGCTTGAGCGAGAGGTTCAGGTCGAAGTCCGAGACGCGCCGCTTGTCCACGTTGTTGGCCTTGACCTCGACCAGCTCGGGCAGCTCCAGCCAGGGCGAAGCCTCGATATTGCGCATGAGAGTCGAGACGCGCGCGTTCGATTGCGCGTAGCCCAGCAGCTTGACGCGCAGGCCCCTCTGCACGATCGACCTCAGGTACACGCCCTCGGGCACCTGCCGCACCAGCTGATCGAGCAGGTGCACGGTTTGCGCGCGGTCCGCCTGCAGCGTCTCGATCACCTGCTTGCGCGCGAGCAGCGCCTGGATCTCGTCCTTCAGCTTGTTGATTTCGGCGATTTCCTTGTCGAGCTTGGCGACCTCGCTCTTCAGGAATTTGTTGCGGTCGGCCTGGATCTCGATCTTGGTGGCGTAAAAGCCGTGCATCGCGATCACGATCACGATGCCCGCCAGCGCGGTGCCGCCGGCGAGGACGAAGAAATGCTGCCGCGCGCGCTTGCGGCGCTCTTCGCGGTGCGGCAGTAGGTTGACGCGGGCGACGCTGCTCATTGCGGGTCGAACCTGCGCATCGCCAGCCCGCAGGCGACCACCAGCGACGGCGCGTCGATCATCAGGCGCTTGAGCTGGACCTTCGAGGAAGTCTGCATCGCGGCGAAGGGGTTCGCCACGCTGCTGGGCACCTGCGTGCGCAGATTGACCACCTCGTGCATCCCCGGGATCACCGCCGAGCCGCCGGCGAGCAGAATGTGATCGACGGCGTGATACTGCGTCGAGGTGAAGAAGAACTGCAGCGCGCGCTGCACTTCCTGCGACAGGTTCTCCATGAACGGGCGCAGCACCTCGGCCTCGAAATCATCCGGCAGGCCGCCCGAGCGCTTCGCCGTCTCCGCCTCCTCGGCGCTCATGCCGTAGCGGCTGACGATCTCCTGCGTCAGCTGATTGCCGCCGAAGGCCTGCTCGCGCGTATAGACCGATTGATCGTTGCGCAGCACCGTCACGTTCATGATGTTGGCGCCGACGTCGACGACCGCGATGTTCTGGTCGTGGCCGCCGCCGGGCAGCGCCTGCACCACCAGCGACAGGGCCGCCTGCTGCGCGAAGGATTCCACGTCCATCACCAGCGGCTTGAGGCCGGCGAGGTGCGCGACCGCGACACGGTCCTCGACCTTCTCCTTGCGCGTGGCGGCGATCAGCACCTCCTGCTCGTCGGGGTTGCCCGCCGTCGGGCCGAGCGACTGGAAATCCAGGTTCACTTCCTCGAGTGCGAACGGAATGTACTGGTTCGCCTCGCTTTCGACCTGGATCTCGAGCTCGTCCTCGCGCAGCCCCGCCGCCACTACGATCTTCTTGGTGATCACCGCGCCGGTCGGCACCGCCATCGCGACGTGCCTGGTGCGCGTGCCAAGGCGCTTGTGTGCGCGCTTTACGGCATCGGCCGCCTGCTCGAGGTTGCTGATGTTGCCGTCGACCACCGTATCGCGAATGAGCGGCTCGATGGCGTAGTGCTCGACTCGGTACGCACCTCTGCCCGCTTCCACGATCTCCAGCATCTTTACCGACGACGAGCTGATGTCCAGCCCGAACAAAGGCGGCGCCTTCGGCTTGAACAGGTCGAAATCCATGCGTTATTTCCTTTACGTATCAGCCCTTAGGCGCGATACGTAGAATTCGCGTTAAATGCTAGCAACAACCCCACCCTCTGTCTAGTTAAATTCTCCCGGCGGGGACGGGGTATCATGCTACGGTTGAAGCTGCTCGTGCAATAGCGCCTCGGCAACGGTCTAAGCCCCTTGATGTGGTTCCGCTTTCTAGCCTTTCCGCTGGCCCTGCTGGCGGGGTTGGCAGTGGCCGCGGTATTGGCTGTCGCCCTGGTGGTCGCGCTCGCCTACCCTAACCTGCCGTCGCTGCAGGCACTGACCGAGTACCAGCCCAAGATTCCCCTGCGGATTTACTCCGCGGAGGGCGTGCTGATCGGCGAGTTCGGCGAGGAGCGTCGCTCGGTGGTGTCGATCGAGGAGGTCCCCGACGCGCTCAAGCACGCCATCCTTGCCGCCGAGGACGAGCGCTTCTATGAGCACCCGGGCATCGATTATGTAGGAGTGCTGCGCGCGGCCTACGCCAACCTCGTCGCCGGCGGCCGCCGCCAGGGGGCCAGCACCATCACGATGCAGGTGGCGCGCAACTTTTTCCTCTCCTCGGAGAAAACAGCCACGCGCAAGCTGTACGAAGTGCTCCTCGCCTTCAAGATCGAGCACAGCCTGACCAAGGACCAGATCCTCGAGCTCTACGTGAACCAGATTTATCTGGGGCAGCGCGCTTACGGCTTTGCCGCCGCGGCGCAGATCTACTTCGGCAAATCGCTCGAGCAGCTGAGCCTCGCCGAGACCGCCATGCTCGCCGGGCTGCCCAAGGCGCCCTCCATGTACAACCCGGTAGCGAATCTGCAACGCTCACGGCAAAGGCAGCACTACGTTTTGCGGCGGATGGCCGAGCTGGGACATATTACTGCAGCGCAATATGAAGACGCGGTGAAGGCGCCGCTGCGGCCGCGGCGCGAGGCAAACGAATACGCCATCCATGGTGAATACGCCGCCGAGATGGTGCGGCAGGCGATGGCCGAGCGTTACCCGGACGAGGTGTACGCACGCGGTTTCCGCGTCTACACCACCCTTCGCAAGGCGGACCAGGAGGCAGCCTACGTGGCGCTGCGCCGGGGCGTCCTCGAGTACGACCGCCGTGGCGGCTATCGACGCCCGGAAGGCTATGCCGAGCTGCCCGCCTCGCCCGGCGACGACGATTTCGACGAAGCGCTCGCCGATCATCCCGACAATGACGAATTGCTCGCCGCGGTGGTGCTGGCCGCAGACGCGAAGCAGGTCCAGGCGGCCCTGCGCAGCGGCGAAAAGATCGCGATCAGCGGCGAGGGCCTGCGCTTTGCGGCGCGCGCCCTCGACCCGAAGACCCCGCCGCAGCGCCGCATCCGCCGCGGCGCCATCATCCGTGTACAAGCCGAGGCCGGCGGCAAGTCCTGGCAAATCGTGCAGCTGCCGGAGGTGGAGTCGGCCTTCATCTCGCTCGATGCACAGGACGGCGCGGTGCGCGCGCTGGTGGGCGGCTTCGACTTCAGCCGCAACAAGTTCAATCACGTGACGCAGGCGTGGCGCCAGCCCGGCTCGTCGTTCAAGCCGTTCATCTATTCGGCGTCGCTGGAGAAGGGCTTCACGCCCGCCACCGTCATCGCCGACGAGCCGGTGGTGCTGGAGGCCGAGCAGACCGGAAGCCAGCGCTGGGAGCCGAAGAACTACGACGGCAAGTTCGAGGGGCCGATGCGCATGCGCACCGCGCTGGCGAAGTCGAAGAACATGGTGTCGATCCGCATCCTCGACGCGATCGGCGCCAAGTATGCCCAGGATTACGTCACCCGCTTCGGCTTCGACCCGGAGCGGCATCCGCCCTACCTGACGATGGCGCTTGGCGCCGGGTCGGTCACCGCGTGGCAGCTGGCGCGCGCCTATGCCGTATTCGCGAACGGCGGGTACCTCATCCAGCCGTACTTCATCCAAAAGATCGTCGATGACCGCGGCAATCAACTCGCGCTCGCCAACCCGCAGCGCGCGGGCGATGAGACGCTGCGCGTCCTCGACCCGCGCAACGCGTTCATCATGGACAACATGATGCAGGACGTGATGCGCTACGGCACGGGAGCGCGCGCCGCGCGCCTCGCGCGCGTCGATCTGGCGGGGAAAACCGGCACCACCAACGAGTTCGTGGACGCCTGGTTCGCCGGTTACCAGCCGACGCTGGTGGCGATCGCCTGGGTCGGCTTCGACCAGCCCAAGACGCTGGGCAGGAACCAGACCGGCGGCATCGTGGCGCTGCCGATCTGGCTCGGGTACATGGAGAAGGTGCTGAAGGACATCCCCGAGATGCCGCGCAGCACGCCACCCGGCGTGGTCACGGTGCCGGTGATGACGATGCCGGGCGAAAACCCGGGCCCCGCGCCGGGCGGCGCGCCGAAGCTCGTGCCGGAGTACTTCTACCAGGAAGCGGTGCCGCCGCCCGAGGTGCTCCAGCCGCCTGCGCCGATCGAGCCGCCGAAGCTGTTCGAGCCCCCCAGCCCCAACCCGCCACCGACCTAGGGGCGCAGCAGCACCGCCTGGCCGCTTTGCGCCGAAACGGCCTTCGACAGGGCGGCGAACAGTTCGGTGCCGTCGCGGGTGTCGCGCCAGGCGCTGCCATCCCAGCGGAAGTGGAAGCCGCCGGCGCGCGCCGCGACCCAGATCTCGCGCGCCGCGCCGTGCCGGTTGATGACCATCTTGGAGCCGTCCGCGAACTCGATCTCGAGCACGCCACCGGCCTTCAACTCGAAGTCCGCGTCGACGCCGCTTGCCTCGAGGGCCTGCTCGATCCTGCTCAGCGCCGCGCCCGCCAGCGCCTCGAACTCGGTCTCGTTCATGGGTGCTAACATCAGGATTTTATGCGTTTCCTTCTTCTCGGCGTGGCGATCACGCTGCTCGTCGGCTGCGGGCAGAAGGGGCCGCTGTATCTGCGCGACAATCCGCCGCCGGGCATCAAGCCGGCAAAGCCCGCGCCGGCCAAGCCGATACCCTATCCGCGCGGCGACGACGCTGAACAAAACTAGCCACGACCTGGCGTTCGCTTACCGCAACGGCACGTTGTGCGCCGAGCAGGTGTCGCTCGAAGACATTGCGCGGCGCTTCGGCACGCCCTGCTACGTCTATTCCCGCGCGGCGATCGAGGGCGCGTACGGGGAATTCGCGCAAGCGCTGCACGGGCGCGACGCGATGCTGTGCTACTCGGTCAAGGCGAATTCGAATCTGGCGGTGCTCGCCCTGCTGGCGCGCCTGGGCGCCGGCTTCGACATCGTCTCGGGCGGCGAGCTGGCGCGCGTGCTGGCGG
>Ga0209158_1002920_pt1 | contig 10194 bp, 6 predicted proteins | sample GraSoiAngelo_140_FD_185897 | JGI IMG/M metagenome (GOLD analysis project Ga0209158, IMG submission 185897) | Grasslands soil microbial communities from the Angelo Coastal Reserve, California, USA - 14_0929_12_30cm (SPAdes) (version 2) | ecosystem: Environmental > Terrestrial > Soil > Grasslands ...
TCTCCTCGAGCTTGAGGTGGTCGGAGTCGCCGAAGTTGGCGATGACCAGCGAGTACTCGCGGGCCAGGTGGACGATCCGGTGGCGGCGCTCGTAGTAGAGCGCGAAGAGCCCGAGCGCGGGCGGCCCCAGGTCGCCGAAGCCCGTCGTGAGGACGTAGCGCCGGCCCCAGAAGAGTTCGTCGATCCAGGTCGCCGCCTTGGGCACGATGAGCCCGCGGAGCGGCATGGCGAGAGCGACGAGCGAGAGCGGATCGACGAGCCGCGGCGTCCACGGGATCTTGATGAATGTGACGGCGCCGGACTGACTCCCGGTCCGTGCGAAGCTGACGTAGGACGCGGTCACGTCGATGGGGTCGCCGAGCGCGGCGGTGCCGACCTGCATTCGATCGCGCGTTCGCAGCATCAGCCGACCGCTGCTGGCCACCGCGAAGCCGCGGCCCTCGATGTCGCGCACGACCTCGGGGTCAGCCGGGCCGGGCGCGGTGCGCTCGGCGATCTCGGCGGGCCAGAGGAGATAGAGGTCCTGGGCGATGTCCGCTGAGCCCTGCCCCGGCCTGGCCGTGAGGCTCCAGGAGAGATTGAGGGTAACCGGCCCGAGGCCGGGGCTCACGTTGGCCACCACGAACAAGGGACCGATCAGGAACCGGGGGCTCGGCTCCGAGGCGAGGAACACCTGAGCCTCGATCGTCGTGGGCGCCGCCGCGCAAAGCGTGACAGCCAGGGCCACCCACGCCTTGGTCATTCACCGCTCCTTTGTTAGGTGAACTGTTAGCATAGCCGATGGTGTTCCTCCAGCCGAACCTCCCGCACGAAGAGATCGAGCTCGCCCTGAGCGCGTTCGCGCCGATGCTAAAATGACGCACGTGGAAGGCACGGTGACCGGACGGGAGCGCGTGGTCGCGGCCTACAAGGGAGGCTTCGCCGACCGCGTGCCGGCGTACCCGATCGCGGGCTCGTTCGCCGGCTGCCTCGACGGGCTGTCGATCGAGGAGTACTGCACGAATCCCACCAAGGCCGTCAAGGCGATGCTCAACTACTACGAGCGCTACCAGCCCGACATCATGATCGCCTTCAACGACCTCGCCAAGGAGGCGGAGGCGGTGGGCTGCCACGTGAAGTACTCCGACTACGTCGTGCCGTCGATCGACCAGCACGTGCTCCAGGACGACAAGGCCAAGCTCGCGAGCCTGGCGATCCCCGATCCGCGCCGAGACGGGCGGCTGCCCGCCTTTCTCGAGCAGTGCGAGGCGCTCTCGGCGGCCCGGTTCCCGAGCGCGCTCGGCGCGGTGCTGGTGGGGCCGTGGACCATCGCGATGCTCCTGCGCAACCCCGAGCTGATGTGCCTGGACACGATCGACGATCCCCCGTTCGTCCACGAGCTCATGCGCTTCTCCACCGAGTATGCCAAGCGCCTCGGCGACGCCGTGCTCGCGACGAAGATCGGGCTCAGCTACACCGACCCGACGGCGTCCTGCTCGCTGGTGGGGCCGGACACGTACCGCGAGTTCATCAAGCCCTACCACAAGGAGCTGGTGGAATACTTCCGGGCGAAGAAGGTCGGCACGACCGTCCACATCTGCGGGACCACGCACCAGATCCACGAGGACCTGGTCGACGTCGGCTTCGTGGCGATCACAATCGATCTCGACCAGCAAGGCGATCCGGCATTGAAGGTGGACCAGCTCGACAAGCTCGTCACGCTCGGCAACCAGCGCAACGTGGTCGCGATCGGCAACGTCGACGTGACGATCTTCGAGCGCGCCACCAAGGCGGAGGTCGAGGCCGAGGTGCGCCGTTGCATCGACACGGTCGGCAAGCGCTCGCGCTTCGTGCTCTCGACCTCGTGCGAGCTGCCGCCGCGGGCCAACCCCGACTGCGTCAAGTGGATGATGGACGCGGCGCGCGAGTACGGCCGCTACGACCGGATCCTCACGTAGCCAACCCGGCCGCCCGCGCGACGACGCGCACCACCACCGGCGTCGCGCGGTTGCGCAACGCGACCTCGTGGCGCGGGAACGACGCGGCGTTCAGTCCGGCGCGCGTGGCCACGTCCTCGGAGATGACCAGCTCGCAGTCGTAGTCCTTGGTCGCCTGCTCGAGCCGGGCGGCGACGTGCACGGTGTCGCCGACCGCGGTCAGATAGAAGCTCTCGCCCCAGCCCATCCAGCCGACCACGGCCGGTCCGGCGTGGATGCCGATCCCGATCCGCATCGGTGTCGCCAGCTCGGGGGCGAGCTCGCGGCTCAGCGCGGCGACGCCCTCGGCCATCGCCCGGGCGGCCGCCAGCGCCTGGCGGCACCCGGCGGCGGGCCCGTCGTCGACGCCGAAGAGCGCCATCACGCCGTCGCCGGTGAACTGGTTGGCGATCCCGCCGGCGCCGGCGATGGCGGCGCCGACCGTCGCGAAGTAGCGGTTGAGGACGAAGACGACGTCGTACGGCAGTTTGTTCTCGGCCATGCGCGTGAAGCCGCGGAGATCGGCGAACAGGACCGCCAGCTCGCGCTCGCGCCCCTGACGGGCGTCGGGCGTCATGGCCGCGGCCGGCTCCACGGTCGGCACCACGAGCGGCCGGACCGCAACATCGCTGACCGGTCGAGTCTGACACGCGAGCCGTACGTCCGGCGCGGCCCCGACGCGCGCGAGCACGCGGCGCTCGGCGTCGTGGGGCAGCGGGAGCTCAGTCAGGCCGCGGACGACCCGCACGCGACAGGTCGAGCAGCGCCCGCGGCCTCCGCAGACCGAGGCGTGCGGGATGCCGCCGAGGCGGCTCGCCTCGAGGATCGTGAGCCCACGCGGTGCCGCCACCACGCGGCCGTCCGGGTAGGCGACCCGAATGGCGCCTCGTCCCCGCGCGAGGCGGCGGACTCCGCGCGCGACCAGGACGCTGACCAGCGCCGCGAGGTACGCGTTCAGGAAGGTCTGGCGGATGGCCACGAGCATCGCGGACTCGGCCGGGCGTGGCGCGTGGGTCTCGCGCAGCAGCGTGTCGACCCAGCCGGGCGTGCGCGCCAGCGCCGCGACCTCACGGCCGGCCGCCACGAAGCCGAGAAGCGCCAGCACCGGTAGCAGCAGCGCGACGCAGAGCAGCCACGGCGCGGCCCGCGGATACCACGGCCGGAAGCGAAGCCAGTAGTGCAGGCCGATGCAGCCGTGGAGCCATGCGATCACGAGCGTCGTCGCCTGCCAGATCCCGCGCGGTGGCCCGATGACCCAGAGCCCGAGCACGATGCGCGCATAGGGATCGTCAGCGCCCAGGCGCCACCACGCGATCCGCGTGCCCACGACGTGGATCGCGAGCAACGCCGGCAGCGCCAAGCCGAGCCCGTATTGCGCCGCCTCCCACGCGGGCATGCGCAGCGAGCCGCGTCGGTAGAGGAGCCAGAGGGCGAGCACGCCGTGAATGGTGAAGGCGCCGTAGAGGGCCAGCGTCCCGAGCGCGCTCCGCCAGAGCGCGATGAACCACCGCTGTCCGGCCTCCATCGTCTCCAACGAGACGAGGCCGACGACGTGGTTGCTCAGATGAAGGGTCAGGTAGGTGAGGAGGACGAACGAGGCGCCGAGCCGGAGGCGCCGGACGTCGACGGTGGTCATCAGCCGATCGACGCCCGGCGCCGTGATGCCTACTTGATCTGCGGGAGCTGCTTGAGCGCCTCCGCGACCTTCTCGGACGGGTACTCGTAGTCCTGGAGCTTGCCGGCCAGGTAGGCCTCGTAGGCGGCGAGATCGAAGTGGCCGTGGCCGGAGAGGTTGAAGAGGATCGTCTGCCGCTTGCCGTCGCGCTTGCAGCGCAGCGCCTCGTCGATCGCGACGCGAATCGCGTGCGCCGACTCCGGCGCTGGAATGATGCCCTCCGAGCGCGCGAACTGCATCGCGGCCTGGAACGTGGCGAGCTGCGGCACCGCCATCGCCTCGATCACGCCTTCGTCGTAGAGCTTGCAAACGAGCGGTGCCATGCCGTGGTAGCGCAGGCCGCCGGCGTGCAGCGGCGCCGGGATGAACGTGTGGCCGAGGGTGTGCATCTTGACGAGCGGCGTGAGGCCGATGGTATCGCCGAAGTCGTAGACGTACTTGCCCTTGGTGAGGCTCGGGCAGGCGGAGGGCTCGACGGCGACGATCCGGATCTTCTTGTTCTTGCCGGTGAGCTTGTCGGCCGCAAACGGGAACGAGAGCCCCGCGAAGTTCGAGCCGCCGCCGGCGCATCCGATCACGATGTCCGCGGCGTCATCGGCCTTCTCGAGCTGCTTCTTCGCTTCCTGCCCGATGACCGTCTGGTGCATGAGCACGTGGTTCAGCACGCTGCCGAGCGAATACTTCGTGTCGTCGCGCGTGGCCGCGTCCTCGACCGCCTCGCTGATCGCGATCCCGAGCGAACCGGGGGAGTTCGGATCCTGTTCGAGGACTTTCTTCCCGGATTGCGTGTCGGGACTCGGGCTGGCCACGACCTGGGCGCCCCAGGTCTCCATCATGATCCGCCGGTACGGCTTCTGCTGGTACGACACCTTGACCATGTAGACCTTGCACTGCAGCCCGAACATCTGGCACGCGAGCGCGAGGGCCGAGCCCCACTGGCCGGCCCCCGTCTCGGTGCTGAGCCGGGTGACCTTCTCTTTTTTGTTGTAGTACGCCTGCGCGACTGCGGTGTTCGGCTTGTGGCTGCCAGCCGGGCTCACGCCCTCGTACTTGTAGTAGATGCGTGCGGGCGTTCCCAGCGCCTTCTCGAGCCGGCGGGCGCGGTAGAGCGGCGACGGCCGCCACAGACGATAGACGTCGCGGATCTCGTCGGGGATCGCGATCCAGCGCTCCTGGCTGACCTCCTGCTTGATGAGTTCCATGGGGAACAGCGGGGCGAGGTCCTGCGGCCCGATCGGCTGCTTGGTCCCGGGATGGATGACGGGAGGCGCCGGTGTCTTGAAGTCGGCCTGGATGTTGTACCACTTCGTCGGGATGTCCTTCTCGTCGAGAAGGTACGTGGTGCGGTTCTTGTCGGTCGCCTTGCTTGCCATGCGGGCCTCCTTCGGAGCGGCGCCGGATCGAATCCGCCGGTGCGCTGCGGGGGAAAGTGCGCTAACGATACGAGAGCGCGCCCGGCGCTGTCAACACGGGCCGATCCGATCGGCCCTCACGGGCGGATTCGATTCGCCCACGAGGCCGGATGCTACACTGGCTGCCAGGAGGCCGGGAATGAGCCGAACGCTGCTGTTGCCGCGGGCCAACGGAACGGTGGCGCCGTACACGCTGAGCGGGCGCGCGGCCGTCTCGGCGCCGGCCGGCCCGATCCGAGGCCGCGTCGCGTTCGCCGCGGTGCACGTGGTCGCCGATCCGCTCGCCGACGTCAACCCGACTCTCGAGGTCGCGCTCGACTGGGAAGCGACGCTCGCCTACCGGCGCTATCTCTGGTCGCTCGGGCTCGCGGTCGCCGAGGCGATGGACACCTCGCAGCGCGGGATGGGCTTGCCGTGGAGCGCGGCGAAGGAGCTGATCAAGCGCTCGGTGGCCGAGGCGAAGGGCGTCGACGGCGCGGTGCTGGCCTCGGGCGCCGGCACCGACCACCTCGAGCCCGGGCCGCGCGTGACGCTGGCCGACGTCGAGGCGGCGTACGAAGAACAGTGCGCGTGGATCGAGGGCTGCGGCGGACGCATCATCCTGATGGCGAGCCGCGCGCTGGCCGCCTGCGCCAAGGGGCCCGACGACTACGCGAAGGTCTACGGGCGCATCCTCAGCCAGGCGCGCGAGCCCGTGATCATCCACTGGCTCGGCGAGATGTTCGATCCGGCGCTCGCCGGCTACTGGGGCTCGCGCGACCTCGATCGGGCGGCGGAGACGCTGCTGGCGATCGTGGGGGAGTACGCGGCGAAGATCGACGGCGTGAAGATCTCGCTCCTCGATCAGCGCCGCGAGATCGCGATGCGCCGGCGGTTCCCGAAGGCCGTCCGCATGTACACCGGCGACGACTTCGACTATCCGACGACGATCCGCGGCGACGGCGAGCGTGCCAGCGACGCGCTGCTCGGGATTTTCGATGTCATCGCGCCCGCAGCGGCGGCAGCCCTGAAGGCGCTCGACACCGGCGACGTCGCCCGCTACGAGGCGATCCTGGCGCCCACGCTGCCGCTCTCGCGGCACGTCTTCGGCGCGCCGACGCGCTTCTACAAGACTGGCGTGGTGTTCGCGGCCTATCTGAACGGCCACCAGTCGCACTTTCGGATGGTCGGCGGCATGGAGAGCGCGCGCTCGATCGTGCACCTGGCCGCGCAGCTCGTATTGATGGACCGGGCCGGTCTGCTGCGCGACCCCGACCTCGCGGCGACGCGGATGGGCCGGGTGCTCGCGGTGGCCGGGATCGAGTAGCGCCATCGACGCCCCCGTGCCCACCGACTTCTCGTTCGTTCACTTCACCGACACCCACATCATGGCCGGGGGCGCGTGGGACAACGGCCAGGTCGACACCAGCGCCTCGCTGCGTCGCGTGATCGAGACGATCAACGCGCTCGAGCCGGCGCCGGCCTTCGCGATCGTCGGCGGCGATCTCACGAGCCCGGACCTGCTCGACCGCGGCCGGACGCTGGCCAGCGACGAATGGATGCCGTCGTACCGCCTGCTGCGGGAGATCGTGGGCGGGCTGCGCTGCCCCGCGCACTTCCTGCTCGGCAACCACGACGACCGCCCGGCCTTCCATCGTGTCATGGGCGACCGCACCACGAACCTCGACGCGACCCAGCACTGGAGCTTCGACCACGGCGGCTGTCACTTCGTCGGGCTCGACTCGCTCGTGCCGGGCGAGCCGTGGGGCGAGATCAACGCGCCTCAGCTCGAATGGCTCGACGCGGATCTGCGGACGCATCGGGGTCAGCCGACGCTGGTCTTCGTCCACCACCACCCGTGGCCGCTGGGGCTCGCCTGGATGGACGCCATGTCGCTGCGGAACGGCGAGCAGCTGATCTCGATCCTCGAACATCATCCGGCCGTGCGCTGGATCGTCTGCGGCCACGTCCACCAGGACTACGAGGTCCAGCGGGGCAGCCTCACGATGCTCACGACGCCGTCGACCTGCTTCCAGGTCTCGAAGGTGTCTCAGACGTACAAGGTGCTGGCGGGACCACCGGGCTTCCGAGTCGTGCGCGTGAGCGGTCCCGCGCTCGCCACCCGCGTGCTCCACCTCCACGGCGCGAACGGCGCCGCCGGGCTCTGATCGGCGTCGCTAGAGGACGTGGAGCCACGGGCGCGCGGTGAGCGCGTCGGGCTTCCAGAAACCGGTCTCGGCGAACCACCCGAGCGCTTCGGCGGCGTCCGCGGTCTTCGCGACCGCGAGCGTCCCGCCACCCTCGAAGAACCCGCCGAAGGCGATCCGGCCGGCGCCGCGCATCTCGATCAGCGCGAACTGGGCCATGTCGTGCTGGTCCGTCGGGCCCTCGACGAGCACCGCAGGGCGCGAGCCGTCGAGCACGACGGGCACCATCTCCCACGGCTCGACGAACTGACTGAAGCTTCGGGGCTCGTAGCGCGTCCACACGCCGCCGAGCCAGTAGGGATCCTCCTCCATCGCGGGCTTGATCTGGGCGGGCTGTTGCAGGCGATAGAAGATGTCGGCGGTCGTACCGTCCGGGGTCGGCCCGCCGCCGATCAAGATGCCGGCGGCGCGCAATCCCTGGAGCCGCTCGATGTGCGCGCGCCGATGCCCCTCGCGACGGGTCAGGTAGTCGTCGGCGGCGGTCACGGCGATGTGAAAAACGACCACGTCGCACCTCCGTGCTAGTGTGGGGCGAGATGGAGCTTTTCGAGCGTTTCCGCTCGGGCTATTCGTTCCCGCTCGACGACTTCCAGGTTCAGGCCATTCGCGCCATCGAGGCGGGCCAGTCGGTCATCGTGTCGGCGCCCACCGGCGCCGGCAAGACGCTCGTCGCCGAGTTCGCCATCCACCAGGCACTCGCGGCCGGCCGCCGTCTAGCCTACACGACTCCGCTGAAGGCACTCTCGAATCAGAAGTTCGCCGACTTCACGCGCGCGTTCGGCGCTGATACGGTCGGCATCCTGACCGGCGACGTGAAAGTGAACCCGCGCGCGTCGATTCTGGTCATGACCACCGAGATCCTTCGGAACGCGCTCTACGGCAGCGGCCTCGACGGCCTCGGGTACATCGTGCTCGACGAGTGTCATTACATGGGCGACGAGGGGCGGGGCACCGTCTGGGAGGAGATCATCGTCAGCGCCCCCAAGGACGTGGCGCTGGTCGCCCTCTCCGCGACCGTCGCCAACGTCAAGGAGATCGCCGACTGGATCTCGATCGTCCACCGGCCCATCGTCCCGATCTTCCACCCGCACCGGCCGGTGCCCCTCTCGTACGAGATCGCCGACCTGGCCGGCGAGATCCACGCCCTCGCCGACGTCCGCGCCGGGCGCGCGCGGGTCATCGGCGACGAGCCGCGCGGCCGTGACGACCGCGGCCGGTGGTACACGCGCCGGGTGGTTCAGCCGACGATCCTGATCGACGCGCTGGCCGCGCGGGGATGGCTCCCGACGATCTACTTCATCTTCAGCCGCGCCGGCTGCGAGCGCGCCATGCAGGACGTGCTCACCGAGGGTCGCAGCTTGCTGGCGCCGCCGCAGCAGCGCGAGGTCGACACCGCGATCGGCGACCTCTTGCGCGAGAGCCCGACGGTCGGCGAGTCGGCGCTGAACCAGAGCGTGTTCGAAGCGCTGCGCATGGGCATCGGGCTCCACCACGCCGGGATCCTGCCGAGCCTCAAACGTCTGATCGAGCTCCTCTTCGAGCGCGGTCTGTGCCGCGTCGTGTTCGCGACCGAGACGATGTCGCTCGGCATCCACATGCCCGCGCGCTCCGTCGTCCTCCAGGGCCTCACGAAGCGGACGGATCGCGGCTTCCGGTCGCTCACCCACAACGAGCTCACCCAGATGGCCGGCCGGGCCGGCCGCCGGGGGATCGACCCCGAGGGCACGTGCGTCGTGGCGCTCGACGCGCGCGACGGGCTCGAGGACATGCTGCGCGTGCTCGATGGCTCGCCGGAGCCGATCGAGAGCCAGTTCAAGCTCGGCTACGGGTCCGCGGCGCTCCTGCTGGGGACCGGCGCTCCACCGGAGGCGTTGCGGCGTCGGATCGAATCGTCGTTCGGCCAGTATCAGAACCTCAAGCGGATCCGCGCGATGGAGGCGGACGTCGCCGCGCTCCAGGCATCGCTCGAAGGTCTGCGCGGCTACGAAGCGCCCTGCGGCGACTTCCAGCGGATCGGCCGCTATCGGCGGGCGCGTCAGGAGGTCGAGGCACGGCGCCAGGCGCTGGGCCGTGGTGCCCGGCGCGGCGAGCGCACGGCGGCGGAGGCCGAGCCCGGACGGCTCATCCTGGTGCGCCGCGGTGGCGCGCCCGCGCTCGCGATGGTGCTCGGCGTCCACTCGATCCGCAGCCACCGCGTGCTCATCGAGGCGCTCCTGCCCCACGGGGCCACCGTGCGCGTGAAGAGCGGCGTCATCAAACGCATCTTCTGGGCCACGCCGCCGCTGCACGTGCCGCGCGACGGTGGGCGCCAGACCCGCGAGGACGGCCGCTGGCGGCGCGATGGTCGCGAGGGACGCGACCACGACCGGCGCGGCCACGACGGCCGCGGGCTGCGCCAGCTGGCCGAGCAGCTCGAACGGCTGTCGGTGGCCGAGCTGCTCGATCGCGAGCGGTCGCAGGGGCCGGAGGCCGTCCTGTCGTCGATCGAGTGCCATCGCTGTCCGTGGGGCGCCACCGCCCGGTGCGATCGCGAATGGCGCGAGCTCGAGACCGTCACCGAGCGGCTCGGGGTGCGGCGCCGCCAGCTCGAGCACCTGCGCGGCGCCTACTGGCAGGAGTTCCTGCGGGTCGTCGAGACGCTGGAACAGTTCGGCGCGGTGCGCGACCACAAGCTCGAGCCGAAGGGTCGGCTCATCGCCGGGCTTCGCCACGACAACGAGCTGCTGGTGGCCGAGAGCGTGACGCAGGGGATCTTCGACGACGTCAGCGCGCCCGAGGCCGCGGCGATCTGCTCGATGCTGATCGAGGAAGCGCGGTCGGGGGACCCGGCGGTGGCGCGCCTCTTTCTCAAGAAGCGGCCGAAGCTCAAGCGCAAGCTCGACCAGCTCACGCGGATCGCCGACATCGTGCACGAGGCCCAGCGGGCGCGCCACCTCAACGTCCCGGTAGGCGTGCATCCCGGCTTC
>Ga0209158_1002922_pt1 | contig 10189 bp, 8 predicted proteins | sample GraSoiAngelo_140_FD_185897 | JGI IMG/M metagenome (GOLD analysis project Ga0209158, IMG submission 185897) | Grasslands soil microbial communities from the Angelo Coastal Reserve, California, USA - 14_0929_12_30cm (SPAdes) (version 2) | ecosystem: Environmental > Terrestrial > Soil > Grasslands ...
CTTATCTTGCTCAAGGACGACTCGGGCTACCAGGTTTTCTATGAACTCTTGACGGGACAAAGGAGAGCCGGCAAGGGACTGATCGCTTCGGAAGCTTCGAAAATCTCTGACCCAAAGAAACTCGCCCAGCTGGGTTTTGAGGAGGGGATGGGGTTCATTCCGTTTGCCGGCATCGGCTGGGGAGCGATCAAGGCTTTAACCAAAGATGACACTTCTCCGGTGCGCGCCGCCGCCGCTAAAGTGCTGGCCCACGATCCCGACCCGGATACGACTAAGACCCTCACGGAGTCTGCCGGTGACAAGAGTTGGCTGGTGCGGGCTGCTTCCCTGGAGGCACTCGCCAGGCGCGGCGATGCTTCGGCTCTGAAAGCCATCGAACTCTACTTGGACGATGACAAAGCCGAGGTCAAATACACTGCGGCAGCCGCCGTATTGCATCTCATGGACATTCGGGATGCTGCGGCGACCACAAAGCAATGATGTCGCGCGGCCGGACGTTGAGTAAGGTCGTCATCCTGAGGACCTGGCGGTTCCTCAGAATGACGACATATTCCTTATCTTACTGTCGTGATGATTCTGAACTCGGCTTCAGGGCGCCTGTCCTGACAGGTTTTTCACACGCGCAATCAATTTCTCAGGCGGACAGGGCTTCTGCAGGAAACTGACGTTCAATCCCGCATACTCTTCCTCGGCTTCAGGCAATCCCGTAACCACCAGCACAGGAATGTGGGAATGGAGTTCGCGCAGCCGGCGAACGAAAACTGAGCCGCTGTCGCCGGGCATGACGTGGTCGGTCACGATCACGCTGAACCGGGTAGCCGCGGCCGGTTCTCGCAGTTGGGAGAGTGCCTCTTCCGCAGTGGTGGCGCTGGCCACGGAGAAACCCGCATCGCGCAGGACCGCTTCGCGGACGCTCAACTGCGTCGGATTGTCATCAATCAGCAGGATTTCGAGCATGCGGAGTTTCTTTCCGGCTGAGGCACAAAGCTGCCTGCTTTACCGCCCCGGCTCCGACAGCTCTATATTCTATGCGCTTTGCTGGTAGCGGGCGAGAATTTCGCGCTCGGCGCTCAGCCAATCCTCGCGGTGCTTGCCCGGCTTGCACCCACGCTGCTCATAAATCTCGTACGCACGGCGGCGGATCTCGTCTTCCAGATTGATAGGAACAATGTTTTTCTTTACCTCGACTGCGACCTGCAACTCGGAGCCGTTACCGTTCTTCTTTGAAGTGCTGCGGGGGGGGGTTACTTTGGCCATAATCGTTTTACTCCTCAACATTTAATATCGGCAAACAAATGCTTTCATGAATTAGCCGCCACCTACACATCGGTGGAGAACTCAGTTGTGGCGGATGATTAAACTACTATAACGCCTCTGGCTGTGAATGTCTCAAGGTACAAGGAAAAAATTTCCTTATGAAATCCATTAGTATTCTTTGTTAGGTCCGCGATCAACCCTAAGCTGGAATGCCTAGTTTGTCGTCAGTGGAAGTCGTGGGAGGTAGTTTCCGCCTGCGTGATATTCAAGGGGAGAATGCGATCGGCTTTTACGGAGATCACATTGTCCTGATTCTGCAGGATGCCCTCGATCATTACGAATTTTTCGCTAACCAGCAGCAAACGGTTTTTCTGGAACATGCCGGGGGTAATGATGGCGTTGGCAATGCCGGTTTCATCCTCCAGGCTGAGGAAGACGAAACCTTTGGCGGTGCCAGGACGCTGGCGAACGATGACACAGCCGGCTACACGCAAGCGCTGCCCGTCAGGAATTCGGCTGAGTTCGCTGGCGCGGCGAATGCCCAACCGTTCCATCTGTCTGCGACGGTACGCCATGGGATGTGGTCCAACCGTTAAACCTGTGCCGTGGAAATCGGCCACCAGCCGCTCTTCTTCATTCATTGCGCGAAGCGGTGATTTGGAGTCGGGTTCGGGCAATTCTTCCAGCAGAGGGCCGGAATAACGGACTGCGCGTTCCACCTGCCAGAGAGCGTCGCGGCGATGAAATTTGCTGACAGAAGAATTGTTGATTGTTGATTTTTGATTGTTGACTGAATCCCTGAAGATCCGTGGAGATCCGTGGCCAGCTTGTCTTTTGTTCTCCGTGTCTCCGTGTTTCCGTGGTGGATTTTCTATTGCATTCAGCGCGCCGATTTCTGCCAGAGTACTGAGCTCGTCCTTGCGCAGCTCCGGCACCCGGTGAATCAGATCGTGGATGGAATCGTATGGAACAACCTGGCGGGCGCGCGCCAAAGCCTGGCCAGCTTCCTCACGCAGTCCGCGAACGTAGCGTAAGCCAAGACGAAGTGCGAGTGTGGGACGGTGGTTATCGGCAAAAAGCAGGTCCCTCGACTCGACTGGCTGTCCACTGCGTGGACAGCCAGTCTCGCTCGGGATGACAAGGCTATTTTTACTCGAAACTTGAAACTCGAAACTCGAAACCAGTTCCAGGGTGCATAGCCAATCCGATTTCATTGCATCGATGGGCAACACCTTCAGCCCGTGCCGTTGCGCATCTTTGACGATCGTTGCCGGATGATAAAAGCCCATTGGCTGGTTATTCAGCAGGGCGGCAGTAAATGCAGCTAAATAATGGCATTTCAAATATGCGCTGGCATAGGCGAGCAGGGCGAAGCTGGCGGCGTGCGACTCGGGGAATCCGTAGAGCGCGAAAGAAGTGATCGAAAGGATGATCTGCTCTTGGGCTTCGGGCGCGATACCGTTCTTCGTCATGCCGTAGCGCAGCTTGGCTTCGATTTCTTTCATTCGCGCTTGCGAGCGCTTGAAGCCCATGGCGCGGCGCAGTTCTTCGGCTTCTCCCCCGGTAAATCCGGCGGCAATCATGGCCATCCGCAAAAGCTGTTCTTGAAATAACGGTACACCCAAAGTCCGCGCCAGTACTGGTTCGAGCGCAGGATGAGGATAGGTGACCGGTTCCCGGCCTTGACGCCGTTGTAAAAACGGATTCACCATCTGCCCGACAATCGGTCCCGGCCGGATGATCGCGACCTGCACAACGATGTCGTAGAAGCGCTGCGGGCGAAGGCGTGGCAGGCACGACATTTGCGCGCGGCTTTCGATCTGGAACATGCCGATAGTGTCGGCCTTCTGCAGCGTGGAATAAACTGCAGGGTCGTCGGGCGGTAGGTGCGGGAGATCGACTTCCTCGCCATAATCTTTGCGGATGATTTCAATCGAGTCTTCCAATACCGCCATCATTCCCAGGCCGAGCAGGTCAACTTTGATAATGCGCATGTCGGCGCAGTCATCCTTGTCCCATTGCACGACAACCCGGCCGGGCATAGAGGCAGGTTCGAGTGGAACTACCGAATCGAGTTGTCCCTGACAGATGACCATGCCGCCCGAGTGCTGGCCTAGATGACGCGGCAAATCCTGGACGGCTTCGCAGAGTTCGAAATACTTGCGCAGTCGAGGATGACGCAGGTCCAAACCGGCATCGCGAAAGCGGCGATCGAGCGTGTCGTTCTCATCGCGGTACTCCCAGGCGCCCACAATGGCCGACAGTCGATCCAGGGTTTCCGCTTCAAAGCCCAGAGCTTTGCCCATCTCGCGGGCGGCGAGGCGGCCGCGATAAGTAATGATATTGGCAGTCATGGCGGCGCCACGCTCACCATACTGACGATAGACGTGCTGGATCACGCGTTCGCGCTGATCGCCGCTGGGGAGGTCGAGGTCGATGTCAGGCCATTCGCCGCGTTCTTCGGAGAGAAATCGCTCGAATAGCAGGTCCATGCCAATGGGATCGACGGCGGTAATGCCAAGTGAATAGCAGACGGCACTGTTGGCGGCCGAGCCACGGCCTTGCACCAGGATTTTCCGCTCGCGGCAGAAGCGAACGATGTCCCAGACAATGAGGAAGTAGCCGGGCAGGTCGAGTTTTTCGATCAAGTGCAACTCACGCTCGATCTGTCGCCGGGCCCGCTGACGAAGGTCGGAAGTGGTGCGGCCATAGCGTTGCTGAAATCCTTCCAAAGTGCGTTGCCGCAGGAAAGACATCATGGTCTCGCCTTCAGGAACCGGGTATTTTGGGAATTCATAGCCAAGATCGCTGAGCTTGAACTTGAGGCGCTTGGAAAGTTCGACCGTATTGGCGAGGGCTTCCGGCAAATCGGCGAAGAGTTGCTGCATTTCCTCGGGCGATTTCACGTTCCGTTCGGAATTGCGGGCGAGCAGCCGGCCCGCCGTGGCCAGCGTGCGATGATGGCGCAGGGCGGTGAAGATGTCGCAGAGTTCGCGCTGTTGTGCGGTCGCATAGCAGACGCCATTGGTCGCAAGCAGAGGAAGCTGAAGCGAACGGGCAATCTCAACGGCAGCCCGGTTGCGAGATTCTTCTTCCCGATGGAAATGCCGCTGCAGTTCGACGTAGACATTTTCGGGACCGAAAATCCCAATCAATCGCTCGAGACAACGGCGCGCTTCCTCCGTTCCACACTGGGTGAGAGCGGCAGCTAAGGGACCGTCATCGCCGCCGGTCAAACAAATCAAACCGGCAGCATGCTCCTGCAATTCTTGTTCTCGGACTGCGCCCTCGCCTTTTCTGGCGCGCAATTTCATCTTGGTGATCAGGCGGCAGAGATTCTGATAACCAGTGCGGGAGGAGATGAGCAGAGGAAATTTCGTATTGTCGAATTTACGAATTGACGAATTGGAGTCACCTCCGAGCAGTTGACCAAATTCGTCAATACGAAAATCCGTCGATTCGTCGATTTTGAAGAGCGGTTCACACGCCACTTCGGCCCCAATGTGTGCTTTGATTCCTGCTTTTTCCGCGGCCAGGTGGAAACGCGGCGAGCCGTAAACTCCGTCACGATCGAGTAATGCCATCGCGGGAAGATCGAGGGCGGCACAGGCTCCAACTAAATCTTCCGGCAGGGAAGCGCCTTCCAGAAAACTGAAGGCGGAACGGGCGTGGAGCTCGACGTACGTCGGCGGAGAGGACGATTTTCGAATCGCCGGATTGACGGATTTACGAATTTTGGGAACCGAGTTGTAGCACCCCATAAAAGCAGTTCTCAGTTACTGGTTCTCAGTTAAAACCCACCACAGAGGCACGGAGTCACGGAGAAGAAGAAATTTCTGGTTGTTGATTTCTGATTGCTGCTTTTTTCGAGTCTCGTTTCGCAATCTGCAATCTGAAATCTGAAATCCTCCTGTGTCTCCGTGCCTCCGTGGTGAAAGTTCCTTGGCTAGTCATAAGTACCTTCCACAAACCAGCGTCCTGCGAGCAAATCGCGAACCAGGCGGTAGAGAGCAACCCCGGAAGCTGTCTGCAAAGCGATATCCCATTCGTCACGGGCCCAGGGGGTTTGTTGCCACCAGTCGCCGGAAGAGCGCCACGGCCCTGCCTGCCAGATCACTTCTCCTTGCACTTCTTTCTTTTTAGGACAAGAGATAAGCGCAGGTTTTCCGTCGCGCAGGGTTACCGTCGCACTCAGACGCGGACGAAATATGCGCAGCGCAGTAACGGCGGCATTCTTGTCGAAACCTCCATACGTTTTGGATTTTTTGGATTCCGGAGCTGCAGGAGTGAAATGCTGTATGCGAAAGCCCTCGGCCCGATGCGTATCCAGAAGTTCCACCGACCCAACTTTGCCTTCGCCCACGATTCCGGAGATTCGGGCCAGCGTGAGCTCGAGTTTTTCCGGCTCGGGAGAAGGCGGCAAAAAAAGCCCACCTTGGACGGTTCGCGCCTTCGCCGGTTCCGCGGAAAGCCAGATCTTTTTTATAGGCGCTCCCGGCGGATTGGCCTGCAGATCGAGTTGCAGCAGCTTGAGAAAGACCTTCGCATCCAGCATGGGAACGGGCAGGCGCAGGGTGCGAGTAAAAAAAGTGGAGGGACGGGCGTCCTCGCCCGTCCAGTCCAGAGCTCCCCGTCCTAACTCCAGTTTCAGCCGCAATTCCTGAGTCGCCAACGCGCGGGCCGACAAGCGCGTGCAGATCTGTTCCAGCAACCGGTTCAGCAGGAACGCCAGTGGCTCCAGCAAAACCAGCGGATACTCCAGCTCGACTACTTCTTCAAACACCAGCGGCGGATCAACTGGCACAATCGTTCGGGATGTAGCGCCACGCGCAAGTTTCTGCAGGTACACTCCTCTTTCCCCCAGGCGCTCGCTGATGGCCATCTCCGGCAGCGCCGCAAAGGCTCGAAGATTGCGTATACCCCAGCGTTCGAGGGTGTCCAAAAACTGATTACGCTCTTCATTTTGATTTGCGAACAGCACTTCCAGCGACAGATTGCCTAGCCGCTCGTGCTCTTGACCGGGAGGAATTACTGTTACGCCGGAATAGCCGCGCGCCGTGACCGTGGCCGCGTCGGGATTGGAGGCCACGGCAACATTCGCTTCCACTCCAAGATCAGAAGCGCGTCGCGCCAGATCGCGGGCGAGCTTGGCCGGCGGTCCGAACAGCGACTCCATGCCGGAGATGTCCAGCACGACCGTGTCACAAGCTGTGTCTTCCACGCGCGGCGAAAAAGATTGAGCGCAGTCGAGCAAAGCAGCATGCACGGCTGATTCCTGCAAGGCAGAACGGCAGCGCAATACCACGTCCGTCCAGGCTTCTGCCTGCAGCCTGGTCATGCCGATCTCCAGTCCAGCGCACCGTGAGTTCTCGTTCAGTCCAACAACTTTTTGCAGGGGAGGTTTGCCCTCCAGCACGGCTACAGTCCGCGAGCGCAGCTCCGGTTCCAGGCGCAAAACTGCTTCGACTGGAAAATTGGGGACGAAGATGGCGGCAAAAGACATGCGATTTACGAATTGCCGAATTTACGAATTGAAGGATTGGCGGAAATTCGACAATTCGAAAATCCGTCAATCCATAAATGTTTTCATCCGGTCCAGGCAGTCCTCGTTTGTAATACCGTATGGTCCGATTGCGCAGGCTTGCGCTCCAGACGGGAGCGCACAAGTTCAACTTGGAGGCTGAGTCCCTGCAACAATTGCGCGTGCTCGGGAATTTTTCTTGCTGATAGCTGAGGTCTGATAGCTGACAACTGCCCTTCCAGCCGTAGTAATAAGGAAGCGCAAGTGCGCGCGCAGGGCGCATGGCCGAGAACCAGCAGCACCGTGGGCGTGTTTTCCACCGCGCGGCGAAAACGAAACCAGGAAGTGAGCGGAATGCGCCGCGCCGCTGATGGTGGAATATCGCCGAGATCGATAGCGATCAAGCCAAATCCACCGCTTTGCAGAAGCAGATCGGTGGTTTTCAGTGCCTGTTCCAGGCAGGGTTCCCAGGCACGAGGCGAACGGTCCGGTTGACTTGAAGAATATTTCTCCGTGCCTCCGTGCCTCGGTGGCGAATTTTTCTTGGAATCGGGACCGCAGCGCACCCACAGCAGACTTTTGAAGTCCACTTTTGCGGCGGCTGCAGATTGAGGATCGAAGGCGTCGCTGACATCTACCAGCGCGCACGCTTCCTCTCGCCGGGTCGCGGCTGCGATCGTCGACAGCAACAAACTAGTGCGGCCGGAAGAGGCTGTTCCGTAGATTTCGGTTAGACATCCGCGTGGCAATCCGCCGGTGAGCGTGTCAATTTCTGCGATGCCGCTAGAGACAGTTTCCGGCGCAGGCCGCACTTCGAGCCGCGAAGCAGGAGTGACTCGGCTGAGGCGAGGTACCGCTGAGAGATGTTTCAACAGCAGGGCAGGCCCTTCTCTTGCGAGAAAAGCCTCCGGACGGCCCGTCGCCGGCTGGGCGCAAACGAGCAGGGAAGACATGCCAACCTCAATTCAGGAAGCGTTCGAGGCAGAAGCAGGGGAGTCAACGCTCCGTCCCCAATCACTTTCGCTTTTTGTTCGCTATAAGAATTGTGCTGTTGGGGCGGGGAGTTGTCAAGGGGCTGGTGCAGAATATTTGTAAGCTAATGGTGGGAAGCTACTTGCAGTTTTCAGAGAAATCCGCGAAATCCAGCACGCCTAGCAGCTTTGCTATAATCAAAATCTCCCGGAGGCGCTATCGTCTAGGGGTTAGGACGGAAGATTCTCAATCTTCAAACCCGGGTTCGATTCCCGGTAGCGCTACCAAACCTTCCACTTAGCTCAAACACCCAGTATTGGCGCGGCGTTCGGCGATATTTGTCCGGCGTCTTTATGGTCTCGCGGGTTCCCGAATGTCGCCCTGGTGCCCTTTAGGAATGGACAGTAAGTGGACAGTAAGCCGGGTTAGGAGGATACATTCTCACTCTTGGCGGTTAGGTCTACTTCCTCGATCCGGTAGCTGTGCTGCAGGTAAACAAGGTCCATCCCGCAGGCGAAGAAGGGTCGCCCAATGGCGCATATGTCCGCGCTTTCGCAGGTCTTGGCTAAGGAGATCGAGAACGGTCGCGAGAGTCCCGAAGTAGTCTGTTCGCCTCGATGTGAAATTTGAGTCCCGCTTCGTCCATGCTTAGATTGTCCCCGCCGGGGTTAAAAAAATTCTAAAGAAAAGTTAAAGACGAGATAAAGCCCAATTTGACATGCGTCGGCGTTCATTGCGTGGGGGGTCAGTGTCGCCAGTTCCAGATTGGCGTGCCTTTGTTATCGCGAAGAACGAGCGTAGCCGTCACCCTTTACAATTTCGCGCGCGAGGATAATATCTGCTGCATCCTGCTTGACTTTCGACCCCGTGAGGGCGATATCGTCCCCCTTCTTGAAACTAATGCCCATGTCATCGAGAAAGAGACTTCGGGCAGAGATACACGTCAACGGTTTCCGTCCCGTTCTTCAACAGCAAGTGGGCAGGTTCCTTTTCGCTCCCTTTGGCGGGCAGCTTTAGCTCTTCCACCGTGCCGTTCATCTTGGCTTCGGTTTTGAGATCGTATTTGGGAGGGCTTGCTGTATTTGGCTGATTTTTCTGCGCGCTAGCGGAGTCAACGCAAAGGACAGCGACAAACATTACCAGGAAGAGAACCCTGCGAAAAATACTTGGGAGGCGTAACCCAGGCAGCATGGCTCCTCCTTTCTGGCGGGACCCCGGTGCGGGTGCGAGTCGGCAGCGGTTCCCGGTTGCCTTATCGGCTAGGATGAAGCCAGCTTTCTGGGCAGTATGGTACTCCATTCTCAACGTGCGAAAGTGGAAATGTCGCGAAGAACGGAGTAGCTCTCCAGGTCCGCGCCCGTTTTCTTGAAGTAGGCGGTCCAAAAGTCGCGCAACGTCTGCCAGTAGGCGATGTCTTTGCCTGCCCCATCCACGCCCAGGGCGTAAACCGCGACGCCATGCAGGTCGGGCAGGAGGTGCTCTCTTTCGGCTTTACTCATGGCGAGGGATGTGGACACCATCCTGGGGTGTTCAAGGTTGAGGGTCAGCGTGTCCTGGCGCATGTCGGAGAAGATGACCAGGACGTTGTTGCCTGCGTTGGTGGTGAAGCGATGTAGGCATTCGGTGCAGCGATACACCTGCAAGAGTTGGAGGCGATTGCGGCGCTTTCCTTTCTTAGCGGTGAACTTGCAGCCACAGGCGGGGCATACTGGGTTTTCCTGGCCGGCGGGGGTGGTTGACATATTTGGGAGAAGATTGAGAAGAGAGGTCAAGGGGATGGTGGGGTTGGGGTGTTTTCAGTGAACAAGATATTCGGCGGCGGGTCAAGCGCGGGTCGCGGATTCTGCCGGGGCCGGTCGCGGGTTTTTCGTGAGGTGGGGGTCTCGGATTTTGCGTGATGGTGGATGTGTGTTTTGGCTTGGGGATGCGGAAATTATCGAAGAGAGGAACTTCGGTCTTGTCGGCATGATGGCGACATGCTGATCCGGTACAGTAAGTGAGTGGTCAAGCTGCGTCGCTGAAGGTGGGGTCGACGGGGATGTCCCACGCTTCCAGGAGCCATTCTGGGATGTAGACCCGATTCTTGTTTCGCTCGCACCAGCTGCGCAGTTCCGCCGAGGAGGCATACGTCTGTACGGTGAGTCGCAATTGCCTGACCTGTATTTCAAACTCGGTTGGGAGAAATCGCGCGGGCGGAATGGGACGGCCCCAGTTGGGATTTCCGCGTTTGCGTTTCGCAGCGGCGACAGCAATCGGTGTTGCCATAGGCCCCGATCATACTCTGATGACCGGCTGGATGCCTGCCTTTTGGCGATGAAAATAGTAAAGGCGAGGAGTTCTGCTCCTCGCTTTTTCAACCGCGTCCCCCTGCCTTTTGGCGCATCCGGGGACTCGCCGTTGAACTTTTGCTCGTCACCTGCCTTTTGGCAGCGCGCCTTA
>Ga0209158_1002925_pt1 | contig 10183 bp, 7 predicted proteins | sample GraSoiAngelo_140_FD_185897 | JGI IMG/M metagenome (GOLD analysis project Ga0209158, IMG submission 185897) | Grasslands soil microbial communities from the Angelo Coastal Reserve, California, USA - 14_0929_12_30cm (SPAdes) (version 2) | ecosystem: Environmental > Terrestrial > Soil > Grasslands ...
CTTCCTGGGCGAGGTGTGGGTGCCGCTCTCCGAGCCCTCCCAGTTCCAGATCGACGTGGAGGTGGGGAAGACGCGGATAGCGCGCAGCCGCGTCCGGCTCGTGCCGCCCAAGCGCTGGACGCTCTACTGGCTGTCCACGATCCACACCGACGTCGGGTACACCGACCTGCAGGAGCGCTGCCTCGAGATCCACCGCGAGAACCTCGACGCGGCGCTCGCCCGCCTCCCCGGCCACCCCGACTACCGCTGGACCGCCGAGTGCGCGCTGCAGGTGATTTCCTACGTCGAGAACCGCTCCCCCGAAGCCGCCGGAGCGCTGGTCGAGGCGATCCATGGCGGCAAGATCGGGTTCCAGGGGCTGTTCGCGAACCTGTTGACCGGGCTGCTCGACCACGAGACCCTGGCGCGCGTCGTCTGGCCCGCGGGTCTCTTGGCACGCGAGCGCGGCCTCGGCTTCGCAGCCGCGCAGCTCAGCGACGTTCCCGGCCAGACGCTCACCTTCCCGACGGTGCTCGCGGCGAGCGGCGTGCGCTATCTCGCCACGGGCCCGAACCCCGATCGCGCCGTGCCGCTCCTGTCCGCGGCCGAGGGGGCAGCGGCCGGTTTGGCGGGCGATTGGCCGGCCTATCCCCAGGTGTACTGGTGGGAGGGCCCGGACGGCGGCCGGGTGCTGCACTGGCGCGCCCACCGCTACGGAGACGCCACGCGCTTCGGGTTCGACGTCGGGCCGGAGGAGATGGGCCGGCGTCTCTCCGACTGGCTGCTCACGAACCCCGTGTTCCTCTCGCCCGGCTACGCGTTCGACATCGCGCTCCTGTACGGCGCGTCGGCCGGCGACAACGCACCCATGGACGAGCGGCTCGTCCAGAACATGGAGGAATTCAACCGCCGGTTCGCGTTCCCCCGGATTGTGCCGGGCCGCGCCGAGGACTTCTTTCGCGACCTGGAGCGCCGCTGGGGGGCGAAGCTACCGGTGCGCCGCGGCGACACGGGGTGCTACTGGGAAGACGGGGCCGCTTCCGCGGCGGCCGAGCTCGCCCGCTTCCGCCGCGCGCAGCTCGCGGCGCGGGCGGCGGAGCTGGTCGCGCTGTGGGATGACCGCCTCGAGCCGCGGGACGACGAGGCTGCGCCCCGGCTCGCCCGCCGCGCCAGGGAACGGCGGGCGATGTGGCGCGACCTGCTCCTGTTTGGCGAGCACACGTGGGGCGCGGACGTGAGTGTCTCCGCGCCGGACTCGCGCCAGACGGTGGCGCAATGGCTGTACAAGCGGCGCTTCCTGGAAGGCGCCGCGGCGGCCGCCGAGCGCCAGCTCGCCGAGGGCTTGCTCAGGATCGGCGGGGCCACGCAGGCGGGCCCGGGGGGCGGGCGCCTCGTATTCAACGCGTCGAGCTGGCCCCGCAGCGACGTGGCCCGCGTGCCCGACGGCGCTGGCCGGCGGCTCGCGTACGCAGGCACGGAGCTTCCGGCCGTGGACTTCCCCGACGGCTCTGCCCTCGTCCTGGTGCGCGACGTCCCCGCGCTGGGCTATCTCGCGCTGGCCGAAGGCGAGCGGCCTCAGCGCCCGGCGGCGGACGACGGCGCGGCGCTCGACGCGCAGGCGGGAGGCTTCCACCTGGCGCTCGACTCGGCCACCGGCGCTATTCGGTCTCTCACTGGCGGCGACGGCAAGGAGCGGGTCAACCCGGGCGCCTGGTCCGGGCTGAACCAGCTCGTGTACGTGCGCGGGGGGGCGCGCTCGGCGCTGTGGACCGACGAGTCGCGCGACCACCTCAAGGCCCCGCCCGAGCTGGCGGTGGCGCAGGCGCAGCTCATCGCCGCGCGCCGCGAGCGGCTCCCCGGGATCGGCGTGCGGCTCGTCGCGACCCGGCGGCTGGAGGGCTTCCCGTCGCTCACCTCGACCGTGACCCTGTACGACGAGCTGCCCTGGATCGACGTCGAGAACCGCCTCGCGAAGACCGCGACGCTCGAGAAGGAAGCCCTGTACATCGCTTTCCCCTTCGCGCTGACCAAGCCCGTCGTCGAGGTCGAAGTGCCGCTCGGGCGCATGACGGTGGAGCGCGATCAACAGCCGGGGAGCTGCCGCGACTGGTTCTGCCACGCCCACTGGGTGTGGCTGCACGACGCGACCGACGGCGTCCTGTGGAGCGGGCCCGACACGCCGCTCTTCACGTTGAACGACGTGTTCCGCGGAGCGTGGCGGCGTCGCATCGAGCCGGACGGCACGCTGTTCGCCTACGCGATGAACAATTACTGGCACACGAACTACGCGGCGCGGCAAGGGGGCGAGCAGGTCTTCCGGTTCCGCCTCTCGCTGCTCCCGCCCGGCACGGAGCCGGCGGAGCCGGTGCGGCGCGGCTGGGCGGCGTGCGATCCGCTGTACGTGAGCGCGCCGTACACGGCGGCCGTGCCGGGGCCGCTCATCGCCAAGGACGCCGCGCTGTCGGTCCGGGATCCCGGCGCGCTCGTCGTCGGCGCGAAGCTCGCCGACGACGGCGAGGGCGCCGTCGTCAAGCTGCTCGACGTGGCGGGCATGGCGCGCTCCGTGACGATCTGGCCGGCGGCGTACACGTTTCGCGCGGCGCGGCGCGCGAACCTGGTCGAGATGAACGGCGACCACCTGCCGGTGGCGCAGGACGGGCGCGTCACGCTGGACCTCGCTGCCTGGGGAGTGGGCGCCGCCCGTCTCTTTACACCGCGGGAGGGGGCGGGTTAACTATCGGGCCATGGCCAAGCCAAGCACGCTGGGTGAGCTGAGACAAACCGAGTGGGGGAGCCCCGCCCGCATCCGTCGCACCGTCAAGGACGAGCTGCGGGAGAATCTCATCTGCCTGCTCGAGAACGGCGCGCCACTCTTCCCCGGGATCGTGGGCTACGAGGACACCGTGATCCCGCAGCTCGTCAACGGGATCCTCTCCCGGCACAACTTCATCCTGCTGGGCCTGCGGGGGCAGGCGAAGAGCCGCATCCTGCGCGCCCTGGTGACGCTGCTCGACGAGGAGATCCCGATCCTCGCGGGGAGCGAGGTGAACGACAATCCGTTCGCCCCGATCTCCAAGTACGGGCGCGAGCTCGTGAACGAGCACGGCGAGCGGGCGCCGGTCGCCTGGTTGCCGCGTGACTCGCGCTACGTGGAGAAGCTCGCGACCCCCGACGTCACGATCGCCGACATCATCGGCGACGTCGACCCGATCAAGGCCGCGCGCGGCGGGCACCTGCTCTCGGACGAGCTGACGATGCACTTCGGCCTGTTGCCGCGGGCCAACCGCGGCGTGTTCGCGATCAACGAGCTGCCCGACCTCGCCGGGAAGATCCAGGTGGGACTGTTCAACATCATGCAGGAAGGCGACGTCCAGATCAAAGGGTATCCCGTCCGGCTGAACCTGGACGTGGCGCTCGTGTTCACGGCGAACCCCGAGGATTACACCGCGCGCGGCAAGATCATCACGCCGCTCAAGGACCGGCTGGGCTCGGAGATCGTGACGCACTACCCGCACACGGTCGATCTGGGCGCCGCGATCACGCGCCAGGAGGCCTGGCTCGACCGCACCGGCCGGCCGCTCCGGCTCCCCGAGTTCATCGCCGAGCTGATCGAACACATCGCCTTCGAGGCGCGGGAGGACAAGCGAGTGGACCGCCGCAGCGGCGTGTCCCAGCGCTTGCCGATCAGCGTGCTCGAGAACGTCACATCGAACGCCGAGCGGCGGACGATCGCCACCAAAGAGAAGACCGTGGTGCCGCGCGTGTCGGACGTGTACGCCGCCCTCCCCGCCATCACGGGCAAGCTCGAGCTCGAGTACGAGGGCGAGCTGCAGGGCGCCGAGGCGATCGCCAAGGACCTGATCCGCCGCGCCGCGGGGAAGACGTTCGCGGCCCGCGTGGGCGGAGCGAACGTGGACGACATCGTGCACTGGTTCGACGAGGGTGGTGCGCTCAAGATCTCCGCCGATGAGCGCGCCGAGACGGTGCTCAAGGGATTCAGCGTCGTGCCCGGCCTGCTCGACCTCGTCGAGCAGGTGGGGCTGGCGGGCAAGAAGGACCCGGGGACCGTCGTCGCGGCCTGCGAGTTGGTGCTCGAGGGCCTCGTCGCCGAGAAGCGCATCTCGCGCAGCGAGGAGTTGGGGTACGTGCGGGCACGCCCTGATCCGAAGGGGCCGCCGTACGGGAAGACCGGTAGCGGGGGCGGACCGAATCTGTTCTCGTGAAGCGCTGTCGGCCGTCAGCCATCAGCTAGCTGACGGCTGATTGCTGAAGGCGTATTATCCATCCCACCCCCTCCGGAGCCTCCATGGGCAAGCTCGTCTCCGCTGCCGTCCTCGGCGCCATCGCGTTTTCCGTGCTGCTCGCCTCCGCGCTGCTGCGCTCGCAGCGGCCGGGGCCGATCGTGTCGCTGCTGCGGTTCGCGGGGCTCGGGCTCGGGGCGCTCGCCCTCGCGCTCGCGGTCGGCTCCACGATGGTCGTGATCGACCCGGGCGAGGTGGGCGTGCGGCACGCCTTCGGCTACGTGGACCCCACCTCGCTCCTGCCGGGCATCCGCTTCGTGCCGCCGTGGTCGTCCATCGAGCGCTACTCCACGCGCGAGGAGCAGTGGCCCACGCGCAGCGACCAGATCGAGCAGATCGCCGCGCTCTCGAGCGAGCAGATGGGGACGACCGTCGAGGTCTCGATCCGCTGGCAGATCGACCCCCAGCAGTCACCCAAGATCTTCACCGAGATCGGCGACGAGGAGCAGATCCGCGGCGCCGTGCGCAACGCCATCCGCAAGGGCGTGCGCGACGGCATGGTGCAGTACTCGATCAACGACATCGCCAAGCGCACCCAGATCGCGAACACGATGGAAGGGCTGGTGGACTCGGCCCTCGTGACGACGCCGCGCGCGGGCGGCGGCAAATTCCGGATCGCCACGGTGACGGCGTTCTTCCTGCGCGACCTGCAGCCCCCCGCCCAGGTGGTCCAGGCAATCAACAACAAGATCGCCCAGGAGCAGCAGATCGAGACCGAGCGGCACCGCGTCGAGGTGGCGCGGCTGCAGACCGAGCAGCAGCGACTGTTGAATCAGACGCTGTCGCCGGAGGCGCTCATGAAGCAGTGGATCGAGGTGTTGCACGACATGAAGACCTCCAACAACCTGATCATCTTCGTGCCGACCGAGGGCGGCATCCCGCTCCTCAACGTGGGCGAGCTGCGCAAGAACCTGAAGCCCTGAGATGGCCCCGCCCGTCATCACCGTGACGCGGCAGTACGGGTCCGGCGGCTCCGATATCGCGCGCCTCGTGGCCGAGCGCCTGGGGTGGGAACTGGTGGACAACCAGTTCGTGGAGGCGGTGGCACGGCGAGCCGGTGTGCCGCCGGACGAGGTGGCGCAGCGGGAGGAGCGGGCGCCGGGCCTGCTCGAGCGGCTCGCCCGCACCCTCGCGGTGGCCTCGCCCGAGATGTTCATCGCCCAGGCCGCAGTGCCGCGTGTCGAGCAAGACGAAGCGACGCTCGTGAAGGTCACCGAGCGCGTGATCGCCGAGGCGGCGATGCACGGCCGGGTCGTGCTCGTCGGCCGCGGGGCTCAGGCGGTGCTCGGCAACCGACCGGACGCGCTGCACGCCTACGTCGTGGCCTCGAAGGCGTTCCGGATGAAGCTCGCGGTCGAGCGGCTCGGCGCGGACCCGGCGCACGTCGAGCGCGTGGTGGACGAGACGGATCGCCAGCGCGACCAGTACGTCAAGACCTACTACGGCCGCCACCGCCACGAGGTCACGAACTACGACCTGGTCGTGAACGCGGAGAAGCTGGGGTTCGAGGGAGCGGCGGGGCTGATCGTCACCGAGGCGAGGCGACGGGGCTGGAGATAACGCGGAACGCGGAAGTGGGAACGCGGAACAGCGACGCCCACTCGTTCCGCGTTCCGCGTTCCGACTTCCGCGTTAGGTCGCCCGCAGCTCCGGCACCCTCCACGCTGCCGCCAGCACGACCAGCGCACTGACGAGCCCGCCCACCGCCACGGCGGTCGGAGCGCCGGCGTGCTCGGCGAACACCCCCGCCTGGAACGCGCCCAGCGGCGCCATGCCGACGAACACGAAGGAGTAGAACCCCATCACGCGACCGCGCAGCTGGTCGGGGACGAGCGTCTGCAACGTGGTGTTCGTGAGCGCGTTGTTCACGATCATCGCGCAGCCGGCGAGCCCGAGCAGCCCCACCGACAGTACGAACACCCGCGACAAGGCGAACAGGCCGACGAGCACGCCGAACGCCACTCCGCCCGCGATGAGGAGCCGGCCCTTCGGGACCCGACGACTGTACACGGCGATCATCAGCGCCCCGAGCATCGCACCGATCCCCACCGCCGCCATCAGCACGCCGTAGCCCGACGCGCCCGCCCGCAGCACGTCGCGCGCGAACACGGGCATCATCACGAGGAAGGGGAAGCCGAAGATGCTGAGCAGCGCCGTCTGCACGACGAGCGTCGCGATGCGGCGGTCGCCACGGATGAACCTCACCACCTCCTGGAATCCCGCCCAGGCGGACTGGTGCGTGGGCCGGGGCGCGTAGGGGGGGAGCCGCATCGCGAGGAGCCCCCAGATCACCGCGAGGTAGCTCACGCCGTTCAGGAAGAAGCACACTCCCACGCCCCAGGCGCCGATCAAGACGCCCGCGAGCGCCGGGCCGAGCACCCGGGTGGCGTTGAAGAGGGACGAGTTGAGCGCGATCGCGCTCAGCAGGTCCTCCTTCCCCACCATCTCCGCGAGGAACGACTGGCGCGTGGGGATGTCGAACGCGTTCACGATCCCGAAGACGGCGGCGAGCGCGATCACCCAGTGCACCGTTACCGTGCGCGTCCACACGAGCGCGGCGAGCGCGAATGCCTCGAGCATCTGCAGCGTCTGGGTGAGCACCACGGTGCGGCGTTTGTCCACGCGGTCGGCGACGACGCCCGCGTACAGCGTGAGCAGCAGCACGCCGAGCGAGCCGACCGATGAGACGAGCCCGACGTAGAACGGGGAGTCGGTGAGCTGCAGGACGAGCCAGCCTTGAGCCACCGTCTGCATCCACGTGCCCGAGAGTGAGACGGCCTGGCCGAAGAAGAAGAGGCGGAAGTTGCGATGCGAGAGGGCGCCCAGAGGAGCGCCGCCGACGGTCTCAGTCATTGCGGGAAAGCTCGCGGCGCGCCGATATTTGGGGTAGAGCGTCGATGCGGTACACGACCTACAGCCGCCACCTGCCCGAGTTGATCGACACGATCAACCTCCAGGGCCTGCTCGACCAGCTCGCCGACTTCCTGCTGCAATCGGGCTTCGCCGGAGGCGCGTACTCCCACCCCTTCTGGGGCGAGTTCGGCGATGAGGAGGCCGACCGTTCGCTCGACGCGCTGCGCCAGGCGATCCTCCAGGCGCTCATGGACTCGGGCCAGTTGACTCCCGAGATGCTCAAGGCGCTGCGTGGCGAGTCCACGGGCGACGCCGAGCGGGACGCCGACCTGCAGCGCCAGCTCGCCGAGCTGCTCGACAAGATCGTCCAGCGCTTGATCGAGGAGGGCTACCTCACGGTGAACGAGGCGCCCCGCGTGCCGAGCGCCCAGCAGCCGCTGTTCGGGCCGGGCGGGATGGCGAAGGAAGCGGCGCAGCAGGTGCAGTTCAACCTCACCGACAAGGGCATCGACTTCCTCGGCTACCGCACTCTCAAGCACCTGCTCGGCTCGATCGGGAAGTCGAGCTTCGGCGCCCACGATACCGAGCACCTCGCGACGGGGATCGAAGCCGAAGCGGCGAGCAAGCAGTACGAGTACGGCGACGTGCTGAACCTGGACGTCAACGCCACGCTGCTAAACGCGATCAAGCGGGAAGGGCTGGGCGTCCCGATCAACCTAGAATACCGCGACCTCCGGGTACACCAGGCCGAGTACCGGTCCTCGTCGGCGACCGTGCTGATGCTCGACTGCTCGCACTCGATGATCCTGTACGGCGAGGACCGCTTCACCCCGGCGAAGAAGGTGGCGCTCGCCCTCACCCACCTCATCCGCACCCAATTCCCGGGGGACACGCTGCGCGTCGTGCTGTTCCACGACACCGCCGAGGAGATCCCCCTCGCGCAGCTGGCGCGGGCGCAGGTGGGGCCCTATCACACGAACACGGCCGAGGGGCTGAAGCTGTCGCGCCGCATGCTCTTGTCGCAGCGCAAGGACATGCGCCAGATCATCATGATCACCGACGGCAAGCCGTCGGCGCTCACCCTCCCCGACGGGCGGATCTACGTCAACTCGATGGGTCTCGATCCGCAGATCCTCCAGGCCACCTACCGCGAGGTGGCGCTGTGCCGCCGCAGCGGGATCCTGATCAACACCTTCATGCTGGCGCGCGACCGCAGTCTCGTGGAGTTCGTGAAGAAGGTGTCGGCGATCTGCCGCGGGAAGGCGTACTTCACGAACACGATGACGCTGGGGCAGTTCATCCTGATGGATTTCATGCGGCGCAAGACGCGCCGGGTGAGTTAGCGCGCGCCATACACCAGCGCAAGGCGCTTGCTGCATCTCGGATCATACGACGGCGTTCGCGGGAGGGATGATGGACGTCGTGTACGCATTCGGCAGAACAGCGGATCAGATTCGTCCCTATCTGGTCGCGGGCGTTGGGTTGTACAACTACAGGCTCTCGACCCCCAGATTCACCCCTACCTCCGAGACCAAAGTCGGCTTCGGGGTGGCGCCGGTGTGGCATACAAGGTGGGCAGGGGGAGCACGCGCATCTTCCTGGAGAGCAAGGTCACCGACGTGAGCGTGAACGGCATCGATCTCGTCTCCATCCCGATCAGGGTCGGCTTGCGGTTCGGGACGAAGTAGGATCCGATGACCAACCGGTATCTGCGCGTCCTCGTGGTTATCGTCGGCGCGGCCCTCGTCGTGTCGGGCATCGCGCCATACGACCGCACCACCTGGTGGTTGGAGATCTTTCCCATCCTGATCGGGACTCCGATTCTGGTAGCGACCTATCGTCGCTTTCCGCTGACCAAACTCACCTACACGCTGCTCGCCATCCACGCGCTCATCCTCGTCGTCGGCGGCCACTATACCTACGCCCGGGTGCCGCTGGGTTTCTGGGCTCAAAACGTCTTGGGGTTGGCTCGGAACGACTACGACCGCCTCGGTCACTTCGTCCAAGGCTTCGTTCCCGCCATCCTGATCCGCGAAGTCCTGCTGCGCACATCGCCCTTGCGGCCCGGGCGCTGGCTGTTCGTCCTCGTGACGGCGACGTGCCTCGCGTTCAGCGCGTGCTACGAGTTCTTCGAATGGTGGTCCGCGCTCGCCGGCGGGCATGCGGCAGACGCTTTCCTCGGCACGCAAGGCGACGTGTGGGACACGCAGTGGGACATGTTCTCGGCCCTCCTCGGCGCGATCTCGGCACAGCTGCTGCTTGCTCGCATCCACGACCGAAGCTTGGCCAACCTGCTGCATCCGGCACCACGCGCCGTTGCCTGACATGAGAGGGGGCACCCGTCCTCCAGTATCTACGTCCCGTTCCGACGGGACGATGATCCCTGCTCGCACCCAAGATTTCACCCCTGGCGCCGCCGTTCCAGAGCCGCACCGCGAGCCACATCGACGGTCTCGGCGGGATTTCCCACGCCAACGAACCGGACGTCGAGATCCCCTTCGCCGCTCCGACTGAACGCGACGGTGCCGATGCCGCCGAGCTGCCAGGCCACCCGGGCTTGGTCCCATGCCTCGTGGAGCGTCCAGTCCGAGTCGGCGCCGCCGCACCGCCAGTACCCGTCGGTCGGTGATCGCGTAGCAGGTGCCCCTGGCTCGATACCAACCGTACACTCCCGCGGCGACGGCTGCGACCAGCGCCACGATGACGGCCGAGAGCCCAAGCCCGAGGGGAAACCAGAGTACGAAGATCAACACTGGCGTGATGCCGACGAGCCAAGCGAGACCCACGAACAGCGAGAGGGGCGCGCTGAAGAGCTCGACCGCGGCATTGGCTTTCTTGTAGGCATAGCTGACCTGGGCCACGACGGCTCCCAGAGACGTGGGTCGCTCACACCACACGAGCCGCTCCTCAGGCCAAAGGTGCGGCTGAATCAGATTCTCAAGGCTGTTGCCGACCATTGCGATCGTAGCGGTGCCTACTCATGGCTCCCCGTCCAGCGTCGATCAAGTAGTGCCCGTAATCGGGCGTACCCGAGTCGAGCATCACGCGGG
>Ga0209158_1002926_pt1 | contig 10183 bp, 6 predicted proteins | sample GraSoiAngelo_140_FD_185897 | JGI IMG/M metagenome (GOLD analysis project Ga0209158, IMG submission 185897) | Grasslands soil microbial communities from the Angelo Coastal Reserve, California, USA - 14_0929_12_30cm (SPAdes) (version 2) | ecosystem: Environmental > Terrestrial > Soil > Grasslands ...
TGATCGGCGAGTACATGATGGAAGAGCTGGCCCGCATCCCCACGGAAGTCGAGTACGCCTCCGAGTTCCGCTACCGCAACCCGATCGTGGACGAGCACACGCTCGTGGTCGGCATCTCGCAATCGGGCGAGACGGCGGACACGCTGGCCGCGCTGCGCGAGGCGAAGCGGCGCGGCGCGCGTACCCTGGGGCTCGTGAACGTGGTGGGAAGCACGATCGCGCGCGAGGTGGATGGCGGCATCTACCTCCATGCGGGCCCCGAGATCGGGGTCGCCTCCACCAAGGCCTTCACGAGCCAGATCGCGGCGCTCGCGCTGTTGACGCTGGCGATGGGCCGGTTGCGGGCCCTCTCCATCCTGCAGGGGCGGGAGGTCGTGCGGGCGCTCCGCCGGCTGCCCGATCTGGTCGCGCGCGTGCTGGCGAAGGCCCCCGAAGTCGAGCGCATCGCCGAGCGGGTGATGCGGGCGAACAACGTCCTCTATCTCGGCCGGGGGTACAACTTCCCCGTGGCGCTCGAGGGCGCACTCAAGCTCAAGGAGATCTCCTACGTCCACGCCGAAGGTTATCCGGCGGCCGAGATGAAGCACGGGCCCATCGCACTGATCGACGACCTCATGCCGGTCGTGTTCGTGGCGCCCAAGGATGCGGTGTACCAGAAGATCCTGAGCAACGTGGAGGAGGTGCGGGCGCGCGGTGGGCGGGTGATCGCGGTCGTCACCGAGGGCGACGCGGGCGTCGCCAAGCTCGCCGACCAGAAGATCGAGGTGCCGGAGACCCTCGACCTCCTCACCCCGGTGCTCACGGTGCTGCCGCTCCAGCTGCTCGCCTACTACATCGCGGTGCGGCGCGGCTGCAACGTGGACCAGCCCCGCAACCTGGCGAAGTCGGTTACGGTGGAATGAGGGTAGTGCTGCAGCGCGTCTCGCGGGCCGAGGTGGGCGTGGGCGGTCGCGTCACCGGATCCATCGGGGTCGGGTTCGTCGTGCTCGTCGGGTTCGCGCCCACGGACACCGATCCGACGCTCGAGTGGATGGCGGAGAAGATCCTCACGCTCCGGGTGTTCGGAGATACCGCGGGGAAGATGAACCTGGCGCTGGACGACGTGGGGGGCGCGCTGCTCGTGGTATCGCAGTTCACCCTCTATGGCGACACCCACAAGGGCCGGCGCCCGAGCTTCGTGGACGCCGCGCCGCCCGCGGTCGCCGTTCCACTGTACGAACGGTTCGTCGCCCTATTGCGGGAACGGGGCGGCGGCACGAAGGTGGAGACCGGGGAGTTCGGCGCGATGATGGAGGTGGAGCTCGTGAACGACGGCCCGGTCACGCTGATCCTGGAGAAGTGAGCGCGCCCCGCGGGGACCACAGCTTGATCCTCGCGAGCGGCAGCCCGCGGCGGCGGGAGCTGCTCGCGATGCTCGGCCTGCCCTTTCGCGTGGTCGTCCCCGCGGTGGACGAGACCCGCAAGACGAGCGAGGTCCCCGACCGCTACGTCGTGCGCATCGCGCGCGACAAGGCCCTCGCCGTCGCGCGGCGGGAGCCGGAGGCGGTGGTGCTGGCGGCGGACACCGCGGTCGTGCTGCGGGCGGAGGAGGTGTTCGGGAAGCCGCGCTCGCCCGAGGAGGCGGTGGCGATGCTCCAGCGGCTCGAGGGGCGCACGCACCAGGTGATGTCGGCCGTGGCCGTGGCGCAGGGGGAGCGCGTGGAGCACGCCATCGACATCACCGACGTGATGTTCCGGACCCTGCCGCAGCGGATGATCGCGGATTACGTCGCCACCGGAGAGGCGCTCGACAAAGCGGGCGCCTACGCGGTCCAGGGGCGTGGGGCGGCGCTCGTCGAGGGGATCCGCGGCGACTTCTTCGGGGTGATGGGCCTGCCGCTGCGGCTCGCGCTGGAGCTGCTCGAGCGTTTCGGGATGCCCTACCGCTTCATGCGGTAGACCGGGACCTTCTTCGACCGCCCTTTCAATTCGATCGGATCGAGGGTCTCGACCTTCGGGGGCTTCTTCAGCTGCCCGTAGAAGGCCTCCGAGATGAGGATCTCGTTCGGCCCGGCGATGGAGCAGAGCCGGCTCGCCGTGTTCACGGCGTCGCCGATCACGGTGTACTCGAGTCGGCGATCCGAGCCGATGTTGCCCGCGAACACTTCGCCGAAGTTGATGCCGATCCCGATGCCCAGCTCGGGGCGGCCCTCCGCCTTCCATTTCTCGTTCATCTTCTCGAGCGCGTCGAGCTGGTCGACCCCGCATCGCATCGCGCGGTCGGCATCGTCCTCGTGGGCGATCGGCGCACCCCACAGGGCCATGATCGCGTCGCCCATGAACTTGTCGAGCGTGCCGCCGTGCTCGAACACGATCTCGACCATCTCGGTGAAGTACTCGGTGAGGAGGGTCGCGATGTCGTCCGGGCCCATCGTCTCGGACATCGTCGTGAAGCCGCGGATGTCCGAGAAGAAGATCACGACGGGCCGCTTCTGGCCCCCGAGCTGCACGGCGCCCTCCTGCTGGGCGATCTGGGCCGCGAGGTTGGGCGCGAAATAGCGCTGGAAATTCGAGAGCACCAGCGCCTCCCGCCGCAGCCGCTCGGAGCGCCGCGAGTTCTCGATCCCCACCGCCGCGAGCGACCCGAATGCGATCAGGAATTCGAGGTCCTCGTCCGCGAAGGAGTGCGTGGCGGTGAGGTTGTCCACGTAGAGGATGCCGAGCACCTGCTGATCCGTGCCCATCAGGGGCGTGCACATCGCGCTGCGCACGCTCTGGATGAGGATCGATTTGCCCTTGAAGCGCTCGTCCGCGACGGCGTTGTCGGACAGGATCGCGACCCGCTCCTCCACGGCTTTGCGGGCGATGGACTGCGGCACGTGCTTCGCCGCCCCCGCCTGGGCGGTGCGGCCCTTCGACACCCGCGGCACCAGCTCGCCCGTCCCCTCCTCCAGCAGCAGGATCGACACCCGGTCCACGTTCATGATCTGGAACGTGAAGTCCACGACCTTGTCGAGCAGCCGGTCGAGCTCCTGCTGCTTGGACAGCTCCTTCGAGATCTCGAGCAGCAGCGACAGCTTTTTCTCACGCCGCTCCTCGAGCGACTGGGCCGTCACCTTGAGGTGGGACGCGCCGGACGGGCTCGCGTCCACGATGGCGGGCACGCCGCCCGAGACGCTCACGGGCAGCTGCCGCAGGATCGTGCCCCCGGCCGCGCCGGGCTTGGGGCTCGTGAAGTCGGGCACCACCTGAGGGCGCTGGACGGGAGCGGAGACCCCCTTCACGCGGAACGCCACCTTGCCGAAGGTGATGACGTCGTTCTCGGCGGCGACGGCCTCGGTCACCCGGGCCCCGTTCAGGAATGTGCCGTTCGAGGAGCCGACGTCCTTCACTTTGACGCCGCCGTCGGTGAGGATGAGCTCCGCGTGCCGGCGGGAGATGGTGGGATCGTAGATGGGGATGTCGCTCGTGACCGCGCGCCCGACCACGATGGTGCGCCCGGGCTGCAAGTCGATCGACTGTTCGCCCGTGGTGCTCAGCAGCTTGAACACAGGCGAAAATATAAGCGATAGCCTCGCTAGTCGCCCGCTTTCGAGAGCGCGAGCGCTCGGAGAACGGCCTGGGCTTTCGCCTCGGTCTCCTCGAACTCGCGCGCCGGATCGGAGTCGGCCACGATCCCGGCGCCCGCCTGCACCACGACGCGGTCGGGAAGCACGACGGCCGAGCGGATGGCGATCGCCGTGTCGAGGTTCGCCGCGCCCCAGCCCACGTAGCCCACCGCGCCGGCGTAGGGCCCGCGGCGCTCGGGCTCGAGCTCGTCGATGATCTCCATCGCGCGCACCTTGGGCGCGCCCGTCACCGTTCCCGCCGGGAAGCACGCCTTGAACACGTCCAGGGCGTCGTAGCCGTGCTTCAGGCGGCCGCGCACCTCGCTCACCATGTGCTGCACGTGCGAGTAGCGCTCGATCGTGAGCAGGTCCGTCACCCGCACCGTGCCGTAGCGCGCTACGCGCCCCACGTCGTTCCGCCCGAGGTCCACGAGCATCAGATGCTCGGCGCGCTCCTTCTCGTCCGCGACGAGCGCCCGGGCGAGCGCCTCGTCCTCCTCGGGCGTCTCGCCACGCGGCCGAGTGCCGGCGATCGGTCGCACGGTGACTTCACCGCCCTCCACCCGGACCAGCACCTCGGGGGAGCTGCCGACGAGCGTGAGCTCGTCGAAGCCGAGGTAAAAGAGGTAGGGAGCCGGGTTGAGGGCGCGCAGGTAGCGGTACAACAGCAGCGGATCGGCCCGGCCCGCCGCCTCCTGACGCCGCGACAGCACGGTCTGGAAGGTGTCCCCCGCGGCGATGTAGTCGAGAATACGGCGCACGTCGCGCTCGAACGCGTCGCGCGGATAGCGCGAGACGGTTGGGACCGGCGCGACGCCGTCCGAGATCGCGAGCGGCGCGAGCGGGTGCGGCGCCCCGAGTCGGGCGACCCACTCGTCGAGCCGGGCCTCGGTCGCGTCGTACAGCCGCAGACGCTCGCCGCTCGAGGCTCCGCGCGGCACCTCGACGTTCGCCACCACGATCGCGCGGCCGAACAGGTTGTCGAGGATGACGAGCGTGTCGGCGATCATCACCATCGCGTCCGGCAGGCCGAGCGAGTCGGCGGGCGGCCGTGGCAGGCGCTCGATGGTGCGCACGAGGTCGTAGCCGAGGTAGCCCACGGCGCCGCCCGTGAAGCGCGGCAGGCCGGGGACGTCGACGCCGGGGAGCTCGCGCATGCGCCGGGCGAGGTGGCCGATCGGGTCGTCCGTCTCGCCGGCCGGGCGCCACGCGGTCTCCCGGGTCCAGCGCTCCACGCGCCGGTCGCGGTAGCGCCACACCTCGCGCGGCTCGGTCCCCAAGAAGGTGTAGCGCGCCCACCGCTCCCCCCCGACGAGCGATTCGAGCAGGAATGCGAACGGCGGACGTGCGACCTTGGCGAACGCCGCGAGCGGCGTGTCGGCGTCGAGCACGACCTCGCGCGTGAGCGGCACGACCACGCCGCCGCGCTCGCTGCGGGCGAGAAACTCGGCGCGGCGGTCAGGCATGCCGCGGCGCGGGCCGGAACCGCGGCCTGCGGGGTACACGAGGGGGATGCGAACGACCGGCGCTCCGTCCGTCGCGCTCGCCTGGGCCGCGGCCGTCGCCCTCCTCGGCTCGCCCGCCGCGCTCCACGCGCAGACCTGGAATGGCCCGGCGGCGCTCGCGCTCGCCCGCCGCGCGATCGCGCGGCGCAGCCGGGCCGCGGCGGACACAGCGCTGCGCGATTACAAAGCCCAGGCCCACGGGTTCCTCTTCTTCCTCGGACAGTTCGGCGAGGGGTTGATCGAGCCGCCGCGCCTCATCAAGGCCGACCAGCTGGAGCTGGAAGTGTACTGGAAGGCGCCGGGGCTCAGCAAGCAACGCATCGTCGGCTGGCGCGACCGGGCCGAGCTCCCCACCGACATCAGCTACCACCGCGACCACCTGGGCATCATCCAGAACAACTTCGGCGCGGCGCTGCGCCTGGGTGAGGGGGACGAGGTGCGGGACGTCCCGCATCCCCTCGCCCCGGTCGGCCCCGACGTGTACGACTACGCGCTCGGCGACACCACGATCATCGCCTTCCCCCAGCGCGAGATGCGGGTCGTGGGCCTCGCGGTGCGGCCCAAGAGCTACGACGCCCCCCGCATCGTCGGCACGCTGTACCTCGACGTGGGAACGGCCGACCTGGTCCGCATGGCCTTCAACTTCACCCCGCGCGCCTACCTCGATCCCTCGCTCGAGGACGTGAGCATCGCACTCGACAACGCGCTGTGGGAGGGCCGCTTCTGGCTGCCGTTCCGCCAGGAGATCGAGATCCGGCGCCGCGCGGCCTGGCTCGACATGCCGGCGCGCGGGATCATCCGGAGCCGGTGGGAGATCGATGGCTACGCGCTGAACCTGGGCCTGGCGACGAGCTGGTTCCAGGGCGAGGAGATCACGGCGCTGCCGAAGGCGGAGCGCGACTCTTTCCCCTGGACCGAGCCGCTCGATGCGGCGGTGCAGGCGGTGGCCGAGCCGGTGCGGCGCGGCGACCTCGAGCGCGTGCGCGCCGAGGTGCAGGAGATCGCGGGCCGGCGCGCGCTGTCGGGCCTGCCGCCCCGGCGCCTCGGCGTGCGCGGGCTCTCCGACGTGGTGCACGCGAATCGGGTCGAGGGGCTGGCCGTGGGCGCGGGGTTCGTGTGGCGCGGCGGTGGGGAGGCCCGCGAGCTGCGCGCGCTCGCCAGCTACGGCATGGCCGATGACAGGGCCAAGGGCGAAGTCACGGTGACGGAGCGCCGGGGGCGGGTGACGCTCGAGGCGAGCGCGTATCGCGCGGTGCGCGACGTGGCCGACCAGCCGGTCATCGCGCCCGTGCTCAACTCGTTCGCGTCCCAGGAGCTGGGCGACGACTACGGGGACTACTACCTCGCGACCGGTGCGCGGCTCGCATACCGCCGGCGTCTCGGGACCCGCGGTGAGTGGAGTGCGGCGTTGGGCCGCGAAGCCGTCGCCTCACTCGCCGTCGCGACGACGCCGGCGACGGGGAGCTTCCGCCCCAACCCGCCGCTCGGTGGCCCCAGTGTGGACCTGATGCGCGTCGCCGTGCGGCGCCAGAGCGAGGGGTTCGCCGTGCGGCGCGACCTCGCCCTCGAGGCCGCCCTGGAAGGCGGCCGGGTCGACGGGTCCGGCGCGACCTATGCGCGGGCCACGGCCGGAGGGCGCGCGCTCGTGCCGCTGTGGTCCACGCGCCTGCTCGCGCGCGCCCAGCTCGGCCTCGCCAGCGCGGCGCTGCCGCCACATCGCGCGTTCGTGCTCGGGGGTCGCGGCACCCTGCTCGGCGAAGCGTTCCGTGCGTGGGGCGGTCGCCGCATGGCGCTGGTCCACGTCGAATGGCGCGTGCCGCTGCCCTTCGCCTCGATCGCGCTTGGCTCGTGGGCGCGCTCGCCCAGTCGTGTGACCGTCGCGCCGTACGTCGCGACCGGCTGGGCCGACCGGCCGGTCGCGGGGACCGCCTGGGCGGCGACGCCGGGCGCGCGCACCACGCTCGGCCTGGCGCTCGAGTGGCTCGGGGTGTTCCGACTCGAGGCCGGCGTGGGAGCCCAGAGCGGCCAGGTCCGGCTCGCGTTCGACGTGACGCGCGATCTGTGGGGCATCTTGTGACGGCGGCGGCGTGCGAACTAGCTTTGACGGGCTAGCCGATGCCCGATCCGACGTTCCCCGACGAATGGCTCGCGCACTCCCTCGAGGGAGTGCTGAGCGCCGAGCGCTTGGCCGAGTTGCGGGCCAAGGCCACGCCGGAGCGTACCCTGTGGGAGACGCTCGTCGCCGAGAAGATCGCCTCGGACGAGCAGATCCTCAGCGCGCTCTCCACGCGCTTCCGGCTGAAGCTCGCCGACGTCTCCACCATCGACCCCAAGGTGCGTGAGGGCGTGCCGGAGCAGCTGGCGCGCCGCTACCGGGTGCTGCCGCTCCGCATCACCGATTCTTACCTCGAGGTCGCCACCGCCAACCCCTTCGATCTCGACGCCGAGAAGGCGCTCGCGTTCGCGACGGCGCGCGAGATCCGCTCGCTGCTGGCGGCGCCGTCCCGTATCGCGGCGAAGCTGGACGAGATGTACCGGCCGGAGAAGGCCCTGGACAAGATGCTGCAGGGGATGGAAGGCTCGGCCGACTTGGTGCTGCACCCGGAGGCCGAGCCGGACGAGCTCGTCGTTTCCGAGGCGGAGGCGAGCCAGCGGCCGGTCGTGCGCCTCGTGGACCTGATCATCTCCGAGGGGATCCTCTCGCGCTCGAGCGACATCCACATCGAGCCGGAGGAAGGCGGGGTCGCGGTGCGCTACCGCATCGACGGCGTGCTGCGCCAGGTGATGAAAATCCCGCGCGCGGCCGGATTGCCCCTGATCTCGCGCATCAAGATCATGTCGCAGCTCGACATCGCGGACCGGCTCCGGCCCCAGGACGGCCGCGCCCGCGTGTCGGTGAACGGGCAAGCGATCGACCTGCGCGTCTCGACGCTCCCCGCGTCGCAGGGCGAGAAGGTCGTGATCCGGGTGCTCGATTCGCGCGCCACCGTGAAGTCGCTCGACTCGCTGGGGCTCAACCCGATCGAGAGCGAGCACATCAAGCGGCTGCTCGAGTACCACGAGGGGGTCGTCCTGGTCACCGGGCCAACGGGCTCGGGCAAGACGACCACGCTGTACTCCTGCATCAACCAGATCAAGAGCGAGGGCGTCAACATCGTGACGGTGGAGGACCCGGTGGAGTACCGCATGGCGGGGATCGTGCAGGTGCAGGTGCAGGAGAAAGCAGGTCTGACGTTCGCGTCCGCGCTGCGGTCGATCCTGCGGCAGGACCCGAACGTCGTGCTCGTGGGCGAGATCCGCGATCGCGAGACGGCGCAGATCGCCGTGCAGGCGTCGCTCACGGGGCACCTCGTGCTCTCGACGCTCCACACGAACGACGCCGCGAACGCGGTGACCCGCCTCGTCGACATCGGCGTCGAGGCCTACAAGATCGCGGCGGCGTTGCGCGGAGTGATCGCCCAGCGGCTGATGCGGAAGCTGTGCCCGACGTGCAAGCAGGTGTGGATGGAGGCGCCGGCCGAGCGGTTGAAGAAGTGGCTGCCGAAGGAGACCCCCCTGTATCGCGCCGCCGGCTGTCCCGATTGCGCGATGACGGGCTACCGCGGCCGCTTCTCCATCCTTGAGGTGCTCACCGTGACGGCCGAGGTGGAGCGGCGCATCGCCGCCGGGGAGACGGCGGACCGCATCGCCGAAGCGGCGCGGCAGGCCGGGATGAGGTCGTTGTGGGAGAGCGGCCTCGCCCACGTGCTGCGGGGCGAGTCCACGATCGACGAGCTGCTGCGCGTGGTGGACGTGCCGGCGGAGGAGGAGGGCGTCGCGGCCGCGGGGGCGCCTGCGGCGGCGTCGCGACGCTCGCCGGGCGCGGTGGAGATGCCGCGCGGCGCGCCCGCGGCCGGCACCGTCGCGGCGGCGGCCGAGCCGGTGGTGGAGCACTTCGAGCTGCTGGAGGAGCCGGCGCCGCCTCGCGCATCCGGCGCCCACGGGCTCCCCGCGCGGAAGGTGCTGCTCGTGGACGACGAGGACAGCCTCCGCAAGGTGATCAGGGAGCTGCTGGAGCGGGACGGCTACGTCGTGGCGGAGGCGCGCGACGGCGCGCAGGCGCTCGACCAGATCGACCGCGTGGGGCCGGACATCATCGTCCTCGACCTCAACATGCCCGGCCTCGACGGCTACGGCGTGCTCTCCCACCTGCGCTCGCGGCCCGCCACGGCGGACATCCCGGTGATCGTGCTGACCGCCAAGGGCGACGAGGACAACGAGGTCCGGGTGTTCGAACTCGGCGCCGACGATTTCCTGACGAAGCCGTTCCGGGCCCGCGCGCTCTCGGCGCGGCTCGAAGCGGTCCTGGGCCGCCGCCGCTAAGTTTCGTTTCCCATGACACGCGTGCCTGCCCCCCAGGCCCCCACCGGGGCCGCCCTCCGGGACTCCCCTGCGGTCGCGGCCGCGCTGGCCAGCATCAAGCCGGAAGTCCGCGCGCAACAGGCGTACACGCTCACGGCCCCCGCGGCGGCGCGCAAGCTCAACCAGAACGAGAGCCCGTTCGACGCCCCGGACGGCGTGAAGGACGCCGTGCTGGCGGTCGCGCGCGCCGCTCCCTGGAACCGCTATCCGCCGTACTCGCCAGCCGAGCTGTTGGAGCGGCTCGCCCGGCGGCACGGCTGGACTCCCGACGGGGTGCTCGTGGGCAACGGCTCGAACGAGCTGATCCAGGCGACGCTCGCCGTGACCGTGGGGCAGGGGACGCCGGTCGTGACGCCGGTCCCCACCTTCACGTTGTACGGGCTGCTCGCGGCGGTGTACGGAGGGCGCCACGTCGGGGTCCCGCTCACGCCGGCCTTCGAGTTCGACGTCACCGCTGTGATTCGGGCGGTGCGCGACACGCGGGCACCGGTCGTGGTCGTCAACTCGCCCAACAACCCCACGGGCACGCCGCTCCCGGAGGGCGCCGCGGAGCGGCTGCTCGTCGAGACCGAGGCGCTCGTCGTGCTCGACGAGGCGTACCAGGACTTCGGGGGCCCGACCGCGATCCCGCTGCTCGCGCGGGCGCCGCGGCTCGTGGTGCTGCGCACCTTCAGCAAGGCCATGTCGCTG
>Ga0209158_1002927_pt1 | contig 10181 bp, 10 predicted proteins | sample GraSoiAngelo_140_FD_185897 | JGI IMG/M metagenome (GOLD analysis project Ga0209158, IMG submission 185897) | Grasslands soil microbial communities from the Angelo Coastal Reserve, California, USA - 14_0929_12_30cm (SPAdes) (version 2) | ecosystem: Environmental > Terrestrial > Soil > Grasslands ...
TCGAAGTGGCGCTCGGCGGCGTCATGATCGTAAACGGGCAGGTCGGCCATCGCGAAACCGTGTGCCACACCCGGGACGCGTTCCACGACGCCGTCGACACCACGCGCCTGGACCTCCTCGCGGAACCGGTCGACGAGCTCACCGGTGGCTGATCGATCGATCTCGGCGAACGCGAAGTAAACCTCCCCTTTCACGCTCGCGAGATCGTGGTGAGGCGAATCCGCCTTGTCGGTGACGAGCGCGCCAGGATGGATGCCCGCCACGGCCGCGAACTCCTCTGGCATCGCCGACGCGACGCGCAACGCGATCCGTGCTCCCATGCAGTAGCCGACGCAAACTCTCGGGCCACGGGCGGCGTCCGGATCCGATGCGATCTCCGCCACGACTGCTCTCGTGTCCGACACCGCGGCGTCCGGGGTGACCGTGCTGATCACCGTCATCATCCGCCGGCGCTCCTCGCTGTCGGCGCCGGCCGAGGCGATGCTGGAAAAGTCGAACGCGATCCGGTCGCCCGCTCGGTAGAAGAGGTCCGGCGCGACCACGTAGTAGCCGCCGCTGGCAAATCGGCGCGCGTTTTCCTTTATCTGCTCGCGGTAGCCGACCCCGTCCATGAACAGCATGGCCACGGGGAAGGGACCACCACCGTCAGGATGCGCGATGAACGTGGTCATCGTGCCGTCGTTCGTACGTACGCCAATCTCCTTCTCATCCATCACGCCACCACCGCCACTTCTTCGTGTGCTTCTTCGTGGATATACCGGCCGCCGCGCAGCGCCGACGCGACCGCCGCTACTAGGCTGGCTGCGATCGAGAAGCCGAGCACGAGCACCAGCCCGTGCTGGAACGGACCCGAGATGAGGGATGGAAAGAATGTCCGTCCCGTGAGGTTCGCCACGTCCGCAGGCGGCAGCTGGCCGAGCACTGGGCCCAGCAGCGTGGCCAGCGGGTTGTAGCCGAGGAAGGACGCGAACAGATAGCTGATCGGCGGCAGCGCGGCCAGCTGGTGGGCTAACGCGGCCGGCACTCCGTTCGCCGTAAGCCCGCTGAACAGGGCGGCGGGAACCGTGGAATTGAGGCCGACGATCATGAGCGTGAAGAACAGGCTGATCGAGAGCGGCATGCCGACGTTCTGGAAGGTGACGCGAATGCCTGAGGCGACCCCGCGATGGCGAGCCGGCACGCTGTTCATGATCGCGGCGGTGTTGGGCGAGGCGAACAGCCCCATCGCGACGCCATTCAGGAAGATGAGGAGGCCGAACACGGGATAGGAGAAGTCGGCGGGCAGGAGCATCAACGCGCCGAAGGTGGCGGCGCTCAGCAGCATTCCGCTCGTGGCAAACGGCCGCGCTCCGTAGCGGTCGGAAAGCATTCCCGAGACGGGCCCCGCGACAAGGAAGCCGATGGTCATCGGGAGAATGTAAATGCCTGCCCACAGCGGAGTCTGCGTGTAGTCGTAACCGTGCAGCGGTAGCCAGATGCCCTGCAGCCAGATGATCAGCATGAACTGGAGGCCGCCGCGCGCGACCGCGCCGAGCATGCCCGCGAGGTTGCCCAGCGTGAAGGCGCGTATCGAGAAGAGCTCGAGGTGGAACATCGGCTCCGGGGTCCGCGTCTCCCAGTAGGCGAACAGCGCCAGCACCGCGAGGCCGCCGAGCAAAAGCAGCAGAACTTCAGGGCTGCTCCAGCCCATCGACGAACCGCCGTAGGGCTGCAGACCCGTGGTCACACCGATGAGAACCATCGCCAGGCCGGCGGCGAACGTGAGATTGCCGATCAGTCGATGCGTCCGCGGTGGCGAAGGCCGACCTCGCGCAACTGCCAGAAACCCCACACCGTGCCGAGGGCGCCGATCGGGAGGTTGACGGCGAAGATCCAGCGCCAATTGATCGCTGCCAGGACTCCCCCAATGACGATGCCAAGGAAGGACCCGGCCATCGCCGCGATCATGTTGATCCCGAGGGCAAAGCCGCGCTGATTGGCGGGGAAGGCGTCGGTGATGATCGCGGCCCCGCTCGCCATAAGCATGGCGCCCCCGATCGCCTGCAGCATGCGAAACACGATCAGCTCGATCGCGCCCGCCGAGCCACGGCTCCACACGAATGTCAGACCGATCGCGGCGAGGGTGAAGATGGCGAAGCCGAGGTTGTAGACACGCGTCCGGCCGAACATGTCGCCCAGCCGTCCGGCCGTCACCACCAGCACGGCGGAGACGACCATGTACCCCATCAGCAACCACAGCAGGTAGCTGAAGTTGGCCGGATCGAGTGGGTTGATGTCGATGCCGCGAAAGATCACCGGCATCGCGATCAGGATGCTGGTCGCGTTGACGGTCGCCAGCAGCATGCCGATGGTCGTGTTGGACAGCGCGATCCACTTGTAGGCGGGCTTCATTCCCTACCTCCGTCGCGGGTTGAAGCCGCGCGCGCAAGCTCGACCAGGCGGCGCAGCGACAACGTGAGCTGGCGGCGCTCTTCGCTCGTCATCGCCTCCACCGCATGGTGGATGTCGGTACCGCGCATGACCCTGATCTCGCCCATCAGCCTCTCGCCCGCGGGCTGGATGTAGACCTGGACCAGGCGCCTGTCCTCGGACTCCCGCCGCCGGGTCACAAGGCCCCGCCGTTCGAGGCGGTCCACGACGCGGGTGACCGACGTTGGCGACAGGCCGTTTGCCTGCCCGAGCTTGACGAGCGTCTGCGGACCATCGCGCAAGGCGCGCAGCACCTGGACCTGCGTGAGGGTGATCTCGGCCAGCTGCCAGAGCTTTGCCTGGACCGGCTCCGCCAGCGCGAGGGCGTCCAGGTAGGCCAGCAGGGTCGTCCTGGTCTCTGCCGCAACCGCCGGCTGCACCGAGATACTTGTCACAACGACAATTATATATGTGAGAGCAAATACCTTCTCGGCAGCCGGCTGACCTATCGGATCAGGACTGTGCGCGGCGGCGACCTTCAGTCCGTCGGACGACCACGACTAATCCTTTCCGGCAGCGTGGACAGCGGAATTCAGGGCCGGCCGGCATGAGGAGCGGCTACGCGAACCGTTTCGATTTTGCCAGTCTTCGACTGAAACAACTCGCCCATCCTTTCGACACCGCGCCACTCGGCATTCATGAGGAACAGCGTCTTGCCGTCTGCGCCGCCGAGCATGCACGCGAAGCAGGCAGCGTCGTGAATGATTCTTTCCAACACCTCGCCGCCCTCGCGCACGCGCAGGCACTCGGGTTGACCGCCCGAAACTCCTGAGCACCAGATCGCACCCTCTGCATCGAGGCAGATACCGTCGCCGTCCACGTCTGCCCAAACGCGTCGATTCGATAGGCTACCGTCGTCTGCGATGTCAAACGCCGTGAGTCGGTGAACCCAGGACTCGGCCACGATTAGCGTCGAATTGTCCGGCGTGACGACCATGCCGTTCGGAAACATGATGTTGTCGGCGACCTGGCGCGCGGCTCCATCGGGCGTCACCAGTGCGATCGTTCCTGGCCGGAAGTCTTCCTGACCGAAACTGAAACCGACGTTGTTGACGTAGATGTTGCTTCGGCCGTCGACCGTGACTTCGTTCCAGCCCTTGCCGAGCGCCCCGAGGTCGGCGTGAGTGACAAACGATCCGTCGGGTTCGCGACGCAGGAGTCGATCCTCGCCGGTGACGAGCAGCCGGCCATCTGGTAGGAAGTCGATGCAGTAGCCTGCCGGTTTCGGTCCCTTGGCCACGACCTCGCTGTTGCCGTCAACATCAACAGTCCGGATCTCCTGAGCACCCCAGTTGCAGAACCAGAGCCGCCCGTCATGCCACCGCGGCGATTCTCCAACGACCAGCCCGCCGATCAGAGTCTCCACTCCAGCCATCACGATTCCTCCGCCAGCTCAGACTACGTCAGAGCTCGAAACTAATCGTGCGGGTGGATTCCTGCCTCCCTTCCAACCGCAATCGCGAGTCGCGCGGGTCACGACCGTGACGCACCCGGTGCAGATTTCCAAGCTTGGTCGGCTGTAGCAATTGGACACGGACCTTTGACATGTGATCTAGAAAACCCTGTCGGATCTACGTCGCCGGGAGAAGGGAGACGATGTTGTCCGCCCAGAGCGTCCAATCGGTCCGACCTGCTATTTGCCCGGCCTGATCGGGCCCCGGAGGCGCATTCAGGGTTTGGAAGCCGACCAGCTCGGCGCGCGCGGATGCCGTGGCTGGTAGATCCCGAGCTTGCCCCCGCCTGGCAACCGGATGAACGCCAGGAGCCCCCAGGGTTCGTCGTAGAGCCGGTCCTCGACGGTCACTCCCTTGGTCTTAAGGTGCGCGACCGTTGCGTCGATGTCATCGCAGAGCAGATAGAGCTCGTGACCCGGCTTGCTTGCCTCGTCGGGATGCACCGCGACTTCGGAGGGTGGAAGGCCAAAGATCAGCCAGCCGCCGCCCGCGTCCACGGAGCGGAGCCCGAGCACGTCCGTCAGAAACTTGCGATCGGCGTCGGCATCATGGCTGTAGATGATTGCGTGAGCCCCGTTGATCATTTGCGTCTCCTTCGGATCAAGACTCCGGCTCGCTCGTCACGAGCTTCTCCAGCCGCTCGAGCGACGTCTCCAGCATCTTGCCCAGGTACTCGGAGTTGCCACGCAGAGCCGCCTCCTTGTCGGGATCGGCGGGCTGCTGACGCGACTCCAGGACCACTAGGGTGGCATTGGACCCCTGCGGCTTGAGCTCGATCCTCAGGATGGTTTCGCTCGCGAACCGAGGGGCAGGCTGGCCGCCCAAGCGTTCTGCCTCGTGCCGCCACTCGAGACGACGCTCCGGTTCGAAGGCGGTGATCACCTGGTCGACCTCGGAGTCCTGACCTCGCCACTGGCTGCTGAGCCGCTGTCGCCGGCCGAGCCCGGCGCCCTCGAGAACCTCGACGCGGGCGGCTCTGGCATACCAGTCAGATAGTCGTTCGGCTTCGGCCACGACCCCCCAGACGCGGGCAGCCGGCGCGGGAATTTTCCGTTCCCTCGAGATCTCGATCACTGCGCCTTCCTCCACCAAAACCCTTCCGACTCGATCTGTATATTGTACGGGATGGCGAACCAATCGCATGCCGAACAGTTCGACAAGCTGTACGGTCGTCTTTGGACGGCCTTCTTTAAGGCCGACGCCGAAGACCTGACCCAGCACGAGCGCCAGCTGCTCCACCACATCGGAAGCGAGAAAGGCATTCCGCTCGGCGTCGTCGCACGCCACCTAGGCATCCCCAAGAGCTCAGCGTCTGAGCAGGTGAAGAGCCTTGAGCGGCGGGGCTTTCTCACCCGCCGTCGCGACCCGACGGACGAGCGCCGACTTTCGATTGTCCTCTCCGAGGCGGGGGTTGCCCGCGTGACGCGAGACAGCGTCCTCGACCTGGCACCGCTGGCGGCCGCGCTGAAGAAGATCTCGGCCGAGGACAGGCGGGCTCTGCTGCTAGGTCTGGAGCGGCTCGCCGCGGCGGCGCCCGCGTCCAATCGCTGATGAAACCCTGATGACGTGCTGATAGGTGCCGCGCAGCGTCTTGCCGGTGGCCACCAGGTCCCGGTCCGCGTCAGTGCGGTTCGCGCTCGCCCGCAGCGATCTGGATCTCCAGGATGGCGTGGACCATGCCCGCGTGGCTAAGAGCCAGGGGGTAGTTGCCCAGGTATGCGCCGGACACGGGGTCAATCTCCTCCGGCAGCAGATGCAGCTCGTTGGTAAGCCCCAACAGCTGCTCGAACAGCTCCCTACCCTCGTCGGGCCTTCCCAGGCGGATTAGAGCCTCCAGAAGCCAGAAGGTGCACGGCACGAATGCGCCCTCGCCCCCGGGAAGACCGTCGTCGCCCGGTGGATAGCGATAGATGAGAGGGCCCCCAGCCGAGAGTTGCTTGCGTATCGCCTTCACGGTCACCTCGAGCCGGCTCCGATCCGGCTCACAACCGGTCAGAGGAAGCAGCAGCATCGCGCTGTCAAGATCGCTCGAACCGTATGAGCGCGTGTAGCCAAGTTTGGCCTTGAATCCACGATGGAGGATCTCGGTGTGGAGCAGGTCGCGCTCGACCGTCCACGATGAGCGCTTGCGTGGCGCCAGGTCGAGCATCTCGGCCATTCTCACCGCGCGGTCCAGCGCAATCCAGGCCCAAACCTTTGAGTGCAAATAATGTCTGGTCCGGTCACGAACCTCCCAAAGGCCGGAGTCCGGCTCGCGCCAATGCCTCACGGTCTGGTCGGCGTAACGAGCAACCATCGCCCACGACTTCGGGTGCAACTTCTGGCCGGTGCGCACGAAGGTCCAGAGCGCGTCGATAACCCAGCCGGCCACGTCCAGTTGAATCTGATCGGCGGCCAGGTTGCCGAAGCGGACTGGCCGGCTCCCTTGATTGGTGGACGAGCCAACCCAGGAACCTCTCCGCTTCGTCCGCGTGGCCGGTTGAAATCATCGCCGCTACACCGACGCTGGCATCTCGCGGCCAGGCATAGCGGTAATCCCAATTGCGCACGCCACCGATCTCCTCGGGCAGCGAGGTAGTGGGGGCGGCCACTGGCGCGCCGGAAGGGGTGTAGGTGAGCAGACGCAGCGTGATCAGCGAACGGATGAGCAGGTCGGCCTGCGTGACCCCCGGGCTGATCCTTGCGCACCACTGATTCCACCAGCGCTCGGAGCGCTGGACCAAGTTCACCGCGCGGTCGATCGCGTACTCATCGCCACGGTCGATGAGGATGGCCGTAATCGACTCACCGGCCCGAAGGGGCTTGTCTTCCCAACCCACGAGCTTGACCAGGTTGCGCCGTGCCGGCGCGTACTCGAGGACAGGTTCGATACGACCCGCCAGGCACTCCAGCCGCCGAACCACGATCGGGCCCCGCTGGCGCCGGAAAGGCATGGCGTCTACAAGCCGAGCCTTTCCACCTGGGGCGTTGATCGAAGTCTCGAGGACCGGCGAGCGGTCGTGGTAGGCGCGAACCGCGGCGTGGCCACCCTTCGCCCAAAGCTTGAAGTGGCCGCCATTGGGCGGGTCGAGAAGGCGCCCGAAGAGTGGATCAGCGTCGTATCGCGGCCAACACAGCCAGTCGATGGAGCCGTCTCGAGAGACGAGGGCAGCCGTGCGGGTGTCGCCGACCATCGCGTAGTCGCTAATGGGTGGCTGGGGACCGTCGACGTCTCCGTACGGTTGGTTCACGAGCGTCGCCTCGCAGCAAAAGGCCTACGGTGACGCCTTTCTCGCGTCGCCCGGCCGATCCGAATGTGAGCCCGGCGGTGATGTTCTGTTAAGAGGTTGCGCGAACGAGGGTACCGACGGGACTGGCGATCGCGTGCCGGGTCTTCGGCGGACCTTTCGGCCCCGGTTCGCCTCCAGGTCGAATTTGGGGCAGTTATACCTGGCGGGACAGTACAGCCCCCTTTAAGGGGAGCCAAGACACCGGAGCCAAAAGTTCAGACCTGTCGTCTTACGCCTCACGTTGTCGGAGCCTTACATCAACCCGTACAGGACCCAGACATTTGTGTGTGTGGGTAATGGGCAAGCCCACAGGCTGGCCCAGCTTGCTCCAAGCCGTCAGGATGACGGTCATCAGCAGGTCGTGGGATGGAGGCGAGCTGAACATGGGCGCACGGGAAGAGTTCGAGGCGGCCGAGCAGAAGCTGTTGGCAGAGTTCGGGCTCGACTACAAGGTCAAATGGGTTGAGGTCCCCTCGCTCGGTATCAAAGCGAGGATCCTGGAGGTTGGCGAAGGCGAGCCGCTGGTGTTCGTCCACGGAGGCGCCGCGTTCGCCGCCAGCTGGGCGCAGCTGATGGCGCGGTTCAAACACCGCCGGTTGCTGGCGGTGGACCGGCCTGGTTTCGGTCTGACCCCATACGTAGACCACCATCGTGGCCTGCGCCAGATGGCGAAGGCGTTTCTGGACGATGTGCTGGATGGGCTGGGCCTCGACCGGGCCGACTTCGTCGTCAACTCCATGGGCGGGCTCTGGGCTTTCTGGTTCTCGCTTGACAAGCCGGACAGAGTTGCATCGATGGCGCAGCTCGGATCACCGGCCCTGGTCGAAGGCACGATGCCGCCCTTTCCGATGCGCCTGCTTTCCGTGCCCGGTCTAAACCGGGTCGTCTATCGCCTGCCCAGCCCGCCGGTGCTGGAACTGATGGGCGAAGATCCGGCCAAGGCACCGCGAGCCTTGACTCAGGCTTTTGAAGCGGCCCGCAAGATGCCCGACTTCGAGCCCGCCTGGCTATCCCTGCTCGAGGTCTGCTTGCGGGTAGGCGGGATTCGCTTGGGGTTTAGCACGGAGGACCTCACGCGAGTCCAGACGCCAACCTTGCTTATTTGGGGCAACCGGGATCCTTTCGGCGGTCTCCAAGTCGCGAGGATGGTCGCCGCGGCGCTACCTCACTGTAGGCTGGTCGAACTGCCTGAAGAGGGGCACCTGCCGTGGGTCGGAGACCCAGACCGCTGTGCGACTGAGATCGAAGCGTTCCTCTCGGCGCCGGTCAGCTGATGTCCGCTGGCAGCAAAGACTCGGTGTCGATGCCAAAGGATGGAATTTGGTGCACACGGTGGCCGTCAGCGAGTTCGGATCGCGATTTGTGAACGGGCCTCTGCCATCTGTTAGCCCCAGACGATGCCGGTAGGGTCGCGATCCACCTCGCGCAACAGGCCGGCCAGCGTTTTGGCACCTGTGAGGCGCACCCGCACTGGGTAGACGCATCGACGATGAGCTTAGCGGCGCCGAGGAGCCACTTCGCCGCGCCGCGCCTGGTCAGTCATTCCGACTAGATCTCGGTTGGTCCGATCACTCCGACAACCCTCGTGCCCGCATTCTTCAGCTTCGCGTCCGTCGTCACCAACTGACAACGAAGGAGCCGCGCCAACGCGAGGTACTCAGCGTCGTAGGTCTTTGCCCAGCCCAGGCGATCGGCAATCCGCCATGCCTCGTCGGTCAGGCCCTTCGGGCGTCTGGGGCTGATATCCGCCTGCGAAAGACGCCGAACCGCGGTCGCCGCGAGCTCGCTCGAGATCTCCTTTCGCCAGCGCAGCTCATGAAGCACAGAGGACGCCTCCGACCACATCAGGTAGGGGGCAACGAGTTGCTCCTTCGCCAACGGGTCGAGTCCGGCCTCGGACAGACAGGCTGTTACGACAACCGCCGCGTCGACGACGAGCACTCAGCGTCCGGCACGGGAAGCGCGGATGGCGGCGATGACATCTGGCATCGGTCCATGTGTAGCTGTTCGACGCCAGCCAGACGGTAAGGGGAGGACCGTCTTCGCCTCGGCGACCTCTGCCAGATCGGCTTCGTCGATCATGTGCTGAGTGCCTACCTTGGTCGCTCGCAGCCGGCCGGATCGGATCCAGCGACGCACCGTTTCGGGGTCGCGTTTAGTGCGGCGCGCTGCCTCCGGGACAGTGAGCATTGTAGTTGGATACTACAACAACTCGGTTTCGATCATTCGGCTGATACCTGACACTCCCCGCGCATGAGGGAGATGAGCGTGACCGAGCAAAACTACAAAGCGGTCCCGTCTCGGAGCGAATTTGAGCTTGAGTTCGCGCGCGTCTTCTATCTATAGCACGGGATTTCGTAGCTGCAGTTGATCTCCATGAGTAGAACCGGCGAGAGCGTCCGGGACTTGTTCACGCGTCTGCACCGCTCGTACCTTGCGGCTGGGATCAGCGATCAACCATGCGGTTCGATTCGGTAGCGACCCGCTTCCTCAACCACCCTGACCCCGCCACCCTTGGCGATTGGCTGGATGATCTGACCCGTCAACCCGAGCACGGCGGCCTCGGTGGTCGGTGAGTGACCCACTACCAAAGCAAGCCCGCCTTCAGGGAGCGATTCGAACACATCTCTGAGCACTCCGCCCAGCAGCGCGGACTCCTTTTCCACCAACTCTGGATCGACGGCACGAAACGCTTCCAGGTCTTTGCCCTTGGCCTGGCGCGCGACGGCGAACCAACGCTCCTCGACGCTTGAACGGAAGCCGCTGTTCACGACCACCCCTCCCGCCACCCCGCGACTCATCCCTGCCAGTAAGCACGCCAGTGTCTGGGTTGCGCGTTGCGCGCCGGACGAGACCATCACCTCGTACCTGCCTTCCAGTCGCCTGCCGATGTCCAGGGCCATTTGCACCCCAGCCGGGGTGAGCACATCGCCATCGGCATCTGCGTGCCGCATTAGGTCGACGGTCCTGGACATCAATGTCTATGTTT
>Ga0209158_1002929_pt1 | contig 10178 bp, 9 predicted proteins | sample GraSoiAngelo_140_FD_185897 | JGI IMG/M metagenome (GOLD analysis project Ga0209158, IMG submission 185897) | Grasslands soil microbial communities from the Angelo Coastal Reserve, California, USA - 14_0929_12_30cm (SPAdes) (version 2) | ecosystem: Environmental > Terrestrial > Soil > Grasslands ...
TACTGCTGGTAAAAGTCGTAGAGGGAGAAGGCCCTCGATGTTTTGTCGATGGCCTCCCTCGCGGCGGCGAACACGTACACTTTCCGGTCGACCAAAACGATGTAGAAGTAGCGCTCAGCTTTGAAAGGATTCGGAGAGACGGAGGCGACAATCGCCTGGAACAAGCTGGGAGTACGCCAGCGAGCCGCAAGATTTCGAACGAACACTTCTCCAAGATAGCACCCGAGGGCGACTGGGATACTCTCGTACTGCGCTTTTGTGCGGTGAACGATCTCTCTGGCACGGTCAGTCAGGGTGCTGTCAAGAATCTTCAAGTCTTCGGGACGATGTCCGGAAATGTCCGCGCCCAGGCCTTTGCGGATGCGCTGGATCATGCCCTCGTCGCCCCGCTCGACGAACCTCCGGGTAAGGTCGCCGCGTCGGCTTGAGCCAATCCCCTTCGGTCCGGTCGGATGCTCCGATGCGTCCAAGGTTGTCAAGGTTTATCAATCTCGGACGAGGAATTCCTCGACCCGGTCCTTCGCCTTTTCCCTGGCCGAGTGATGAGCCTTGAGCCAGGGCCGCACCTTCTCCCATAGCTCCGCCTTGCAATCCCCACAAAGGCGCTCGCCCGACTTGCACGTCTGCTCCACAACTGCGAGATGGCCGTCGTCGGGTTCGAAGATGTACTCGTACTGGCGGAAGATCGAGCAGATGTAGGGATTCGCTCCGAGCCGGCGTTGCTCCTCGACGGTCGCTCGTCCTCCGGTGAAGGCATTCATCACTTTCTTCCGGGCCTGCGTCTCCGTGTCCGTTGTGAAGATGCTCGACTCCGGGATCGAGGCCGACATCTTGCCACCCGGGCCGAGGAGGCTGGGGAGCAGCTTGTTGTGGATCAAGGCTGGCTTCGGATACCCCAATTTAGGTGCGACATCGCGCGTGATGCGAAAGTGCGGGTCCTGGTCGATGCCGCACGGAATCAGCACGGGCACCTCTTTGCCCGCCTCGACGGTCGGCAGGAACGCGGGGGCGGCTTGGATGCTCGTGTAGAAGATCTCGCCCACGTTGTTCGCGTTCTGGAACCCGAAGACCGCCTGAGTCGTCGAATAGGTGATCCGCTTCGCGACCTCGACCGCGATCGGATAGAGATGATGAATGTACTCCGTGTCCAGGAAGATCCTCGTGAGCTTCGGGTCGAAGCCCATCGCGATGATGTCGAGGATGTTGTCGTAACCGACCTTCGTCGCGTCCTCGAGGTTATCGAAGTCCTTGAAGAGGAACTTCTCGTCGTCCGTCATCTGGAAGTACAGCTTCGCGCGAAACTTCTGTTGAAGCCACTTCGTGAAGAACCAGGGGAGCATGTGCCCGATGTGGATGCCGCTCGAGGGTCCGCGGCCCGTGTACAGGGCGAACGGCGCTCCTTTCTCGTACCGGTCCAGGATCCAATTCAGGTCGCGGTGGCTGTAGAACACCCCTCGTCGGAGCATCGGGTGAAGCTCGCCCGTGATCTTCCGAATCCGCTCCAGAATCTCGGGGGTGATCCGCTCCGTGCCGAACTGGGTCACGAGCCGGTCGTAGTCCACGGACCCCTTGACTTCCCAAGGGGTGACGACGAAGTCGTCCGGCATTTCGACCGCGTATTCCGGCGCGTAGATAAAGACTCGCGGGTACTCAAGCGGTCTTTGCCGGGAGGGACTCGAGCCAGCGGAGCGAGTATCCGACCGCAACGGCGACCGCGACCATCCCCGCGGCGAAGAGCCACCCGAAGAGCGCAACGCCGGAACCCAGGAGCGCGAGGCCAAACAAGATGCCAACCGCAAGGGCCCGTCGGTCTCGGCCTTCCTTGCCCATCTCCCCCTGCGCGACGGTCCTTCGGTAGCTGGGCAATCCGACGAACAGAGTGGGCGAGTAGCGGTACAGATTCGCGAAGCCGGTCCATGACAGGACCGAGGCGAACACATATCCCACGCCCAAGAACACGAGGAAGAGTTGGTAGAGGATGAGGGGATCCCTCGGCAGGAGGCGCGACACGACATAGGCGACGATTCCGAGGGCGACCACCGCGACGATGTACGCCTTCCCGAACGATCGGAGGGCGCGGGTGAATTCACTCATCGTCCACCGGTCAGACCATGATCGCATGGCGGCCCCGCATGTCCGCCTCGGTCTGTCCGAGCCGCTCCATGACCTGGGCGACGACGCCGTCCAGCAGGAGGACCGTCGCGTCTTCGAACAACGTGCCTAGCGGCGCGAGGCGGGTCTCCGTCCCGTCCCCTTCCGAGTGAATCAGGAGGACGACGTTGCTCGCGTGCCCGAGCTTCGATGTGCGGTGGCCGGTGACGGCGATCACCTTCGCGCCCACGCGGCGAGCGATGTTCGCAACCTGAATCGCGCTCATCGTCGAGCCGGTGTTCGACACAATCAGGACGGCGTCGCCGTCGCTGACGACCGGCGTGATCGTCTCCCCGATGAAATAGCAATCAATGCCGAGCTGGACCATCCGCATCGCGAACGCGCGCGCGGCGAGGCCGCTCCGACCGACCCCGTACACGAAGAGTTTCTTTGCGGACGTCAAGATCGCAACCGCCTCCGCGATCTCTCTCGAGCGGTCCACCGAGAGGATCTTCGCGAGATGGTCGAGGAGATACGCGGTCGACGCGACCGCGGTGGTGGCCTCCGGCGCCGAGGGCGGCGGCCCGCGCTTCACCGACGCTTTGCCCCCCGCTCTTCCTTCTCCTCTTTCTCCGGTTTCGTCGGCCGCATGAGCCGCTTCGCCAGGACCCGTTCCAGGATGACCTTCATGTACATCGCGTCGTGCTCGAGCAGCGGCGACGACGAAACAATCGTCAGGTCGTAATTCTCATCGAGCAGGCATTCCGCGAGCGGCTCGAACCGCAAGTCTCCTTTCTTGATCGGCGTGTACCGCAACTCGTTCCCGTCCGCGTGCTCGACGCCGCTGAAGTGCGCGTGGATGTGCCCGCCGTCGGAGACCTTCTCGACCTTCGAGAGCACGTCGTCGAAATCTTCCGGGCGCTTGAACAGGCCGAAGCCGCGCGCGTGGACGTGTGCGAAGTTCAGGACCGGCAGGACTCCTTTCGCGTTCTTGACCAGGGTCAGGAGTTCGTCGAGGCTGCCGACGACTTCGGTGCGGCCGCTCGCCTCGATCCCCAGCCGCGAGCGGATCTTGCCTTTCTTGTACGCGTCTCGGATGAGACGCAGGTTCTTCGCGATTCGGTTCATCGCCTCTTTCGGCTCGAGCTCGCCGAACATGCCGAGGTGTGTCACGACAATCGGCGCGCCCATCGCGGCCGCGAGCATGCCGCCCCAGATCACGCTCTGGACGCTCTTCTGCGCCAATCCGTCCGCGTCGGCCAGGTCCATGTAGTACGGCGTGTGCAGCGAGAGTTCGATGTCCATCTCCCGGGCGAGGTCTCCCAGCTCCTCGAGCTCGCGGTAGTCGCCCGCGATCCCCGACGCGAGGCTGTAGAGGACGTCCCCCTTCTCGATCTTCGCGTCCAGCGAGGAGATCAGGACCTCCTTGCGGTCTTCCTTCCGGCCGATCTGGACGACGAGCTCCGAGGGAATCTCCCGCGGGGTCCGACCGAGGTCCTCGTCGCCCGCATACCGTTCGTTCAGGTTCACTCGGACGAGCTGAACTTCCATGGCCGTGAGGCCGAGGTTGTGGATGTCCTCGATCCCGTCCCGCAGCGTCCGCCCTTTGCAGGACAGCGGGATTCCCGAAGGCCCAAAACGAATCACGAACTCACCCCCGACGAATAAGACGACACTCGACTATTATTCTGGCCTGCCTGATATTAGTATCTTTGCCCCGCGGCGGCCTTTTCGGGCGGTGCTGGGCGTCGGTCCGGCCGGCTCCGGGGCGCTCGACTGGGCCCTCGGAACGCCATTCCATCCAGCCGGCTGAGGCATGTTTAAGCGGCCCAGCCTCCATCCGGAACGGCCTTTCTCAGGCACCGGGTGGAGGATGCAGCCGAGTCCGCCGCCGCAGACGCCTCAGTACCCCATCCCGCCGCCCGGCGCGGGTCCGCCGCCGTACTACCTGCCGCCCCCGATGCCACCCCGGAAGTCGCGGACGGCCCTCATCGTCGTCATCGTCGTTGTGATAATCCTCGTCGTGGGACTCAGTGGGGCCGTCTACGTCCTGACTTCGCACACGGTTCACGTCACGGCCGAGAACATCAGCATCACAGGGGCCACGAACTGCTGGACGTCGACGACCGGGAAGGGGGAGACGGTCCCGGGAGGCGCCGCCTTCACCACGACGTGGACCCTCAGCTACTACGCCGCCTCGTTCGACCCGCCTTCGTGCACGGTCCAAGGCGTCTCGCTCGGAACGCCGGGATTCGCCCTCTCTTCCGCGAACGTCCCTCTCACCGTGCTTGATGGGGGGACGCAGACGCTCACGCTTCGAATCGTGGCCCCGAACAGCGACTACACCGGCGCCCTGTCCATCATCATCGAGGTGACATCCCCGTAGGATCGCCCGGCGGCCTCCCATTCGCCGGAGAGATTCATCCCGCCTCATCGTCGAGGGCGTCCAAGCTCGAGGCCCCAAACGTTTAAATCGCTCAGGTCTTTTGGCGTCCGTCCGAGACCCCGTTTTCATGGCCAAGATCCCCAAAACGAACCCTCACCTCCAGCAAGTCGTCCGGGAGCTCCGGGCGGTCTCCCGCGAGATGCACGCGCCGATCTGGCGGGATGTCGCGGAGCGCCTCGAGCGAACGCGCAAGAACTGGTCGGAGGTCAACCTCTCCCGCCTCAGCCGGTACGCGGCGAAGGGCGAGCAGATCGTCGTCCCGGGCGTCGTGCTGGCCACCGGGGAGATCAAGACTCCGGTGACCGTCGCGGCATTCCGGACGTCCGCCGCCGCCCAGAAGAAGATCGAAGCCGCCGGGGGTCGGGCGATCACCCTCCTCGAACTCGCGGTCCAGAACCCGAAAGGATCCGGCGTCCGGATCATGGGGTGACGATGGCGACAATCGATGCGACCGGTCACGTCGTCGGCCGATTGGCCTCCGTCCTGGCGAAACGACTCCTCAACGGCGAGGAGATTGTCGTCGTCAATGCGGAGAAGGCGATCGTCACGGGCAAACGGAGCGTCGTCTTCCAAGAATACCGAGCCCGCCACCAGCGGGGCAGCACCGCGAGCCGAATGCGTGGGATCGGGCCTGCGTACCCCCGACGACCGGACTTGATCCTGCGAAGGACGATTTCCCGCATGATGCCGTATCAGCAGCCGCGCGGGAGAGACGCCTTGAAGCGCCTGCGCGTATACCTCTCCGTCCCGGACGCGTTCAAGGACAAGCCCCTCGAGATCGTCGAGGACGCCAAGCGGCCGCCCCAAGGTCCGTTCATGAGCCTGGGGGAGATCGCCAAGCTCCTCGGTTCCAAGTTCGAGGTATCCCGATGAAGGCGATCGTCGCGAGCGGAAAGCGCAAGACCGCGGTCGCCCGCGCGACGCTGACGAAAGGGCGGGGGGTCGTGCGAATCAACAGCGTGCCGGTCGAGATCTATCCGTTCGAACTGGGGCGACTGAAGATCCTGGAGCCGCTGAAGCTCGCGGGGAAGAAAGTCGACACAATCGATATCGACGTGAACGTGCAGGGCGGCGGCGTGATGGGGCAGGCGGACGCGGTCCGCACGGCGATCGCCCGCGGCCTCGTTCAATATCTGAATGACAACGATCTGGAGACCGTCTTCCGCGAATACGATCGCACGTTGATCGTCCCGGACACCCGGCGCAAGCTGCCGAAGAAACCGCTGGGTCGCGGGGCGCGGAAGAAGCGGCAGAAGTCGTACCGGTGAGCCCATGATCATCCCCGTCCGATGTTTCACGTGCGGCAAGGTCGTCGGGAGTTCGTTCCCGGCTTTCATCGAGCGAACGCGCGGTGGAGAGGCGCCCCGGAAGGTCCTCGACGAGCTCGGGCTGAAACGGTACTGCTGCCGTCGGATGATCCTCTCCCATGCGGAGCTCATCGACGAAGTCCTGCCGTTCGGATGAAGGATCTCGCCCCGAGACGACGAAGCCACGCAGAAGGGTTTTTAGGCCTTCAGTCATTCGAGAGTTTCCGGCGGGTCCGTGGGGTAGCTTGGTTTGAGCGCGGGGACCGGCTGGTCTTCCCGCTCACAAGAAATCCTACCAGCTTGGGGTGCTGGCGACTCCGGTTCAAATCCGGACGGACCCATACCCATCCGAGTTGGCGCTCGCCGTCTCTTAGAGGTTCAACCGCACGAAATTGATGAGTGCGGGCGCGGTCTTGCCCTTCGAGTAGAGGATCTCGCGGGAGCTGTCCCCTCCGGTCCCGAAAGCCGGGCGAAGCGGCGAGATCCCCATGTTGTCGATTCCCGCGTCGATCAGGGTCAGCGTCGCGGACCACACCCCGTTCGATCGGCGGGTGTACGTCACGTTGCCGTACTCCTGGCCCCAAGGTGGGCTCAGAGGAGTGTCCATCGTGAAGAGATAGTAATCTCCGGTGCTGGGATCCACCTCCAAGACTCCCCATTCGTTGTTCGTGAGCTTGAGGTCCGGAGTGTCCACGTGGACTTTCGACCCGGTGCCATCGATCTGGATGATCCCGTATCGGCTCGTCCGAGAGATGTCGTAGGTGACGACGACCACGGACCGGACCGGGTCCCAAGCGAGGTCGGTCGCGTCGGAGAGACCGCGCGAGGCGTCCGTCTCGTAGGCCAGGTTCTGAGTTCCCCACGCCCATCCGATTCCATTGTATGAGGCGGCGTTGAACACGAGGGTGGTGTCGTTGGATCGCTCGCCCCGGTTTCCGACGACGAGCAGAGCGAAATTATCCGGACGCTCGATCACGTTCGCCTGGATGTTGTTCGCGTTCGTCGTATCCCGAATCACGGGATCCGGCACCCCGGAGAAGAGATTCGACACGCTCGTCCAACCGGTCACGGGGGTCCACCGCAAGCTGAACACGGTCGAGGAGACGCCGACAACGACGGAGTTCCATGTGACAATGATTCCTCCGTCATGGGTCGGGATGGCCGATGGATACTGGGCGGATATCGAAAGGATGGTCGGCGAGCCAAAGGAAATCGAAGCGATGTTTCCCGTGAGATCCCGACTTAGGCTCACAGGAATGTCGACGAGATCCCCGGCGGCAGGTCCGCCCTCCACGATGATCCGCATGGTAAGTGGGGACGTGAAGACCGCCGCGGGCCTTCGGTATGCTGCGACTGGGGTGGGCGACTTGGAAGGGGAGCTCCAGGCGCCCGGCTGCGTCGGATCGCCGTTCGCGTACACGACCGACACACTTCCGCCGGCGTCCACGTAGACAGCCAGGTATTTTCCCAGCGCGTCTTTGAGGATGTCCTGACTTCCGGGCATCGCGAGGCTGTTCTTCCCGACCGCCGCGTCCGACGCGACCGTGACGACTGTTGCGGACGCGTGCGTCAGCGATGAGGCAACCAGAAGGACGACCAGGAACGCTGGCCCGGTCAGCTGGAAGAATCGCCTGACACCGCGGCGCATGTTCACACCTTTCGACCGAAGAAGCTCCTGGACGATACTTAGGCCGTCGGTCCACAAGACGCCGTCCGGGCGTCAGGTTCAACACACGTGAACACGACAAGCTCATCCGGCCCCGGCGGCGCCGAGCGTCACTATCGCTGATTCGCTTTTGATCGGCTCGGGGAGCGCGCCCGCTTCAGAGGTTGTCGATGTCCGGGAACACTTCCAACGGCGGCTCCGGCTCGGGCGAGATCGGCGCGGGTGGAGTCGACGCGGGGGCCGGCTCGGACGGCGGCGCGATTGTGGGTGCGGCGACCGGGGGTGCATGCGAGGGTCGCGGCGAGAGGCCACTGGAAAGGCGCGGTCGTGTCATTTCCGACCGAGACCCCGTCGACGAAGAACTCCACACGGACGACCGCGGTGTTGTCCGTCGCGGACGCCACGATGACGACCGACCCGGGCACGCTGGCCCCTTCGGACGGGGAGGCCACGGTGATCGAAGGGGGGGTCACGTCGCGCACGGTGACCGCGAGCGAGTCCGTCCCGACGCTGCCGTCCGCATCACGCAGCGTGAGGGTCACGACATAGGTCCCGGGCGTGGCGAACACGTACGACGCGGTAATCCCGGAGAGCGTCTGCATCGTTCCGTCCATGAACGTCCATGTGTAGCTGGCGATCCCAACGTTGTCCGTGGAGCGCGATCCGTCGAACGAAGCGGTCGTGTCTTCGTTCACCACGAGGTCCGGCCCGGCGTTCGCCACCGGAGGCACGCTGTCGGGAATCGTCCGCATGAGAGTTGCGGCCGAGGCGTAGTGGCCGGCGGAGTCGTACAGTTCGAGGAGGGCGCCGTACTGGCCCGCGGGCACGGCCTGGGAAAGGTCCATCCGGAGGTTCCCGACGGTGAACGTCGGACCGTTGACGAGCGCATACCCGACGATCGCGGCGCTGGTCAGGTCGATGCGAAGGCCCGTGGCGTACGGCGAGAACGTCGACGCCGGTTGGTCTTGTGGACCGAAGAACCCGTAGGAGGTGTACACGTACAGCAGTTGGCCGCTCCTCGTGTCGAAGACGGCGGCCCCGGGGGTGGGGCTCGAGAGGGTCGCGTTGTCCCAATATCCCGCGACGGCGGACTGGAACGGAGCGTACGAATAGAGGCTGGGCCACCACACGGAACGCAAGCCGTCCGACATGTGGCCGATCGGCGTCCGCATGTCCCACGAGGTCGAAATCGTGTAGTTACCCGCACTCGGCGAAGTGACCGACACGCCGGCCGGGTCGAGTCGACCGAGGTTCAGGAACGTCCCGATGTTGGCGGAGGCGGAATGCAGTTTGAGGATCGACATGTACGACTGCTCGAGGCTCGTCTCGTTCACGTCCGCGACGAGGCTCGTCGGATTCGATTCCGACACGCCGATCGACGGGGTCGCGGTGAAGCTCCGGACGAGTGGTGCATTCGTGTCCGGGGAGAGGCTCAGGTTGACCCAGAGGGTGGCCCCCGATACCGGGTTGATGGCCGCCTCTCCAGCGGCGTATCCCGTCGCGGTCGCGCGGACCGTCTGCGGAGCGGCGACCGTCCAGACTTCGTAGTAGCCCGTTCCATCCGTGTAGCCGTATGCTGTCTGGTCGTCGTACCCGTTGACGTGAACCGTTGCGGGCCAAAGGCCCGTGCCCGTGGTCGAGTCGTTCACGTAGCCCCGAATCCGAACGTCCAGAGGCAGGTCCGGGTAGAGCCGAATCGCAATCGAGTTGGTGCCCGCGACCGGGGACAACGTCGTGCTCCAGATGAGGTAGCCGCTCGCCCAAGCCGACACGTAGGTCGGCGCTCCCGCGGGGGCCTCGATCACGGTCGCGCCCGTCGCGTTCGAGGTTCCCCAATCGGAGCCGTAGTACCATGCGGCATAGACGCTCGCACCGGAGATCGGTAAGCCCGTCAAGGCGTTCGTCACGGTCGCGTCGACCTGCGCGGTGAGACGGTCCAATGTGATGTTCACCCACGTCGTCTCGTACGGGTGCGTCGCGACGTATGCGATGTTGCCCGCATACGGCGCCTGTCCGTACACCGCAACGGAGATCGCCGGGCTCGGCGGGACGGCGAAGGAGAAGAAGCCGTTCGCGTCGGCGACGCCGGACGTCGAGTATCCGGCCCGCGAGTCGATCGCGGTGACTCTGAGTCCGGGCACGTGGCTGCCGTCCAACGAATCGACGAGGTACCCGAAGACTCTCGAGATGATTGGCCAGAGCGTCGCATTCGCCCAGACGAATCCGGTCGAGAACGAGAAGAGGTACGTCGTCCACGTCGTGTATCCAGGGGCGCTCGCGCGGACCACGAAATCGTCCGGCGGAAGAGGGATGTTGAAGAATCCGGATGCGTCCGTCGACGATTGGTCGAAGTATCCGTTCCCGAAGATCGGATCGACGGTCAAGAGGACGCCCGGCAGGCCGGCTCCCGTGACCCCGTCGCGGACGTACCCGCGAACCCCGAACGAGAGCGGCGTGAGCCCGATGTTCAGGAGGACCGTCCCTGCCGACGATACGTACACCGACGTCGAGGTCGGGGCGTATCCGAGCGCGTTCGCGGCGAGCTCCACGTTGCCCGACGGGACCTGGATGGAATAGAATCCGGTTGCGTTGGAGACGACGGATGGCAGAACATTCCCATCCACCCGCGCGACGATCGTAGCCCCGGCAATTGAGGCGGAATTGCTCC
>Ga0209158_1002931_pt1 | contig 10171 bp, 7 predicted proteins | sample GraSoiAngelo_140_FD_185897 | JGI IMG/M metagenome (GOLD analysis project Ga0209158, IMG submission 185897) | Grasslands soil microbial communities from the Angelo Coastal Reserve, California, USA - 14_0929_12_30cm (SPAdes) (version 2) | ecosystem: Environmental > Terrestrial > Soil > Grasslands ...
ACGCTCGACCTAGTTGGTAATCTCCAGGAGGTGGAGAATGCGCACTACAACCCAGCTCACGGTACCTATCGGTGTGTTCTGCCTGGCAGCGGCGTTCGTTCTGCTGGGCGGAGCCACTTCGGCAGTTTCTCACTTCAGCTATGGCTTCCAATCCCGCGCCCTTTTTCAACCGCCCCACGTGCGCGTGAGTGAAGCCTACGGCAAGCTACCCCTGCATTTTGAAGCCAACCAGGGGCAGACTGATTCGGGGGTGAAATTCCTCTCGCGCGGGCGCGGCTACACGCTATTTCTGACTGGCCGCGGCGAAGCTGTAATGCTCTTGGGGAAGCCCGCACCCATGTATGATCGGCTGGAATCAGCGGCTTTACTGCGGGCCGCCGCCAAGCCCCCGCCCGAACCGGCCACGCCAGCGGCCGTCGTGCGCATGAACTTGATTGGCGCCAGCGCGAGCCCACGAGTTGAGGGCCTAGAGGAGTCTCCCGGCAAAGCCAACTACTTCATCGGCAACGATCCCAAGATGTGGCGCACGAATGTGCCGATGTACGCCAAAGTGAAGGTTCAAGGGGTCTATCCCGGCGTGGATTTGGTGTACTACGGCAACCAGCGAAAACTGGAATATGACTTCATCGTAGCTCCCGGCGCGGACCCCGGTTCGATCACCATGGTTGTGGAAGGAGCGGAGAGACCGTCTCTCAACGGGCAAGGAGACCTTGTCCTGGCAATCGAGGATAGGGAGGTTCGATTCCAGAAGCCGGTGGTCTACCAGGAGGTGGATGGCGTCCGGCGGGAAATCTCGGGCAGTTACAAGCTCAAAAGCGCGCACCAGGTCGGCTTTCAGGTAGGCGCTTACGATGGGAGCCGCCCGTTGATCATCGACCCGGCGCTCTCTTACTCCACCTACCTCGGCGGCAGTGGGGTTGACCAGGGCTTGGGCATCGCGGTCGATTCCGGTGGCCATGCCTACGTGGCGGGCTTCACCACCTCGACCAACTTCCCGACGACCACCGGTGCCTTCCAGACTACCGCCCCGGGCGGCGTAGCTGACGCCTTCGTGGCGAAGCTGAATGCCGCGGGTTCAGCGCTGCTCTACTGCACCTACCTCGGCGGCAGTGGCAATAACCAGGGCCGAGGCATCGCGGTCGATTCCGGTGGCCATGCTTACGTGACGGGCTTGACCTTCTCGTCCGATTTCCCGACGACCACCGGTGCCTTCATGACTACTGCCCCGGGCGGGGTCCACACTTTCGTGACGAAGCTGAATGCCGCGGGTTCAGCGCTGCTCTACTCCACCTACCTCGGCGGTATCGGCAGTGACCAGAGCCGGGGCATCGCGGTCGATTCCGGTGGCCATGCTTACGTGACGGGCCGCACCAATTCAATGAACTTCCCGACGACCCCCGGTGCCTTCCAGACGACTTCCGGCGGCGGCTTTGACGCCTTCGTGACGAAGCTGAACCCCACCGGGACCGGGCTGGTCTACTCCACCTACCTCGGCGGCAGGTTCAATGACCAGGGCCTGGGCATCGCAGTCGATCCCGGTGGCCATGCCTACGTGACGGGCTTGACCTTCTCGACCAACTTCCCAACGACCCCCGGTGCCTTCCAGCCGACTTCCGGCGGCGGCGGCGACGCCTTCGTGACGAAGCTGAATTCCACCGGCACGGGGCTGGTCTACTCCACCTACCTTGGCGGCAGTGGCGATGACCAGGGCTTGGGCATCGCGGTCAGTTCCGATGGCCATGCCTACGTGACGGGTTCGACTACCTCGGCCAACTTCCCGACAACAACGAATGCGATCCAGCCGGCTTGGGGTGGCGGCGAAGACGCCTTCGTGACGATGCTGAATTCCACGGGTACCGGGCTGGTCTACTCCACCTACCTCGGCGGCAGTGGCGATGAAGAGGGCAAGGGCATCGCGGTCGATTCCCGCGGCCATGCTTACGTGACGGGCTTCACCAGTTCAATTAACTTCCCGAGAACCACCGGTGCCTTCCAGGCCACCGCCCCAGTGAAATTGCCCCTGGGTAGCCATGGCGCCTTCGTGGCAGCGCTAAATCCACTCGGCACGGGACTCGTTTATTCAAGCTATCTCGGCGGCAGCGGCGAAGACGTGGGCTTCGGCATCGCACTAGATGGGTCCTACAGCGCCTACTTCACGGGCTTCACCAATTCAATCAACTTCCCAACGACTGCCGGCGCGTACCAGACTACCGACCCAGTGCCCGTCATGGGTGGCGGTGACGCCTTCGTGACGAAGATCGCCAATATGACCTGCTCCCCGCAGGGGGACGACGTTGAAGGTGACGGCCGCGAGCAAGGTGCTGATGGGCATGAGGGCTACTTCCATTTTTGCAAAAGTTCCGGCGAGATGGAGTTTGAGGAGCGTGACAGCGGCAAAGGAATGAAAGGCCGCATGGATGCGGTTACCATCTCAGGGAACCAAGCTCTTATCAATGGCCGGGGCACCTTGCTCGACGGTACTCCCGTCTACTACGCCGCAGTTGTTCTGGGCAATGCGGCGGTGATCGGGGCGAACCACTTCGCGATCGTCTGGATTACCTCTACAGGTTCGTTCTTCTATACGTTCGGACCACTGACTAACGGTTATATTGCGGTTCACAGCAGTAGTACTCAACAGGAGGGCTTTTCGGTCACAGAGCATCTTCGCTGAATTGGGGAAAATCCCAGGTCTGACAACCTGGGCTACAGCACATACCAGAAAACGGCGTGTCATCCCCACGGTGAGCTTGGCTTGCGCGGCGCGGCTCAGCGCGCCGCGGCAGGCCAACCTGGACTCGAGCGCGCTATACGGTTTGGCGTCCGCCGCGACGTAGGAATAGAGGAAGTAATTGAGCGGGCACCGAACAGGAAAGCCTGTCAACTCATAGGGTGTGGAATCTTGCGCCGGCTGTTGTCGCCGAGCGCGACCAGTTCACCCACTGCGAGCGTTTATTTCCTGCACACGCGCAGTTGGGTTGTTAGGGGTGTTCCGTTGCATTGAATTCTAAAATGTGATAGCCAATATACAGAGGCGTTGATACTCTGTAATCTGGCTCCCTACATTGCCTGCCGTTGGTAACAACTCGCAATTCCAGATTTACCTCCAACCCGGCCAAAAGATAAGAGCTGAGAAATTCACTCTCGAAAACCTGGCATGGCTGGGCCGGGGCGGGAATGGTACGGTCTTCCGAATGATCGTTGTGTCCGGGGACCTTCGAGGATTGATCGTCGCTGTCAAATTCCTACAGAGTCTGGAGGACGCGGAAAGGGTCGCGAGGTTTAACCAGGAAATTCAGATTTTGGAGCGCGTTAACCACCCGCATGTGATTAAGGTGCTGGACAAAGGAGAATTCAAGGACAGGGACCGGCAAATCCCATTCTTCGTAATGGAGTATCAACCGAGAAACCTTGAGCGAGAGTTCGAGGCACATCCCCGGGGCTTCGACCCAGATTCAGTGCTCCCGCTTTGCCTCCAGATGGCATCGGCTTTGGTACATCTTCATAGGAAGAATATCGTTCACCACGATCTAAAACCCTCGAAGGTGCTTTTCGATGGAAACAACGTAAAGATCGCTGATTGGGGGATAGCGCGGCTCGTCGAAAGAAGCGGCTTGCGTTCCATAGTTACTCCGGATGGCGAAAAGTTGGCACCCCATTTCTACATAAGTCCGGAACAATGGAAGTGCTGGAGGAAAGAAACCACAGATCATCCGGACAAACCCTCTGACATCTTTCAGTTTGGACTTATCATCTATCAGATGATGACCGGATCCAATCCGAATACTGTTCACCAGTGGGCGGAAGCAGAGGGGGAGGGGGCACAACAACGGGTGCCCTCCGAAAAGATCCGGAATTGGGAGGAGTCCCTTTTCAATGACGTGGGGGGCATCGTTCGGGAGATGGTCGACGTGGACTCAGATGCTAGACCTGCAGCGGACTGGGTGCAGGACCGGCTTCTTGTCCTCTTCCGTGCTTATACTTCTCATTTTACGGCACTTTACGGTGCCCGTCCGGGGCGCGAATTCTAAAGTGGGATTGTCTTTGAGAAACGCTACCGCTCTCGGTAGGAGGAGCGGGCTAGCATAACAGCTAACCGAAGCTTACCAAGAAAGAGCCTAAAGTTTCTAAGACGAATTAAAGGGTTCCGGGTTTTCTGGAGCCTTTTTCTCCTGCGCAGCTTACGCAACTGCTGGGAAAACCTTCTCTTTCGAGCTTCGTGGCGTGATCTCATTGCGAGTGGCGGCGGCGCACGGTCCCGGCAGCAAGTTTCACTTGCGCCGGGGTGTACGACAGAACCGAGCATGATAAAGGATGCCGGCAACGGACTTGGCGTCACGGAGGGAACCTCTACGCATCATGGCATCAAGCTCGCGCAGAGAAAACTGTCGAGCAGTAATTCGTTCGTCGGCTTCGGGGCGGGGTTGGCCGGCCGTCAAGCCCTCGGCTGAATAGACCAGCATGCGTTCGCTGACGTAGCCCGGGCTGGGATAAATCTCGAGCAGTTTGCGGAAGCGTCGCGCGGTATAGCCGGTTTCTTCCAGCAGTTCGCGCTTGGCAGCCGCCAGCGGCGATTCCCGCGGTTCGATGCGCCCGGCAACCAGCTCCCACAGGTACGTACCGACCGCATGCCGGTACTGCCGCACTAAGAGCACACGGCCATCATCGAATAGCGGGAGCAGCACGACTGAGCCGCTATGTGTGACGACGTCGCGGATTACGGTGACGCCGCCAGGCTCTACTACGCGATCCTTGCGGACCCCGAACACCGGGCCCGCGTACATCGTTTCCGACTTCAGCACTCTGGCTCGTGCCTGGCCCAAGGAGTCCTCCCGTAGGACATTCATTCGCGCCTGTCCAGTTCATGCCGCGCAACGCGCGGGCAAGAATCTCCGCGCCTCAGAGGACAGGTATTCCTGCCAGTCCACGTCCTAGCGCTCCAAACGTGCCGCCAGAACGCCTGCACCGCTGCGATCATTTTGCTTTCAACTCATCCGCGGCCCAGATGCGCTCCAGCTCATAGTAGTGGTCGGGATACTGCGGCGTGAAGCGCAAGAATGTCGGGATAGGGTAGCGGATGCCGCCTTTGTGCGTGCCTGCCAGACCTTCGATCAACTCCTCCATCTTTGACCCGGGCAGCGAGAACGCCATTTCCCAATCTTCGGTGTGGCCAAAGACGCGGTCGCCGTAGCAGGGCAGGATGACCTGGTAGTCGCCGGTCATCATTGTGCGAATGATTTCGTCGGAGCAGTCGATGCGCCCCGTGAATGAGCTGGTGATTGCGCCGCCGCGTTTCCACAGGGCCGCGGTCAGCAAGCGCATCACCTGGGCCGAGTTGCCGTAGATCACCAGCGCGTCGGGAGCAAAATCGGCGCGCGCGGCCGGCGCAACCACCAAGTGCTTGTACTTGCCTTGGGGTAGGCGATGCGTGGCGGCCTCCGTGCGCGCGCCGGCTTCGGCCGTCTCGGTGTACATCCCGCAGACGAGGTGTCCGGCAGTGTAGTGCTCCGTGAGCGGTGCCAGCCCAAACGCTGTTTTCGTCAGCACGCAGTTGACGTCTTCTTCGCCCACGGCGATGGTCCAGCCGTAGCGTCGCGCCATGGCGATGGCTTGGCAGATGGCGATCTGGATCTTCATGTCGCGCCAGGGCCGCTTGGCCTTTTCAGGCAACAGCTCATCGGGGCTCAGCAGCTTCGCTGCCACGGGAAACGTGGCCGGGCGAACGTGCGATTCCACTTCGCGCGCGAAAGTCTTGGCGTCCATGTTGGCCTCCGCGCCCATCATAGGACGGAAGCGCTTGCCGCGAAAGCGGGAGTGCATGACTACGTGGAATCGCTGCAAGCCGATGCCGAGGAACGGCTAGGCGTCAGAACTAAATGCAAAAGATAAGAGATAAAAGGCCAAAAAGGACAGCGGCAGGTACTGCCTTCAACCCGCCTCCCCTAATGGTGTTGATGCGCCGCGTGTCCCATCTCGGCGTGTTTCTTCTCGAAGTTGGGCCAGGTGCGCTCGATGACGGGCGTCAGTCTTTCGACAGTGGCTACGCGCTCCGCAGCCGGCTGGCGGAGGAAGGCACCTTGCTCATCGCTCGAGCTCATCACCATCATGGCCATGTGCTCGAGGTGGCTCAACTGGTTGAGGCGGCGATGGTCCTCCCGGGAGAGCCCGGGCGGCAGCGAGCGCATCGGCGCAGTCTCCAGTGCCTGGACGGGATCCAGGAACGTGTCGAGCTGGTTGTAGACTGCGCTCTCTTTGTCGGTGATTTTCGGGTGGGCCAGAATGTCGTTGTAAATATCGTGGAAGCTGTGGAGGTTGTCGAAGCACAGCGCGATGTCAGGGTACTCGGCCAGGAAGCGCGGCGCGATCGTATGGGCCATGGGCATGTGCTTCGGCAGCAGGTTGGGGTCCTCAAACATGGCGCGAAACTCAGCAGTGGCTTCGGCCACGGCGGCGTCACGTGCGGGCTTGTTCTGCTCGAGCATCACTTCGTTCAGCCGCAACTGATACCAGTGGTAGGCCCAGATAGCGCCGTTGAACCGCGGATATTTTTCCCGCCAGTATTGCGAGAACCATTGGTGCTCCATCAGGTCGTGCGTCTTCAGCTTCGGCGGGAACGCCCGGCGCGGCTCGCTGCGATACCAGGCGTAGGCCTCCAGGATGTACTTGTGCTTGCGATCTGCCGGGAAGTCGGTCGCCAGGATGTCGTAAATCTGCCGGTGCAGGATGTGCGTCCAGTCAAAGGCCTGGTTCAATCGCCAGGCGACTTTGGTGCTTTCCGGAGCGATTGTCTCTTCGGCCGGTGCTAGGCGTGGGGCCTTGCGCGGGTCGAGAAACATTTCCCGCACCATATCCCAGGTGTCGTGCTCGATGCGATGAATGGCCCGCTCTTCGTCGCGGGTGGTCAACAACACCTCAGCCAGTTGGGCGTGGCCGATATCCACGGCATTCAAGTAGCGGTAAACCGTGCGGTAGTTCTTCTTCAGGGCGTAGTTGTAGGGTCCAACCAGCGGATAAAGCTCGCCGCGGCGCTCGATCTGAGCGGCAGCTTCCAGTTCACCCGGCAGGGGCAATCGCAGTGCGACGGGAGCTGCAGCGAGCAAGCCCAGAAACGTCCGGCGATTCATGTCGTCCCCTTACGCGGGTAGAGCCAACGGAACGAAAAGCTGTGGCTCAGACCAAACGTGAAGCCCAGGTCGGGCCCGGCCGAGCTTCGCAGGGCTCCGGTTGAGATGCCAGTGTCGAGCACCCACTTAGGTGTCAGTTGCACCCGCGTGCCGACCTCGAAGACAACCTGGGTGAGTGCGTTGTCGATTGGCTTGCGCGCGTAGACGTCCGCCAGCAGCACAACGAACTTGAGTGGGAACGTGCGCTCGTATGCCGCGCCATAGAAGTAGCGATTAACCAACTCGCCGCCGCGCCCTGGCGCCGCTGTCGGGCCAACCGTGTACGAGCCGTTGAGGTGGAGCCGGTTGTGGCCTATGGTCTTGCTGGCAATCGCCTTCAGCGCGGCGTGTTCGTGCCTGGAGCCCAGCCCCCCGCCGCGAATGGTTAGCTCCGGGCGAATGGCCAACGCCGGCAGGTGGCGCGTCTCCTGATTGAAGTTGTAGAGCAGGTGGAGCTGACGGTCACGCCCGGTCGTCACAGTCTTACCGTTCTCGTGGGCGACTACGTACTCGCTGCTCAGTCCGACCTGGAGGTCCTTATAGATTCCCATTTTGTATTCGGACTCGAGGCCCACGATCCATTGGCCGCGGTGTTCGCGGTTGAACCGAGGAATGCCATTCTGCGCCTCCAGCTCGCGATACGCGATGGGCTGAGCATCTTCGACCGCAATGGGGCGGCCGGGATCGAGATTGCGATAATCGGCCTGCGCGTGCGCCTGGCCCGCGCCCAAACTGAGCGTCAGCCCCAGCACCAGCAGCACGAAGAGCCCTTTACGCTGGCACATCTCAAAGTGGCTTCTCACCGCTTTCAATGCTACTCCCGGAAGCACTGCCGATTCAAAAAAAGGAGTCTGGACGTAGCGGCGATTGTACACGTTCGAACACATCCCGGCAGAGCCGTAATCTCTATCGTGTACCTCTGGTCGCCACCACGTGGGGATGCGGTCAGGCCGCAAAAGGAAGCCGCACGATGTAATGCCACACTCTAGGGCGGCAAGGCCGCCAGCCTGAAGGCCGGCGCTACAAATACAGATCAGGATACTACCCGCTCGTGCAGCCGCTGGCGAGCATTGGTTGAAAGCTCGCCGGGAGTTTCATATACTTGGCGCTCCTAATCTTGCTGAAGAGCCGTTTTGACGATGAGCATCAACACAATAATTGTTGATGATGAAAAGCCCGCGCGCGACGAGCTGGCCTACCTGCTGAAGGGGTTTCCGGAGATCAGCCTGGTGGGGCAGGGCAGAAACGGCATCGAAGCCGTGAATCTGATCAAGGAGCACGCGCCCGACCTGGTATTCCTCGATGTGCAGATGCCCGGTCTCAATGGCTTCGGCGTGCTCAAGAAGCTGATGGACCGCAAGGTGAAGGTGCCGCACATCGTCTTCGCCACCGCCTTTGACAATTACGCCGTACAAGCATTCGAGGTCAACGCGGTGGACTACGTCTTGAAGCCGTTCGACAAGGGCCGCGTGGCTAAGGCCATCCTGCGCGCTAAGAAGATGCTGGAGGCCCAAGATTCCTCCACCAATCGTCTCGAAACACTGGTGAGCCAGTTCGGTGGAGCAAAGCCCGCGCAGCGGGTCAAGTTGCTGGTGAAATCTCAGCAGCGGCTATTCCTGGTGGATGCCGAGGATGTCATCTACGCCACGATAGAAGACGGGCTCATCACGGTCGTGGCGCGAGAGATTGAAGGTTCCTCAAACTACCGCACCATCGAGGAGCTGCAATCCTCGCTCGATTCCGACGTCTTTTGGCGCCCGCACCGATCTTACCTGGTCAACATCAACCGCATCAAGGAAGTGGTGCCGTGGTTCAAGTCCAGCTACATGCTCAAAATGGCGGATAGAAAGCAGTCGGAGATTCCCGTCAGCCGCACGCAAACAAAACGGCTGCGCGAGCTGCTGAAGATGTAGCCGCGCAACCACGCCTTCTTCCTTTACCTCCTCTACTTCCTGTACCTCCAAAAGATTCTCTCTCCCTTTTGGCATTCCTTTGCCACTGTGCTAGCATCGTCTTTACGTCTCGCGCGATGGATTTTTCCCTCAGCGACGACCAGCGCCTGATCCGGGATACTGTGCGGCAATTCATGGAGACCGAAGTGCGCCCGGTGATCCGCGAGTACGAACGCGAGGAAAAATTCCCCGCCGCAGAGCTGCGCAAGCTCGGCGAATTAGGCTGCTGCGGCATGCTGGTCCCGGAAGAGTGGGGCGGCGCCGGCGTGGACAACGTCTCCTACGTTTTGATGATTGAAGAGGTGGCCCGCGTCCATGCCGCTACTGCGGTTGCCCTTAGCGTGACCAACTCGGTTGCCTGCCCGCCGCTCTCCAAGCATGGCACCGAGGCCCAAAAGAAGAAGTATCTGCAACACCTGGCGCGAGGGGAAATTCTCGGCGCGTTCTGTCTCACCGAGCCGCAGGCTGGCTCGGACTCCGCTGCAATCCAGACGCGTGCCACGCGTTACGGAGACACCTATCGCCTCAACGGCACCAAGTGCTGGGTGACCAACGGTGGCCTCGCCGGCCTCTATCTGGTCTTCGCCAAGACCGACCCTGACGCCGGTGCCCGAGGAGTAACCGCTTTTCTGGTTGAGCCTTCCTCTCCCGGCTTCCGCGTGAGCCGGTACGAGGATAAAATGGGCATCCGAACGTCGCGCTCGGCCGAAATTGTCTTCACCGATTGCGCGGTGCCGGCCGAAAACCGGCTGGGCGAGGAAGGCCAGGGTCTGAAAATCGCGCTGGAGACGCTCGACGGAGGCCGCGTGGGGATCGCCGCGCAGGCGGTGGGGATCGCGCAGGGGGCGCTGGAGGCCGCGGTGGGCTACGCCAAGCAGCGGCGCGCGTTCGGCAAGACCATCAGCGAGTTCCAGGCCATCCAGTGGATGCTGGCCGACATGCAGACTGAAATTGAAGCGGCGCGCAGCCTGGCCTATTACGCGGCGTGGCAGCGCGACCAGGGCAGCGCCCGAATGGGCGCCTACGCCGCGCGCGCCAAACTCTACGCCAGCGAAATGG
>Ga0209158_1002934_pt1 | contig 10169 bp, 8 predicted proteins | sample GraSoiAngelo_140_FD_185897 | JGI IMG/M metagenome (GOLD analysis project Ga0209158, IMG submission 185897) | Grasslands soil microbial communities from the Angelo Coastal Reserve, California, USA - 14_0929_12_30cm (SPAdes) (version 2) | ecosystem: Environmental > Terrestrial > Soil > Grasslands ...
CACCCTACTCCACAGCGAAGTGGTGAAGATTGCAGCTCACAGCAACGCGAGCATCTTTTATCGGCATTCCACCGAATCGTGGATAGGCGGACACCGCGTCCTGCTGGTGGCAGCCAGTCGGGGTGGCAAAATTCGGGCGAGCCGCGACTTCCAGGTACTGGAGTCAAGAATTCGCTCGACGGGCGCGATTGATGGCGCTTGGGTCGGCATTGCACATTGGAGTGATGAAGAAGGCCGTCATTGGAATTCGACCATTCGGAAGTTAACCGAAACCGATTGGCGCGAGCAAATTGACGGTATGCACGGCATCGGAATGGATACGGTTGTGATTCAGGAGAGTTTTCGCAACCAAGAATATTATGGTAGGAATTCTATACTCACTGCCGGCTACAAGGGGCTGGCGTACTATCCATCCGAGCTGTTCCCCGGTCGGGCACAGGTTACTGCCCAGGATCCACTCGAAGCGATCTTGTCCGAAACCGATCGGCTGAAGATGAATGTGTTTCTCGGTGTCGGCATGTACGCCTGGTTTGATTTCAGTGCGCCCTCTCTTGAATGGCACAAGAAAGTCGCGGCGGAACTGTGGCGACGGTACGGGCATCATCCGTCTTTTTATGGATGGTACATTTCCGAGGAAACGTACGGCAGCCTGATCCCTGATGAAGGAGAATCGGCTAAGGAACGCTATCGGAACGAAGTAATCGCTTTCTTCCGCGAGTTCCAGAGTTTCGCCCGCAAACTGGCACCGGAAAAACCGGTCATGCTCGCGCCGAATGCGCACGGGATGATGCTGTCACAAGATATCTGGCCGCTGGTCCTCGAGCACCTCGATATCGTCTGCCCGTTCGCTTTTCATCGCATGCCCGAGGGAGACATCACCGGGGAACAATCGGCGGCGATCTGGCAAGGGATGTGTGACAAGGCTGGAGCGCACCTATGGATGGATATGGAAGCGTTTCTCTTCGAGAATAATGTTGCGCTGGTCCCACGTCCCATCGGTGGGTTGATTCAAGATCTGCAGCGTTTCCCCAACTTCGAGAAGATTCTTTGCTATCAGTATTCCGGTATCTTCAATTCTCCGGTAACGAAAGTGCATCCAGGCGGTGCGCCAACTGTCGTGCTTTACAGGGATTACCAAGATTATGTACAAAGGGTCGACAGGTTCACCAGCCGAAAAAGGAAATAGCTCAAGTCCAATAAACGCTGCACAGTGCAATTCCGCACAGCGAAATCTGTGACCATACGATGGTCCGATTATTCCAGCTCACTCGCGGTGGGCGGGAAACTAAGCGGTAGTGTGCAGCCGGGGGACTCGCCATAGAAGGAATTCCCCTTGTAGTCGAGCTCTTTGAGGCCCGCACGCGAGGTGTAGAACCCGCGGACGGCTTCCTCCTTGAGGAAGTCGAACAGGCGCGTGCCAGCATGAGTCGTAGACGTATCTGGTCGAACGTCGCTGATTGCCTGGACGAGCTCGGCTTGGCCGCTGGCGGCAACATCCAGGAAACCTTTCGCGAAGCGCCGCTGTGATTCTTCTCCAAGCCAAGCGAGTCCATCGCGGCAAATTCGTTCGGGCTCAAAGGTTTCAAGATGGAGCACCACCTCCTCGCTGCCGAAAAAGGCTACCGCGAGCGTTCGCTGGTCGGAAGGTAAATTGCGGGCTAGCTTCCGCACAGCCGGTGCGCTCGAAATGACCAAATCGATCCACTCAGCGACTTCTTCGTAAAGGCTGACTGGCGCGCCTGGATCGGGCTTTTCCGAACGGGTCTGCAAGTCTTCGCCAAGGATAATTTCAACCAGTCGCCGAACGACTACGAAATCGTTTGGCGCAAACCCCTTGGGAATAAATGGGCCGGAGCGCGGGCGGACGTACTCGGTCTCTGCACCAGGCGGGGCGGATACGAACTGGCCTTCGCTGGAGAGCGCATGCGTCAGGTGATCTAGGGAAGGCTGGTAAAGTCCCGGCGGTAGCGGTACGTGAGAAGCGAGCCCCTCCCGCGCGGCTTCCGCAGGCACACCACGGAAGCCGGAAAGAACCACAGCGCTGCCCAAACTCAGCAGCCACTCGCGGCGGGTTAGTGCGGGGCCAAGCTTTACTGCCTGATCCATTTTTTTCTTGGCTTCGTCCATGATTTTTCGTTGGGGCCGTGTTCGACGGCGCCTCACACGTTTCCCCGCCGATACTCGTCGACGATGTAGTCGCCGGCGCGCGCGGAAATCGCCATGATTGTGAGTGTCGGCTCGTAGCAGCCCTGGGTTACGAACACTGCCCCGTCGGTGACGAAAACGTTTTTCATGTCGTGCAGCTGGCCGAAGCCGTTGACGACACTCTTCTTGGGATCCGTGCCCATTCGCGCGGTGCCGCATTCGTGGACATTTTTGCCAAAAACGCTGAGGCGTTCACCGGGCGGCTGTGCGTCTTGAAGTTTCATGACCTCGAGAATTTCCATGACGTCATTGCGCATCGCCTTGGCCATCGCGTATTCGTTTTCGCCGTAGCTTGCGACTATGCGCAGAGCGGGAATACCCCAGGCGTCCTTCTTTTCCGCGTCGAGCATAACGTAATTGTCATAGCGGGGCAGGCACTCTCCTTGCGCTACGACGGCGAAATAATAGGGAATCTCGCTGCGGACTTTGCGCCGCCAGTCGGAACCGAAGCCGGCAAGTCCGAAAGCGTGCGCGTAGAGTTCTTGGCTGCCGTCGCCATCGAAGCGATAGCCGCGCAAGAAAGTTTTATTCAAGTGACCGTCAGTGTTGGCGTACTTGGGAATCAGGAAACCGCACGGCGTACCGTGTGCTTCGCGCCGAGAGGATTTGAATTGCGGCAGGAGTCCGCCTGCTCCTTCCAGGGTGAAATGGTCCATGAGGTAATGGCCGAGCTGCCCGGAGGAATTGCCCAGACCCTGGGCAAAGCGCGAGGAGCGTGAGTTGAGCAAGATGCGGGTGGATTCGAGTGCCCCGGCGGCCAGCACCACAATTTTGGCGCGCGCTTGGCGATGAGCGTGCGTAGTGCGCTCGACGTAGTGGACGCCCTCAGCTTCGCCTAGCGCGTTGAGGATTACATGGCTGACCACGGCATCGCTGACCAGGGTGATGCGGCCTGTGCGGGCGGCTGCCGGCAACGTGACCGAAGGACTGTTGAAATACGACGCGGTGTAGCATCCGCGCTGGCATTGGTCGCAGTAGTGGCACGCTGGACGGCCGCCGTGCACGCGGGTTAGATTCGCCATACGGTCGGGCATCACCACCCACCCGAATTTCTTTCCGATTAGCTCGCGCGCAAGCACGCCGCCACAGGAAAGGTTCATAGGCGGGAGGAAGTTGCCATCCGGCATCTGCGCGAGGCCTTCCCGCGAGCCGCTCACGCCGATGAAAGATTCAACTTTATTGTAATAAGGCGCGAGGTCTTTGTAGGTGAAAGGCCAATCTTCACCGTAACCATCACGGCTGGCGGCCTTGAACTCGTAATCGCTATACCGGTAGCTTTCGCGCGCCCAGCAGAAGGTTTTGCCGCCCACTTGGCGGCCGCGAATCCACATGAACGGCTTGTCGATGGGAAAGGTGTACGGATTTTCGTGATCATCGACGAAGAATTGGTGGCTGAATTCGTCGCAAGCGTAGCAGAGGCGCTGGATGGGTTGGCGTTCGAGCAGCGCCTGACGGTTGCCAAAGCCACGAAACTTGACCTGATACGGCCATACGTGCTCGGTGAAGTCACGCGTCGGGAATCGCGGCGGCCCGGCTTCCAACATGTGGACGCGCATACCTTGCTCGGTCAGTTGTTTGGCCACCCAGCCGCCACTCGCTCCTGAGCCGACAATGACTGCATCGTAGACTGTGTGATTGCGTCGCATGACTGCGCATTGAAGTTGAAGGCGGATTGTGTCACAGCGCCGAATGGTCGGCAACTCCCAGACCGTCGTGATTCAGCAATCAGCAGCTGTGGATATCGGTGCATTCTATACACTGACGTGCCCGACCCCACATCGAATTCGATTTACCGGTGAATTGGGTATAACGCCGTAGCAGAGGCTCTTCGTTATCGCTTTGACTGATCCCGCAAACGCGACAGTCGTGAATCGTTGATTGCGCCGGTAGTTGCAACTAGCTAATTCCACCGGCGCGCATGGACGGCACTCTATGACCAAAGAGAGTCAAATGGCTTCTCGCCGATTCCGGCGCTGAGAGGCGCGTTGAAGCCGTTTACCGGGCTGCCCTATATGACTCGCCTTTGCTCTGTGGCAAACTTTTCGACAGCCTCCGCCGTACCTCGGGTTAGACTCGCACGGGGAGGACACATGAGTTTCACCAAGAAGGCAGGCAGATTCGCAGGTTCGCTGTACTGCTGATCTCGCATCGTCGTTGCGAGATTCTAGTGGGCGTAGCGAAACGCATGGTCAAGCAGCCGGGAATAGCTACAGCAGCATTTGAGAGCGTTCTATTGCCGGACCGATGAGCAAAACGGCCGCCTCGCAACACGCTTGTCCGTTTAACAACATTTCGGGAGACAAGGATCGGAACCGGGATTAGGCTTCGGTCAAGTCGAATACAACGTTCAATGCCTCCGATGCTTTATTTACTGCTGCACGACCATTCTCGACAGGGGCAGTCGAGGTGGAACCGAAACGTTTAAGGGAGATCAAATGTTTAATCGCGTTTTTCAGCTACTGCTATTCTGTTTCGTAGCCGGTGCATTGTCGGCGGCGGACGACCCCTTCGTCGGTGACTGGAAGCTCAATCCATCCAGAAGCAAACTAACAGACGAGATGAAAGTAGAGAGCCTAGGGGCAAACAAGTACCGTTTTGACTTTGGCGGAGGCGGCGAGACGATTTTGGTGGATGGAGCGGACCACGCCGGCGGTTTCGGAACTACCCTGTCAGTGAGGGTCGAGGGCCCCAAGAACTGGAAGGTCGTCCGCAAGAAGGATGGCCGCATGCTCGTGACTGCGAAGTGGAATCTTTCCCAAGACAACAACACGCTCACAGACGACTTCACATTCGTCCCGCAGAATGGAGCGCCGACGAATGTCAAATATACTTATAAGAGAAGGGGAAGCGGATCAGGTTTCGCGGGCACGTGGGTAAGCACGAGTGAAGCGATGAACTCGGTCTTTGTGCTTCAGATCCGGCCGTACCAAGGAGATGGGCTTTCCTTCATCTATCCATCGGAGGAAAGGAAAAACGTGAAATTCGATGGGAAAGATTATCCGAATGTGGGCCCGATGGAAGGAGGCCCTACATCCTCGATACGCCGCGTGCATGACCACGCTCTGGAGATGACCGACAAGATCAATGGAAAGATCGCTCAAACCGAGCAAATTACACTGTCTTCCGATGTCAAAACCTTGACCATAACGGCGCGCAGACCCGGCGGAAGTGAACCGACCATTCAGGTATTTGAACGGCAATGAACGTTTTGAGTCCCACGTCCTCGGTGTCCGTTTTGTGATTCCGAATCCCCTTCGATTGAGACAACACTTCCTTCAGTGTTCTAGAATCTTGCCATGAAGAACCGCTGGACCCTCTGGATAGCGGCAATCCTGCTGTGGAGCACTCTGGGAGTATTATTTGCCCTGCCGGTTCTTTCGTCCAGCCACTGGAGCAGCGCTCTGCTTGGCTCTCTTGCCCAGTGGTGGTCTTGGGGCCTGTTCACACCTCTTATCTTCTGGATAGATGCGCGGCTTCCCTTCAAAGGGAACCAACTAGGGATGCGTATTTTCGCGCATTTGCTCGCGAGTGTGCCACTTACCGTTCTTTACTTCTATGTGGTCATCGCGATGCGTGCCTTTCTCGGCCTGGGCGCGTGGGGTGTGCTGGCGCATCCACGTTCTCTTCTGAACCCATTCGGCCTTCTCTGGAGCTGGGTTGTCTATTGGGTCATATTCGGTGCGCAACAGACGTTCCGATACTACGAACGCTATCGCGTCGGTGAATTGCGGTTGGAGCGAATGGAGCGCAGTTTTTCGCAAGCCCGCCTCAACGCATTGCGTATGCAGCTCGACCCGCATTTCCTTTTCAATGCGCTCAACACCATCTCTTCACAGGTCGAGCGCGATCCGAGGCTGGCGCGCACCATGATCGAGCACTTGGGCGATCTGCTTCGCCTGTCACTCGATGCGCGGGACAGACAGGAGATCCCGCTCGCAGAGGAGCTCGCCTTTCTGGACCACTACGTCGCTATCCAGAAGATTCGTTTCGCAGAAAACTTGCGCATAGAGATACAAGTCGCTCCCGAGGTGAAGTACGCGCTGGTACCTTGCCTGATCGTCCAGCCGCTCGTTGAAAACGCCATTCGTCACGGCATCTCCCGGCGCGCATCAGGCGGAACCGTGACAGTTACGGCCGAGCGCGGTCGCAACCAGGTAGAGATCCGTGTCGCGGACGACGGCGTGGGATTGCCGCCCGGTTGGACGTTCGAAACATCCTCAGGCATGGGACTTTCCGTCACCCGGGAACGTATCGTTGGCCTCCACCCCGACGGAAACAGCAAGTTCTCTGTCCGGCCACGTACCGGGGGCGGAACAGAGGTGGAAATCTCATTGCCGCTGCGATTCGCAGCAGGGGGAACCAATGGCGCAACCCCCTGAACGGATCCGCGTTCTCGTCGTGGACGATGAAGCGCCAGCGCGCCAACGCTTGACAGATCTGCTCAAAAAGGACCCGCAGATCGGAAGCGTGCTAGAAGCGGCAAACGGACAGGCTGCCGTAGAGATCATCGCGCGCGAGGCGCTGGATCTCGTTTTTCTCGATATACAGATGCCCGGGCTCGACGGTCTGCAGGTCGTTGAGACGGTCGGGGCGGCGGCGATGCCGCTCACCGTATTTGTCACCGCCTACGATAAGCACGCCATCAGCGCCTTCGAAGTGAACGCACTCGATTATCTGCTGAAGCCTTTCAGTGATGAACGGTGGGGGGCCGCGCTTGCCCGCGCCAAGACTCGCCACCATGAGCTCAGCCTCCATGAATTTGGCCGCAGAGTCTTACGCATGCTAGCCACGCAAGCGCGGGCCGGCCGCTACATCGATCGCCTGGTGGTGAAAGGTAGTGGCACAACGCGCTTCATTCGCGTAGCCGAGATCGACTGGATTGAAGGCGCAGGAGTTTATGTGAATCTGCACGTCGGGGGTAAGGAGTTGCTTTACCGGTCTACACTTAACGAACTATCCCGGCTTCTCGATCCCATGCGATTCATCCGCATTCATCGATCTTCTATCGTCAACATAGACAGCACCGTTGAGCTTCAACCCATTTCTCATGGCGAGTTCGAGCTGGTTTTGAAGGACGGCCACCGTTCACGCGTCAGCAGAACCTATCGCATAGAACTGGAAAAACGCCTGGGCCAATCCTTGTGACGAAAGCAAACTGGGCGAGGAGTCTTATGAACTGTCATCTCCCACAACAGTCATCCAACTCATCGCTGGAAAGCTGTCGCCGAAATACCGGAAGTCCGTCCGAGTCATAAGTCTCGTTGTGTGAAGTGTGGGATGCGTCGGCCTCGCGGTGTTTTTGTTTGGTGTCTTTGGCGTCTGTTTGGGGCCGAAATTGATGCTATATGTGCGGAACGATTGAAAAAGTTGTAGCTGTTGAGATCTTGGAAATCGCCAATATCCATGCTGTTTTCATGCATGTTGCTGAAAACATGTTAGGATAGCGGCTAGGCCAAGGTGAGTATCCCTCCCTCTCCGCCATATGTTAAGTTCCAGTGATTGTTTGGCTTAACGACTTCCCGCGTTCGCCGCGCGACGTAAGGGCTGTAACAGCCTTTATCCCAATTTATCCCGATGCGCGATATAACGGTCTGTGCGACCGTTGCACAGCGCCTATAGTGGTGTATTGAACCGTTGTCTCCGCACTGGCATACCTCAGAAATCGTGCCAGCTCGTCCCCCGATGGCCAACGCCGAGCGCAACTCCAGAATATAGATTCGGGGGCAGTTGATAGGCCGGATCCGCCAAATCGGGATCGAGGCAACTACCGAATTCATTTTCGCTGTTGGCATTCCACGCCGACGCGTCACTTTACATCCCAGGTGCCAAGACTAGGATTCCAGCAGAGCCCGTAACTTGTGAGCGTATCTGCGGCTCGACGTGACCACCGTTCCTTCTGCCAGTACGATGTCGTAAACTCCATCGAACATCGGACGAATCTCGCTAATGCAGGCACCGTTCACGATGGCCGATTTGCGCACGCGGATGAAGTGGTGTGGCGCCAGCTTCTCTTCGAGGTGTGCCAGGGTTTCCCGCAACAGGTGACTGTCTCTGGCAGTGTGTATGCAGGCATAGTTTCCCGTGGCTTCGATCCACAAAACGTTGGAAACGGGAACAAAGAAAATCCGCTTCTTGTCCTTCACCACAAAGCGTTCCAACGGGCGGAGACTCCGGAGGGATTGGAGCAGTGGTTCGAGACCTTGATTTGCTTTCCCGCGCTGTTCGAGGACCTGGCGTGCGTGAACTAGGGCCTTGGCAAATCGCTTCTTATCATACGGTTTCAAGAGATAGTCGACAGCGTGCACTTCGAAGGCACGAATGGCATGCGCATCGTGAGCCGTGACGAAGATATAAACGGGAGCGGGGCCGGTCGATGGCTCCACATTTTCGATGACTCCAAAACCATCCAGATCAGGCATTTGCACATCGAGAAAAACGATGTCGGGATGAAGTTCATGGATCTGCTCCACCGCACTTATTCCGTTGGCCGCCTCGCCTACCACTTCGATGTCGTCATCTTTGGCCAGATAGCGACGGATACCGCGGCGGGCGATCGGTTCGTCATCGACGATGAGGACTCGGGTCTTCATGCGAACTCCGCAGTGGAATGGTGATGATGGCCTCACAACCTCGACCGTCGCCGCCGGTAAGTTCCAGCGACGACTTGTCCCCGTAGAGCTGTTTCAACCGTGACTGGACATTGGTGAGTCCGACGCCGAATCGTAGGCGCGATCCCGGCGCCGGACCCGGGCCATCATCGCGGACGCAGAGCCAAACTCTGCCGTTGTGGTGTTTGGCAGCGATCTCTAGCCGGCCTGCGGCTGAATCGGCGCTGATGCCGTGCTTGATGGCATTCTCAACCAATGGCTGAAGCGCCAGGCTCGGTACATAGACTGCGAGAAGGTCAGGTGGCACGTCCATATGAACTTTCAACCGATCATGAAAGCGTGTCTGCTCAATCTCAAGGTACTTGCCGACGAACTCGAGCTCGCTCTGCAAGGTGATCTCGTTCTCCCGCCGTTCGAGCGCCATGCGCAGCAAGTCGCCGAGGCAGACTAGCAGATGGCTCGCAGCATCGACGTCTTCCTGCATCAGGATTCCAATGGTGTGAAGACTGTTGAACAAAAAGTGCGGATGTAACTGGCTCTTAAGGTTCTCAAGTTCGGCATGGGAGAGCTGCGTCTCCAGTTGCGCTGCTCTGGTCTGGCGCTCCATAGCGGCTTGGTAAAAGTGGATTGACTGATACAGTCCCACAACTAACCAGTACGTAAGCACGCCGGTGAGGCTCATCGATACAACACTGCCTGTGAACGTCGGAAGAGGGCGCTGTGCACCAGGATCGGTTATGCGAAAAAGGAGTCCCAGAAGTCCACGGCTCAGAAAGTATTCGGTGACAGATGCCATGGGAGCCATCAGGAACGACGCGATTGTGTGGATCGCTATATGCGATACAAACCTCGGCCCCGTCAACGGGAACCGTCTCGCCAGAGCAATCACAAGCGGTGTGAACGCCGCCCATACGTTCCAGTAGACGAGTTCGATCACACCCACGAGCACCCAACTGACGTGCCCGCCGTGAACCTTCGCCACCGCGATCTCCTGCACCGTGAACAACAGTCCTACAATCGTCCACGCACACGGGATCAAAATCCATCTCGTTCGTCCCATATCTGGTGTGGCCTGCAGCAATGGGTGTGTCGACCTCTCCGGGACGGATTATAGCTGAACCTTCGAAGGAGACATCACTAAGGACAGACCGCTTGTCTCACTTCGGACGCCGCATATCACTTTTCCTGCAAACACTGGTTCTTCGCAGCATATTGTCCAGTGAGCAGGAGCATCGCCAGGAACACATGAGGGGTAAGAAACGCCGGTTGAGACCTGCAGTCGGCGTTACGAGCAGCACGAGTCGTTCAAAGTGACATAGAGGAGTTCCACATGAAGAAGATTCTGATTCCGTACGG
>Ga0209158_1002935_pt1 | contig 10168 bp, 11 predicted proteins | sample GraSoiAngelo_140_FD_185897 | JGI IMG/M metagenome (GOLD analysis project Ga0209158, IMG submission 185897) | Grasslands soil microbial communities from the Angelo Coastal Reserve, California, USA - 14_0929_12_30cm (SPAdes) (version 2) | ecosystem: Environmental > Terrestrial > Soil > Grasslands ...
ACAGGCGTGACCATTGAAGATGACGTGTTCATCGCGCCGAACGTGACGTTCACGAATGATAAACATCCGAGATCGCATGGAGAATGGAAACTTCTCCAGACCCTGGTGAAGAGTCACGCGTCCATCGGGGCTGGCACCACGATAACCCCAGGCGTGACGATCGGAGAGAACGCATTGATCGGAGCAGGATCCGTAGTCACTAAGGACATCCCGGACAATGCTATTGCTATGGGTACCCCTGCTAGGATAGTGGGACATAGACCACGTGTCCAATACAATGGGTCCAAATAGTCAAAGAATACGCGGTCGAAACCATTTTTGAAAAGCATCGTCATAATACCTGTTTTTCGCGAGATCGGAAAGATTGGTAGCGTCCTCTCCAAGTTCGAACCTTCGGTAGTGGATCAGATATGCCTCGTGATCGACGATCCAATTCCCAGTATTCTGCAAGAGATAGATGAAGCTCGGAAAACGATCGACATTCCTGTAACTATTATCGAAAACCCAGTTCGGAAGGGGATCGGGCATGCGATTAGACAGGGGTACTCGTATGCTCTGGCGAACGGGTACGAGCTCGTTGTTGTAATGGCCGGAAATGGGAAAGACGATCCTAGAGAGATACCTCGACTCACAACTCCTATCCTGAAACAGGGTTTCGATTACGTCCAAGGCTCCCGATACGTCAAGGGAGGACGACATGACAAGAATCCATTCATACGAAGCGCCTTCGTCCGGATGTTCCCTGTAGTTTGGACGGCTCTGACGGGTGTGAGGTGCAGTGACGTTACTAACGGGTTCAGAGCCTACAAAGCGTCCCTTCTCAAGGATCCTAGGGTGAATATCTGGCAGGACTGGTTGGACCATTACGAGCTCGAATACTATCTCCACTACAAGGCCTTGACGCTCGGCTACCGTTTCATAGAGAGGCCAGTTTCGAAAACTTACGCGTTCAGGAATAAGGGAGGATACTCCCACATTTCTCCGATGCGGGATTGGTGGCAGATTGTGGGACCATTGTTTCTCTTGAAAATGGGAGCTAAGGACTAGCAATGCCCGTCCCCGGGGACGGTTTTGTGGGGCTAGCCGCTGACCAGAACGTAGGAGTAGAAGTTCTCACGCGTTATGCAGAGTTCTGGAAGATTCCCAATAAACCCGTCAACAAGATTCCGGGCACTGATGTAGACACGATATTCTGCTCGGGGAGACCAGAGCAAGCGTTCGATGGGAAAAAAGTAGTGATCTCACCATGTAGCGCGGAAGATGCGACTAGAATCGCACAGGATTACGATTTGACCGTCACCGCGGGAATCAACATGATCAGCCTCCCAGTTTCTGAGGAAGCACAGGTTTCAATTCAAACCCAAACCTACGATTTCCAAGGCTCCCAAATAGAGTCGGTCATAACGAGCAAAGGCCATGTGGTTCTCTCCAGGATTCGTGGCAGGGACACGTATCTTCTCTCGATTGACCTAGTGAAAAATTACAACCAGCTAATGAGCGGTGTTGACGATACGCCGCATCCTCGTTTTCGCTTCGTCACGAAGTTGAGAGGTTCCTACAATCTCATTCCAAGATTCGTCCGTAACAGGGCTTTTCGAGACCCAGCAGGACTTGAGAAACTACGTGAGGAGACTATCGCTCCAATGGAATGCCTCCGGCTGATATTCCTGGCTAGTATTGTGAAAGCATCTGGTCGCGCGGTCCCATTTGTCGGGTTCTGGAGGCGAGGGAAAGACTACGCGCTAGCAGTCACACATGATGTGGAAACTAGGGAAGGACTTGAGAATGGATGCATGAGGCTCTATGATGTTGAACAAAAGCTCCACGTGCGATCCACGTGGAATGTGCCAAGTGATCGTTATCCGCTCTCGAATGAGATTCTTTCCAAGCTTGCTGTTGCTGGCGAGTTAGGTGCGCATGATACACGACATGATGGTCGGCTAGTCCTCGCAGATTTTGAAGCAAAAGTGAAGAGAGTTGGAGAATGCAGGACGACTCTAGAACAGGTTTCTGGGAAGGAGGTTAGAGGGTTCAGGTCACCACTGCTTCAGCACAGTAACGAGCTTGTTGAGGCTCTTGGAAAGGCCGGTTATACTCATGATTCATCGATCCCTTCCTGGGAGATCCTGTCACCCACTTCTCTCGGGCCTCATGGGATCGGAACAGTCTTCCCCTTCATCGCTTCTGGTATAGTGGAGGTTCCTGTCTCTCTCCCTCAAGACCATCAACTGCTACGTGTAGTGGGACTCAAAGCCCCTGAAAGTATAGAGTTGCTGCACAAATTCTCACACTGGATAAGTTCCCTTGGCGGAGCTTGCGTATTGCTTGTCCATCCCGACTATGATTTCGGCCTTCCCGAGAACCAAGATGACTATCGAAGGCTTCTCGAAGTTTTCACTCAGGATCCAAAATGCGACATCATGACCCTTGATGAGATTGCCAGGTGGTGGTCCCACCGAGACAGAGTCTCTTGGAGCCTAGAAAACGGTCGGATGCAGGTCAACATGCCCGATGGACAATTTGGCCCAGTCGCCGGTGAAATCCATGTTAAGCTAGCGACAGATTACGACGACAGGACCGGGTTGAGAACGGAGCTGCTCTCATGATCCTACTCACAGCACTCCTCTTTGCTATTTGGTTAGTAGTGGCAGGCGTCCACCTTGGACTTCCCTTGTTCTATTTCACGTGGATGAAGAGGAGAGCGTATGGGAAGAGTTACGGGCTGAACATTGTAGGAGACTTTTCGTATCTACCAAGCGTGACGGTCATCGTTCCAACTTACAATGAGGCCACGGTGATCAGTAGAAAGCTCCGTGATATTGCTCAATCTAACTATCCGAAAGAGAGATTGGACGTGATCGTGGTTGATGGTGGCTCCACTGATAACACGGTAGAAGAGGCTTGGAAATCAATCAAATTGGGCGTCGTCAAGGGCGAAGTGTTGGAGGAGGCCGAACGGCAGGGAAAGACAGTGGGCCTCAATCGGGGCCTAAAGCACGCCACAGGAGAAATGGTCTGTTTCAGTGATGCTGAGTGTGAGTGGGATAAGGATGCTTTGAGAAATGCTGTCAAGTACTTTTCCGACCCCATGATAGGATCCGTCTCAGGAATCCATGAAACCCGGCTTGATCGGAAGGCATTGAGCGTTGAGGTGGAAGACTCCTATCGTTCCATCTATCGTATGCTAAGAGTCGCAGAGTCAAAAGTCCACAGCACTCCCGTGGCAGAAGGCGAGATCCAGCTATTCCGGAGGGGACAATTCGTCGAGTTCGACACCAGTATTGGTGGAGACGATACTTGTGCGGCATTATGCATGGTCGAGAAAGGATTTCGTTCAATAAGCGCGGAGGACGTGATCTTCTTCGAGCCTACTCCATTGAGCTGGAGGGCTAGGTTCAGTCAGAAGGTTAGACGTGGACAACATGTTGTCCAAGCTTTCCTAAAGCATCGAGGCCTCGTAAGAAGAAAGGGAATATTCTCGAGAGTGATCTTTCCCATGGAAATCTTCCTCTACGTAATCAACCCATTACTGTTCCCAGTTTTCTTAGCGACGACGCTCTTCCTCGCCATCATCAGCCTGCCCTTTGCCGTCTTCATCGGAATCGCGACCATACTGGCGTTTCTTATACCGCCACTCTCGAAGGCCGCCCTAACGCACATAACGAACAATCTGACCATGCTCATGGCACTCGTGAAGGAGGCCAAAGGTGAGAAGCAGTTGGTATGGACGAAGATCGAGGAGAACAGGACAAAGCCTTTGGCCGAGATTCCAGTGGCGACAGGATAAACACCATCGAGGTTGTGATCGAGAATGGATAATGGGAAGGGTCAACTCGCAACTGGCTCATTATACCTCTCAATAGACAGCATGCTTGCCGCTGCTATCGGCGGCGTCTACTGGATCGTTGTCGCAAAGCTGGCGCCGCCCGGAACGGTTGGTCAGGCCAACATTATCGTTGCATTGGCGGCGGTGTTGATGACGTTTGCCGGTCTTGGGTTCAATATTGGCGCTTCGAAATTTATCGCCGAGCATAATTCTAGGCGTGAATTTGCTGAGTCGAGGCGGGTCTATTCGAAGACCCTTGAGGTGACTATCGCTAGCTCTGTCGTCTTAATGATTGGTCTTGTTGTAGCCGCAAGTTATGCGGCCAAGATCACGCTTGGAAATTCGAGCCTAGCTTTTCTCGTCGTGATTGGTGCGTTAACTCTCCCGTTCCAAGCGATATTCAAGACTCTCTATGGAGTGTATCAGGGAGCGCACAGGATGGCGTATTGTCTGATAATCGATGCAATCTTCCTGACGCTTCGTCTAACACTATCAGTGGCATTATTGTTGGCAGGTTATGGAACCCTAGGCATCTTGCTAGGATTCGCGGCGGGATACTTAGCGAGCACACTATTTGGAATGGGCTACCTTGCGAGACGGGCAATTCCTCGAGTCCGTGAATTGTCATCATCAGTATCAACGGATTCTTTCCGTAGATTGTTTGATTTCTCGATGCCAAACTATGTGGCCGGAATCTTCCTAATAGCATCGATACAGATTCCTGTTATCTTGCTAGGAGTATACCGGGGCTCAGCTTCGGCGGCGTTCTTCAACATAGCTGTCCTTACGAAGTCGATCGTGGTGGCGATCTCAGGCTCGATCGGTCTTGCGCTGCTTCCAACGGTTGCTGCGAACATTTCAAGGGGCTCCGAGGAGTCCGTTTCCAGTTTGTATAATCTATCGATCCGGTCCTCGATCCTTCTGGCCTCGGTCCCCTCGCTAGTGTTCTTCCTGGCACCTGGAGTCGCTTTGACGCTTATCTCATCTGAATACGCGACAAACGCTTCTTCAGCCCTCCAAATACTGATGGTTTCTGCAATAGGGACCGTAATACTTGGGACATGTACTCAGATGATGAACAGCATTGGACGGCCTCTCACAGCGCTCTACGTGACCGCTGCAAGTTCTCTCGTCGGCCTTGCTGCGTCGGTGGTCACGATACCCTTGTGGGGTGTAGAAGGAGCGGCTGCTGCTAGTTTAGTGTCGGGAGTTGCGGGAGCAATCTTAGGAGTAACCTTTCTGTCTTGGGGTGGTCGTCTCAAGACCGAAGTTGCAGCTCTTGCCATGCCACTAATTGCGGTGACTCTAGCTGCGTCGGTCGGTGAATTGGTAATCGTCCGGGGCCTAAGTCCATACCTCGCTGTCGGTGTGTCACTCTTGGTACTTCTCACCCTATCACTAATCCTCAAGGCACTCACAGTGACTGAGATCGGCTCTATGGTGAAACTTGCTATACAAACGGTCAACCCAATCATGCCATGGAGGAGACGAGGATCTGATCTGCCGTTGCGGCCTGTCGCTTCTGAAGAGGAGCAGAATCCAACGGTAAGCTGAAAGACTCAATAATTTTTCGTCAGAACGAGTGTTACTCGTCCATTTTCGGATCCTGACCCGGCTCTGCTCGCTGGATGTTCAATGTCTTGTTGTCTATGACAAGTCGCGGCGTCTTGAGGATCTGATCATGATCCTCCGCGACCGGGTCTATGTCAGAGCAGACACGGTGCCAATGTTCCGGGACCGTCGCGTAAGTTGGTTCCAGTATTGCCCAGTATCGTGAGTAGTGGAATGCCTTCATGCCGACGTTGAAGAGCATCATGTATGCCTCGCCGATGGATCGTTCGTCGACTGATGAGACATGATCCTTGAAGCAAAGCATTAGCCGTTCCTTGTGACCCTTCAACCGCTTCGTTCTCGCCAGAACCCAGTTAGGCCATTCACCGATGACCTCCTCCTTTGCCAAGTTACATAGCGGGCAAGATTCATGCTTAGACAATTGTTTGAGACTCCTTGCTTCTGTTGTATGATTCGTTGATCTGTAGCGAGTGCGCCACTGTAGGATGTGGTGCGAGGGCGATCGTGCTTTAGAAGGTTACGAATTTCTGATATTTTCGGAATAGAATTTTCAATCGCAGTATTTCTATCAATAGAAACGAGCAGGAACGGATACACGATCGTACCGACTCAGGAAATCTAGGATGAACGCATACTCCACTGCAGATTCCTATGCCATTTTTGAATTCTCAAAAGTCAATCTAGACGTTTCAAGATAATCGTCCTGGCCTCTCACATCGAGTAGAGTGGAATTGCGAATTAAAGGGGCTTCCCGCATTTCCCGCAATAGATCGCATCCTCATTCTCAAGGTAGCCGCAATTCCGGCATTTCACTTTGATAACTGATCCACTTTGAAGCGGGTTCGCTCCAAATCCTTGCCTCAAGCCCTCGCCAGCGGCCTCTGAGACTCGCTCAATCGCAGGTGACGCTTCAGACGCTACATACGAAGTCACTGGCCTGATCAACCCAAGTCTCAACGCTACCCCTCCAACTCCCAAGAGAATCATTCCCACTACCGCGGTACCGAAAGCTGAGCTCATCCGGGCCTGGCTTGCAGCGAAGTCAAACGGACTCGAGGAAAGCGCCGTCAGAGTTGTCGCCGCCACTAGGAAGAGAATTATCCCGATGACAACCAATACTCCCCCAATGGCTGTCAATGATCCGCGACCCAAGCCGAATAATGACCCGTCATCGTCGCTCATTCGAATCACCCTACATTAGGTGAAAACATGGATTTAGCTTCTTCTGCTCCTGCGTATTACTAAATTGGATTTTATAGACTTAGCCTACAGACGTAACGTTCTTGGTGCGGGGGTGGGATTCGAACCCACGACAGCCCAAAGCTTCTCGGCGCCTCTAGGCACCCTTCGCGAGAACTATCCCCTGAATTGGATTTTTGACGAGGTACTGAGATTTGGAGGATTTCTCACCGGTTGTTATGATCGGACCAAGATATCGAATCTTACTGCGTCCGGCAATCCTTTTGTTTGACAGCTCGCCTTTTGATGCTGAACAAGATGGGAATTGGTATTTCGAGTGAGAAGGGAGGCCACCTGTTTTGTGAGCAGTGTGGCCAGACTTTCCCGATCAGGGCAAAATACAGGGATGTCACCCGACACCTGGGCAGTCACGAGCCAATGTATGGAGAGCTTCAGGATTGCATCGTCTGCCATTGTGACGTCGAGGAGTGTCCAAACTATACACTGAACAATTTCTTTGACCTCCGAGAAACAAATGGCCAATTCTACTTCAATATTCACCAACACAATATTCCGATGTGCGAGCACATGTGGGCTAACGCCAAGAAACTCGTTGATGAGTCCCTTGCAGACAGAAAGGAAGAGGTAACGGAAAGGGGGATTACGAAATGGTGTCCACACTGCCTCAGACGCGTGCCAAAGTCATCTGAAACCTGCCCTGAATGTGGAGACAAACTAGACAAGGTTGAGACGGGGATGGTCGGGAAATCCTACAAGCGAGATTCCGGAAGGAAAACTTAGGACCGTTTCTGAAAGCGCCCAAATCTCGATTCTTGAATGGATTCTGATTTTCTCCTTCAATATTCGGAGGCTACAGGATTGGTGCGGGGGGTGGGATTCGAACCCACGAAGGCCTACGCCACGGGATAACACACCCGCGCTCCCAAACAGGAGACGATCACAATGAACGTCCCCGTGTTAAATCGGGTCTTGAGTGTAGCGCGCGCGTGCTAGGTATGCGAAGGGCGCGACCCGCCCATCTGGTCCCCCAGTCGGCTTGACCTGACTCTGGTACCCCCGCCCGATAAAGGATACGACTTTCAGTCACCAGATAAACTTCACACATTGCACTCGATTGAGGCTTTAAGAACAGAATACTGAGTCTCGGAGAAACGGATCGAGGGAAGGCTTTCTGGCGGACCTTTCAACAACGATCGGGCTAGCTGCCATAGCCACACTGCCGTCCGTTTTTCTCGGTCTCCTTGCCGGGTTCATCCTGCGAGGAAAACCCAGCTCCTCTTCAGGAGCAAATACTAGAATTCTGGTTCTCACCAGTTTCGCGGCCGGACTTACCGCATGGTACTTCCTTGACATAATGGCCGCCTCAACATTTCTCGGGATTAATCAAGGTCTGACAAACGCAACCATTCTTCTAGTACTGTTGTTCGCCCTCGGATTCCTCGTCACCATTATGGTGGAACCGTCATCGAGACCCGACAAGTTCTACGACCCAATCCTCCTAGCCGCTGCGATAGTCGGAATGCATGGCATCGGAGAAGGAATTGCAATCGGCTCGACACTAATCTCAGCCACTGATCCAATCGCCGCTGTGGGAGGACCCCTTTCGGCAGCAAGTTTCGTGATTCACAAGGGACTAGAAGCCTTCATCGTCAGTGCCTTTGCCGTCAGCACTGGAAAGTACTATTCTCACATCTTGGTCGCAGGTCTGATCGTAGGCGTCCCAACCGTAGTCGGCGCAGCCGCCGGATATGTTTTCTCGCCGAACGACACCATATTTTTCGCAATTGGAGCTGGAGGAGCCCTATGGCTATTGTCAACGCTTCTTGCCACCTCAATGACCCTCCAGAGCCGGTTCAAATGGTCACTCGCACTAGTCGCAGGGGTAATGCTCATGTTCCTTGCTGGACTCCTCCACTCTGTCAGGTAGAAAACACAAAGGACAGTTCACAAACGAAACTCTCCAACAAATCCCTAACGGTTGTCACGATAGCAATGCTATCAGTTGCAGGTGCACTGACCGTTCTAGCGCTAGCAAGTCTAGCTCCTGAACCCTGTCCTACAACCATCCAGAAATATTTCTTCACGATCGTTTCAACGCTCAATGGCTTCAACGACAGCAAGAACCATCCCGACCAACCCTGGCCAATTATGAGAGTAAATAGATGCTCTACAGTAACAATACAGCTAGAGAATCAGGACACAAGCCAAGCGCACGGACTCGCAGTTGCCCTTTACGCCAATAGTGGAGTGGTCGCGGGACCAGGCCAGAATGCCGAGGTAAACTTTGTCGCGAACAGAACAGGCGAGTTCAAAGTTACCTGTACAATTCCATGCTCTATTCATCCTTCGATGCTGAACGGTTACGTCTACGTGTCCTAACGATCTGAAAACTAGATTCCTTTAGGGTTCGAGCTTATAGAAGCTCGATCTCTATGAAAACATCGTCAGGGGCTCTGATCCTCATCAACCGTTTCAGAAATCTCTCATTAGGATCCACATCGATGAGCCGTTTATGGATCCGCATTTCCCACTTGTCGAAAGTATGAGTGCCCTGGCCGCATGGTGATTTTCTGGTCGGGATCTGCAGCTTCTTTGTTGGTAGAGGTATGGGTCCTTTGAGTTTGACGCCGGTCTTGTCAGCTATGTCTCGTATCTCGGTGCATATCGTGTTGATGTCCTGGGGATTGGTGCTTGAAAGTCGTATTCTAGCCTTTGAGACCATATCGGGACACCTTGATCTTCAATTTTGTTCGGAGAAGGAGACGGCTGGGGCGTGGTCCTAAAAAGGATTAGTGTAGGGGTCGGTTTAGGCCCCTGTTCTTCCGGGAATCCTTAGCCTTTCTCGACTATCTCTTTGACAACACCCACCGCGATGGTGCTGCCCATGTCCCGTATAGCGAACCGTCCAAGCTGGGGAATATCTTGGAAGCTTTCGATCACCATAGGTCGCAAAGGTCTCATCTTAACCAATGCACTGTCTCCAACCTTCAGAAAGCTCGGCTTTTCCTCGACAACCTGCCCAGTTCGCGGGTCGATCTTTCGGATGAGTTCTTCGAAGGTGACCCCGACAGTGGCCGTGTGCGCATGAAGGACTGGTGTGTAGCCGGCTGCGACTGCTGTCGGGTGGAATATGATGATGATCTGGCCGATGAAGGACTTGGCTATGGTTGGTGGTTTGTCTGTGTGACCCATAACTTCACCGCGTCCAATGTCTTGCTTGGCGACGCCTTTGACGTTGAATCCAATATTGTCGCCGGGTTCAGCCTTGGGCATTCGGACATGATGCGTCTCGATGGTCTTGACTTCCCCAACCTTGTTAGATGGCATGAAAACGACTTTGTCGTTCTCCTTCAAGATTCCCGTCTCGACGCGTCCTACCGGGACGACGCCGACGCCTGTGATCGCGTAGACATCCTGTATTGGAACGCGTAGTGGCTTGTCCAGCGGTTTGGGTGGTGCGACAAACGCGTCCAGAGCCTCGAACAGGGTGGGCCCTGTGTACCATGGTGTATTCTTACTCTTGATCTTCAGATTGTCGCCAAGCCATCCGCTAGTAGGGATGAAGTTGAT
>Ga0209158_1002938_pt1 | contig 10162 bp, 10 predicted proteins | sample GraSoiAngelo_140_FD_185897 | JGI IMG/M metagenome (GOLD analysis project Ga0209158, IMG submission 185897) | Grasslands soil microbial communities from the Angelo Coastal Reserve, California, USA - 14_0929_12_30cm (SPAdes) (version 2) | ecosystem: Environmental > Terrestrial > Soil > Grasslands ...
ACTGGGGAATGAAAAATCGTCTGTCACGAATCATCAAGCCGTCAAGTGGTCACGCCGTGATGTTAGCCGTAGACCATGGCTATTTCATGGGACCGACACATAAACTGGAAGAGCCTCGAAAGACCATAGAGCCCCTCCTCCCATATGCTGACGCGATCATGTGCACTCGAGGAGTCCTCCGCACCTCTGTGGACCCCAAGACCAGCGTCCCGATAGTGTTGAGGGTCTCTGCAGGCGCGAGCGTCATTGGAGAGACACTGACAAACGAAGCAACTACCACTTCGTTCAGAGATGCGATCCGTCTCAATGCAGCCGCAGTTGCCCTATCCATCTTTGTTGGAACCCAGCATGAACATCAGACCCTAAAGAGTCTGGGTCAGCTAGTGAACCTCGGAGAGGACTATGGAATTCCAGTTCTCGCAGTTACTGCGGTCGGAAAGGAACTTGAGAAGAGGGACGCGAGGTATCTGGGGCTGGCTTGTCGAATTGCTGCCGAGATAGGAGCTCACTTCGTCAAGACCTACTTCTGTGAAGATTTTGGAAAGGTTGTCAAGGGCTGTCCTGTTCCTCTTGTCGTCGCGGGGGGACCGAAGTTAGAGACAGAACTGGACGCGTTCGAACTCGCCCACGACGCAATCGCAGACGGGGCGATCGGTGTGGACATGGGACGGAATATTTGGCAGTCGGAATATCCAGTTGCAATGATCACCTCCATTCGAGAAATAGTCCACAATGGAGCAAGCGTCAGGGAAGCTCAGCAAGCTTTCGAGGAAGCCAAGAAAACGAAAACGCCCATCTTAACGAAGAATCCCGTCATGTAAGCTCTCTCCCAAAGCATGAGTGCTAATTGCAAGACCTCTCGTTCTCCTAGCTTCGGGGTGACTTTCGGTTGACGAAGAAGCTCTACTGGGAACAGCCCTACTCACAAGGCTTCACTGCGAAGATAGTCGGTTCCGATGGGACCCTGGTCGAGCTTGACCAGACCCTGTTCTACCCGAGGAGCGGAGGCGTTTCTTGTGATACCGGCGTCTTAGATGGCACGAAAGTTGTGGAGACTTCGAAGGATGGGGACAAGATTCTCCACTCCTTGGAGTCCTCTGCTGGTTTTACCGTCGGACAAACGGTCACTGGTAAAATAGACTGGGACAGGCGGCACCGCCTGATGCGTATGCACACTGCAGGCCACTTGTTGAGCGCTCTCTTCTATTCTGGCGCTAAATGCCTGATTACCGGTAACCAGATTGATGTTGAAAAATCTCGGATGGACTTTAGCCTCGAAGTATTCGACCGGACCCAGATTGAGGGATTTGTGAAAGAGGCGAACAAGCTCATTGCCAATGACGCACCAGTCAAATCCTATTTCCTGGATCGAAGCGAGGCTCTGAAGATCCCTGATATGGTGAAGCTGGCGGAAGCCGCTCCGCCGGTTGAGGCTCAGCTCCGCATTGTCGAAATCGCTGGAATAGACCGGCAGGCTGATGGCGGGCTACACGTAGCGCACCTTAACGAGATAGGACTGATTGAGCTTTTGAAGCTGGAAAACAAGGGAAAGACAAACCGTCGACTGTACTATGACGTCGTGAACACTTGATATCCTCAGCCAGAGTATTTTCTCCCAATTTAGCGCACGAAATCTCTCTATAGAGATTCCCGAGTCCGAAGGCTCGAGAATCGAGTTTTTGTCCAGCTCTTCCCGGCAATCGTTGAAATATCGAGATTTCATGCGTTCTCTCAAACTGTGAAGCAAATCTCATCCTTCCACGGTGAACAATTGTTTTGATCGGCTTCGATAAGGCTGGCAAGAGATTCGGCACACTGGACGCTGTAAAAGAATTCTCGATGACCATTCAGGACGAGGAAATTCTTGGCCTCCTGGGCCCGAACGGAGCAGGCAAGACAACCCTGATGCTGATGATGGGCACGGTCTATCGACCTACAAGCGGCAAGATCTCCGTGAATGGATTGGACGTCGTTCAGCATCCGAACGATGTGAGAAAGATGATCGGAATCGCTTTCCAGGATCCTCGAGTAGATGGAATACTGGGAGCTTTCGATGTCCTCAACTGGCACTTGAAGATGACGACGAACCTCGACAAGGTGGAGCGCGAGGATCGCGTGGAGAAGGTTTTGCGGGCTGTCGATCTCTGGGATGCGAGGAACAAGAGGACCTGGTTGATGAGCGGCGGAATGCGGAAGAAGGTTGAGGATTGTAAGGTCCTGGCGCAGCGTCCGAAGATTGCTGTGTTTGACGAGCCGACCGCTTTCCTCGACGTTCCGAGTAGACTGCTGATGTGGAAGATGATTCGGGAACTTAGAGACGAAGGCTCTACTGTAATTGTTGCGACCAACATGATGGACGAAGCTGAGAGACTCTCTGACCGAGTAGCAATCGTAAACCTTGGCAAACTGGTCGCCATCGATGCGCCTGAACAGCTGAAAGGCAAGACGAAGGGTGGAGAAGTCCTAGAACTTACGGTAGGAAACGGACAGGAGTTTCCACGCGAATGCCTTACACAGTTTAGCGAAGTCCAAGAGGTGAATCAGGAGAACAACAAAGTCACTGTCTACTTGAGCGGGGGAAGACTCCTCCTACCGAAGATTGTCGAGACGCTCACAAACCGGGGCGTCAAGATTGACAGTGTCCATCTTAAGGAGGTCACCTTGGAGGATGTCTTCCTCAACTATACAGGTCACAGACTCGAGTGACCTTTCCGGTCAATCGACCTCCCGGCTCGTCCTCCAGATGGCCCGGAGAGACATCGCCACCCTGTTCCGGACCCCATGGATCATAATCTCAAGAAGCCTGGCATTCATCATCCAACTATTCGTCTTCGCCTACTTGATTAGCGGCCTAGTCGTAAAGTTCCCCGGCTTCTTCCCCTACTATGCTGTAGGGAGCGTCGTTTCAGTTGTCGCTTCGATCTCTTTCATCATCGGATACGACATTTTTGAAGAGGCCGAAGAAGGATTACTAGATTACTTATTGACGCTACCAATCCCTAGACGCGAGTTCATCATAGGTCGCGCCCTAGGAGGGGCGGTCCGCGCGATGATATACACGATCCCGATGTTTGCCATAGTCGCCGTGTTGGAGAACTTTTCGAACCCGCTATCCCTCATAGCCGCCATCCTCGATCTGTTCCTTCTCGCATTCGGCGTCACCGGACTCTCAATAACCGTAGCGGTCAGTGTCCGCAGCGCGAACAGATTCGACGTTGTGCTCGCTTTGCTGGAGTTAGCCGTATCCAGAGCAAGTACTGCCCTCTATCCTCTGGCTTTCATGCCAAGCTACGTCGCCGCCCTCGCGCCGTTTTCTCCTGTCACGTTCGCCGCGGATAGTACTAGGGCTGCATTGTCCGGATCCAGTCTGGATATTTTGGGGCTGGCTGGCCTGTTGGCGTTTGTTGCTATTTTTCTCGGTCTAGGCGCGACCTTCTACTTCCGCCGGTTAGAGGGAGGGGTCTACGCATGAGCTCGGTCCACCTAATCCCTCGGGTGATCGAGAGAGACATCAAGATCCTCTTCTCCGACACGTTCCTGATAGGAATAATGTTCGCCAATTTCTGCATAGACCTGTTTGTCACGGCTGCGACGTTCGGAAATCTTATCGGCTCCAGCTACTTCCTTAGAATAGCTCCAGGCTCCAACCTCATAACCGCCATGGTTGCCGCTTTTCAATCAGGGCGGGACATTTGGCGGGAGAAGTACATCAAAGATCTCGCGTCATATCTCTTGACCCTTCCTATCCCTCGCAAAGTATTCGCCTTGTCAAGGATCACTGGTGGAGTAGCGCGTAGCGTCATCGCAACGTTTCCTGGCACTCTCGTCATATCGTATCTCTACGGTATCTTGTTTAGCCCTCGACTTGTCGAGGCTTTTGTGATTGTCGCAGTCTTTTCTCTGGGAATAGTGGGACTTTCAATAGCTGTATCGGCGTTCGCCTCTACAATTGAGGTGTTCGCAACTGTCAGGAGTGCGATACAACTCTACCTCTCATTCCTCAGCACAATATTCTATGACGTCAGCCTCTTCCCAGTAATAGTGCAACCGATTGTCCAGACGAATCCTATGACTTGGGCTATGCAAGCTTTCAGAGCGCTTCAGAGCCAAGGGTCCACATTGTATCCGATATCAGTTCTGGTCGGACCCTCGCTCGCGTTTGCGTTGCTCGGGGCTGTTTGCTATCTCTGGTACACGAGATTATGATCATACGGAAGTTCTTGCAAGCGCAACGAGATTCATCTAGGAATAACCTGAAATAATCTAAATCCGAACTCGCCTTATGCCCAACTGTCCTGTGTGCGGAAAAGAAGTCCAGTCAACAACAGCCTATTGCCCCGCGTGCGGTACGAGTCTCAAGCCGACCGGCCCCGGTGCACCCATGCAAACTGGAACATACTCTCCAAACTATTATTATCCTCAACAGGGCTATGGAATGCCAACGGCGAGCCAGCCCCACAGCCATAGAAAATACATTATTGCAATCATCATAGCCGCATTGATCGGTCTTATTGTTGGAGGAACTTGTTACCAGCACATTCCTCATAGGACCCGACGTGACCGATATGACCGGAACAGTCACCCTTCAGCGGCTCTACGCCGCCCCAGTACAACGGCATCCCGAACCGACTGGTCTTCAATAACGCATTGACAGGGAATCTGAGCGCTGGCATCTTCGAAGACAAATCCTACCAAGTATACCTCCCAATTCTTTCAAGCGGAAGCTACGTCGTCACAATCCAATGGACAAACGTCACAGCGGGGGCCGTTTCATTCTACGCCTGCACAGCCAATCCGAGCCCGTTCAGCTCATCCGACCAGAACGCTACCCAGAACTTCTCATGTTAGACTGGTACTAGCCAAACTAGCCATTCATCCCACGTCCATCCTGTCGGTAAGTATAAGCCCATCGACACAATAGATCTGAAGAATCAAATGGCGTCCACAGACGAAGAGATCGAGGTTAGGGCCCCAGGGCTCGCAGTGGACTTCCTTGACGTCTCCAAGGAGTACATAGTGAACGGAAAACCCATCAAAGCCCTCTCATCAATAACCCTGAACGTCAAAGAAGGAGAAGTCGCTGCGATCGTCGGACCGTCCGGGGCTGGCAAGACAACCGTTCTCAACATAATCGCGGGACTCGAGAAACCTTCTCAGGGAGAAGCTAGGGTCTTGGGACTTGATGTGAACGCTTCGAACGAACACTCTCTCTCGGCGTTCAGATCCGCAAACATAGGCTTCATCTTTCAATCCTACAATCTAGTCTCGACTCTGACCGCCGAGGAGAACGTGGAATTGATGATGGAATTGGCTGGATGGAGTGATAGCGGAAGGAATGAGAAATTGACAGAGGAGCTGATCAGCATGGTTGGGCTCACTGACAGGGCGAAGCATCTTCCCGCTCAACTTAGCGGAGGAGAGCAGCAGCGCGTTGCGATCGCACGTGCAATCGCCAATGATCCACCTCTAATTCTTGCCGACGAGCCCACGGGAAACCTTGACCAGAAGACCGGGCTAGAAATCGTCAAGCTTCTCGCTAGGCTGAAAGGAGAGAAGGGGAAGACTCTTGTGGTCACGACCCATGATGATCGAATAGTCGAGATGGCAGACGTGATCTTTCATCTTGAGAATGGAAGTTTGGGGAGCATTGATAGGCCCGCTAGGGTTCGCAACTAAGAGCCTGAGAAGGCGAGGATTTCACTCCTACCTAGCATTCCTAGGCTTGACCCTCACCGTCGCAACGACAACATTCCTCCTACTCCTTGGTCAAGACCTCGCTACGAGACTAGGAGATGATTCGTCGATGAGATCAACGTTCGGCATTTCCTGGCTGATCTTCGCCTACTTGGTCCTCGCTCTGGGTCTCATTGGCATCGTGGGACTCCTATCCACGTCTTACTTGGTCTCATCAATGATCAGCCAACGCATGAGGGACATTGGCGTCATCAAAGCCGCAGGCGCTCTCCCTAGACGCCTTCTCTCATACGTAACATTCGAGGCTCTTCTCGTGATAGTTTCGAGCTGTCTAGTAGGGGCGCTCTCGGCGCTCCTGGCCTACACTTCGTGGTCCTGGCCGTCAATTTCACTGTTCAAGCAAGTAGGGCCAATTGCTAATGCTGGTGCAACTATTCTGATCGTAGTTCCAATGATCTCTTTCTTGCTCGCCTACATGGTCGCGAGCGTTCGGGTGAGAAGAATTGTCGGATCTTCCAGCGTTAATGCGATTTCGAAACAACTCGCCAACTTGGACCTAAAGAGTCTGGGAAAACCCCTCCGAATTGGGAGATTCGGCTCCACCTTCAACTTGGCAACAAGAAACGTTTCGCGAGACAGAGGGTTCAACAAAACGCTGCTCAGCATGGGCGTATGTATCTGTCTCAGCATGATTGTCCTATCCGGAGCGCTAGTCTCAGCAGACACATCAGCCAGCTACGTGGTCCGCGCAATGCCCCCACATGTCCTAATCGTTGCGAACAGCAACATCTACAACCAGTACGTGAGCCTCGCAACGTCCTTCTCCCGAATAGCACCTCTTCCCCCGATAGACTATGGCAACGAATCATACATCATTTCTCCTCAGAACGCGTCCGCGTTTAGAGCGATTCCCGGAGTCCAGACAGTAGACACGCGACTGATAACGATGAGCTCGATAACAGGTTACGTAAAGGCACATTTCGCAAGCAACCAAGACACCGGGGAGAACATCAACACCCAGATCATTCCTGAAGTGGACACTGGCTCAATCAACGCCCTCATAGTGGGAATCAACGCGACCAGTGCTATAGGTGACTGGTACACTTCTGATGGATTTCTGCAGAGCAGTGATGCGCACTACACTATGATCGCTGGAGACTCGCTGGTAGGAAATATCGTCCAGACGCCCTTCAATCTCTCACAGGTAAGCGCCCTCGGCTATCGGTATGACGTCAAGAGCGCGCTGGTAGATCCCCTCAACGCTGGACGAGTTCTGTATACACCCGTCGAAACTCTTCAAAAGAGTCTCGGATTAAATGGCTTCAATGTTCTGCTGTTGAAAGTGAATAGTGACCCAACAGTTTTGTCCGCAGTTTCACAACTGGCAAACTCATTCGGGTTGGCAGTTGGTTCCCAGGATCCAATTCTGAACTCAAACTTGACATTCCTAAATGGCATATGGTCCCATATCTTCCTCGTTCCCATCATAACATTGGCACTGACATGTGGGATATTGCTGAGCTACTTGGCAACGAATTTCTCTCGAAGGTTCAACGACTATGTTATTTTGAAGGTCTTAGGCGCTAATGCCTGGTACAGACTGAGCCTATTGACTTGGGAAGCATGGGGAGTCCTCGCGATCTCTATGCTGATCGCAATACCCCTTGCATGGGGCATCTCAATCTTCTTCCTCGTCCCCGATCCGAACCTGTCTCTCGGCGACTTGGAACTTTCGACTCTCGTCTCATTGTCCGCACTAAGCGTCGTATCTCTGGCAAGCGCCACGATTTACTCAAGGAGGCTCGGATTGACAACAGTGAAAGATCTAACACCTTGAATGCGATCCCAGAAAGAGTCAGACTTATTCGGGGTGACCCCTCAGCTATCCCTCAAGATTAAGGCGCGTAGTGTTCGTGAGGATGTTTGTGCGGGTCGACCACCGGAACCGGGGAAACGACTAGCCTTCGCAGCCCCGTGATTCTCGCCCTGACCGAGGCTTCAAGCTGAGTGGCGACTTCGTGAGCTTCGTTCAGTGTCATGCTCCCTTCAACCTCTACCTCTAGTACTCCTACTATGAACGGACCAGCTCGGCGAAGTCTCAGATCCCTAATTCCCATTACATCCGGGTGAGCTCTAATCAGATGCTCTATTTCGCGAGACAGATCCGGCTCATGGAACTCATCTAGAAGGACGAGGCTAGACTCTCGTAGCGCAACATAGGCGACTGTGAGGATGTATACGGCAATCAGCATTCCTCCGATCGCGTCTGCATGGTGTATTCCGAATGTCGAGAGAAGAACGCTGGCAAAAGCTACGAAGGATGACGACGAGTCCTTGATGGAATTTCTCGCGTCAACCTTGAGGGATAGTATGTTGTATCTGTTGGCTATTCTGCGCATTTGGAGCGCACGATAGAGAGACCCGAGACCCGCACCGAGAAGGACGACGAGGGCGGGCAGCGGTAGCCGAATGGGTGCAGGGGTCAGCAGCGATCTGTAGGATCGGAGGAAGATGTAGGCAGAGACTCCTACGAGGATGATGGCCGTGATCAGTGCCGTGAAACTCTCGACTTTGTAGTAGCCGAACTGGAACCTCCGACTCGGCCTCCTACGGATGATGCGTAGCCCGGTCCATACGAAGAAGCTCACCACCGCATCGGAGATTGAGTCTATTCCGTCTGCGAGAAGCGAGATGCTGCCGCTGACCAGGCTGAAACCTATCTCAACAACGCCGAGGGCTAACAGGGTCCAGACCGAGATCTTTGCAATCCGCTCCCCCTCTCGGAAGCCTCTAGTCTCATCCTGCAATGCCAGACTTTCTCCGCCCACTACGACTTCGCCGTGAACCCTCCTTGCTACAACTTGATTTAGATTTTTGAATTCGTTCGACCGCGCGAGTTCTATCTGTAGACGAAATGGCGAATTGTATTCGCCGACCGACAAGTTCGAATTCGTGATCTCCACGGGCGAAAGTGGTGCGGGGGGTGGGATTCGAACCCACGAAGGCCTACGCCACGGGATAACACACCCGCGCTCCCAGAGGCATCAAGCAGTCCTCGACACCTCTTGTTCGGGTCTTGAGTGTAGCGCGCGCATGCTAGGGCGCGACCCGCCCATATGGTCAGTGTTTGACCTGACTCTGGTACCCCCGCCGTGAAACAGGCTCCTCTTGCTATGCAAATATATCTTGAGTGGGGCAACGATCGATGATCACCTATCTCAGTTTACCATACAAGTGCGTCTGGACAGAGATAACGGCTGGTGAGTGTAAGAGATATCTTCGATCAGGAAGTCCAGCGTACGATAGTCTTAGACGAAACAATATTGATCTAGATCATGATATGGGCGAAGACCCTATTAGCGAGTTTTCCTCCAAGACCCTCTGGTTCTCCGTTACGAGGTACGAGGCAGAATAGTGCTGAAGAATAAGATGCTTGCAGTTATCGTTATCGTAGTAGCTGCGGCTCTGGGAGGCGGGATCTTGACGTTCGCCGTTGGTCTTCCCGGTTCACCTTGCGAAGGGATAACCGGCACAACCCGCAATTTCACTATCGTGGCCGACATCAACGGGTTCAACGACAGCAAGGATCATCAAGGACAATGGCCGATCATGAGCGTGCATCGGTGCGACATCGTCAAGGTTACGATCATCAACGGGGATACTCAAACACACGGTTTTGCAATAGACAATTATGCAATACGGGGGACAGAGATTCAGGGCGGACAAACCCTTTCAGTGCCCCCGTTCTTGGCATCTAAGATCGGCCAGTTCAGAGTGTTCTGCATCTCTTTTTGTACTGTCCATACATTCATGCAGAACGGATTGTTGAACGTCGGATAGAGTGGGCTCCGACGAGCGGCGTAGGAACGGCAGCGATCGCAATCATACTTCTAGCAATCTCCTTTCAATTCGTTGGAGTCTTCACGATAAGAGCCGCTGGCCCCATGGCGTCCAATGTCATACTTGGACCCTCATCAACCAATCCTTACGTGACTACGTTTCGCATTTCGCAGAATTCGTCAGACTTTACTCCGTTTGTCCTCTATCCAGCCAGCAACAAGACTGTCTGGGTTGTAACGATAAAGGAGGGCAATATTGTGGATAATGTCGTTGAACCTTCCAAAGCCCAGATAGTAAAGTTCACGATGGGTGCAGGTGGCAAACCTATTGTCACTCCCGTTATCACATTAGTGAACGCGATTCCGTCAGACATAGTCTTTGATCATAACCTAACTAGAGTTTGGTTCCTCGAAAACAACAGTCTCGCTTACTACAATTCGACCGCGCCTGGGAACATAACCATTGAACAGACTTTCCCAGGAGGCAGTCCTCAGTACATGACCATAGACAACAAAGAGAGGATCTGGATCACACTTCTAGGCACCAACCAAATCGTTGAATACGACCCTATAGGAAAGACATTGGTCAATTCCTACAACGTGCCGGTGGCGAACGCCTCGCTACAAGG
>Ga0209158_1002945_pt1 | contig 10149 bp, 10 predicted proteins | sample GraSoiAngelo_140_FD_185897 | JGI IMG/M metagenome (GOLD analysis project Ga0209158, IMG submission 185897) | Grasslands soil microbial communities from the Angelo Coastal Reserve, California, USA - 14_0929_12_30cm (SPAdes) (version 2) | ecosystem: Environmental > Terrestrial > Soil > Grasslands ...
ACCGGCGTGGTTGCGTCCAACTTGCTGGGGGGGCGTCTGGTGACGGCTACGGAGGCGGCGCTGCTGCGCATCCCGCTGGTGCGGAGCATCTACACCACGTTCAAGTCCATCACCGACATCTTCGCCTTCATGGACCGCCAGCGCGAAAACCGGATCGTCCTCCTGCCGTTTCCCCGCCACGGCCTGCACGCGATCGGGCTGCTCATGGGAGAGGCCCCCGAGGAACTGCAGCGCTCGCCTTCTGGACGGCTGAGCTTGGTCTTTGTGCCGACAGCCCCGCACCCGTTCACGGGATACCTGGCCCTGGTCCTGAACCACGAGCTGATCCCCATCTCAATGGGCTTTCACGACGCGATGAAGATGGAATTCTCCTGCGGCTTCTTCGTCCCGCAACCGGCGCGGGTTTCTCATTCGATGTAGGGGCAACCCTGTTCCATCCAGATGTAGGGGCAACCCTGTGTGGTTGCCCTACATGAGGGCAGACACATAGGTCTGCCCCTACGAATTGAACGTCCGCCAGTTGAACACCGCCCGCTCGCGGTAGAGACGGTCCACGTCCACGGTCACCGGACAGCCAAGCTTCGCCAAGCCTTGCGCCACGGCCATCAGCGGCAAGCCCACGACCGCCAGGTAATCCCCGTCCAGGCTGGCCACCAAGTCCCGCCCCGCCCCTTGGATGGCATAGGCTCCTGCCTTGTCCAGGGGATCGCCGGTCGCCAGGTAGGCATCCAGCTCCGTGTCTGTAAAGTCGCGTATGGTCACGCGAGCGGTCTCGACGGCGTCAACGTTCTTGCTCTGGTGCAGGATCGAGACGGCGGTCACGACGTCGTGCGTCCGTCCGCGCAAGCGCTGGAGGATGGCCCGCGCGTCGTCGAGACTGCTCGGCTTGCCGATGAGGCGCCCGTCGAGGTTGATGAGCGTATCGCTGCCGAGTATCACCGCGTCGGGAAACCGGGAAACCAGGGAGGCTGCCTTCTGGCGCGCTTGGTGGAGGGCTTCCTGCGCCGGCGGACGAGCCCCGGAGAGCACTTCACGGGACGCGGGCGGTACCATGAGGAACGGCAGCCCGAGCAGCGAGAGGATCTGGTAGCGGCGCGGAGAAGTCGAGGCCAGAACCAGCGTCAAGGCGAGGCGTTACCCGATAGCGGCCAGAATACGCTCGACGTCCTGGGAGCTCGTGGCCCGAAACATTTGCGAACGAACTTCGGCTGCCTTGAAGAACCCCTTGCAGTACCAGCCCAGGTGCTTGCGCATGGCGGCGAAGCGCGGAGCCCCGCCCAGCGACTCGAAATAGCGGGCGTGCTCGAGGGCGACCCGGAACCGCTCGGGAAGGGAGATCTCGCATACAGTCGCGGCGCACGCCGAGCGGTTCGCCTGTGCTTTGGCCCATTCCTTGGCGCGGAAGATCCAGGGATTGCCGAGAGCCCCGCGACCGATCAAGACGCCGTGGACCTGCGTCTCCTGCACCCGCGCGACGAGGTCGTGGAGCGACTCCACGTCACCATTGCCCAGCACCAAGGTCGAGGTCTGCCGGATCATCTTGGCGGCGCGGGCGATGGCTCCCCAATCAGCGGTGCCCCGGTACATCTGGGCGAGCGTCCGGCCGTGGATCGAGATCGCCTCAGGCTGTTCCTCCAGCAGAACCGAGACCCAGTCCTCGATGACCACGGCATCGTAGCCCAGGCGCGTCTTGACGGAGACGGGCACGGGCTTTCGCGGTCGTGATCCGTCGCGGCCCGACGTGAGCGCCCCAACCCGCTCCACCACTTTGGGGCGAAGCCCGATCGTCTCGATGCGATGGCCGGCCGCCCAATCCGTCACCCCGGCGTGCACGGCCCGGATGATCTCGCGGGCCAGCACCGGATTGCGGATCAACGCCGCCCCGCAGCCGCGCGCCGAGACATTCTTGGAAGGGCAGCCCATGTTGATGTCCACCCCGTCGAAGCCCAATTCGCAGACCACCTGCGCCACTTGATAAAACTTGTCCGGATCGGCGCCGTAGATCTGAGCCACGACCGGCCGCTCGATCTCGGCGTACTGGAGCTGTTGCCAGGCCGAATCACCGCCGTGGCAGACCTCGTCCACGTTGACGAACTCGGTGACCTGCACGTCCGGCTTGCCGTACCGCGCCACGATGTAGCGGAAGGCCAGATCGGTCACCCCGTCCATGGGCGAGAGGCCGATGATCGGCTGCGGGATGTGATGCCAGAAGCTCACGGGCGCCATAGTAGCACAGCGACCGACAAAAATAGAGGGGACGAGTCCGCGACTCGTCCCCTCCTACTGCTGGCCCATTCTTTTCTTTACTTTATTGGCGGATCAGAATGTTGCCGCTCCGAAGTGTGCCCCCTTCTGTCGGGCCGCCGTCCACAGAAATGGTGAACGTGTCCGTCGTGCCGGGCTCGCCGTTATCCGTCACATTGACGGTAAAGGTGCACGGCGCACCGTTCACGGTGCAGGTGCCATCGAAGGTCGCCGTGTTGAGAACGATCGTGAGCGAGGTATAGGTCTCGCTCTTCACCTGCGCGCCGGACGCATGGTTGAAATACTGTAACTGGCCGCGCAACTCTCCGGTTGAGGCGCGCTGGATGATGAAGCTAAAGGTCCCAATCCCCCCGACCACATCGATCGTGCCACCGCCGGTCACACGGGCGGTGAACGGCCCGGGCGGGACGTTCGCCTCGGTGATCTTCGCCACGAAGGCATCGAGGAAGCCACCGGCGAAGGCAGGCTGAAAGGCCCCCGGCGTCGTCGGGAAATTGGATGAAAAGGAGCTACCCGTCACGTAGGCGTTCGGGTTAGGAAGGGTGTCCAGCGCTATGCTCAGGCCCGAGTCGAAGTCATTCCCGCCAAGGTACGTCGAGTAGACAAGTGCGGTGCCGGTCGGATTCAGCTTCGTCACGAAGGCATCATAGTCACCAGCTATGGCGGGCTGAAAGACCCCTACCGTTGTTGGAAAATCGGTAGAGTTTGTGATGCCCGTGACGTAGGCGTTGCCAATGGTATCCAAGGCGGGGCCTCCTCCCTCATCATCGCCGCTACCGCCAAGGTAGGTGGAGTAGACGAGCCCGGAGCCGAGGGGATTGAGCTTCGTCACAAAGGCGTCGAAGGGGCCCCCACCGAAGGCAGGCTGAAAGGCGCCTACCGTCATGGGGAAGTTAGCCGAACTGGTGAGACCTGTCACGAAGGCGTTGCCAGACGCGTCCAGGGCGATGCTTCCTCCCTCATCATCTCCACTGCCGCCGAGGTATGTGGAGTAAATGAGTCCTGAACCGGTCGGATCGAGCTTCGTCACGAAGGCGTCGAAGGGGCCCCCGCCGAAGGTCGGCTGGAAGGCACCCAAGGTGGTCGGGAAGTTGGTCGATTCGGTAGAGCCATTTACGTGTGCGTTACCCGCAGCGTCCACGGCAATGCCGCCGCCACCGTCAAAGCCACCGCCGCCGAGGTACGTCGAGTAGATAAGCCCGGAGCCGGTGGGATTCATTTTCGTCACGAAAGCGTCACTGCTACCGGCCAAGGTCGGCTGGAAGGCACCAATGGTCGTCGGAAAATTGCTGGAGTTAGTCGAGCCCGTGACGTAGGCGTTGCCGGTGGCGTCCACGGCGATGGGGCCGCCGAAGTCGCCGCCACTCCCGCCGAGGTACGTCGAGTAGACAAGGGAGGAGCCAGTCGAATTCAGCTTCGTCACGGTACTGTCGAAGTTACCGGCCAAGGCAGGCTGGAAGGCGCCGACCGTCGTCGGAAAATTGGCGGAGTTGGTGAAGCCCACGACGTAGGCATTGCCGGCGGCGTCCAGTGCGATGCCGATGCCGCGATCGTTGTCACTGCCGCCGAGGTAAGTGGAATAGACAAGCCCTGAACCGGTCGGATTGAGTTTCGTCACGAAACCATCAAAGTCACCGGCCCAGGCAGGCTGAAAGGAGCCCACCGTCGTAGGGAAATCGATGGAATCCGTGATACCCGCCACGTAGGCGTTGCCAGCGGCATCCACCGCGATGCCGAAGCTGCTGTCGATGTCACTGCCGCCGAGGTAAGTGGAGTAGAACAGCGCGGCAGGGTCAATGATGAGCGGCCGGCGCGTATCATAGGCAGCAATCTGAAAAGCAACCGTGACGGGTGACGCGTGACGAGTCCCCTCGCTCTGAGAGGAAGAGGACACCGTGAGGGTCGGACGGATCACATAATTTCCAGCGATTAACTCTTTGTGACCATCTTTGCGGAGCTGGTAGACCAACGGCTTCTGAAGACGCACGTCGCCGGTGTCGGTGGTAAGGATGAGATCACCGCTGTCGGGGAGCGTGATCTCCTTTGCCCCCTCGAAGGCCAGCTTGATCAGATTCGGATCAGCGCCTGGGCTGACGACGAAGTCATACTCCAGTTGCCGCTGATTGCCGTAATAGATGAGGTCGATCCCGTGGTAGAGGTCTCGGTATTGGACCTTGGCGTACGTGGGCACATTGGTGCGCCACTTCTTCGGATCGTTCCCGATGAAGTAGTTGGCCTTGCCGGGCAGCTCTTTCTGTCCTTTTACGCGTGTCTTGGGGTTGGCGCCGACGAATTTCATCCGGAGCACGGTCTGCTCGTACCCACGTGACGCGTGACGGGTGACGCGTGGCAAGTGACGCGTGACGGGTGACAAGCCCTTATCCTTAACCTCAGCCTTAGCCTTCTGCATTACAAAGACGGCCTCGTCTTGTGTGAGAAAGAGCGTGTGATGGGCGCTGCGCGAGAGGAACTTGACCTGGCGATCAGTCTGGCCTCGATTGGCTTCGAAGTACAAGGGCAGCTTTCCGTAGGATTCCTGTATTTGGGCTTTCGCTACGGGCTGGGCATTGTCTGCCATTGCGTTATCGGCTCCCAGTAGACCTGCGAGAGCCATAACCATCACACCGACTAATCCGATGTGGAGGACGTTGCGAGAGCGGTGTGGGATCCTCATGGTATGCTCCTCCTTTCTTCGAATGTGGGTGAACAGCGAGGCGACCCTATCACTGAAAAACCTGGTCCTTAAATCAGGTCTTTCACTGGTTTTCGTTGGGGGAAAGACCTGATTTCAGCGGAGAGACTCACCAAGATCTAGTAGTTGCACGGCCATGTACCCACTAGGCGGCGAGTTTCCAAGCTGGAGCTTGCGTGCCACCCCGTCAGGCTGCTATGTACACACAGTTTGTCGCCGGTGCGGAGAGGCCGCTGGCTCACACGTATTATGATTCGCGTTATCCGTTATTTCATACTGTTGCTTGCGAGACGCTTCCAAGCGGTAGGGAGTCTATTCTCTCGCTTCTCGGACCTTTTCAACGGGCTCCTGCCCGCTCTCTTTTCCCCTCCTGAACTGACGAGGCTCATCCAGAAGCATTATGCGCGCTTGTATTCCGATGGCTTCGTCAAAGAGCCCCACGATTTGATTGATTACCTTGAGCGGTGGGAGACCGAGGTACTCGACCGATACAAGATCACCTCCGGCAGGATGCTGGTCTTGGGATCAGGATTAGGGCGGGAATCGATCCCGATCGCCCGGATGGGAGTGAGCGTGGTCGGGGTCGAGGCGGACCCGACTGCCGTACGGATCGCCCAGCAGATGACCAGGCCCTTGAAGGTGCCGGCCCGGTATCTCCAAGCTGATTTCCTGCAGCTTCCCAATCGCTCAGGGTGTTTTGATTTCGTGTTGCTCTCACAGCGCATGTATAGTGCGATACCCGGCAGGTCCCAGCGGCTGACCTTGCTCACAGACCTCAGTCGACTCGTTAAGCCGAACGGGCTGGTGATACTCAGTTTTTTTCACAAGCAGGCCGTGACGCCCCGTCTCAAAACCATCTGCGGGCGCCTGAACGTGATCATAGCCAGACTCCCAGGCGCGAACATGGCCTATCAGCCCGGCGATGAGTGCGACGCGGAACATTTTCTCCATCGGTTCCAGGATGAGGAGGAGATCCGAAGGGAACTCAGTGGCGCCGGTGGTTTTATTCAAGAGCTCGATTGGATCAGAGGGTTTGCGGTGTTGACATTTTCTTAAAATGCGATAAGCTCGACGCTGCGCAAGCCCATGTCTACACGGTGCTTTCAGAAGGATAAGGATCTCGTCACACGCTCCATCGCGGGAGAGACCATTATTGTGCCCGTCAGAAGCGGCGTGTCCGACTTGGAGCATGTTTACGTCTTGAACGAGCTCGGCAGCCGGGTCTGGGGTCTATTGGACGAACAGACCCCCATCAGTCAGATCGTGGACGCCATCTGCTCCGATTATGAGGTGTCCGCAGAGCAAGCCGCGCGCGACATCGATGAGCTTCTCCACAATCTGGAGACGGCCGCTCTGATTCATCCCACTGGAGCAAGCAAGGGGTAACCGATGAAACACCAGAACTATGCCGAGTTCAGCCTGGAGCTTCACGAGCGGCTCTTCAAACACAGGATCCCTGTGAATGGAACGATCGAGGTGACCAGACGCTGCCCGCTGGAATGCGCCCACTGCTACAACAACTTGTCCATGGGAGACCAGGAAGCCCGCCGTAGCGAGCTGACCTATGAGGAGCACTGTCGTCTCCTGGATGAGATCACAGAGGCGGGGTGTCTGTGGCTCCTGTACACCGGAGGAGAAATTTTTGCCCGGAAAGACTTCCTGGATATTTACACCTATGCCAAGCAGAAGGGGCTGCTCATCGGCCTGTTCACCAACGGGACCCTGATCACCCCCAAGATCGCGGACCATCTGGCCGAGTGGCGGCCCTTCATGATCGAGATCACGCTCTATGGCCGCACCAGGGAGACCTATGAACAGCTCACCGGCATCCCCGGGTCCTACGACCGGTGCATGCGAGGGATCCGACTGCTCATGGAACGGGGTCTGCCGCTTGCCCTCAAGACCGTGGGCGTCACGATCAATAAGCATGAGATTTGGGACATGAAGCGGTTTGCGGAAGAAGAGCTGGGTCTGGCGTTTAAGTTTGATTCGATGATCAACCCCCGGATTGACTGCTCGCAAAGCCCGCTGGCGGTGCGGTTGACGCCGGAGGAGATCGTGGAGCTGGACCTGCAAGACCCCGAGCGCGCGGGGGAATGGAAGCAGTTGTATGCGAATTCTAGCCGCCCAATGCTCCCCCCTCAGCAGGACGAGGAGGTGTATCACTGCGGCGGCGGGACGAACTCCTTCGCTATCGATCCCCAGGGGCAGATGAGCATCTGTGTGCTCTCCCACATGGACACCTATAACTGGCGCACCGGGAGCTTCCGGGAGGGATGGGAGCAGTTCCTTTACAAGGTGCGACAGAAGAAGATCACACGGATAACGAAGTGTGCAGCCTGTGAAATCAAGACGATGTGTAACATGTGCCCCGCCACGGGAGAATTAGAGTATGGGGACCCGGAGGAGCCGGTGGACTATTTCTGCCACGTGGCTCATCTACGGGCCCATGCCTTGGACCTTCCTGTTCCGCCACATGGGGACTGTGCGTATTGCGAAGGGGGAACAGGCTATGGCGAGGTGGTCCGGTCAGCGGCAGCGCTGAAGGCTGGCAAGACGCCCTTCACTGAGACCGCAAGGAGTACCAGCCGACCATTACCGATAGTCAGTGCGGGAGCGGCAGTCTCGACTGGTGGTTGCTCGAGTGGTGGCTGCACCTCATGCGGGCTGGCCGCCGCCCACGGCAGAGCGGGATAGCTTCCACAACTGACCATAAGAGGAGGTATGATCGTTAAACGTTAATCGTTAAACGTGAATCCTGAGTAGGAAAGGAGCGCACAATGAAAGACCAGCAAAAGAAACCCTATGTCAAGCCGGAAGCGACGCAGGTGCCGTTGAGGCCGGACGAAGCAGTGTTGGGCAATTGCAAGATCGCAAGTGTGTCCGGACCTGGCGGGATGAACTGTGGCACAATGGTCTGTAGTGCCGTTGGATCCTGACGCCGCGAAGCGAAAAGTGGGGGAAGCGAAAAGTGGGGTCAGAGTCCATTTTCACTCAGATATTCGACGGAGGTCACTGGTGAACCGGAAAATGGACTCTGACCCCACTTTTCTCCTGAGGATTGCGGACCTCACGATCGCGCTGACCAGTGAGGACCCGGCGCTCGCAGTGCCGCCCGAAGGGGCTATGAGGCAGTTTCTCGTGCGCGAAGCCGATCCGGATGAGGCCGAGCCGGATCTGCGACTTCAAGCGCGCTGGGGCAAACTGGAAGCGGTCAGCAGCGGCGAGCATCTCTTCGACTCCGGGGGCCTCTGGCGCCTGGTCGCGGCGAACGGCTCCCTGCGGTTTTCGTTCACCTCCCCGGCCTTAGGTCCCCTCCCCTATAAGATGGCCAGTGTTGATCGAGGATTCACCGCGGGGGAAGTCTGGCTGCACCAGCCCTACTTCCCTTCTGCCCTGCCAGCGAACCCGCTCGAATATCCGCTCGATGAACTCCTGCTCATCCATCTGCTGGCCGCAGGACGCGGAGTGGAAGTCCACGCCTGCGGCGTGGTCGCTCCCAATGGACAGGGGTATCTGTTTGTCGGTCAGTCGGGCGCCGGGAAAACGACCATGGCCCGGCTGTGGCAGAAGGCCCAAGCGGGCGGGGGGGCGGGTGGGATCATGATCCTGAGCGATGACCGGATCATCCTGCGAAAGATAGACGGAACTGTCTGGATGTATGGGACGCCCTGGCATGGTGAAGCCGCGATGGCCTGTGCGGACCGGGCTCCCCTCGCAGGGATCTACCTGCTGCGCCATGGCCATGGGATGTCCAATGCGCTGGTCCCCCAGCGGCGCTCGCAGGCGATCACGCGCCTCCTGGCTTCGAGCTTTGCCCCGCTCTACAGCCGCGACGCGCTCGCCTTCACGCTCGGCTTTCTTGACCAGGTGGTCAGGGCCGTCCCGTGCCATGAGCTCTCGTTCACGCCTGATGAGCGAGTGGTCGCGCTCGTGCGCGGCTCGTGAGCTGCTCCTCACTCACGATGTTTAACGAGATCACTGGTGAGCTGTTGCGCTGTGGGAATCGCGTCCGGTTCCGGGCCGTAGGAGCCAGCATGCAGCCGACGATTGAAGACGGAGAACTGATCACCGTGGCGCCAGTGGAGCCGGCCGCAGTGAAGCGCGGGGACATCCTCCTCTATCAGGGCGAGCGAGGGCTCATTGCCCATCGCCTGGTGGGCCTCAGAAGGTCGGCAAAGGGGGAGGACGTGAGGTATCTCCTCCGAGGTGATGCGTCTGTGGACCGCGATGACCCGGTCCGGCCGGGGCAGGTGCTCGGCCGGGTGGTGGCGGTACGGCGGGGGGGCCGGAGCAGGGCCCTGGACACCCGAAAGGCCAACATCCTCCGCTTGGTCCGACAGGCGGCCGTGCTGGTGCGCAGCACGATTGGCCTAATTCATCCGTGAACCCTACCTTCTCGGAGCTGTCACGCTTGAGGCCATGGGTGTCGGAGTCGATCCGGTCAACAAACAGCTCATCCCCGTCGAAGGCCTCTTAGCCTCCCCTCAGTAAGCCGCACTTCGATGCCCTGACCGCGACGGCGCCTGATCCTGCCATCGTCGCCATTTATTTCTCTTCGCCTGTCCTCATCCCTAGTTCGGAGACAGTGGGGAAGCTCACGCCCAGTCCGCTGGCGACACCATCTGGCTTGCCGTTAGATGTCACCGGAGGTATACTCGGATTATGCTTGATTGGAGTCACTGTCCAACTGTCGAGCGGGTGCCTGGAAAAGTCAGCGGCATCTGGGTGTTCAAGGGTACGCGCGTACCCGTGAAGGCATTGTTCGAAAACCTCGAGGATGGCGCTCGCGTGGATGATTTTCTCGCGTGGTTTCCCGGCGTGACGCGCGAGCAAGTCGAGGCCGTGCTCGAACACGCCGGGCGTAGTCTGGCCGGAGCGTGAGGGCCTTCCAAAACCTTCGCTACCAGCAAAACCTCACTGGGCGACGGCTGGCCATTCTCGTTCTACCCACCACCAGTTGGCCAAAGATTCAAGCCCACCTCGCTGAGGTCATCGCCACTGTGAACGAACTGCAGCCGGGTGAGTTGCAGGAGTTGAGCTTCTGAGAATCCAACCCGCCTCCGATTGACGCCTGGCCCCTGCCAGGGTGCAGCGGATATCTCCGACAACGTCGTTAATTCCGAACACTTCGGTTCATGCGGTGCTTGTTACTTGCCCGTCTTCACGCAACGGAGGTCGCGGTGGTGGAA
>Ga0209158_1002953_pt1 | contig 10135 bp, 10 predicted proteins | sample GraSoiAngelo_140_FD_185897 | JGI IMG/M metagenome (GOLD analysis project Ga0209158, IMG submission 185897) | Grasslands soil microbial communities from the Angelo Coastal Reserve, California, USA - 14_0929_12_30cm (SPAdes) (version 2) | ecosystem: Environmental > Terrestrial > Soil > Grasslands ...
CTATCGGTTAGGTTTGTATTGCCGCGTCCTTCAAAAGCCAAAGCTCCGTCCCAAGGACCGCGTATCCATTCGTACCGAACCCAGCGAGTATCCGCGGCCATGCGACTTCGTCGCCTGCTCCAAAAGCCGCGACGCGCAATTCGGACGGAAAGTCGGGAGGGAATAATTCAGAAGGCATAGGCTCAACCCCGACTAGGACTTTATCCCGCTTTGGCAGGGAGTTCCAGAGTTGTCGGCAAATGTCGGGTAATCAGACTAATCGAAGAAGGGAAGTCGAATCGTGTATGGCTTCTTCGGGCTCAAGGCTATGCGGCTACTTCAAGGGATTGCCAGTGGATTGCTGGGGCCGAGGGCATTCTCCGGCGGGCTCGCGACAGCACTGCTTGACCTCCTTTGTCATTTCCTGGTCGGCTTTGGGGGCTGTTGCTGTCTACCTTGGGCGAGCCGGTCTCTTGGCTTCTTGCCGTTTGCTGGTGTCACACGGGCAGATTGCGGCAGTCAAAGTTCTACTTCATACTCTCCCTGTGAAAGGAACCGCCATTCTCGCAGAATTGCACCGCGCAAGCTGTCTTGATTTTGTCTTAATAGAATTGGACCTCGCGGCCACATTCTGCGAACTGGCATTGTCCACTCAGGATGAAGAAAGGAAAGAACGGAACACCCGCAATGCTCGAAAGGCCTATGATAGCGCCCTACATTTTTTCCAGAGGCTAAGTTCTGCACCTGCCGACCAAGCACATGTCTACGAGAAGGCATCTCGCTTAAACGGTTTCTTTGAGCGGCTTGGCCTCAATGCTAGTCAATCGGGCTTCCGGAGAATTAGTTTTCAGATCATCCCGTAGAGTGACTCACCAGGCTTTGCTTGTCTAGCGAGTTCAACTGTTTATCCGCATGTAGCTTTAAGGGTCTCAAGTCAGCTAACGCAATGCGGATTTCTTCGCGCGCAGACGTGTCCAAGCAGAAGATGTCGAGCGGCTCCGCTAGAAGACGATAAGTACGCGGTCGCAAGCTTGACTGCTTCCCGACCTGTTGCTTCTTAGAACTTCTTGCCCGCGCGCCGGAAGGATGCGGGGACTTGCTGGTGTTGCCTTTCGCTAATGGACCAACGGAAAAATCTGGAATCGCATTTCTCGCAGCGAAACGGTCGCACGAAAATCATGGCCAGAAGACCTGATTCAAGGACGCCTTTAGGCTTAGATCGATGGATTCTTTGACTCTGACGGTATGGGCAATTAATCGACCTCATGATTCTCTCTATGGCGTCAATTCGCGAGTTCATAGCAAGGAATGTGCCAGCAGCAGAACCAGACGATTACTTGCGTAGCCGTCGATCGTGAGATTGTTCCGAATGTCCATTCGCGTCCAGCCAGGCCAGAAGACTGCGAATACTTCCGTGCGCCAACGCAATGCTCGAATCGGCGGCACCATAGTAGAGATTGATGGTGTCCCCATCCGATGCCAGCGTATAGCCGCAAGGAAACACCACGTCTTGCACGTCGCCATGACGTTCATATTCCGCTTCAGGCGCAAACATCCAAGAATCCCCCCGAATCAGGCATTTTTCTGGCTGCTCAAGGTCGAAGAGAGCCAGCCCCAGCCGGTAGATGGAACTCGACGGTGTGCGTCGAACGCCGTGGTAAATCATCAACCAGCCGCGCGATGTCTCAATCGGTGGAGGTGACATTCCAATTTTGTTGGCATCCCACCAAGCCCCCCGGCGGGCCTCCAGCATGAGCTTGTGATTGCCCCAATGCCGCAGATCGGGCGAGTAGGAAATCCAGATGTGAGCTCCGAGCGGCGTCATGGGCCGATGGATCAAAGCCCAAGAGCCGTTAATCCTTCTGGGCAAAAGGGCTGCGTCTTTGTCGTCCGGCGACATGACGACGCCAAGTTTGTCGAATACGCGAAAATCTTTCGTGAGTGCCAGAGACACTCCAGGACCGCCACGCGAATACGAAGTGTAAGCGACGGCATATTGCTGGAGTTCCGGCATATACGTGATGCGCGGATCTTCGATGCCCCATAACTCCTCAGGGAACCGCTCGACGTCTGGAGTGAATGTCGGTTCGCGATCGATCTGCCACCCATCCACGCCGTTTGCCGAACGCGCCACGCACAAATGAGAGAGCCCGCGGCGATCTTCCACGCGACAAAGGAGAAGAGTGGAGCCGTCGGGCAGTAACGTGGCGCCCGCATTGAAAACGCTGTTCATGGAATACGGCCAATCCCTTCCGGTAAGGATCGGATTGCTGGGATGCCGATGAAATAGCGTCTCGTATTTATTCATGACCGGACGGTCGAAACTTTTTTCCGCAAGAATGCTCATCGCGAGTTGCTCTCCGTAACGTCCGCTTCTTCCAGCTTGCGCATTTCCAGTAGTGCCATCAAAAAAGATAGCGTCGATTCCGCACCCTGGTTTTCATTGGCGCGATCCGGATGCAGACCGTCTCGACATCCGCCGGTCGTGTGATCGTAGAGCGCGATCTGCAAGTCGTTGTCTCCCAGGAACCAATTGAAGGCGGACCAGGCCTCTTTCCTCCAACGACTTTTTCCGGTAGCGCGATAAGCCTGCAAGCAAGCCGACACGACGGCACATGCTTCGACCGGTTGTTGATCGAAGCGCGCTTTTTCCGTTTTCCACGAATAGAAGCCATGTGACCCGATAGGCACAAAATGGCCTTTTATTTCGCAACGCTGAATCGTCCCCAGCCAATCCAGAGCTCTAAGTCCGGCTGAAATCATCTCGTCGTTGCCGCCGCGCATTCCCGCGCGAATCAAAGCCTGTGGCAGGCGGGCATTGGAGTACGCAAGGCCGTATTCAAACCAATTCCAGGCCGTCGAATGTACCGCGCGATAGGAATTTAGAAGGCGATTCGCAAGTTCATCCGCCGCGCCAAGAGCTGCGCGATCCCCAGGGAAGGAATCGAGATATTCATGAAGCCCCAGCAAGGCGAAAGCGCACGCGCGCGGACTTTTAAACGCAACGGCGGCGGGAATCGCCAGCTCGAAGAGACGACCCGCAGCTCCACGCAACCCAGCATCCTTGGATCGGCCGAGAACGGTTCCCAATCCCCATAGGGCGCGGCCATGGCTGTCTTCCGAGCCTTCCGGTTCCTGCCATTGGCGTTCATAGCTGAGGCAGTTCCTAAATCTCTTGGTCGTCGGGTCAAATGCCAGCCACAAAAAAGCCAAATAACGAGCGGCGAGGTCCGACGAACCGGCTGGAATACGGCTTCCCAATTCTTCCAGCAGAATCGCGACGATGAGCGCGCGCGCATTGTCGTCCGTCGAATATCCTTCCGGATAGTTTGGCACGGTGAATACTGCGTGCTCTGCAATTCCAGTTTGGTCAGTCATCCGCTGCAGATGATCCAGCTTTACGGCCGGAAGACGGTCGAGAACCTTTTCCGTGTTTTGCGCCGAAAATGTGGCGCGTGGATTCCGCAAGCGCTCGTTGTACACGCGTTCAAAGCTCCCCATGTATTGTTGAGCCACGCGATCCCAAACCATGTTCCTCGAATAGAGGTACGCACGTTTCCTCATGGCGTGGCGCGCAGTGCCATTGTCCAATAGCTCGATCGTTTTTTCGGCAATCGCCTGTGGATCGTCGAAGGGAACAAGCACGCCGCGTTGGTGGTCCAACAGCTCGATCGCGTGCAGATACGGAGTGGAGATGATCGCTTTTCCCGCGCTCAAGGCATAGGCAAGTGTTCCCGAAACGACTTGTCCTTTGTGCTTGTAAGGCGTGATGTAAATATCTGCTCCGCCGATCAGTTCCACCAGCTCTCTAGGACTGACGAACCGGTTACGAAAAATCACGCTGTCCTGGACCCCGAGTTCCTTCGCTAGGTTCTGCAAGTACAGCCGGTATTTGTCGCCTTCTCGCCGGAGAATATGCGGGTGCGTCACGCCGGAAATCATGTAAACAACATTGCTGTGCCGCGACAGAATGCTCGGCAACGCTTGGATTACGTTTTCGATGCCCTTGTTTGGAGAAAGCAGGCCGAACGTGAGCAACACATCTTTTCCTTCGGTTCCGAAGGCATCCTTGAAGAAACTGGAATCGGTAAACGGCAGATCGGGAATCCCGTGGGGGATGAGATCGATTTTGTCCGGAGAGACGTGAAACACTTCTTTCAGGATGTCGGCGGATTGCTGGCTCATGACAATGAGACGATCCGACAAAGTCGCAATTTCCGCCATCACCGTGCGTTGATCGATGTTGGGCTCGCGAAGGACCGTGTGCAACGTCGTGACCACGGGCATCTGAAGGCGGCGTAGAAGTTCTAAAATGTGGGCGCCGGCCGGACCGCCGAAGATTCCATACTCATGCTGCAGACAAACCAAATCGATGTTGCTGAAATTCAGGAAGTCCGCAGCCTGCCGGTATGACGCCAGGTTATCTTCGGAAAGCTCGAATCGCACTCGTGCAGGGTAACTGTAGCCTTCTCCGGTATCGTTGACTGGTAACGCCAGAAGCTCCGTCGCGCCATATTCAGCGTGGATCGCATCGCATAGGTCTGTCGTGAATGTCGCAATCCCGCACTTCCGCGGAAGATAATTCCCGACGATGGCGACTCGACTTGGAAGCGCCGGTCGCGGTTGCATTGGCGTGACTGCTGGTGTCTCTTCCTCAATCGTGAGGGGGCTAAGATCGATACGGGCCACGGTCTCTACTAGGGACATTGTCTTTGGCAACGGCATTCGCTTTGCTATCTCCTTGCCACGTCGACCCACTCCAGAAGGCGAGAAGGCGATACGCGGTTCTTTCGCAATATGACAACTCGGTGAAGCCGCCGATTCCTCGGTTGCGCTTCACGACAGAGCTGTTTCCACGAAGATGCGCATATGGCTTAAGCTGCGATTTTTCGTTTAGCAGCATCTGACCCACAACCAAGAGCCACAAACGGTCTAACCGCACCAAGAGGGCGGGGCCACGGGAACTGATGGCCTCAGTAACCGCCGCCGTAGCCGCCTGCACCGGCTGCCATGGCCATCTTTTCCTCCCCCTTAGCATCGGCGATCAGAACTTCGGTTGTTAGCATCAGTGAGACGATGGACGCAGCGTTCTGGAGTGCGAGACGAGTGACCTTCGCTGGATCGATCACACCGGCCTTGACCAGGTCGCCGAACTCACCAGTCTCTGCGTTGAAGCCGAAATTTTCATCCTTCGATTCGCGCACGCGTCCAACAATCAGCGCGCCTTCGTGCCCGGCGTTTAGGGCGATCTGGCGAATGGGTTCTTCGAGCGCACGCTTTACGATGTTCACCCCGATGGCTTCATCATCGTGGAGCTTGAGCTTCTCCAAGGCCGGCAGGCAGCGCAGAAGGGCAGTGCCTCCGCCGGAGACAATGCCTTCCTCAACTGCGGCTCGAGTAGCGTGCATGGCATCCTCGACGCGAGCCTTTTTCTCCTTCAGCTCTGTTTCGGTTGCCGCGCCCACCTTGATGACCGCGACCCCGCCGACAAGCTTGGCCAGGCGTTCCTGAAGCTTTTCTTTGTCGTAATCGGACGTTGTGTCTTCGACCTGAACACGGAGCTGCTTGATGCGGCCTTCGATCTCGCTGGCCTTGCCGCCGCCCGCGACGATCGTAGTGTTGTCCTTGTCGATAGTCACTTTCTTGGCCTTGCCCAGCTCCTTGATCTCGACGTTCTCGAGCTTGATGCCCAAGTCTTCCGTAATTGCCTTCCCACCGGTAAGAATGGCTATGTCCTCAAGCATGGCCTTGCGGCGGTCACCAAAGCCTGGGGCTTTTACCGCCGCGCACTGCAGTGTACCGCGTAGCTTATTCACCACGAGCGTGGCCAAGGCCTCGCCATCGACTTCTTCAGCAATGATCAGCAACGGCTTGCTCATTTTGGCCGTCTGTTCGAGCAAGGGCAGCAGATCCTTCATCGAGCTGATCTTCTTTTCGTGGATCAGGATGTACACATCTTCGAGCTCGCATTCCATGCGTTCCGGGTCGGTCACAAAGTAGGGCGACAGGTATCCGCGGTCAAATTGCATGCCTTCGACGACTTCAAGCGTAGTCTCCATCGTCTTGGACTCCTCGACGGTGATGACGCCATCCTTGCCCACCTTCTTCATCGCTTCGGCGATGATGCCGCCAACCTGCTTGTCGGTGTTGGCACTGATTGTGCCTACCTGCGCGATCATGTCGCCCTTCACCTCGCGGGAGAGCCTCTTGATCTCTCCCACGGCGACTTCAACGGCCTTGTCGATGCCGCGTTTGAGCGCCATCGGGCTCGCGCCTGCGGCAACCGTTCGCACACCCTCACGGAAGATTGCTTGTGCCAGCACCGTCGCAGTGGTGGTGCCATCGCCAGCCACATCCGACGTCTTGGACGCAACCTCGCGCACCATTTGTGCACCCATGTTCTCGAGCGGGTCCTGCAACTCGATCTCCTTTGCCACGGTCACGCCGTCTTTTGTGATGATAGGTGCCCCGAACTTCTTCTCGATCACCGCATTGCGCCCCTTCGGGCCGAGCGTGATCTTCACCGCGTCAGCCAGAATGTTGACGCCGCGCAAAATCGCCTGACGTGAATTCTCACCGGTTACAATTTGTTTTGCCATTAGACGTCACCCTCCCGGGTGATTGAACACTTCTGCCCGTCCGAAATCTTCGGTTCGGGTGAAACCTACTTCTTGCCGGATGCCGCTTTGGCGATTCCGCTGACTTTCACCAGGATTTCCTCCTCGCGAAGGATCAAATACTCCTGGTCGTCTATGTTGATGTCGTTGCCGGTGTATTTTCCGAACAAGATCCGGTCACCCACCTTCACATCGAGCGGGATGCGATGGCCCTTTTCAATCTTGCCGGCTCCGATGGCTATTACTTCGCCCTCATGAGGTTTCTCTTTCGCCGTATCGGGAATGATGATCCCGCCCTTCGCGGTTTCTTTCTCTTCCAGCCTCCGTACGAGGACGCGGTCATGCAGAGGAGTAATATTCACAGTCATTTCCTTCGACCTCCGTTCGATCTATTCCAAAACTTGAGTACTCAGCCCGTTGTGACTACGCCCGACCCTACGGCCGAAAACTTTTCTGGTTCTTCTGCCGCGCCACTTCCAGGTCGTCCGTTTGCTTTTTCTGGCGTGCGGCTTCGCGATTCGGGCCCTCTTGCTCGTCAAGTTTCACGGCTTCTGCAATGGCGAAGTCGGCTTGTGCATTGGCCCGCTTCGAAGACAGCACCAGCCCCAAGACATCGCTGAAAGAAGAACGGACAAGATTGACGGAATATTGCGCATCCTCCCAAGACACGACGGGCCTTTGCTTCGTTTCATATCCCGCGTTCGTCGCTGAGCCGATCTCCGGCGCCACAATTGTGGCCGGACCGTACTTCGCCGAAATGGACTTCACCATGTCCCCCTCAGTGAGTCCTTCCGTGAAAGATGGATTGTAAGTCACCGAAATCTTGTAGAGCTCGCCATTGTAGAAAGAGAAGAGAATCTGTTCGACGCCGTCCGATCGGAGGGATGTTTCGGAAATGTTCGGCGGCCACCAAGTCACTTCCTGAATCAGCGCTGGGCGGTCGTGTACTACCTTTACATCGGCCACCCTTTGTTCCGTGCGCTCCAGCACTTTGGTCAAGCTCATTCCGAGCGTGAAGTGCCGATACTTGGAAAGATCTTGTGCACGAAGCAATGGCGCAAAAAGAAGCAGAACAACAAAGCAGAGAATCGAACTGCGAATCGTTTTCATTTTCATATCTCCTACGAATTGCTAAGAACTTGAAATCAGAGCCACATATTGCTTTGTGGCCACTTCTGGGCGAACCCGTTTCCCACCGCTACCCAGCCCGGATTCTGGCGTAGCAGCAACAGGCATTCTCAGGGCAGAATCCTTTGCAGGGACTAGGCCGATACCTTGTTGGATATGTCGGGAATGCGCGGTAACCCTCATGAAAGGAATGCCGAGGAATCGTTTCGAAACGACTTTCGTAATCTCCAGAGAGTTAAACTTCTGCCCTTCCTGCTTCGCTAGAACACACTTCACTGCCCTGCGCAGAGTTCCTGGCTGGTTGCGACCCAAGACGGTGGCTCTTATTTCGCCGGCCAGGTAAAAGAAGTTCCAATTCACCCCCTCGATGTTTCGAGCCAGCGCAGAGCGATCAAGACTCTTGACGACTCTCCACCGAGGCAAGAAGGTTTCACTTTCGATCGACAGGTTCGCCGGCAAACATGTGTCTTCCTTGATCAAAATGGTCCCTGCACTATTGGTGTCTGACATTTGAGTTTTCCATAGCTACGTGACATTTAGAGTTGCCGCGCGTAAAGCCTTCTGCCGTTCACGTAAGCGGTGAGCACAGTCAGAAGCACTGCCCCAATCAAGGCAACCATGGTTGTAACGATCGCTCCACCGTAGCCGCCAAAACCCGCGGAGCGCATCAGGAATCCGCCCGCTACAGCGCCACCAACACCCATGAGGATGTCCATGGACCGGCCATAACTTTCACCCTGAAGAACTCTTCCTGCTGCCCATCCAACGACCACCCCGATGAAAATCCATGCGAGTAAATACATACATTCCACCTTTCACTGAATCCAGGACTTACCTACTTGCGACTCGATTACTTGCTCTTTCTTCTCCGCAGAAACCTTCTTGTGAACCACCCCGCCCCGACGCACTCACAGGGCGGCAAACTAACGGAAAGGGTTCTTCCTCACACCGGCTTCATCCCGTACAACTCGCGGTCTGCTGTGCGAAGCAGGGCCTCAATCGTTTCGCCGTCCTGGGGATAGACAGCCACGCCGATGCTCGCGGAAAGCCGTGGCTCGAGACTATCTGCGGCTAACCGGCTACGGATACGTGAGGCAACAAGCCTTGCCGCCACCGCCGTTGTCTCGGGCAGAATGACGACAAACTCATCTCCCCCGTATCGCGCGGCTGTGTCGATAGCTCGACAATCGACGCGGAGAACATCGGCGAAACGGCACAGCGCCTGGCTACCGATCAAGTGGCCGTAGCGGTCGTTGATCTTCTTCAACTGATCCAGGTCGAGCAGTAGAATGGCAAACGGTCGTCCGGTGCGCGCGGCGCGTTTGACCTCTGCGTCGAGCGCTTCCGTGAGCCGGCGGTAGTTGCCTAAACCGGTAAGCGGGTCAGTCACGGCAAGAAGTTGTACCTTTTCTTCTGCGAGTTTGCGTTCAGTGACATCGAAAGCAGAAACCAGACTGGCCAGCATTCCATCAAATTCAATCATCGTTGTATTGATGTCGAGCCATCGCTCGTCGCCGTTCTTCGTGAGAATCTTGACCGCATACTGCTCGGCGTCCCCAAGTCGCGCGCTCCCTCGATTTGAGACCAGTTCTCGACAATCCGGATGGACTAGATCCCAAAAGTTCATGGACAAAAGCTCCTCTCGTAGGTATCCGGTGATAGTCTCGGCGGCATGATTCACATAGTGCAGCCGTTCGGCTTGACTAATGAAGACCGCACACGCAATGGCTTCAGCTAAGGTGCGGAAGTTTGCTTCCCCGCATAGGAGCCCTGGCCGTAACAGTGCATCCACGGCCCGTTCCTTAATCATGGTAAGCATTGGAAATCTCGCGTGCTCCTGCGTTTCCCCTCTGCCGGACAACTTGAGGGGCGGACTCAGCCCGCCCCCTCCAAACGAAAGGACCTGCTATCTTCAGGCCGCTACCGCAGCGGCGATCTTGTGGAAGGTTGAATTGACAACCTCGTAGGTATCGACCTTGGGAGTTCCTTCAATGAGTGCTGTCAGCTTTCTCAGTACTGCCGGATACGTGCCGCGGCTGTAGGCTTCCGCGTTCGATGCCTTGTCCCACAGACTAATTCCCGTCACTGCGTCCTCGCTGGGTGCAAAGAACGTAAGTTCGTCCTGAAATCCGTTCTGCTTCCGTAGCATGGGAATGACTTCTTCTTCCATCAAGACGCTGAATTTTGCGACGCTGTTCGGCTTTAGAAGTGTCGTTACTTTGCGTGCGAACATGGGACTCTCCTTGGTTTCTTACTCTACATAGCCCTTCGCTCCATCGGCAGGGCCATGGGCGACTCTGAATCCTTAGGCATTTTCGAGCCGGGGGCGGAACTGGTCCGTCCCGGCCAAGCGAAGGGGCCTGCCGGCTTCAGGCCGCTACGGCAGCGACGGTCCTTTGGATCGTTGAATT
>Ga0209158_1002964_pt1 | contig 10105 bp, 9 predicted proteins | sample GraSoiAngelo_140_FD_185897 | JGI IMG/M metagenome (GOLD analysis project Ga0209158, IMG submission 185897) | Grasslands soil microbial communities from the Angelo Coastal Reserve, California, USA - 14_0929_12_30cm (SPAdes) (version 2) | ecosystem: Environmental > Terrestrial > Soil > Grasslands ...
CCGCAACCGCATAGTCGGTCCGGCCATCGGGCTGGTCGTGGTCGTGATCCTCGCCATGATGGTCTTCAAGCCTTCCCTGTAGACCCACAGCACGGCCAGCACCGAAGCATCGATCACGCAGTAACCACCGGCGATGACCGACGGCGGGTTGCCCGAGGGGATGTGAGTCCATGGCGCGACCGGCATCCACGCCCAGTCGCCGAAGGACGTGCCGAAGATCTCCAGCTCGCTCACGATGATAAAGATCGCCGCGAACAGGGGCCACCGCGGTGAGCGGAGCAGGAAGTACGCGAAGACCGGCAGGCACAGCGCGCCCTGCAGGTCAAACCGCCCCGTAACGATGGGTAGCGCTGTGAGTCCGAGCACGGCCCAGGTGCCCGCGCCGGCCAGGACCGCATAGGCGACGCGGCGGCCGTGGCGCTTGACCAGCGGCGTCTGCGCGGCCAAAAGACCGAAGAGATAGACGATGCCGTGGCCCGGGGGCACAAAGAGCGGCAGGTTGTGCAGCCGGTAGCGGTAAACGCCCCAGACCAGCGAGCCGAAGATCTCGAAGCAGGTCGCGACCACGACACACGTCCAGACCTGGACACGCTGCTCTTTCGGCGCCTTCAGCGCCGCCAGGTAGAGGACGGTGAAGGTGAGCGCGCCCAGCACGTATTGCTGCCATTGGGCCGTGACGCGGCTGTCCGCGAACAGCCCGATCGGGGTGTAGACCAGGAGGTACGCGTGCAGCCAGTACGGCTGCACGCGTCTGGAGATCTTCGAGATTACTTGAGGGTGCCCCTCTCGTCGATCAGGCTGCCTTGCAGGGTCCACCCGGTGCCGCTCCAGGTGATCACCTGCTCTTGCATGATCGGAAAGTGGTCGGATGACGTTGTCTTGACTTTCACGCCCGGCAGCGCGAACGGATTGGTTTCGTTCAGGCGGTTCGCCGCGATGTCCATGACGTTCTTGCGAGTCATGTTCGAGCCGGCCTGCTTCAGCACGTCGACCATGGTGTACGCGACCGCAACGCCATAGAGGTTGAAGCCGTCATTGGGCTTGCAAGTCGTGCAGTTGGCGATGATCGTCTTGTACTGCTGCATCCCGGAGTCGTTGGCCCACTGCGGGTCGGTTGGGTCCTTGAGGTAGCCGACGCTCGTGACGTTTGCGAGCGCCGCGCCGGCGGTCTTCGCGGCCAGCATGTAGACCTGGGGGTTGGAGACTGAGTTCAGGTAGATCGCGTTAGGGGTCCAGTGCAGGCCGGTGATGATCGCGAGCGACTGGATCGTCGGTTTGGGGGTCGAGAAGAGGAACAGTGTGTCGACGCCCTTGGACTTGAGGATGGCCAGCTGTGATGCCGGGCTCGCCGCAGTGACGTCGTAGCTCTCCTTGTCGACGATCATCGAGGCGTTCGAGCCAAGGCCATCGGTGAGGCCTTTGAGGTAATCCTGGCCGTAGTCGTCGTTCTGATACAGGACGCCGATCTTCGCGTTCGGGTGGTTCTGCACGACGTCCTTGGCGTAGATCCGTGCCTCACCCTGGTACGGCGGCTGCCAGCCCATCGTCCACTGATTGGTGCTGAAGTCCTTGCCGAACGTTGTGGCGCCCGTGGCGACGAAGAGCTGGGGCACCTTCTTGCTGTTCAGGTAGTCACGCACGGAGGTCTGGTCCTGCGTTCCGAGCCCGCTGAACATCGCGAACACCTGGTCCTGCTCGACGAGCCCCTTGGTCAAGGGGACGGTGTTGGCGGGGTTGTAGGCATCGTCCTGGATCTTGAAGGTGATCTTTCTCCCGTTGACGCCGCCCTGGTTGTTGACGTAGGTGAAATAAGCGTCCTCGGCATGGGCGATCGTGCCGTACGCGGCCGCCGGGCCGGAAAGGGCGTTGGTCGTACCGAGGAGGATCGAGTTGCTGGTGATGCCGATGTCGGTCTGTGGGGCGGGAGCCGGGCTACCGCCACAAGCGCCGAGGGTGACCAGGAAGGCCGCCACTGCGGCCAGGCGAGCTGCGTTTCGTCCCATAGAAATTCCTCCCATGTTGATAGACAACTATTTAAACAGTCTGTGGATTTGGCGGCATCTGTCCAGTCTCTCGATCGGCGGCACCTCGCAGGCGGCGGTTGAGGGCGACGTAGCCTCGGTAGAGAAGGCCGACGATCCCGTTGGGGGCGAAGATCATGATCAGGATCAGGACCGCCCCATAGGTGACCGCCGGGCCGGCGTTCTTCACGGTGGACGCGATCTGGTCCGGGATCCAGGACTGGCTGGGCACCCATTGGTTCGATTCGATAGGCAGGAAGTAGGCGAAGATCGCGCCCAACAGCGGTCCGGGGATGGAGGCAAGGCCTCCCACCACCGCGCCGACGAGCAGCTGGATGGACAGCGAGACCGGGAACGTGTCCGGGCTGACGAACCCGGCGGCGAGCGCAAAAAGCGCGCCGGCGATCCCCGCGTAAAAGGCGGAGATGCCAAAGGCCAGCGTCTTGTAGCCGGCGATGTTCACCCCCGACGCGGCGGCAGCCACTTCGCCGTCGCGGATGGCTCGCATCGCACGCCCCGGCCGGTGCCGGACCAGGTTCCAGGCGAACCAGAAGAGGATCAGGGCGCAGAAGAGGCATATGTAGTAGATCCACTGGTCGCTTGTCATCGCGATGCCGGTGAGGAAGCCATAGGCGCTCTGAGCGAACCCGGGCGGATCGGGCTGGGTGAGGATGATCCCCTGCACGCCGCCGGTGAGCCCGGCCGGTCGCTTGATAAGGCTTGGTGTGACCACCGCGAGCGCGAAGGTGGCGAGCGCGAGGTAGAGGGCGGAAAGGCGCAGCGCGGGAATGCCGAAGACAAAGCCCACCAGCCCCGTCAGCAGTCCCGCGATGGGGATGGTGGCGACGATGTCCATCTTGAAGTGGTGGGCCAGGATGGCGGACGTGTAGGCGCCCAACGCCATGAATGCGCCGTGGCCCAGCGAAAGCTGCCCGCTGTAACCGACCAGGATGTTCAGGCCCATGATCGCGATGGCCAGGATCAGCGCCTGCGCCCATTCGCTCGCCAGGAAGCTGCTGATCACGGTCGGAAACCCAACGAGGAACAGCACCACGACGCCGACCAGCCAGTAGCGGGGCGGGGCGCCTCGAATTCGTTGCAGCATCACACGCGCCTCGTCGCGGCCCTGCCGAACAGGCCGTTTGGCCTGATGATCAGGACCACGATGATGATCGCCAGCCCAACTGCAAGCTGGAGGTCACCGCCGACGAAGGGAATGTAGGCGCCGGCGAGGTTCACCGTGACGCCGACGATGAGTCCACCGACAACAGCGCCGAGCGGGCTCTCGATTCCACCGAGGACCGCCGCGGCGAAGGCGTAGATGATGATTGACTGCATCATGTTCGGCTCGAGAAAGAGAATCGGGGCGACCATGATCCCGGACACCGCTCCGACCGCCGAAGCAAGGCCCCAGCCGAGGGCGAGCATCCAGCTCACCTGAACCCCGAGCAGGCGGCTCGCCTCCGGGTGATGGGCTGCGGCGCGGAGCGTGAGGCCCACGGTCGTGCGCTGGAGCAGAAGGTAGACCGCGAGCAGCACCAGCCCTGACACCCCCATCACCCCAAGGTCGCGATAGCTGATGAACACACCGAGCAGGTCGATGGTCTGCGCCGAGAAAGCGCTCGGGAATGATCGCGGGACATATCCGAACATGAAACCGGCCAGCCCGTTGAGAAGTGTCGCCAGGCCCAGCGTGATGATGACGAGGGTCAGGATCGGCGCTCTCTCCACCGGGCGGATCACGACGCGCTGGATCACGATGCCGCCTCCGAAAGCCAGCACGAGCGTGACCGGAAACACGATCCAGTAGCTCATGCCTCGGTTGATCAGAGCGTAAGCAACGAACGTCGCGAGCATCGCCATCTCGCCCTGGGCGAAGTTCACGAGGCCCATCGCGTTGTAGATGAGGACGAGAGCCAGCGCGAGACTCGCGAAGATGCCGCCGATCGCAATGCCGCTGACCACCTGCTGGAGCAAGGCCTGCATCAGTAGCCGAGGTAGGAACGCCGGACCGACTCGTTGCCCTGGAGCTCCTCGCTCTCACCTTCCACCGCGACTCGACCGACCTCGAGCACATATGCGCGAGATGACAGGTCAAGGGCGATCCGAGCGTTCTGCTCGACCAACAGCACGGTGACCCTGTTGGACTGGTTGATCGAGCGGATGATCTCGAAGATCGAGCGGACGATCATCGGCGCGAGGCCGAGCGACGGCTCGTCGAGCAGCATCAGCCGCGGTTTCATCAGGAAGGCGCGGGCGAGAGCCAGCATCTGCTGCTCGCCGCCGGACAGGGTGCTGGCGGAGAGCCGGCGCCGCTCCTTGAGGACAGGGAAGTATTCGAAGACGCGGTCGTAGTCTTTGCGCACCTCTGCGCCATCCCGTCTCAGGTGCGAGCCAAGCTTCAGGTTTTCGTCGACTGTCAGCTCTGTGAGGATGCCTCGACCTTCAGGCACGTGGGCGATTCCTCCACGCACCACGTCTTCGGTCGACATGCGCCGCAGCGAGCGACCCCCGAACTTGATGTCACCGCTCCACCGCACTCCTCCGGTGATGGCGCGCAGCGTCGTGGTCTTGCCGGCGCCGTTGGCACCGAGCAGCGACACAATCCCGCCCTCGGGTACAACCAGCGAGACGCCATGCAGGACAGACGTCTGTCCGTAGCCCGCATGGACCTCCTTCATCTCGAGGAGGGCCGTCACGCCGCACCCAGGTAGGCTTCGATGACAGCGGGGTTGCGCTGCACCTCCGCGGGAGTCCCTTCGGCGATCTTCTTGCCGAAGTCGAGAACCACCACACGGTCGGAGATGCCCATCACGAAGGCCATGTGATGCTCGACCAGGAGCATGGTGACCTTCAACTCAGTGTGGACACGGCGCAGGAGCCGCGACATCGAGTCGACCTCTTCGTGGCTGATTCCACCTGCGGGTTCATCCAGGAGGATCAAGCGCGGCCGCGAGACCAGCGCGCGGGCAAGCTCGACGCGCTTCTGAATCCCGAAGGGAAGAGCCGCCACGGGACGATGCGTGTAGTCGTCGAGACCGACGAACTCGATCATCTCCAGGGCGCGCTTTCGCGACGCAGACTCCGTGGCAACCGCCCTCGGCAGAGGCACGCCTGCCTCGAACCACCCGCTCTTGATGTGCACGTGGTCGCCGACCATCACGTTGTCGAGCACGGTCATCGAACGAAAGAGGGCAACGTTCTGAAAGGTGCGCGTGACGCCGAAGCGGATCACGTGGTGCGGCCGCATCTCGAGCACGGAGTGGCCGTCGAAGAGCGCCGTGCCGCCGCTGGGCCGGTAGACGCGGGTGATGACGTTGAAGAGCGTCGTCTTGCCGGCGCCGTTGGGACCGATCAGCGCGATGACCTGGCCCTCGTCGACGTTGAACGAGACGCGGTCCAGTGCCACCACACCACCGAACCGGACGCTGAGGTCGCGCACCTCGAGCAACGGCATATTGGCCGAATACTAATTTCGCAGCGACCCCAACGCCACTAGTCGCCTGGCTCGGGCAGATCTCCGTGCTCTGGAAGTTCGAGTGGTTCGTCCGGCGGGCTGAGCTCCGGATAGCCGGCGTCGGGGGCGCCAGGTCCCCACTCGGTCGGGGGTCCCCACTCCGCAGGCGGCAGCTTGGGCGCAGCCGGCGCCGGCGGGGGCGCGGGTTCCGGAGTCGGGGCAGGAGGCGAGGTCGGATGCGGCCGCACCGGTTCGGTCCATGCCGACTGCGATTGCGGCTCATGTATAGGGGTGGGTGGCGGCGTGCCGAATCCCGCCGTGTAGTCGGGACGCGTCGCGCGGTGCATCACGGCCGCCGACGGCAGCGCGGTCATGGGTCGCGGTCGCCGGATCACGCTGACCGCCCAGTAGCCGAGTGAAAGCAGGATCGCAAGCCCGCCGACTATCGGCAGGAAAACGAACGGGGGCCTCGAGATGAGGTCCAGTCCGTTGAGCGTGGCCGCGACCGGCGTCGAGCTTGCCGTCGGAGACGCGGTCGCTTCAGGGGAAGGGGAGGGCGATTCAGCAGGGCTTGCCGACGGAGAGGGGGACGTGGCGGCGGCCTCGAGCTGGAAGGTCGCGCACGGCCGCGGCTCTACGCTGGCGCAGAGCTTGTGCTGGCCCGGCGGGTCACCGGAGAACGGCTTGACGTGTGTGACGAAGTTGCCGCTGCCGTCGGCGGCCGCGCCGCCGGCCACCTTGTTCGGCTGGTCCCAGAACAGGGTCATCTGCTCGTTGGAGAGGAACGCACCGCCGTTGACGGTGATCTGCGTGTTGGGACCGCCGTCGGTCACATCCAGAGAAAGGAATGCGTTCTGGGGGATCGGGCTAGCGCTGGGAGATGGCGACGCGGACGGGGATGGGGAGGGGGATGGCGAGGGTGATGCTGGGGCGGAGGGCGACGGCGATGGCGCCGCTGTCGGGGAGGGACTGGTTGCTGCAGTCAGGAGAAACCAGAAGGGGATAGCCACAAGGACCCGGCGCAAACGCATGAAGCCCGGGAACGATACCAGAGCCGGTTCGGTTACACCGGGGGCCAGGGGATCGACCACGCCGAGGTCGGCTCCGGGAAGCGCCAGCCAGGGTCGACAGGGTCGATCACGCCGCGCAGCCGGCGCTTGAGCATGCGCACCTCGGCAGGGCGGAGCAACCCGGCCATCGTCCTGGCGAGCGCTCCGCGCTCCAGCTCGACGAGCCCGCGTTCCACGTCGCCGCACAAGTCTGGCGGCAGGGGCTGGCCGGAGAAGTCCCAGATCACCGTCCGCAGCTTGTTCTCAACGTTGAAGGTCAGGCCGTGGTCGATCACCCACACGTTGTCCTCCGCGTCGAAGAGGCAGTGGCCAGACTTGCGGTCGGCGTTGTTGGCGATCACGTCGAACAGGGCAACGCGGATCCAGGTCTCGGTGCGTGCGCTGTTGTCGCCGAAAAAGTGACGGCCGTCGGCGTCGATGAAAAGCTGCACCGCGCCAACACCATGGGGCGCCTTCTGCCGGACCACCGTCGGCGGGATGAGCGGCCAGCCCAGGACCTTGCTCAGCTCGTACGCCGCGACCTCGCGCTGGTACAGCGTGCCCGCCTCGAAGTCCCAGAGCGGCGATTCCCCGCGCGCCGGCTTGTAGACCGCGCGCAAACCCGATGGCGGATGAGGCCCGAGGCGCGCCAGGAACGTGTAGTTCGAGGCGCCGTGCAGGACCCCCAGGATCTTGACGTCCGGCAGCCCGCCGAGCAGCTTCTCGGCTGCTTCAGAAGATAGGCCGGGCACCGTTCATGACCGGACAGGGATGGCCGGAGGGATCCATTGGCAGACCACATCGCGGGCAAAGTGGCCGGCCGGCGGAAAGCACCGACTCAGCCTGCTTCGAGAAGGCGATCACCTGGTCGTGGCTGAGCCAGAAGCGCACGCTCGGCGCGTCGTCCGCGGCCGGCGCCTCTGTCGGCTCGGCCGGCTCGGCCGCGGCAGCCTGGCTCGCGACCAGGACGAACATCTGGCGGGCCTCGTGATAGCCCAGGGCCTCGTGATAGCCCAGGCCCATCTCGCCGATCTGCCACTCGGGCTCGTCCGGCTGGGCGTTTCCCCCCGAGGCCTCCGCCGGCTCCTCAGGCGTTTCGATCTGCTGGGCCTCGAGCATCTGGTGCAGGCGTAGGAGGAGGGCCTGGATCTGGGCTTTCTCACATCCGAGCGTCAGGGTCCGCCCTGACCCGGTCGCAAGGAGGAAGAAACGGCGCCGGCCGGGCTCGCCGACCGCGGCGACCACGATGCGGTCGACCGGGTCGAGCTCGTAGATGGCCATCGGCAAAAGCCTACGGTCTAATTGGTTTTGGGGCCCCGGAAGCGGGGAACAAGATCAAAGGTAACTACTTCGAATTTCAATTCAACCCACCTGGAGGACAGCTGACAAATGCCAAAAACCGTAGGAATCGACCTGGGGACGACCAACTCGGTCATCGCCGTCATGGAAGGCGGCGAGCCTGTGGTCATCCCCAACTCCGAAGGTTCGCGCACGACCCCCTCCGTGGTCGCTTTCACCAAGTCCGGTGAGCGGCTCGTGGGCACGCTGGCCCGCCGTCAGGCGGCCGTCAACCCCGAGAACACCGTCTACTCGATCAAGCGGTTCATGGGCCGCAAGTTCGGCGAGGTCGACTCGGAGCGGAAGATCGTGCCCTACGAGGTCAAGCCGGGCAAGGACGACCGCGCCGTGGTGTTCGTGCCGAACGCCAACAAGGAATTCACTCCGGAAGAGATCTCGGCCTTGATCTTGCAGAAGCTCAAGGCGGACGCCGAGGCCTACCTCGGCGAGAAGGTGACCGATGCGGTCATCACCGTGCCCGCGTACTTCAACGACTCACAGCGCCAGGCGACCAAGAACGCCGGCCAGATCGCCGGCCTCAACGTCCTGCGGATCATCAATGAACCAACCGCGGCTTCCCTGGCATACGGCCTGGAAAAGAAAGCGAACGAGACGATCCTCGTTTTCGACCTCGGCGGTGGCACCTTCGACGTCTCCGTGCTCGACGTGGGCGACGGCGTCTTCGAGGTCAAGTCCACGAACGGGGACACCCACCTCGGTGGTGACGACTACGACCGCAGGATCGTGGACTGGCTCGCCGACGAATTCAAGAAGCAGAACGGAATCGACCTGAAGACCGACCGCCAGGCCCTGCAGCGCCTCACCGAGGCCGCGGAGCGGGCGAAGATCGAACTCTCGAGCCGGCTCGAGACGACCATCAATCTGCCGTTCATCACGGCGGACCAGACAGGTCCCAAGCACCTCGAGATGACCCTCACCCGAGCCAAGTTCGAGTCGCAGACCAGCGACCTGACCGAGCGCACCCGGGGGCCGTTCCTCGCGGCGCTGAAAGACGCCAACCTCACACCTCAGCAGATCGACGAGGTCGTGCTGGTCGGCGGATCCACCCGCATGCCGATCATCCAGCAGCTCGTCAAGGACCTGCTCGGCGGCAAGGAGCCGCACAAGGGAGTCAACCCGGACGAGGTGGTCGCCGTCGGGGCCGCCATTCAGGCCGGGGTGCTCAAGGGCGAGGTCAAGGACATCCTGCTCCTCGACGTGACGCCGCTTTCGCTGGGCGTGGAAACCCTCGGCGGGGTCATGACCACGCTCATCGACCGCAACACCACGATCCCGACCTCTCGCTCGCAGGTCTTCTCGACTGCGGCGGACAACCAGACGTCTGTCGAGGTCCATGTCCTGCAGGGCGAGCGCGACATGGCACGCGACAACCGCACGCTGGGTCGCTTCCACCTGGACGGGATTCCGCCCGCGCCGCGGGGCATGCCTCAGGTCGAGGTCACGTTCGACCTGGACGCCAACGGCATCCTCAACGTGAAGGCGCAGGACAAGGGGACCGGCCGCGAGCAGTCGGTCACCATCACAGCGTCCTCGACCCTGAACAAGGACGAGGTCGACCGGATGGTCAAGGAGGCGGAGGCGCACTCCGCCGAGGACCGGGCCAAGCGCGAAGAGGTGGAGCTCCGCAACCAGGCAGACCACATGATCCACCAGGCCGAGAAGGTGATCAAGGACAACGAAGCCCGGATCCCGGAGGACGTCAAGAGCGAGGTCAACACCAAGCTCGAGGAGCTCAAGACCGCGGCCAAGGGCTCGGACACCAAGGCCCTGCAGCAGAAGATGGATGAGTTCAACGAGGCCCTGCAGAAGATCGGCCAGCACATCTACCAGGGAGCCGGAGCCTCGGCCCCGACAGGCGGGCAGAGCGATGGCACCGCGCCCGGTGAGGAGAAGAAAGAGGGCGACGTCGTCGACGCGGACTACCGCGAAGTCAACTAAATAGATTTCCCCTAAGGGCTGCGCCGCGCGGCGCAGCCCTTATTTTTGCGCCGGTGGTGACTTACTTCCGTGAACGGCGCTCGCTGTGGGCCGTGGCCGGCCTTCTTGTCGGGGCGATGCTCACGGTTTGGGACCTGGTCGTCGCCTCGCCGCTCTTCTTCGCCCAGTACGCGGTCCGCAACGACTTCCGCCTCGCTTACGCGGCGGCGATCGTCGGATGGCAGGACGGTTACGGCAGGCTCTACGACCTCGCCCAACAGCAGGCGGCGATTCGCGGCCTC
>Ga0209158_1002974_pt1 | contig 10085 bp, 9 predicted proteins | sample GraSoiAngelo_140_FD_185897 | JGI IMG/M metagenome (GOLD analysis project Ga0209158, IMG submission 185897) | Grasslands soil microbial communities from the Angelo Coastal Reserve, California, USA - 14_0929_12_30cm (SPAdes) (version 2) | ecosystem: Environmental > Terrestrial > Soil > Grasslands ...
CAATCTACCTTTCCATACGTTCCAGTTATCCAGGCACGGCGAGGTCCCAAGAAGTGAGCGAGATCGACAAGCTCGACGACGAACGACAACAGCTGAGAATCGAACAATCAAAGAGCCTCGACCAGCTCAACGAGACGAAGAACAAGTTACAGAAAGTCCGGGAAGAACTACAGAATCTCCGTAAAACCCGGGACGGCCTAAACGACACCGTCCGAGCACTCAAACAGACCCGTGACAGGCTCCGAGACACGTCCCGCGAGAAACTCACAACGCTTAGAGAACTTCTCAAGAAGATGAGCGACCGGCCCCACGCTTCAATCGCCGAGAAGGAGCTAGCAGCGTTGGAATGGCAGGTCCAGACCTCGCCGCTTGAGAAGGACGACGAGAAACGCTTGATGACGAAGATCAGGAGCTTGGAGATCCGCGTCACAGGCTACCACAAAGTCCTCAAGCTGAGAGAAGATATCACGAAACAGCGTGAGGAAGCTGATCAGATGCACGCGAGAATTCAGGAATTGGCTACGGAAAGCCAGAAGCATCACGCGGACATCGTTCAACTGTCAGAAGCCTTCCAAACACTCAGACTCAGACGCGAAGAACAGCAGAAAACACTCGACGACCTTAAACGGAGAACAGCGGACACGAATCAGAAATTCCTACAACTAAGAAATACTCTGACCGATGATGAGCGGAGAGAACAGCATCAGAAGGGAGAAGCGCTCAAGGAAGCTCTAAAGGACACGGCTCAGAAGAAGCTCAGCAAAGGCGGAAAGCTGACGCTACAAGAACTCAGCGTACTCTACGAAGGTCCAGAAGAATGAAGCGTCCCATTGCCATCATCGGCGGCTCAGGAGTAAAATCCATCCTCAAAGGCAGCCAGAAAATCTTAGGAACCCCCTACGGACCAACACCCAACCTTACGATCGGCGAAGTAGATTCCAGACCCGCAGTCTTCCTACCACGACATGGAGAAACCCACTCCAGCCCACCGCACAAGGTCAACTATCGAGCAAACATCTGGGGACTGAAAAGCCTCGGAGTCGAACGCATCATCGCAACAAACGCGGTCGGCGCAATCGACCAACAACTCTCACCCGGCGAAATCGTGATCCCCTCCGACTTGATTGATGTAACAAAGTCTCGGGTTGGAACATTCTACGAAAGCGCACCAGTCACCCACATCGACGTCTCCCAGCCCTACTGCCCCAGGGTCCGAGAAGTCTTAACCGCCTCGATCGCGGCAACGGGCAGAAGCTCTCCCAAAGACGTGGTTATGGCGTGTACGGAGGGACCCCGTTACGAGACCCCCGCGGAGATAAGGATGCTTCGGACAATGGGATGCGGAATAGTCGGAATGACGGGAGCCCCCGAAGCCTTCCTTGCGCGCGAGCTTGAGATATGCTATGCTTCCCTAAGCTTCGTATCCAATATGGCCGCGGGGCTTCAGAGAACGTTATCAGCCAGGGAAGTGGAAGAGAAGGGCCACGAGACCAGCCAAGTGCTCAACAAGATCTTATCTGGGGCGATAGCAAAAATACCCGAGTCTAGGAAAGACTGTCCCTGCGGGACATCGCTCGCGCACGCTCAACTGAAGAGAGAGGAAACCCAGGAAATCGCTTAATGATAAACAGCCTCCTCAGATTTGCTGGGGTGTACAAAGCCTACGAGAAGTATCTGATCGAGCAGATCAAGTACGGCCCCATGCCGGAGCACATCGGAATAATTCTGGACGGTAACCGAAGATGGGCGACCGAGAAGGCTCTCAACTCCACCGATGGACACTGGGCGGGGGCAAAGGTCGGCGAAGAAGTTCTTGACTGGTGCCTAGAATACGGCATCAAGACACTCACGCTCTACACGTTTTCCACCGAGAACTTTTCAAGACCTAGCGAAGAGGTAAACTCGATTCTCAAGATTGTCGAAGAAGAGACCAGGAAACTGGGAAGGGACAGCAGACTTCACTCCCAGAAAGTACGAGTCAAAGCTATTGGCCGCACCGATCTGTTGCCCGAGACCCTTCAGGACGTGTTCAAACGTCTCGAAGACGAGACGAGCAAGTATGATCAGCACTTCCTAAACCTCGCCATCGCCTACACGGGAAGAGCTGAGATCGTTGACGCCACGAAGAAGATAGTAGAAGACGTACACCAAGGCAATCTTTCTCCACAGCAGATTGACGAGGATACTTTTCACAAATATCTCTACACCGCTCACCTTCCGAACCCAAACCCGGATCTAGTCATACGCACTTCAGGTGAAGAACGGTTGAGCGGATTCCTGTTATGGCAATCGGCCTACAGCGAGCTTGTGTTCGAAGACGTTTACTGGCCCGAGTTCCGGAAGATCGATTTTCTCCGAGCTATACGGCTCTATCAGCGGCGCCATCGAAGATTCGGCCGATGAACTCGTTGTCTTCAACAACACAATTATCCTGACCAGAGATCCGCCAGGAGGGTCCGGTTGGGTCAATCTCTTGAGTTGATGTTTCTGAGCCCTGGACGGATTGAACGGACCACAATCAGGGAAAAACTGGTTGAGTTAGGTTTGAGACTCGAAGAAGTCCGCGGGCCGCTTGACTGGAAGATGTGGGAGCCTAAGGGAAGGCATATCAAAGTTGATGCGACTGTTTATCACGGCATCTGGGACGCATACTTCGTCCGCTTAGGTTTCGACAACAATCTACTTCGTGACCAAGGGGTCGATGAGTCGAAGAACCTAATCGAAGAGTTTCTCGCTCTGGGAGTGCAAATTTGGGACGCTTTCCCATTCTATGAAGGTGAATTGGCCCCAGAAGATGTCGGTTCCCTCCTATACGGACTCAGAGGACACGTAGCGACGATTCGTGAGATCCTTCCCGAAAGCAACTATGCTAGGTTCTTGAGTCCCGATGCCGCCAGTTTCGCTAACATTCACGATTGGACCCTAAAGGATCATCCACGCGCTTCGATCAGACCTCTTCTGGACAGAAGCGTCCTAGTTATCTGGGATGACTCGATGGAAGGACTCACGAGATTCCTCTCCGAAGAATTCTCTATCGGAACAAAGAGTGTTGGGTTGGATTCGAATTCAGCTTAAGGTCCTTTTGCGGGTTTCGAGCACGATGGACGGACTTATGTAATTAGACGCTGGACGATTTCAGGGCCTGGGCCTTGGTCTATATCAAGAGAATCGACATCCGAGGCTTCAAGACCTTCAACAAGAAGGTCTCAGTCAACCTCGACCGAGGCTTCACAGTCTTCACCGGCCCCAACGGTTCGGGAAAATCAAACATCCTAGACGCGCTCAAATTCTCACTCGGCGAGCTCAGCCCCCGCGAACTTAGAGGGGGAAGCCTCTCAGACCTAGTCCACAAGTCCGGCACAGGAGACGCCAGAGCCGCCTACGTAGCGGTCCAGTTCGACAACTCCGACAGAAAGATCCCGGTAGACTCAGACCTCGTCACTGTGTCACGCGAGTTTTCCAAGGGCGGCGAGGGGATCTATCGAATGAACGGTCGCCGCCTTTCTAGAAAACAAGTACAGGACATTCTCAGCTCCGGTGACATCCAAGTAACTGGCTTCAACCTCATCGCTCAACACTCAATCACCCGTCTCGCAGAGATTAGCACAGAAGAACGAAGACGGATCCTTGAAGATCTTATCGGACTGGGGGTCTTCGAGACCAAGAAGACCGAAGCAAAGGTCCAGCTCTCCGAAGCCGACCTTAACCTGAGGGTAGCAGCAGGCAAAGTCGAAGACGTAAGAAACAGAATAGAGCGGCTTGAACGCGAGCGAAACGACCTCCTACGATCCAAGCTTCTCGAGATGGAGATCGGAAAGCAACAAGCACGAATCTACTCGTCGCAAATAGTAGCTCTTGAAACCAAACACACTAGTGCCGCGCTAGAGCTTGAAAACGAGCAGAAGAACCTGGAAACACTCCGGCAACAGAGAGACGAACTTACCGGTCAGAGATCCAAGGTAGAGGCCGAGAGACGCCACTTTGAGGAGCTCACCGTCACGCAAGGCAATCAAGAACTCTTCGACGTTGAAAGGAAGATCGCAGAAGCTAGCAATGGAGTGGTCAGAGCAAAGGCAGAAGCCGAAGCAGCCAAGAACATTCTCAATACCCGAACGAAGCAGATCGAATCACTCCAAAACCAGGGAGAACAAATCCAGAACAACTTCAAAGAACTCCCGACTGCGATTAGAAACCTAACTGCTCAAAAGGCCGGCTTAGAGGAAAGATTTGAAGAAGCAAATGCGAAAGCCGAGAAACTCAACACTGCTTTGCAAAACACCAGAGAATCTCTATCGGCCGACGCAAAGATCCACGAATCACTCGATGCGGAAATAGCTGCACTAGAAAAAGAACTATCGACCTTCATTGCAACAAGCAAGGGCAGCTCGGCGAAACTAGACCTAACTGCGAGTCATCTGCAGACGCTCGAGGCTCGCCACCAGGAATTCTCCAACCTCGCCGAGGAGTTGAAGAAAAGAATCCGGGAAATGGAGAAGCTCGGGAAGGAGGAACAGAAGAGATTGCAGGATATTGAAGAGAAGGCGAAGGAGTATACTGAGCTCAAGGATCAGCGGCACAAAGAAATTGACGAGGCTCTCGATGTTGCAAAGAGAGCGCGAGTAACTGTAACCGAGTTCAACACTCAGCGAAATATTGCCGATACTCTCCAGGCAGAAGAGAAAGCGCTACAGAAACTAGAGGAGATGGCGGAAGAAGGAGCGCTCAAAGGAGTCCTCGGGCGACTACAAGAGCTGATCAAGTACAGCGATGAGTATAGCAAGGCAGTCGAAGCAGCGAGCGTGGGCTGGATGAGAGCCCTCGTGGTGAAGGACCTAGGAGTCGCCATCAAATGCGTCGAGAGTCTAAAACGGACCAGACTTGGCCGAGCCAAGATAATCCCACTCGATGACCTAGAAGTTCCCCCGGGGAACGATGAGTATGAGCAGACTCCCGGGATAGTGGGACCCCTCTCAAGCGTCATCAAGTCCGAGAGAGGATTAGCCTCGGCAGTCGAATTCGTCTTTGGCGATACAATGCTCGCGACGAACCAGCGAGCAGCCTTCCTGAGCGCCGCAAAGGGCCTGAGATGCGTAGTGACAAGCGGGGACCTGTACGAGCCGGGCGGAGGTCTAGAAAGCGGCTATTATCGAGCACCCTTTGACGCTTCGACTCTTATCCCGAGGTCAAACGTCCTTGAGGGTCTTGAGCGAACGGTCAAGTCGTTAGAATCCATCGTTCAGCGATCTCGATCCGAACTTGATCGGTTAGAATCGGAGATTGTCAAACTCAGAGAAGACAGGGTTTCCACTAGCAAAACACGAGAAGCACTCACACGCGATGTCGAGATGGCTCAGAGGAGCCTCGAAAGGACCCGTTTGTCGCTACAACAGACGAAGAAGAGGATCGACAGTCTCCAGAACTCAATGCAGCACGAACAGGAACTACTAGAGGAAATAGCCCAGAAACAAGGCGAGATAAAACGGCGCCTCTCTATGCGCGAGGAAGAGCTATCCAAGCTGAAGATCGAACAGAGACGGATCGCAATCATGACGATGGAACGCGAACGAGATCAAGCGGTCGCAGAAGCAGAGGCCCTGTTGCGCGAGAAGCTATCACTGGACAGCAAAGTTGCCTCTACGCAGTCCACACTCGACACTCTCAAGCCTGGTTACGACCAGGTACGGATTCAGCTGAGAGCCCTTGAGACCGAGATCAGACGAGAGGAATCAAGAGTTGAGGCAGCGAACAAAAAGTCCGAAGAACTTCAACAAGAGATGAGTAAGCTTACTGAAGAAAAAGCTCGGTTGGTAGACGCCCTTGCGTCGGTCGGTAAGGAGAGGAGAAAGTACGAAGATAGATTCTCCGAGATTGAGAAGTCGCTTTCGCAACTAATCGACAAAATGGATCCTCTCAACTCCAACGTCTCGGAACTGAAGGCGAGTCTCAGAGAACTTGAGACGCAACTAACGATGCTGACCGCACAGTTACGAAATCTCGGTTTCGACAAACCTCTCGAAACCACACTCGAAGCCATCGAGGACGCTACGAAACTGAAGGCGGCCCTGGAAAGGGAGGTGTCTGAGATAGGACTGGTCAACCAGCTGGCCGTCAAGGATTACGAGGAGATCAAGGATGGATACAAGCATCTCTCCGTTAGGATAAGTGACCTAGAAAGAGAGAAACTGGCCATTCTGGACTTCATGAACGAACTGGAGAAGAGGAAGCTGGACAATTTCATGACTGCATTCATGAAGGTCAATGATACTTTCCACCAGATCTTTTCCGACATTACGAACGGAGGGAATGGAAGAATGGCGCTCGACAGTCCTGACAATCCATTCGAAGGAGGGCTTGATGTTTTCCTTCAATTCCCTGGGAAGACGGAGCTCACGATTGGAGCTGCAAGTGGTGGAGAAAAGTCGGTTTCTACGGTTTGCTATCTACTCGCACTGCAGCAGATTCATCCGATGCCCTTCTACATCATGGATGAGATAGACGCTCACCTGGACGTTCTGAACGCGAAGAGGCTGGCAACATTGGTCAAGTCTAAGAGCACAGATTCCCAGTTCGTTGTGATTTCTCTGAAAGACACTACGATTTCTCGCGCGGACAGAGTCTTTGGAGTCTACATCGATCAGGGACAGAGCCAAGTGATCTCCCTACCCAACAATAGCGGGGTCAAAGATTGACCACGGAACAGGATACTTACTGGCTCAAGAGCCCATACACCGTACTCTTTGACTTGCTCCACCTGCACCGTGTAAAGCCATGGGACGTGAACTTGTCCCAACTTCTGACCGGTCTGATGAAGGAGATGAAGGGTCGAGGCTTTATCGACTTCTCAGTCTCAGGGACAGCATTACTGTCCTCTGCCGTTCTTTTGCGGATGAAATCGGAACTCGTGTTGAAGATGGAGGAACCGCCGCGGCCTCCACCTGAAAAGCCGACGGACTATGTGCCTCCCCCATTAGCGTTCCCAATCAGATTCCAGTCAACGACAACTTCACTCGACGAAGTTCTCAAGGGAATACTTGACGTTCTGAGGGCCGAGAGGCTGCTGCCATCAGAGACCGCTCAGCTAGTTTCCCGGACACCTGCGGTGTTTGAACAAGCGGATGACTGGCTGGTCAAGATTGAAGAAGAGATCAAAGCTTTCTACAGCCGTCTCCTAGACGAGACTGTTCCGGGCGAGAGCTTGTCATTTCTCCAGTTGCTGGGCCAGGGAGACACGGTGAAAGCTGTCCGCATGTTCATCATGCTACTCTTTCTCGCCATCGAAAAAAAAGTCGGCCTAGTTCAGACGGAAGAGTTCGGAGATATTCGGATCGAAGTGATGCGCAATGGAAGCCCAGTCTCAGACTGAACCAGCAGCCAAGACATGGGCGTTGCTGCAGCAACAGCTCTGTGAGGCAGCGCTCTATGTTTCGGGAAGACCACTAGACTTCAAAACAATTGGATCGGTAATCGGTGCGCGGTCCGAGGAGAAGATTCGATTCATCGCAAGAGCCATAGCTGAACGTTATGCCAAGATGGACAGCCCCGTCCAAGTTCTGGAATTGCCAGATGGAAGGTTTGTGATGCAGTTGAGGCCCCAGTTTGCCAAGAATGTAAGGAGGCTCTCAAACAGACCCCTTCTTACACCAGGTCCTTTGAGAACATTATCATTCATAGCTCTTAGACAACCCATTGCTCAGTCACATGTAGTCCGGGTCAGAGGAAAACTCGCATATCAACACGTCAAGCAACTGAAAGAGATGGATCTAATCAGTTATGATAAGCTGGGACGATCAAGAGTTCTGCGAACCACGACTACCTTTGCAGACTACTTCAACCTCAACCATGATCCGGCACTCATGAAAAAGGAGCTGAAGAACGTCTTCGACCTTACCCATCCGCAACAGAGCCAGACCGCACCCGACTCACCTTCTCCAGAACAATCCTAGCCTTGTAATGCTAATTCTCTATCGAAGAGATCTCGACCGAACAACGACTTGTTGAGCTGCGAATTCATCAGGAAACTGCATTATCACAAATCGTCTTAGCGGCCAAGGCAACCTCAGCACGACCTTCTCGAAGACAGTGAACAACGCCCAAGCAAGACTGAACGGGAGGGTCAAGATTCTGGTTCAGCTCGCAGATTCTGGATCTTCACGATGCTAAGCTGCGGACTGTTCTTCCTTTGCATCAATAGGATGGGACTCGTGTGGCGCGGTAAAAGCTTCCAGCGGGACCCATCTCGATCTTTCAGCTCCCTTCACCCAGAGACCGTTACCATCGACCCATTCGACTACCCCCTCGATCGTTTCACGGTTCAACAGAGTAACCTTCACTGTGTCACCCTGCTTGGGCAGAGACATGCCCCCGAGGTAGCGCGCTGCTCGAATAAGAATCTGTTTACTGGTCGACCCTTTCGGTTAAGCGTAGAGGATCGAGTTGAATCCTCGCCTCAGTTTGGTAGCTTGTCTGCGAATCTTGGCGGGGTCTTCGCCTTTGTAGACCTGGCCGATGAGCTCCGCCACACTCTCCATATCCCTAGGTTTCATTCCGCGCCTAGTGGCTTCGCAGGTGCCTATTCGTATCCCGCGATCCACGATAATATTTGCGTCCTCCAGCCGCTGGGTTAGCTTTTCGATCTCTTTCTCGTCCTTTATGTCGAGAAAGACTTGGTGGGATGCTGTATATCCGTACTCTGCGCACTTTACTGGCACTCCTCTCTCATGCAACCCCTTCGCCAACGCCCTAGCGTTTTCAATCACGCGTGCCGCGTATTTTCTACCGTTTCTCCGTGCTTCATCGAGGGCCCAAGTCAATGCGGCTATTCGGTTCCAGTGAGCATTATCCACTAGCCCAGGAAACTGTTGACCCTTCACCTCCGCCTCAACATCTTTCTTGCCAACAATGATCCCTCCCTGTGGACCGAACAGGCTCTTGTGAGTAGATCCCAGCAATAGTTCCGCGCCCTCTTGAAGCGGTCTCTGGAACTCGCCCCCTGCAACCAATCCGAGCACGTGTGAACCATCATAGACGACCCGAGACCCTGCCGTGTTGCAAGCTTCTGCCAATTCCTTGACAGGATGCGGGAACAGAAAAAAAGATTGACCAAAGACGACAAGCGAGGGCTTTTCAGCCTCGATCAACCCGCGAGCCTTGTCTACATCGATGTTCATCCGTTCAGAATCGAATGGAAAGTACAAATTTCGAACATTCACAAATGTTGGATATCCAGCTTGATCGCTCAGCCCTGGATAGCCTCCATCCACGGGACCGACCGTGAGAATGGAACTCCCAGGCTTAGCGAGAGTCGAAACCATAATCATGTCAGCCATATGTCCAGAGAGTGGACGGAGCGTAGCCCAGTCGGCACCGAAGACCTCGCAAGCTATCTTCTCCCCAAACAATTCAAGCTCGTCCATAAACCGGGACCCCTTGTAGAAGCGATCATCAGCCCGATACCGATGACCCATATCGCCTGAGAGAAGCTGTCTTACAGTATGACTTGTGACGTTCTCAGAAGGAATCAGATTCAGGCACTCTTCAGCCCGCCACTTCTGATGCTTACCCACAATCTTCCGGATCTGAGAAGCGTAGGACGTTGAGGAAAACTCCCGGGGAGGCTAGACGCGGCGGCCGCGTCGGCCACCAGGTCGGCGAGTCCCGTCGTGTGGGACTGGCGTAACGTCCTCAATTCTGCCAATCCGGAACCCATGACGAGCCAACATTCGGATCGCGGCCTGCGCACCTGGACCGGGGGTTCGAGCTCCGTGACCTCCGGGGGCTCGAACGCGAATGTGGAGAGAGGTGATTCCTTTGTCTTTCGCAACCTTTGATGCGGCAGCGGCCGCCTGCATCGCCGCGTATGGGGTCCCTTGCAGTCGATCAGCCTTCACATGTTGCCCCCCCGCGCTGCGCGAGATCGTCTCAGCACCGGTCAGATCAGTAATGTGAACCATGGTGTTGTTGAAGCTTGAGTAGATGTGGGCAATTCCCCAGTGGTCTGCCGGCTGCTTAGGCTTCTCCGCCATAATCTTGACTATCCGAGAACACCACGCGGCCGGCCCGCGAATTTAAACCCTTAGACAGAAAAC
>Ga0209158_1002975_pt1 | contig 10083 bp, 14 predicted proteins | sample GraSoiAngelo_140_FD_185897 | JGI IMG/M metagenome (GOLD analysis project Ga0209158, IMG submission 185897) | Grasslands soil microbial communities from the Angelo Coastal Reserve, California, USA - 14_0929_12_30cm (SPAdes) (version 2) | ecosystem: Environmental > Terrestrial > Soil > Grasslands ...
GGGTGTATCGCCACTATCCGCTCGACTTCCACAACCCGGCCGCGCGCCGGGAAGCCATCGCGAGCGAATGCGCTGCGCAAGTCGGCGGCAAGGAAGCCTTCTGGCAGTACGCGGATGCGGTGTTCAGCCAGACGCAGTCGGACGGCAAAGGGCTGCCCGCGGATAACTCCGTGGAGGTGATCGCCGCACGCCTGGGCATGAACCGCGCCCGGTTCATGCGCTGCCTGGAAGATCCCGTCAGCACCAAGCGCGTGGACGAGGACCTGGCGGATGGCGCAGCGGTGGGAATTTCCGGCACCCCGACGACCTTGATCCGGAACAATCGCACCGGAGCGACTGAAATGATCGTCGGCGCGCAGCCGGCCGAGGCGCTGATCGCGGCGGTAGAGCGCGTTCTCGCAGCGCCGCGATAGGCACGCACGCCGCCTGGAGAGCTTGCCCTGATCGACATATCCATCGTCGGCCTCGCCGCTGCTTTCGCCGCGGGCCTCATTTCCTTTCTCTCGCCGTGCGTGCTGCCGCTCGTGCCGGCGTACGTGTCCTATGTCGCAGGCCAGCCGGCCATCTCGCCGCAATCCGGAATCGACCCGGGCAGGCGCGCTCGAGCGGCGAGCCTGAGCGCATTCTTCGTCCTGGGATTCAGCACGATCTTCATCGCCCTCGGGGCAAGCGCCAGCACGCTGGGACGCTGGCTGCTCCAGTACCGCTACGAAACGAATCTCGCCGGCGGCGCCATCGTGGCGCTTTTCGGGCTGCTGGCCATGGGCTTGGCGGGTCCGCTGAAATGGTTCGAACGCGAGTTGCGCTTTCATCCGCACGTCGCCGGCGGGCATCCCTTTGCGGCCTACGTGCTGGGCCTCGCCTTCGGCTTCGGCTGGACGCCGTGCATCGGCCCGGTGCTGGGCGCGATCCTCACGCTCAGCGCGACGCAAACTTCGCTCTCGGAAGGCATAACGCTGCTTTCTTTTTACGCGGCCGGACTCGGCGTGCCGTTCCTGCTCGCGGCCCTATTCATGCGCGGGCTGGTCGCGCGCCTGAAGGCGCTGCGCCGCGCCGGCCGGGCGCTGCAGATCGCTGCCGGCGCGATCATGGCGGCGATGGGCGTGGCGATGATGACCGGGCAGTTGAGCGCGTTGAGTTTCTGGCTCTTGAAAACGGTTCCGGCGCTTGGGCGCATCGGCTGACGCTTTCTACCCGTGAAGACGTCAATCCTTCCGTTCGGTCAGCAGCCGTACGAGCACGACAAGGATCGCGACCAGCAGCGCAATGATCAGCACCCAGCCAAGCAATCCGAGACCCATCATCCACGCCATCATCGACCCCATGCCGTCCATCATGGCGATCCTTCCTTTCGCTGCATCGCGCCGATTAGACCACGGGCAATCGGAGCCGTTCTCATCGCTCGCAGACTCTGGCCGATTGCGTTCGCTTTGTTCGCCGGCTGCGGCGATGTGCGCTCGCCGGGCGACGATCCGCGCGCGGACCCTCGCGACGCGGCGAAAGTCAGCGCCGGTGCGAAAATCTATGCGCAGCACTGCGCCGCCTGCCACGGCGCGAAGCTGGAAGGGCAAGCGAACTGGCGTGCCCGCCTGCCGAACGGCCGCCTGCCGGCGCCGCCGCACGATGAGAGCGGCCACACCTGGCATCACCCGGACAGCGTGCTCTTCGGCATTACGAAGCGCGGGCTCGTGCCGCCCTATGCGCCGCTGGACTACCAGAGCGACATGCCGGCGTTCGGCGGTAAGCTCGCCGACGATGAAATCTGGGCCGTCCTGGGGTACATCAAGAGCCACTGGACTTCGCGCGACGTGCTCGATGCGCGCGCTGAAATGACCAACCGAAGGAGGTAATCGTGAACCGCAATGCCGTTTCAGTAGTAATCGTCGCAGCAGCAATCAGTGTGAGCGCGTGGAGCCTTGCCGCCGACAAGCCGGCGGCACAGGGAATGCAGAGCATGCAAGGAATGCACGGCATGAAGGGCATGATGAGCGGCTGCCCGATGGTGGGCGGCGGCATGATGCCGCAGCTTCCACCTGGAAACGAGAAGCTCCAGCTGCAGATGTGGGGCGAAATGATGCAGAAGATGGGCGAGATCGCGAGCAAGTATGCGGCGCAGGTGAAATAGAGCGAATGGCCAATGACGGCGCGCCTTGGTACCGCGATGCCGCGGCGCGCTCGCTGATCCTGCGTCGCTACCTGCCTTGGCTGGCAGGCCTCAGCTTGGCGTGGGAAATCGCCCAGCTGCCGCTCTACACCATCTGGAACGACGGCCGCCCGGCCTATATCGCCTACGCGGTCCTGCACTGCACGGCGGGCGATGTCTTGATCGGCCTTGCCGCGCTCGCCATCGCGCTGGTCATCACGCAGGCGCCAGTGCTCGCCGCCTGGCGGTGGCGGCGCATCGCGCTTGTTACTGCTGTTATCGCGACGAGCTATACCGCGTTCAGCGAATGGATGAACACAGTTGCCTTGCGAAGCTGGGAGTACTCCGAGGTGATGCCGCGCGTGCCGCTGGGCAACATCGAGATTGGCCTGTCCCCTCTCGCTCAGTGGTTGCTGATCCCGCCGCTTGCCGTTTGGCTAGCCCTCCGGCGATCGACCGTCCGCTAAGGGTCGGAAATCGTTCAGCGTAGTTGGCCTGTCATTGCGCGGGAATATTTTTGCGCGCGAGTTGTATGCCCTTACGAGGCGACTCAGCGACCTATCCCCAGTCAGAACGAGGAGGTCCAAGATGAGTAAGAAAATCGGGTTTGCGGCCCGAGGTGGCAGCGCGCTGATGTGGTTCACGCTCGCTCTCGGGTCGGGCGCTTCTGCGCAAGGCGTGTTCCCTGATCCCAATGCCAACTGTCCGCCCTCGCAATGTGGGCAGGTTTCCCCCCTGATCCCGATGCAGAGTACCGAAGGGGTGCATATGGGTCTGGTATGGAAGAAGAATTCGCAGAATCCCAAAATTCTGTTTCACGCCAGATTCTCGGAGTACACCCCCAACGACATGGCCGACCCCGCGCTGGTCGACCTGGCGATCGCCCGCGGAGCACTGACCACCGCCGGCACCCAGTTCAATTCGTCCTTGAGGGACGTCCTGAACGGCTTCGATCCGTTCCTGGGGCTGGGGCAGAATCGCTCGGCGGATGACTCGTTTCAAAGGCTCACCTACGGCGGCTATCTGATGCGCCAGGGCCTGAGCCAAAGCGTGCCGACGCGCATCAAGGCGGTTCGCACGATGGAAAGGCAGCTGCTGTTCGACATCACCCACCCCGACGCCTTCAAGAACAGCGGCAAGTTCCATACGGCCCTGCTGGACGAGGCCGACTTCGCCATGAACCGGGCGGCCTTTGCGGAGAACGGCTATTCGAAGGGCGTGTTCTACAACATGTATTGCAACGCCCGCACGACGCTCTCCGACGGACGGGTCTACGTCTTCGGCGGCCACGACATGCAGAGCGACAACGGCTTGTACAAGGTCAACATCTTCGACCCGGACAGCGAAACGTGGGTGAAGCGCAGGCAGCCGTGCACCCGGGCGAATTGGAACAAGGATCCGTTCGGCCTGGCGTTGTTCGCCCGCGACCCGAACGCCCAGTTCTATGACAACTGCGATCCCAGGGACCAGCAGAGCACCCAGCCCTCGGAACCCTCGGATCAGAAATACGCGCGCTGGTATCCGTCGGCGGTTGCGCTGCCGAACGACACGGTGCTGGTCGTCGGCGGCTTTGATCAGAACAACTCCGTCGGGCCCGATCCCAACCGGGCTGCAAAGGGGCGGCAGAACGTGAGCCAGACGGACACGGCATTCACCGCCAGCCGTGTCAACCAGGTCGTTCCTGAGGTCTACGACCCGAAGACCGACCGGAACATCGCGCTGGAAAACGCACGGATGGCCTTTCCGCTGTACCCGCAGCTCGAGGTCGTCGAGACCGGCCCCGGGAAGGACGACTGGAAGGTGTGCACTTTCGACGGCGAAATGGATTATGGCAACGAGGCAATCCCTGGCGGCGCCAAGTTCGGCATCGGAGGAGGCACGCCCAACTTCAAGAAAGGAACGACATGGTGCCTGGACGTACTGGCGGCGCTAAAGGACCCCAACCGGGATACCCCCGCGAAAAACCACTGGACGCTCGTCGACACTGCTTCTGAGGTCAGGCCCTACTGCTGCCCCACCGCGAGCCTCGTGGAGATTGACAGGGACGGGCACACGGTGTCGCACAAGTGGTTCATGATTTCGGGGCAGGATCAGAACGGCGATCAGACGGGGACGGTCGAGAGCATCGATTTCGCCGATGCGAGGCCGCGATGGGAGAAGGTAGGCAGCATCCTCCAGCCGCTCGCCACGACCAAGGCAGTGCTGCTCCCCGACGGCAAGGTGCTAATCGGTCAGGGCGTAAACCGCTCGCCGGGATGCAACGTCGATGGCCGTCCGTGCACATTCGAGGAGCGAGAAGGTCATCACTTCCAGATGTTCGATCCCGCGACCGGCTCGGTCACCAGGCTAGCCAAGACGACGGTGTCGCGAGGCCTTCACGGCACCGCGACGCTGCTGCCGGATGCATCGGTGTTCTTCGCCGGAGAGAACCGGGAAGCGCTGGTTCGACCCGACGACCCGTCGTTCCCGCTGATGAGCTCGTACGCTGGGCTGCTTCCGCAAGGGGATCCCGACCAGGGGGTTCCCGTCGGGCAAGTGTTCTCCCCGCCTTACCTGTTCAAGCATGACGGTAGCCGCGTGGCGCGTCCGGTTATCGCGAAGGCGCCCAAGAAGATCGCGTATCGCGGGAGCTTCGACGTCAAGGTCGCGGGCGATCCGAGCGAGATTGGCTCGGTCGTGCTGCTGCGCAGCGATCACAACACCCACAGCCTGACCACGGGCGACCGCTACGTGAAGCTTGCGTTCCGGGCAAAGCGCGACGACGATGACGGCGAGCTGCGGGTCAGGGGGCCGAAATTGCCCGCGCAGGCGGTTCCGGGCATTTACATGCTCTTCGTCGTGGACAGGAACGGCGTGCCGAGCGTGGCCAGACGGGTTGATCTGAAGCCGGAAACCAACGAACGCGATGAACGGGATCGCGACGATGAGTAGTAGCTTACCTAAGAGAGGAGATAAACATGCGCACGCTTAATAAGAGCCTGTTGGCTGGCCTAGCTCTGACTTCACTGCTTTATGTGTCCGTGGCCGGGGCCGACGACGAGCGTCACAGGGTCAAGGCCAACCTGAGCGGCTTCCAGGAGACGCCGTCGACGCTCTCCACACCCGGGTCGGGCAGGTTCACGGCGAAGATCGACGACGATGCCCAGACCATCGACTACAAGCTGAGCTACGAGGGGCTGGAAGCTCCCGCGATCGCGGCGCACATCCACCTCGGCGCGCGGGCGACCAGCGGCGGCGTCAGCGCCTTTCTTTGCAGCGGCGGCAACAAGCCGGCGTGCCCCCCTGGGGGCGGGACCGTGACGGGGACCATTACTCCGGCTGACATCATCGGGCCGGCGGCCCAGGGCATCGCGCCAGGAGAGTTCGCAGAGGTCGTCCGCGCCATCCGCAATGGAGCCGTGTATGCCAACGTCCATTCCACGCTGAGACCTGGCGGCGAGATCCGCGGGCAGCTTCGGGCAGACGAGGAGGACGACTGAGACAGAGGACGCAGGCGGAATCAAGCATGGAGGACATGGAGGCAGCGGGGACCGACTAAGCCACGAGGATTCCAAGATGGGCTTGGATGCGCTATAGACTTACGCATCCATTATTGGAAACTCGGACGCGGTGACTTACGCGGTCAAGGAAATCTTCTACACCCTGCAGGGCGAAGGGGCGAACACTGGTATGCCGGCGGTGTTCTGTCGCTTCGCCGGCTGCAATCTGTGGTCGGGTCGAGAGAAAGACCGAGCGGACGCGGTGTGCCGCTTCTGCGATACCGACTTCGTCGGTACCGACGGCCCGGGCGGCGGGCGCTTCGCCACGGCCGACGAGCTTGCTCGCGCGGTTGAGTCGGCGTGGCCCGAGGCTTCGCAGGGGCACCGATTCGTCGTGTGCACCGGGGGCGAACCGATGCTGCAACTTGACGCCGATCTTGTCGACGCCCTGCATGCGCGCGGCTTTCGCATCGCGATCGAGACCAACGGCACATTGCCAGTGCCCGACGGAATCGACTGGATCTGTGTCAGCCCCAAGGCCGGCGCGGCGCTCGTCGTGGAACGCGGCGATGAGCTGAAGCTCGTGTTCCCGCAGGCCGGTGCCGAGCCCGAGGGCTTCGAGCATCTCGCGTTCACCCATTTCTTCCTGCAACCGATGGACGGCCCGGAACGCGCGCGCAACACGCAGCTTTCCGTTGCCTATTGCCGGGCGCATCCTGGCTGGCGATTGAGCCTGCAGACGCACAAGCTGATCGGCATTCCGTGACGCCAATGGAGCTCTCCTACCGCTTCGGCTTCGACGCGGCGCATTACTTCGCGCATTTTCCCGCCGGCCATCGAAATCACGGGGTGCACGGCCACTCGTTCCAGGTCGAGGTCGCGGTGCGCGGCGACGCCGACCCGCGTACCGGCTTCATCATGGACTTCGCCCAGCTCGAAGAAGCATGCGGCGAGCTTCGCAGCGCGCTGGACCACCGCGTGCTCAACGAAGTCGAAGGTCTGGACAAGCCAAGCCTCGAGAACCTGTGCACCTGGATCTGGCAGCGGCTCGCCCCGCGCTTTCCATCGCTCGCTCGCGTGACCGTGCGGCGCGATTCCGCGGGACAAGGCTGCGTCTATACCGGCCCGCAGTGAGCTCGCTTGGCCTGAACCGGCGGGCACGGCACGCTTCCGTAGCTGCAGAACACGCAGCAGTCGCCAGCCTTGGGCTTGAGGCGCGCGCCGCAATGCGGACAGGCGTAGAAGAATAGACAGGCGTCGGTCGGCATCTTCTCGGTGCTTGAGCGTGCGCAGGCCGGGCAGGTAATCGTGCTCTCCAGGATCACGGGTTCTTCACCGTCGCCGGAAAGCCCGCCTCGCTCACCGCCTTGGCGAGCGCCTCCGGCGAAATCTTGTCGGGGTCATACGTCGCTTCGGCGCGCTTGGTGGCGAGATCCGCCTTCGCGTGGACCACACCGGGCACGCGCTCGAGTGCCTTCTTCACGGTAATCGGGCACAGGGAACAGAACATGCCCGGTACGTCGAGCACGGCGACTTTGGGCTCGCCGGCAAACGCAGGAAGAACGAACGGGAGGAGCAACAGCAGTTTAAGTCGCGACATAGCCGTAAACGATCGGAAAGAGAATCAAAGCCTTCGCCGCGATTAGCGTCGCCCAGAACGCGATGCGTTGATTGCGCCGCGTCGTCGGACTGCAAGAGCTTTCACCGTCGCACGGCGCAGCTCGCAGATAAAGCCGATAGAACGCGTAAGCAAAGGCTGCGACAGCGAGGCCGACGAACACCGGATAAAAGCGCTCGAGCGAGCGTAGTTGCGCCACCCACGCGCCTCCCACACCGATCGCGACAAGTGCGAGCGGCAGGACGCAGCACACCGAAGCGCCGAGCGCGGAAATCGCGCCGGCGGCGATGGAAGCGGACTCGGGTGCTGGCGATCTCATAGTTCGGTCAGAGTAAACTCCGTAGCTCAGTACGGAGTCAAGCTCACATGATTAGATTGACGATCGGCAGACTCGCTCGCACGGCCGGTGTGCATGTCGAAACCGTGCGCTATTACCAGCGCCGCGGCCTCATCGCGGTACCGCCGCGGCCGACAGGCGGCGTGCGTCACTATCCGCAAACTGCAGTTGGCCAACTGCGCTTCATCAAGCGCGCCCAGGACATCGGCTTCTCACTGGCCGAGATCAAGCAGTTGCTGCGATTAGAACGCATGCGGGGATGCCACGACGCGCGTGCGCTCGCCAGTGCGAAGCTCTCGGCGGTCGAGCAGCGGATGGCGGCTCTCGAGCGTGTGCGCGGCGCCCTGCGTCGGCTGGTAGGCGAATGCGATGCGGGCGGGACGCGAAGCTGCCCGATTATCGAGGCGCTCGCGCGCGGCTAGGGCGCAAGGGCGCGGAAACCTGCATCATCCAGCCGCGTGTCGCCGGGTGATCGGGTACTGCCCGGGAGTGTCGCGCAGCGGTTGGACGAGCAGGCGGTCCAGCCGCAAGTCCTGGGATGAACGGAATGCGTCCACCCCGATAGTCATCACCGCGTGGCCCAGCCTCGGCTGCGCACGGTACGTTCCGAAGAGGCGATCCCACCACGGCAGGTTGAAGCCGAAGTTGCTCGACGACTCCTCATAGCGGACCGAGTGGTGCACGCGATGCATATCCGGCGTGACGACCAGCCATCGCAGCCATCGCTCCAGGCGCTGCGGCAGGGAGGCATTCGCATGGTTGAACATGGCGGTCGCGTTGAGCAGTATCTCGAAAACGAAAACCGAGATGACCGGCGCGCCGAGGGCCGCTATGGCCGCGCATTTGACCGCCGTCGAAATCAGGATCTCGATCGGATGAAAGCGCGCTCCGGTGGTCACATCGAAATCGAGGTCTGCGTGGTGCACCCGGTGCAGGCGCCACAGGGCCGGCACGGCATGAAACATGACGTGCTGAAAATAGATGGCGAGATCAAGCAGCGCGATCCCGGCGGCAATCGCTGACCAGCCCGGCAGAGCCAACGCGTTGAGCAAGCCCCATCCGCTTCCCGCCGCCGTCATGGCAACGGCGATGGCGGCACCCGGGGCGAAGACCCGCACGAGGGCCACGTCGACCAGCAGGAGGCCGAGGTTGTGCGGCCAGCGCGCTCGCCGCTCGAACGAGCGCTTGCGGCGCGGAGCGAGCGCTTCCCACAGCGCCACGGCGGCGAAGACCGCCACGAACGCCGCAAGCCGCATTGCTCCTTCGAACTCAGTCATGGTATATTCAAGTTATCACTTGAATACTAGAACAGGCAGCCGCGTCATGTCAACCAACGCCAAGCGCGACATCTTCGCCAACCTGGCGCGCATCGGCACGGCGCTTTCCAGCCCCACCCGCATCGAGTTTCTCGAGCTCCTTGCCCAAACGGAGCGCAGCGTCGAGCAGCTCGCGACGCTGACCGGGGCGACGGTGGCGAATACCTCGCAGCACCTCCAGAAGCTGCGCCAGGCCGGCTTGATCGCCGGCCGCAAACAGGGTTTGTATGTTTTCTACCGTCTCGCGGGCGACGAGGTGGTCGGCCTGCTCTCCGCCCTCGGCCACGTGGGCGAGACGTACCTGGCGGAGGTCGAGCGCATCGTGAGGCTGTATCTCGCCCAGAAGGACAACCTTGAACCGGTACCCGCCAGGGAGTTGCTGGCCCGCGCGCGACGCGGCCTGGTGACGGTCCTCGACGTGCGGCCGCCCGAAGAGTATGCCGCGGGCCACCTGCCGGGAGCGGTCAACATCCCGATCCACGAGCTTGAAGAGCGCCTCAAGGAGCTGCCCAAGCGGCGCGAGATCGTCGCCTACTGCCGCGGCCCGTACTGCCTGATGTCCTACGATGCGGTGGCGCTACTCCGCAAGAGGGGAATCAAGGCTCGCAGGCTTGAAGCTGGATTGCCGGAGTGGCGGCTGGCCGGCCTGCCCGTAGAGCGGCACTAGGCGGGCGCCTGCCGCGAGATCAAAGGGACGGCGACTATACCCAGCACGGTCATCGTGCACACGATGAGCGGCCCAGGGGGCAAATCGGTCACCAGCGAGAGCGCCAAGCCGAGCGCATAACCGCAGGCCCCGAGCGCGTAGCTCATCGCCATGCGGCCTCGCATCATGCGACGGGTCGCGAGGGCTGGAACGATGAGCGTGGTGAACACCAGGTAAACGCCGACGAGCTGCACAGCGACGGTCACCGCGCAGGCGAAAAGCAGGTAGAAGCCTATCCGTCCGGCGCGCTCGCCGAAGCCGAACCAGAGGGCGAGAATCACTGCGGAAACGAGCGCCACCAGCGGCAGCTCGGCGGGGTTCACCCAGAGAATCTGGCCGATGAGGAGATCCTTCAGATGCTCGGCACCGCGTGGATTGGTCGCGAGCAACAGGATGGCGGCGTTGGCGGCGACGATGAACGTCACGCCGATCACCGCTTCCTGTACCTCGGGCCAAAGCTTTTCGGTCCAATTGAGGAGCAGCG
>Ga0209158_1002976_pt1 | contig 10077 bp, 9 predicted proteins | sample GraSoiAngelo_140_FD_185897 | JGI IMG/M metagenome (GOLD analysis project Ga0209158, IMG submission 185897) | Grasslands soil microbial communities from the Angelo Coastal Reserve, California, USA - 14_0929_12_30cm (SPAdes) (version 2) | ecosystem: Environmental > Terrestrial > Soil > Grasslands ...
CGGTCGGAACGATTGAGCGTGCGTTCGGCGGCCTCCCGGTCGGAGGTAAGTATCCCCGTCCCCTCTCGCGAGGGCGAGGGAGAGAAATGGCCCAAGACGAGAGGGAGGAGATGCCGACGATCGTGCCGATGGTCGCCTACGAGGATGCCGCCACCGCCATCGATTGGTTGGTCCGTGCCTTCGGTTTCCGCGAACGGAAAAGCGAACGAATCAAGGACCGCGACGGACGGATTACACACGCGGAGTTACGTCTCGGAAAAAGCCGGGTCTTCTTGGCGACGCCGACGCCGGACTACCAAGGCCCGAAGCACCACCGGGAGACGTGCGCGGCCGCCCGCAAGTGGTCCGCCGTCCCGTGGATCATCGACGGGCTGCTCGTCCACATGGACGATGTGGACCGGCATTTCGCGAAGTCGAAGGCCGCCGGCGCGACGATGCTCTCCGATATCGAGAACGACCCGTACGGGCGATTGTACCGAGTCGAGGATCTCGAAGGGCACCGGTGGATGTTCCTGCAGCCGCCGCATTGATCCGGTCTTACACCCGAGGTCCCATCACGAGCGGAGCTCGGGACGAATCAGAAAGCGAGTTACGATGAGGTACCCGCTGAGCGCCGCGAGGCCGATCCCCGCGAAGGTCCCTGCGGCCGACGCGCGGATGGTCTGAACGTCGTGGTAAAAGCGAGGCACCCCCAGTCCCTGAATCGCCGCCGCGGCTGAAACGGCGATCGCGATCGCGGAAGTCGTGAAGACGGCGGCATATCCGAGCGAGACGACGAGGAAGCGGAGGCGAGCCGCTTGCTCGGCCTTCGACCCGGACCGTTCTCCCAACTCCCAGAGCCAACGCACGGCGATTCCGTACGAGGCAGGGACAGCCGCGAGCGTGAGGAACGCGAGGGGTGACACGTATCCGAACGGTTCGATGGGCTCGACCCCGGAGCTTAGGAGCAATGCGCCGAGGAGGGTTCCTCCCGATCCCATGTTGACGAGGGCGGACCACAGGGCACTCTGCCAGTTTCTCCGACGGACATACAAGAAGGTGAAGATGCCGGATACGACGAGGAGAGTGGCAAGGATCCCCAGGACAGCAAACGCGATCAGGCCAGCCGCGGGCTGCGGCGGGCCGGTGACCAGCGAAACCGGAAGGTAGACGAACCCTCCAATCAGGAGGATCACGAACGGAATCGGGAACGTGTACCAGGGCACGAAGGGCGCGATGAGCATCGCCAAGACCCACGCTTGAAGGCTCCGACTCGCTTCGGCTGGAGCGGCAATCGTTGCGGAGCGGGTCGAGAACATCGGCGTGCCTCGCAGCGCAGCGGTGCCTAACGCGTCGCGCTCGAATGAAGGTTTGCCCGACGGCTCCACTCCGGCTCCGAGTCTCATCCGGGCCTTGCGTCACGTCGCGTGATTTGTCAGAAGATTCACGATCGCCGTGTGGCCTTTCTCGCGCGCATCATCGAGGGGCGTGTGTCCTCCGTCCCGTACCGCGCTCACGTCCGCACCGTGGTCGAGGAGCATCCGGACGACCTCGAGATTCCCGTGCACCGCCGCCTTGTGGAGCGTGGTGTAATTCGCCTCGCTCCTCACGTTCGGGTTCGCCCCGGCCGCGAGCAAGATCCGCACGACGTCCGCGTGGTCGCCGGAGACCGCGGCGTCGACCGCCGTGTTCGCGAACCGGCTCGGGGGCTTCAGGTTCACGTCGGCGCCGTATTCGAGGAGGACCTTGACCGCCTCGGGATGACCGAAGAACGCCGCGAGGCTGAGCGGGGTGAAGCCCTCCTCCGGGGTCGACTCGTTGACCCGGACGCGGGATTGCCCGAGGATCGTCTTGAGCCGGCGCGCGTTCCCGACCGTCGAAGCCTCGTACAGGTTCAACGCATCCTCCGGCGTCCGGGCGAGCAACATCTTGACGACGTCCGCGGCCCCGTAGAAGGTGGCGGTCAGGACGAGCGTCCCGTTTGGCGTTCGCATCCGGAGGAGCGACGGATGGCGATCGAGGATTTCCTGAGCCTTCGCGAGGTCGTTCTTCTGAGCCGCCTTGAGCAGGTCGTCCTCGTCCCCCATGGCGCGTCCCCCGAGAGCGGGCCGGGAACGCGGTCCTGCGCCTATGAACGTTGCGACGTCACGTGACGACCTGGGTCTCGCCGCACGAGGGGCACATGACCTCGATGGGCCGGCGGCTCGTCGACAGGTCGATCGGTTTGCCGCAGCGGCGACAGGTGATCGACATCGGCGAGGTGGGCGCTGAGCGGACGGGACCTTCCGGCGGCGGGGGCGGGACCGCCGCTTTGCCGCCGATCGCTCCGAAGCCGCCTCCGGATTGCCTCCACATCGCGATCACGGCGATCAGGAGCAGGACGAACAGGACGCTGAGGACGATCGCAAAGGCAGGGAATCCCCCGACCTCGGTGGACCAGAACGAGCTCCCGGTCGGCCCGACCTGGACCGTCTGGAACGTGCTCGCGCCCGTGTTCAATTCATTCGCGAACACGAGCAGGCCTCCGTTCCCGGTCCCCCCGGGGATCGTCAGGAGCAGATCCGCGGTCGGGCCCGTGGTGATGGACGAGACCGAGGCCGACGCGGTCGACAAGGACCAGCGGAACTGGCTCGGCAGCGACGCCGTTCCCTTCGCGGTCAGGATGAGATGCGCGTGGACGGTCTCGCCGGCGGCGTACGAGGTCTTCTCGAAGCTCAAGCCGAGGACGAAGCCCGCCGCCTGGGAGATCGTCGCCTGCGCCTGGGTGCTGTTCCCGCGGTCCGTGGCGGTCACGTGGAACGTGTAGCTGCGGCTCGACGGGTTCGGCGTGCGGAACGAGAAGAACGTCGCGTTCGTGGTCCCGGACAAGACGATGACCGCGTTCGAGTCGTCGACCTCGTACGCGTACGAGGGGTTCGTGATGACGTGCGAGGTGACGCCGTAGAAGGCGCTAATCACATCGCCAGGGTTGTAGTCGCCGCGATCGAGCCTCAAGGCCATGTACGCCAGGGCGACCGTCGCACTCTGCTGGCCGGCCGCGACGGTTCCCTGGCCGTCGTCCACGGTCGCCTCGAAGCGGAGGGTGCCGGTGTAGTCGAGGGCGATCGGATACCGGAACGTGGCCCCCGCGGTCGTGGTCGTGTTGAGGAGCTGGAAGAAGAAGTTCCGGACGCGCCACACGTACGTGTAGTTCCCGGGAGCGGGCGTGCGGTACACGATCGCCTGCGCGGTGGCGGTGTCGCCGCTCAGATATGACGACTTGTCGAGGACCACCGTGACCGTCATCGCCGCGGGCTGGATTGGATTCGGACTCGGGACGGCGTTCGCGGCGGGAATCAGCGCGGCGAGGGCCAGTAGCCCGATGATCAGCGCGAAGGCGAGTGCACAGGCCCTCGATAGCAGGGCGGATGACATGCGGCGTCCCATCCCGGTGTCCGCAGGGAGAACCCCGCGGACGGCGCGGCATCATGTCTGACCTACTTAATCATTTGGTCCGATGGATGTCCGACGGTCTTCGACCGGGATTTCGGGACGATGTTCCGGTTCACAGTCGATCCTCGCTGGGACCGCAAGACACCTAGGTTCAGGGTCCGACCGTGGGCGTCGCCCCTCCGCCTTGGAGGCGCGCGAACAGATCATCGGCCCGCGCTCGCCACGGGGCCGCATCGCCGCCGCGACCTTGGGTCTCATAGAGGCGCGCGATCTCCTCGTACCGGGTCGCGAGCGAGTACGGGTTCTCGAGTCGCGCGATCATCTCGACCGACTCCAGCAGATGCGCTTCCGCCTTCGTCCACTCGCCGCGCTTCGCGAACACGAGGCCCAGGTTCGCTTTGGCCGTCGACAGGGCGACCGGATCGGATCGTCTCCGCGAGCCGGACCGCGCGCTCCGCGCTCACGGCCGCGGCCTCGACCGCCCCGAGCCGAAGGAAATTGTCGACCGCGTTCGCCAGGGCGTACGACGCGAAGCGCACGTCCCCGGAGCCCAAGGCGATTTCCGCGGACCGCGCGAACGTCTCCGCGGCCGTCTGGGTGTCCCCTTCGCGGCTCGAGACGATGCCCAGGTTGATCTGGATCGCCGCGTCGTCCCTCGTGCCGCTCCGGACCGACGAAGCGGCCTCCAGGAGACGCGCCTTCGCGCGGGCGTGGTCCCCGCGCGCAATCAGCACGGCACCGAGATCAGTCAGCGTCCGGACCCGCTCGCGCGAGCCGTGGGGCAAGAGGTCCGCCGCGCGCTCGAGGTGCCCCATGGCCGCCGGAAGGTCCCCCAGCTTCCGCTCCACGCCGCCGAGGGCCCGCAACGCTTCCCCCTCGACCTCCGGGACCGCGAGCGCCGAGGCCTCCCGGACCGCTTCCGCGAGGATCGACCTCGCGTCCTGGTAGGATGCGAGTCGATTCGCGATCCGTCCGAGTTGGATGTGCGCCCGAAGGCGTTCTGCTGGTGTTCCGGTTCTCGCGATCCGCTCGAGGACCGCCCGCGCCTCGGCGAACTTTCCAAGGAACATCTGCGTCTCTGCCAGGATGGCGTCGAGCCTCGAATCCTGCGGAACCCGGAGGAGGGCGGCCTCTAGGTCGCCGGCGCGAGCGCTCTCCGCGAACGCCGGTCCGACGTCGACGAGCCGGGCGACCGCGGCCCCGAGGTCCCCGGACTCGATCCGATGGAACGCTTCTTCGAGGACGTCTTGTCGACTCGCCCAGTATGAGGCCGCGCGGACATGTGCCTCCCGTCGGGGGAGGTCGCCCATCCGTCGGAGGAAGAACTCCTTCACGAGGTCGTGCAGCAGATAGCCCTCGTCGCGATGGTGCAAGAGCGCGCGGCGCACGAGTCTCCGGAGCTGCGAGAGGGTCGCCCCGAAACTCTCCGGGGAGCGCGCCGGGCGACGCAGGACCGCGAACGTGCAGAGGAGAGCCTCCGACGCATCGTCGAGGTCCTCGAGGACCGTGTCGAGCACGTAGCGCTCCGTTTCGACCGCTCCCGCGTCGAGGCCGTTCGCCGCGAAGAGCTCGAGGGCGAGCGGGTGTCCACCGGTCGCGGCGACGACCCGAGGCACGTCGTCTGGTTCCAGGGAGGCCCCGCGGGATGCGAGCAGCTCCGCGGCGGATTCGTCGTCGAGGCCTTCGAGGCGGAGTTCGAGGACGTGTCCCCGCGCGACGTCGGGCGGCTCGAAGAACGTCGGCTGCGCGCGGCTCGCGACGAGGATCTTCGCATCCGGCGGATGTTCGACGACCGCTCGGAGGAGGGCGTCGGCGGCGGGGCTCGCGTGGAGGTCGTCGATCGCGAGGACGCAACCCGCGAGATCCTCCCGGAGGACCGCGATGACCTCGGTCGGGTCGTACGCGGGGCGGGTGATGGCGGCCTTGAGCCGTCGGCGGTTCTGGTGTGCGAGGAAGTCGGCGAACGAACTCAGGAGGCCGTGTGCATCGTCGTGGGCGTACACGCGCCGCAGGAGCTTCGGCCGGCGTTCGTCCGCGAGGGCCCGCGCGAGGAGCGCGGACTTCCCGATGCCGGCGACGCCGATCACGACGGCGACCGCCCTCGAGTCGGAGGCGAGCCATCCCTCCAGGATGCGACGCTCGTCCTCGCGGCCGAAGAACGTCCGGCTCGGGACCGCGGCCGGCTTGGTCGGCTCCGGTCGGGGCAGCTCGACAACGTCGGAGGCGAGGATCCGCTGGACGGCCTCGGCCTCCCGCAGGCCCGCGTGGCGCAACGCGTCGATCGCCTCGGCCCCGAGGACGGTCCGACGACCTTCCGGTGCCGAGAGCTCAATCGTCCGGGCCCGCGCGTGCTCCCGCATCCGCCGCGAAATCTCTTGGCCCGCCGGCGTCAGCTCGTACACCTTCCGGCGCGAGCGGGCGTTCGCGACATGGGCCATCCGCTCCTGCACCTTGCCCGTCGACTTGAGTCGTTTCAACTCGAGCGCGACGTGCGCGCGGCTCAACAAGAGCGCGTTCGCGATCCCGTCCTGGGTCATCTCGACGGGGCATTCGTACGAGTCCGCGTGACGGAGAAATCCGGAGAGGTGGACGAGAATCCTCTCTCCCACGGTGACACTGGGCAATCCCCCCGCCCCCTCCGGTGCGGATAACGGAGCGTCGTTACTTAACCGTGTGGGCCGTCGGTGCGGTTTTCCCCTTTCCTCCCGGCCGCTGCGGGGACGAGCGGCCGATCAGCGGTCCCGGGAGAGCCGCTCGACGATCGCCGGCAACTCGTTCAGGTCGCGCGCTTCGGCGTCCGGCGCGGGGTCGGCGGGACCCCGGCGAAGGGCCGTGCGGTTGACCCACACGGTTCGCATCCCGAGGCGCGAGGCGCCCTCCACGTCGGCGACGAGCGAGTCTCCCACGTGAATCACGTCGTTCGGTCGGACCCGGAGGGATTCGAGGGCCGCTTCGAAGATCCGGGGGCGCGGTTTGTACGTCTGCGCCGACTCCGACGTGATGACGGCGTCGAAGCGCAGGCCGTTGCGTTCGAGGATATCCAAGAGGAACTCGTGATCCGCATTCGAGACGACGGCCCGCGGGACGCCATCCAGCGCATCGAGGATTCGCGGGACCTCGGCGTACGCTTTCGCTTGCCGCCACAACGCGACGAGGCGATCGACATACGGCGCAGGGGTCGCCTCGATTCCGTACTCGCGAAACGTCTTCTCGAGGCTGTCTTCCGTGATCTCCGCCAACGTGAGGAATGGAGCGGTCTCCGCCGCGAAGAAGTGACGGTCCCAGGTCGCGAGGAGGGCCTCCGCGTCGAGGCTTGGCCGCTGGTCGTCGCACACGGACCGGGCGATGCGGATTAGCACGTCCCGTCCCGTGTCGATGAGGGTCCCGAACGCGTCGAACGTGATCGCGCGCACCATCGCATGCTCCCGAGGACGCGGTCGTCCTTATCGCTTTCGACGACGGCCGAAGTCGCAGAGGGACTGCACTGGACATCCCGCGCACGCAGGGTTCGCGCGGCGACACAGGGTCTTCGCGTGCCGGACAAGGAGCGCGTGGTACTCCTGATACGTCGTCAGGTCCCGGGGAACGTGTTGTTCGAAGGTTCGTTGGATCGCGCGATATTCGCCGGTCCGGAAGAGTCCGATCCGGCCGCCGATCCGTTCGGTGTACGCGTCGACGACGAAGATTGGGTGGCCGCCCGCGTACAGGAGGATCGAGTCCGCGGTCTCCGGGCCGACGCCATTCTGGTCCAGAAGGTCGGCGCGCACCACGTCGGTGGGACGGGCGAAGTAACGGGCGAGGTCGCCCCCGGACCGGTCGAGGAGATGACGGCAGAACGCTCGGAGGCGCGCCGGCTTCGTGCGATAGAGGCCGGCGATCCGCACGTGTCGCCGGATGACCGGGATGGGTGCCTCAGCAAGCGCTCTGATATCGAGGAGGCCCGCTCTCCTCAGATTTCCGATTGCGACCTCGACGTTCTGCCATGAGGTCTGCTGCATGAGGAGCGCGCCGACAATCGCTTCGAAGGCGGTCTCGGCCGGCCACCAGTGTTGCGGTCCGTAGTGGTCGAGGAGGCGTTCGTAGACGTCGCGCGCGCGGCCCATCTCTTGGCGGCCATGACGACTCGGGGTTTGAGGATTGTCCGAGTTGCCACGGGTTTAAAGGACCTCTGGCTATCCGGGCGCATGAACCCGGTTCCGTTGTTCGCTTCAATCGGGGGTGTGGACGAGCTCCTCTTCCGGGCGCTCAACCTCGCCGGCACGAACGCGACCCTGGACGTCCTCATGATCCTCATCACGACACTCGGCGGCACGTACGTCCTCGCTCTCTTCGCGATCCCTCTCTGGTTGCGCGGCCAGCGCGAGGCGACGTTCGATTTCATTCTCATCCTCGTCCTTACGATTGTCGTCACGACGGCGATCAAGTACCTCGTCGACCGGTCGCGGCCGTGTGTCGACGTTTCGTTCGGGGCCCGGACCCTCCCCGGATACGGGTGCGCCACAGAGCCCGATCCATCGCTCCCCAGCGGTCACGCATCCCGCGCGTTCGCCCTCGCAGGCCTCGTGGGCTTGCGGTTCCGCTGGCGGGCCGGGGGCGCCGCGATGGCGTTCGCGACTCTCGTCGGCGTGAGCCGAGTCTACATGGGCCTCCACTGGCCTTCCGACATCCTAGGCGGCGCGTTCGTCGGGATCGGGATCGCGGTCCTCGTCGAGCTCGTGAGCCGGCGCGTCGTCCTCTACCAACGGATCCGCAAGTGGATCATCGAGCTCATTCCACATTGGCCTCGGCGGAAGACCGCTTAACTCTCGCCCAGCAGACTTTTCGCCTTCCCGAGCGCTTCCGCCACCGCCTTGCCGAAGGCGGCGGTCTGCTTCTCCGCCATCGCGACGAAGAACATCTTCCCCGAGACGCCGTGCACGCTCAGGATCCCGCTGTCCGAGGCGACCGTGATCCGGTTCGGGGACTCCATCTTCATCGTTCCGTACATGACCTCGAGGGCGCCGAGCAGGGTCGCGGCCATCGTCGCGAAGTTGTCGACCTGGGCGTCGTCCGGGAGGACCCAGGCCACCGGCACGCCGGAGCGCGAGACGATCGCGGACATCTTCGCGCCCGTCCGGGAGTTGAAATCGGTGAGCAGTTTCCGGAGCGCCTCGACGGCCACAGGCACGCGACTCCCTCCGAATCGGCCGGCGATGCGCCCGACGTTATTTAGTTGTTGTTCCGGGAAACCTCTCCCGTGAAAACGGCTACCGGTGGTAGAGGACGCTGTAGTACCGGTTCTCCTTCGCGGTCCGCTCGAGTCGACCGACGATCGCGAGCTGATATCCGCACTTCTTGCACTTGTTGTCCTTGTCGAGGTACCAGCCGGTGATGTCGAATCCGTAGCGTTTGATCGCGACCGCGCCGCAGCCGGGGCAATACGTGTGCTCGAGCGGATGGCCCGAGACGTTCCCGATGTAGACGTACTTCAGGCCTTCCTCCTTCGCGACCGCGCAGTGCTTCTCGAGCGTCTCGACGGGAGTCCAGGGGAACTCCATCATCTTGTAGTCCGGGTGGAACCGCAGGAAGTGGATCGGCGTGTCGGGGCCGAGGTTGTCGTACACCCACTTCGACAGTTTTCGGGCGGCGTTGAGGTCATCGCCGACTTGCGGGACGATGAGGTCCGTGATCTCGATGTGGATCTTCTTCGTGTCCCGCGTGTCGAGGAGCGTCTGGAAGATCGGATCCGCGTTCGGGATGTTGATGTACTTCCGGACGAAGTTCGTCTCGCCGGATCCCTTGAAGTCGACCGTGACGCAATCGAGGAACTTCGGCATCTCCGCCACGGTCTCCGGGGTGTCGTACCCATTCGACACGAAGATGTTCAGCAGGCCGGCCTTCCGAGCCATCATGCCGATGTCCCGCGCGAATTCGATGAAGATCGTCGGCTGGTTGTACGTGTACGCGAGACCCTGGCATCCTTGTTCCAAGGTCATCCGGACGACGTCTTGCGGCTCGACCTCGATGCCCTCGACTTTGCGGCGTTGGGAAATATCAGCATTCTGACAGTTCGCGACCGCGAGTAGGTTCGCGGTGTAGCTGTGATCCTCTTCCACTTCGATGTTGTACACGGGGCCGATGTATGTCCTCGTCCGAATCTTGCGGATGGGGACGAAAATGAAGTCTTCCGTGAACACCTGGCCCATGATTTGCGACTTTTGCGCCACGAGCGCGGCCGCTGCCACTGAGGATGTCGCGACTTCGTTGACGAGCGACTCAATCCGATTATAGGAGCCGACCCATCGCGGCATTCCACGGAGGTCTTCGGAACCTTTCGGTCTGGGAATTACCAGTCGGTCGCCGATTGTGAGCGCATCCGCTCGGACCTTCTGGACCGGCCCTTTGCCAATCGATGCGAAGACCGAGTGGTCGGGTGTGCATTCGACGGTATCGGCACCGGCGAGTCGGAATTCCAGAATGGGCCCAGAGTAGAGGTGCTCGAACGCCTTCGCGATGCGACGCCAGCGCCGGCGGTGGGTAAACGCCATTCGGTTCTCCACGTCGTGGACTTCGGGGTTGTCCGTGGGAACGGATGATGCGAAGACGTCCTCGATTCTCTCACGACCACGATCCGTGAGCACCTCTGTGCCTGGCACGAAGCAGTAGCGGCAGTTGTGAACGGCGACG
>Ga0209158_1002977_pt1 | contig 10070 bp, 7 predicted proteins | sample GraSoiAngelo_140_FD_185897 | JGI IMG/M metagenome (GOLD analysis project Ga0209158, IMG submission 185897) | Grasslands soil microbial communities from the Angelo Coastal Reserve, California, USA - 14_0929_12_30cm (SPAdes) (version 2) | ecosystem: Environmental > Terrestrial > Soil > Grasslands ...
AGGCAACTGGCGCTTCGCTGGGCCACACAGCCCGCGAAGGCGCAACCTGCTACCTGGGCTCAACGTTTAGGCATCATACGACGCTTCGCCATCTGGCATAGCGCCACCGAACCGCGCACCGAAATTCCCCCCGCAGGACTTCTCCCGCATCGCTACCGACGCAAGCCGCCTCACATCTACAGCGATGAAGAGATTGAAAAAGTCCTTCGCGGAAGTCAACAACTCCCCTCTCTCAACGGACTTCGCGCCCGCACTTATACGACCCTCTTCGGCTTGCTGATAGCGACCGGAATGCGGGTGAACGAAGCCCTGGGTCTGGACCGACCGGATGTCGACCTCAAACTCGGAATCCTTCACATCCGGCGGACCAAGTTCGGAAAATCGCGTTATGTACCGGTTCATCCTTCCACGGTAGCGGCTCTGAAAAAGTACTCCGAAACCCGAGATCACCTCTTTCCCGCACTACTCATTCCTGCATTCTTCATCTCCGAGAAGAGTAGCCGAATCACAGAATGGATGGCGCGATACACCTTCGCCAAACTATCCCAACGAGTCGGCCTCCGCGCATCAGCCAACGGTCACGGCCGCGGTCCGCGGCTGCAGGACATGCGTCATCGATTTGCCGCCCGCACCTTGATCCACTGGTATCGCGCCGGGTTCGACGTCGAACGAGAGCTCCCCAAGTTGTCTACGTATCTAGGACACGTCCACGTGAACGATACCTATTGGTAATATGTGTCCACGAAAAATATGTTGCCGAATCTCTGCAAGAGACTGAGAAATTGCTGTTAGGCTTCGGCTTGACGACACATAAGTAATCCACGTTGATGGTCGGATCTCAACCTGTGGAGGTTCGACCATGTTTGAAGAACTGCATCTTTGTCCCTGGGCTCTTGTCCGTCACTTCAATGCCCCTTTCGCCGAAGAGCGGGCGCATTACTTGTCGTACTGCGCCGAGCGCGGCGATTCTCAAGCGACCCTTGCCTCTAAAGCTAACCGACTGATCTACGTCGCCCGTCAACTGAGCAAGTGTCGGAACCTGGACGTTGCGATCGAGCGACTCGGAGCTGTGGCCTGCGGCGAGAAGGGTCGCGCCCTCGTCTGGATTCAGAAGCTCAACAAGCGCTGGAGCCAGAAGAAATTCTTAACCGTTTCCCGGCCCTGGCTGCGCTTTCTGGGCTGGTGGCGCCAGCCCCTTGTTCGTCAACCTTTCCAAGAGCAACTCGATGAATATTGCCATTGGATAAGAGACCTGCGCGGTCTGACCGAGGGGACGATCGACACGGAGCGGCGATATGTGACCCAGTTTCTCCGTTGGTATGCCGTCAAGGGAAGACCATTGTCACAGGTGCGGCCCATCGACGTTGACCGTTATCTAGCCGAAGGGGGCGCCACTCGCTGGTGCCGCATATCGGTTCGGGACGTGGCCACATCACTCCGGGCATTCTTTCGTTACGGTGCCCTCAGAGGATGGGGTCCACAACACCTCCCGGACTCCATTCAAGCACCTCGTGTGTATGCCGAAGAGACGCTTCCGGCTGGGCCGGATTGGATCGATGTGAAGCGCATGATGGCGGCTACGAATACGGACCGGGCGAAAGATCTGCGGGACAGGCCTATTTTGATGCTCTTCGCGATTTACGGTTTACGCGCAACGGAAGTCGCTCGACTGCAACTCGAGAACTTGGATTGGGAACGCGGTTTATTGCACGTGACCCGGGTCAAACGCCGAGGTCCACAAACCTATCCGTTGCTGCCCTCGCTAAGTGAAGCACTCATCCGTTATCTGAAAACAGTGCGGCGACCCTCCGCCCATCGCGAGATATTCCTGGGGCTTCAGTCACCTTTTCTCCCGCTGGGACACGGCGGACTCTACAGCCTCGTGTCCCGAAGATTGACCGCATTAGGCGTACGGACAGCACATCATGGACCGCACTCGTTACGCCATGCGTGCGCGGCACGGCTGGTCGCTGAAGGACTCTCCCTCAAAGAGATTGGCGATCACCTGGGCCATCGTAGCGCTTCAGCCACTCGCATCTACGCCAAAGTGGATCTGTCGGGCCTTCGCCAAGTAGCAGCGTTTGATTTAGGAGAACTCCTGTGAAACTCGCCAAAGTAATCTACACCTACGTCAAGTTCAAGCGCTCGATGGGCATGCACTTTCATTCCGAGGACTGTCTGCTCCGAGCGTTTTGCCGGGCTGTCGGCGGCGCGAAGGTGGATATCTCTGGTGTCAAACCCGCGGCCACACAGGCGTTTCTTGACGGCAAAGGGCCCGTGACCGCAGTTTGGGGGCTGAAGTTCCGGGTTCTTCGCAGCTTCTACCGATTCGCGATCAGCAGGGGGTTCGCGAAGAACTCTCCGTTGCCAACAAGTCTGCCGTCATTGCCGCCTCCGTTCGTCCCATACATTTATTCGATCGAGGAACTGCGGCGTTTGCTCAAGGCAACCGATGTGCTTGAGGTGCCGGAAAGCCCGCTGCAGGCACTGACCGTGCGTACACTGTTGCTGTTGCTTTACAGTACAGCGATGCGCATCGGCGAGGCGCTATCTCTGACTTTGCACGATGTGGACTTAGCGAAAGCTGTGATCACCGTGCGCAATACGAAATTTTTTAAGACACGGCTTGTGCCCGTAGGCCCAAAACTGGTGCACGAGTTGTCAATCTACGAAGATCGTCGTCGCCGTCTTCGATTGCCTCATGGCAATGCTTCGGCGTTCTTTGCCACACGCACTGGACATCGTTTTACATATCAGTGCGCCATTACCCTCTTTCAGCGTGTACGGCGGCAAGCAGAGATCCAGCGTGAGGATGGAGCGAGTTATCCACCGCGCATACACGATATCAGGCATACGAGCGCTACTCACCGGCTCGTCGCTTGGTATCAGGCTGGCGCGGATGTCCAGAAGTTGCTACCCCAATTGGCGACCTATCTGGGGCACGCCGATATCAGCTCGACACAACTCTACCTCAGCATGACTCCAGAGCTGTTGCGTGAAGCCAGCATACGTTTTGAGCGGTATGCAACGCCGGAGGTGCGCTATGAATGACAAAGCAATTTTGGGCCCGTGGATCCGCCGTTTCTTGATGGAGCACGTGGTCAACGAGCGCAACTTTTCCCGCAATAGCCAGCTCAGCTATCGCGACACGTTAACGTTGTTGCTCCCATTTCTGAGCTCCGCCAGAAAAACACCGGTTGATCGATTGGCGGTCGAGGATGTCTCCCCATCAATAATCCACCGGTTCCTGGAGCATGTTGAGAAAGATCGTGGCTGCAGTTATGCAACTCGCAATCAACGCCTCGGCACCATCCATTCGTTAGCCAAGTTCATCGGCATGCGCAGCCCGCAGCACATTGCCTGGTGCACTGAGGTTCGCGCCATCCCCTTCAAGAAAACCGCGAAACCCGTGATGACGTATCTCGATAAATCTGAAATCGACGCCATCCTGAATGTCCCCGATCAACGCACAGAACAGGGAGCCCGTGACCATGCGCTGCTGCTCTTTCTCTACAACACCGGCGCCCGAGTCAATGAAGCCGCTCACCTGGCCGTATCGGATCTCTCCTTCGGAAACACTTCCTCAGTTCGGCTGGTAGGGAAAGGAAACAAAACTCGCTATTGTCCACTCTGGTCAGCCACCGCAGCCGTGATCAAACGGTTGGTGGTCAATCGCGCTGCGCACGATGCCGTCTTTCTGAACAATCGGCACCAGCCACTCACCCGTTTCGGTATCTACACCCTGGTGCACCGGATCGTGGCACAAGCCAGCACGACGACGCCGTCGCTTAAAGCAAAACGGATCAGCCCACATTCGATAAGGCACACCGCTGCCGTCCATCTACTTCGTGCAGGCGTGGATATCAATACGATCCGAGCTTGGTTAGGGCACGTCTCCCTGGACACGACGAACGTTTACGCGGAGATCGACCTCGAAATGAAGGCAAAAGCTCTTGCGAGTTGCGACATCTCAGATGAAGTCACTCAAAAGCGCAAACGGAAGCAGGCTGATCTCATGACGTTTCTACAAAGGTTGTAGTCCACGACGGGGAAAATATGTGAGGCTCTCAAACCGGGATCCACCCCAAAAGAGCAACGATCCTTCGTTGCGTAACATATTTTTCGGGAACACATACTACCAAGTATGTTCTGCAGAACATACTTGGTATCTCAGTGCCTGGCCTGAGCTGATGCACGAGGCGAGCCAGCGACTCGAACGGTGTTGGGAGAATCGACGATGACCTCTAGTACCAGTCTCGCCCCGCTTCTTGAGCGGTTTTTCGTGGATCGATTAATGCAACAGCGTCAGGCGAGTCCGCATACGATCAGTTCGTATCGCGACACCTTTCGGCTGTTCCTGACCTTCGCACACGAGCGCTTGCAGACGCCACCGTCGCGCCTCACATTTGAGGCCATCGATGCGCCGTTGGTCGTGGCGTTTCTCGATCATCTCGAGAAGCATCGACACCTCAGTGTGCGTAGCCGGAATCTGAGACTAACCGCTATTCACTCATTTTTTCGGTACGCGGCATTTGAGATGCCAGGGCATGCCGCGCAGATCCAGCGCGTACTGGCCATTCCCAGCAAGCGGTTCACACGGACATTGGTCCACTTTCTCACACGTCCAGAGGTTGAAGCCTTGCTCGCGGCGCCCGATCAGCGCACGTGGTTTGGGCGGCGCGATCACGCGTTCCTCCTCGTCGCTGTCCAGACGGGACTCCGACTGTCTGAAATGACCAGCCTCACACGAGATGATGTCACGCTCGGGACGGGCGCGCATCTCCACGTCATTGGGAAGGGTCGAAAAGAGCGATGCACACCGCTGGCGAAACCGACCGTCGCCGTCTTGAAAGCCTGGCTGCGGGAACCACCACGAGGAAATAGACGTGTACTCTTCCCGAACGCCAGTGGGGCGCGGCTGAGTCCCGACGCCGTCCATTACCTAATGGTTAAGCATTGCAGGGTTGCCGCCGCGGCCTGTCCATCCTTGAAAGACAAACGCGTCACCCTACATGTCCTGCGGCATACAATGGCGCTCGATTTACTGCAAGCGGGCGTGGACCGGTCGGTGATTGCCCTGTGGCTCGGCCACGAATCGATTGAAACGACCCAGATCTACTTGGAGGCAACCCTGGCGATGAAGGAGCAGGCGCTCGCCCGGACAGCGCCGTTGAATGGCACGCCCAGTCGCTATCGACCGGGCGACCAGCTCCTCGCCTTTCTCAACGGCCTGTAGGGCACGAATACTATGCCGAGCGGCGCGCAGATGGCACGTGACGTTCACCCCGTAAATTCCAGCCTGAGCGCGATGGGCGTGCGAGGTCGCTCGGCATAGTCCGGGGCTCGGAATAGTGGCGGCTGGACTAAACCGCTACGCGGTAGGTGGTGGTGCGGCAGTCGGGTCGGCTTAACCGATACCTTCGGCGCTGATTCCTCCATTCCTCCTGCAAGCCTCTTTGCGAAAGCATGGAGCAGCTGCTTACAGCAGCGAATCCCATCCTCGCAAAGGAGCTTTTCATGACCTTTCTACGTCGCCGGCTGATCGAAGAAATGCAGATCCGCAACTTGGCAGTGAACACCCAAGAGACCTACATCCTACAGGTCTCGCTGTTCGCGCGACACTTCCAGAAGTCGCCAGAACTGTTGGGGCCCGACCAAATTCGGGCCTATCAGGTGTACTTGACGAACGAAAAGAAACTCTCGACAAAGTCGATTGCCATCGCCATTTCAGCGCTGCGTTTCCTCTATAGAGTCACCCTCAAGAAGGACTGGTCCTTCGCCGACCTCATCCCAGCCCCAATCATGCCTAAAACACTACCCATCATCCTCAGTCCCGAGGAAGTCGTTCAGTTTCTTGACTGCGTCAGGAGCGGGAAACATCGCACCATCTTGACCACCTGCTATGCCGCAGGCTTGCGCATCTCTGAAGCCGTCGCCCTCACCCCTCCCGCCATCGACAGCAAGCGCATGGTCATCCGGGTCGAGCAGGGTAAAGGGCAGCGAGACAGGTACGTGATGCTGTCGCCGAAACTCCTGGAGATCCTGCGTGCTTGGTGGCGAGTGGAGAAGCCCAAGGACTGGCTCTTTCCAGGTCACCTCCCGGGCCGGCACATCACCAAGGGTACGGTGGAGTTGGAGTGCCAGAAGGCTCACCGGATTTGCAAGATTGCCAAACCGATCACACCACATTCTCTTCGACACGCCTTCGCTGTCCACCTGCTAGAACAAGGTACCGACGTTCGTACCATTCAGCTGCTGCTCGGCCATTCCAGCCTCGCGACTACCGCAAAATATCTGCGCATCGCCACCAGCAAGGTCTGCTCGACATCGAGCCCCCTGGACTTGCTGCCTCGTCCTGTTTCGACGGAGGTCAAGCCTAAACCACCCGAACACTTCTAACCGCCGGGCGCGATGGATCGCCCGAAGCTGGAAGTGGCGGACATCTTCCGCCGCTACGGCGAAGCCTATCGTCAGCAGCATGATGGGTCGCTCTCGACTGCGCAGCGACGCGTCATGACCGCCATCGAGGTGTGTCGCACCGCAGCTCTCGGCGGTCATCTGGAACGCTGCGACTGCTGTAGTTACGAGCGGCCTTGCTACGACAGCTGCCGGGACCGCCATTGCCCAAAGTGCCAGTCCCTCGCGCGTGCGGAGTGGGTCGAGAAGCGAATGGCCGAAGTCCTCCCCACGCACTATTTCCATGTGGTCTTCTCCGTCCCCGAACAGATCGCTTCCATCGCTTACCAGAACAAAAAGGTCGTCTACGACATTCTGTTTCGAGCCGTGGCCGAGACCTTGTCCACCATCGCTGCCGATCCCCAACATCTGGGAGCTGAAATCGGCTTCTTTGCCGTACTCCATAGTTGGGGACAGAACTTGCTGTTTCATCCCCACCTCCATTGTGTCGTTGCGGGCGGCGGAATCTCCCTCGATGGCACCCGGTGGATCTCCTGCCGACCTCGTTTCTTCTTGCCCGTACGGGTGCTCTCCCGCCTGTTCCGCCGATTGTTCCTGACGTATCTGGAGGTAGCCTTCGACTCTGGCAGGTTGCGGTTCTTCTCTTCACTCGAAGCCCTGCGAGACCGGCAGGCCTTCAACCACCATCTGGATCCAGTGCGAAACTCGGAATGGGTCGTCTACGCTAAACCGCCCTTCGCCGGACCACAGCAAGTCGTGAACTACGTCGGCCGCTACACGCACCGGGTGGCCATCTCCAATCATCGGATCGTCGATATCGAAGGCGGTGAAGTGAAATTCACCTGGAGGGACTATCGCGACAACAATCAACAGAAGACCATGACCCTCTCAGCAGACCAATTCATCGGACGCTTCCTCCTGCACGTTCTGCCTAGCGGGTTCCACCGCATTCGCTACTACGGATTCCTGGCCAATCCTCATCGCCAAGAGAAGTTGGAGCAGTGCCGCCAACTTCTCGGCATGACCCCCACACGAGAAAGTTCCTCTGCCCTCGCAACGCTGGAGGACTACCGTGATCGATACGAGAGACTCACGGGCCGTTCTCTACGGGAATGCCCCGTTTGCCATCGCGGCCACATGATCCCGGTTGCCAATCTGCCCCGGGTTAACTCTTCGCCCGTCGTCGAAGATACATCATGATCCAGCCCACGCGACTCCCCATCGACCTCGCCCGGGGCTCGAAGCCTTCGAGTCAACGGAATCGTCTTGTCGAACCCTTTGCGGTCACCCGAGAATCCCACATTCTGCCTCTGTGCAGCACCGCAGAACTCTCCCAGCGCGGCCCACCAAGCTCAATCGAACAATCACCCGCACCTTGCTCTCTGTTTGGCTCCTCCGCTTCATCAAACAAAACCCATAGGACACGGACCTTGCAGCGGTTTAGTCCAATCCATTTTTAGCTCACCGGCACGGCTCCGATCACCTTCCCTCCCGGCTTATACCTGCTGTCGCCGTGCCGCCAAGCTAAAAATGCTCTGCACTATGAAGTGTCACATCACGGATGACCTATCCCTCTCCCGGCCGTTGGAGGGGCCATTGGCGGCGGACATTGGTAGGTTTGCACAATGGGCACGAGAGCAGGGTTACGCGCGATCGTCTCGTTACAAGCGCATCCTCTTGAGCGCTGGCTTGAGTCGATGGCTCGGGGATCACCGCATCACTGCGTGCCAGATCGCATCCGAGCATCCCCGCGCATACCTGAAAGCTCGGGCTCGTGGGCGGCCGGTGCGCCGCGCCGACAGGACCGTGCTGGACCAGTTCATGGCATTTCTGCGCGATCAGGGTGTGATCCCGCCAAGGAAGAGCGCTCCACGTTGGCTCACCCCGGTCGAGCAAGAAGTTCAAGCGTTTGAGACCTACTTGCGACAGGCGCGCGCTGTGAGCGATGGGACCGTGGGCAATTACCTGCGAGTCATCCGCCCGTTCCTCACGCAGCGGTTCGGCAGCGGGCGCGTCAGATTGTCGGGGCTTTGTGCCGACGATGTCGTGGGATTTGTCCAGCGCGAGATTCCGCGTCTGAGTGTCCCCCAGGCGAAGCAGCTGACCACCGCGCTCCGGTCCTTCCTCCAGTACGTACGCTATCGCGGTGACGTCGTGCTCGATTTGGCCGCCGCAGTGCCGGTGGTGGCGAGCTGGTCGATGGCGGCGACCCCACGCGCTATTCCGCCGGATGCCGTACGCCAGTTGCTGGCCTCGATGCCTCGGCGCACCCCGACCGAGCGGCGCGACTACGCGGTCGTGGTGTTGCTCGCAGACCTCGGTCTGCGGGCGGGTGAAGTGGCCGGGCTTGAGCTCGAGGATCTGGACTGGAACATTGGACAGCTGCGCGTCCGAGGCAAAGGCGGACACTGGGCCGTACTGCCGTTACCCCTCCGCGTCGGCGAGGCGATCGTCGCCTACCTTCGGGATGGGCGACCTCCCAGTCCCAGCCGTCGCGTGTTTTTGCGGGCGAGCGCGCCTCGCCGCGGCTTGCAAGGTTCAGCGGCCATCAGCGCGATCGTCCGGCGGGCCCTTCAGGATGCGGGTGTTCAGGCACCCACGAACGGTGCTCACCAATTTCGTCATGCCTTGGCGACCCAGATGCTGCGTCACGGTGCCTCGCTCCGGGAAATCGGCGACGTGTTGCGGCATCGCCGGCCACAGACCACTACGATCTACGCCAAAGTGGACCTCGCCGCGTTACGCTCGCTCGCCTTGCCGTGGCCAGGAGGTCTGCAATGACGAGCCTGCGCACGGCGCTGCACGACTACCTGGCGTTGCGGCGCAGCCTGGGATTCAAGTTGCGCGACGCGGGGGCCGCCTTGCCGGGCTTCGTCACGTTTCTAGAACGGCACCGCGCCTCGTTCATCACCGCTCAGCTCGCGCTCGCCTGGGCACAACAACCCGCCACGGTGCAGCCGGCGACGTGGGCGCGCCACTTGAGTTTCGTCCGTGGCTTTGCGCGGTATCGCAGTGCGATCGATCCCCGCACCGAGGTCCCGCCGGACACGCTGCTACCGCATCGGGCGCGACGCGCACGACCGTACCTGTACTCGGCCAAGGAAATCCGGCGGTTGCTGCGCGCAACGCTCGCCTGGTCCGGATGGGCGAAGCTGCGGCCCTGGACGTATTACTGTCTGTTCGGCTTACTCAGCGTGTCGGGGGTACGGCTGGGAGAAGCCCGCAACCTCCAGCTTTCGGATGTGGACCTCGGGACGGGTGTGTTGACGATTCGAGGCGCCAAATTCGGCAAGTCTCGCCTCGTCCCAATCCACGCGTCCACCTGTCAGGTGCTCGCTGAGTACCTCGCACGGCGTCAACAGCATTGGGCAGGTCGGTCCGTGTCAGCGTACCTCTTCGTCACCGATCGCGGGAATCGTCTGGATATTGGCGACATTCGCAAAACGTTCCACGCGGTCTCGCGGCAGATCGGTCTACGTGACCCCGCAGCGAGTCACGGACCACGTCTCCACGATTTACGTCATCGATTTGCTGGGATGACGCTCTTGCAGTGGTATCGCGCAGGCCAAGATGCCGAGCGGCTTCTGCCGGTCTTGTCCACCTACCTCGGGCACGTCAATGTCAGCGATACATTTTGGTATCTCAGTGCCTGG
>Ga0209158_1002989_pt1 | contig 10044 bp, 6 predicted proteins | sample GraSoiAngelo_140_FD_185897 | JGI IMG/M metagenome (GOLD analysis project Ga0209158, IMG submission 185897) | Grasslands soil microbial communities from the Angelo Coastal Reserve, California, USA - 14_0929_12_30cm (SPAdes) (version 2) | ecosystem: Environmental > Terrestrial > Soil > Grasslands ...
GACGCCATCAGAGAACGACACAATTCTTCCTGGAGGGGCGGCTCGCCGCAGAGGGAACACTCTGTGGCACACAGCGACGTTCTGCGCCGTGGAAGGCTGTTGATCGGCTCAGGAATCAAAAATCATCGCGCAGAATGGTGAAGTAATGACTGGAACTCACCAAGGTTATAAATTTCTGTCGCGATCCGCCAGAACAAATTTACCGTGATATTACCCCCGTCCAGCATGTAGGTATTTTGATCGCTTAGGGACCCGGCCACCTGACCGCCGTAGACGTCACCTCCGCGGGGTGCATAAGGAGCGGTAGCAGGCTGCAAGGTCAGAAGCGAGCTTGCATCGCGATTTAGGTTAGGCATGGCGAGCAGCAGGTCGTTAGGCACCGTGCTCCCCATGGTCGCGTTCTCGGTCTGCAGCTCCGCGCCCACCACAGTTTTCACTTCCACGGTCTGGGACATGGTGCCCACTTCCAGCGTGACGTTCAGGGTAAGTTCTGTTCCTACCGTCACCTTCTCGGCGGCTATTCGTGCTAGGCGAAACCCAGTTTTACTTAGCGTAAGACCGTAAACGCCCGGCGTGACGTTGACGAAAACGTACCTTCCGGCTTCGTTGGTCGTCATTGTCAAGGCAGAGCCCGTTGCCTTGTCCGTCAGGGTAACCGTCGCGCCCGCAATAGCGGCGCCTGACGTATCCGTGACCAAGCCGTCTACGGTGCCGGCGGTCTGCGCGTACATCCCGGTTGGAAGCACAGCAAATAGGCAGGCTAATGCAACTGCTACCACAACCACTCGCTTGTTGAACATGCACCACCTCCTGGACGGGCCGGGTAGGCCCTCGAAACTTCGCACACTCCCACGAAAGACCGAACCTCTCCCCAACCGCAAAATCGGATTGCGACTTACAACCCCTACCAGTTCACGAGCGAAAACGGGCTACCGCTTGCAATACTGAGGGCTGTATATTCTCAGATGGAGAAGTTGTCAATAGCGAAATTTACTTAGTCTTTAGAAACAATTTATTTGCGCTTTATCAATAAGGGCAGGAAGTTCTACAAGTAATAGTAGGAGCAGACCGGCAAACACGAGCGGGCGCCCGTGCAAACTAAGAAAGGATTTCTCGTAGACGCAGCGGCTACGCTGAGAAATGGGAGAGCCTCCCAGACAGGTTTAGTAATCGTGGTTACCATTCAATGGTAAAGCTGAGTTGCAACCGGCGTGGAGTATTCGCCTGAAGCTTGTTGCCTTAGCCTAGCACGCCCCAAGTGGATGGGCGCTGCCGCTACAGTAAGGCGACGTCGGTCTACCCAAGGCTGCTTCAAAGAAAACGAAAGAAAGGCTGAACAGACAGGCTGTTGAGATAGGCTAGGTACGCCGGGTTCGGGGCCCCACGCTTTAGTTTGCGGGATGGAACATTCGTGCTGGTTCGTGCCACCATCACGTCTTTCCAGGCATTCGCGAAGCTCTGCCCGCCCAAGGTCATCATGTACGGGGACGGAGATATTTCGATTTCATGTGTAATGCGGCAGCCGATCATGCCGCCCAGCTGGAACAGGTGGTTACCCTTAATCCAAGTTAGGTCGTCCCGATACATGTAGTCATGGCCATTCCAGTAGCGAGTGCGCACGTTCTGGTTGTTCGTATTTATAGGGAATAAAAACAGGGCTGCAACCCGCGCCGCTGTTCTCACCCCCGACCTCGAGAGCTGCCGGGTATCCGGCAACGTTGGGCACGCCGCTCGGATCTGCATAGGCCTACCAGTTCCGTGCGTAGCTGAAGTGGAAGTCATTGGTGAGGCCCGGCCGAAAGTCCTTGGTCACGCCAGCGGTATAGAGCCAGGTATTCTGGGGTTTCTGCCGCATACTGGCCCTTGGTGTCTCCAGGGAAAAGTCCTCCTACATCCCATTGGTCGGTAACCGTCTTGCTCAATTTGTAGTAGTGGTAGGTGCCGTTGAAGTGCCAGCTTCGGGAAGTCATGGTCGATGCGAGCGACACCGAAGTTGCTGGACTGCGGCGTCGAGATGTTGCCTTTGTATCCGCAATAGTTCACCCCGTCGCCGTGGGTGCAGCCGTTCGGTAGGGGCAGGTGGTGTTCCAGAGATTCTGAATTACAGGGTTAACGCCCAAACCACGGGGCTCGCAACCTCCCGTGTGCACAGAATGACAGTCCCCTGGCGTATTGTTCCCTTCGCACACCCGCTAGCACTCACGCAAGTCGCAGAATTCGCCGCGTAAGTGTTGGCAGTTCCCGGACCCGTCGTGGCGACCGGGTTCAGATTGACTACTTCCCCATTCAGCTTAATCAGGCCAGCGCGCAGGGACGGGAGTGGGAAGTTTCTCTCGAAGATTGCGTTCTGCGGCCAACGGAAACCTGCAAAGTTGCCGAAGATGTACCAGTTGCCGCCGAGAAAGTTCGAGTGCGGGATTTTTCCGCCGGCATCCGCCCCAAACCGGTTGAAATGCGAACTGGGCTCACACCGCAACCGCCACTATGTGTGTGCGATCCCCTCGCCGACGTGAAGTACTATTCCAATGGCCGGTAGCCACCTATAAAATCACGTCTCCGTTTGTTTGACCCGCACCGGCCAAGTAGGTCAAAACATGCTCAAACCACGTTTCCTTCCGTGTTTGACGCTCGCACTCGCCTCTTTTCTCATCCCTGGTCGCTCTTCGCCTGCTGACAACTGGATCGAAGTGCGAAGCCCGCACTTCACCGTCAACACCAACGCCGGCGAAAAAGAAGCAAGAAAAATCGCCGATCAATTCGAGCAGATACGCCAGATGTTCCACAGCGCCTTTGGGGCGCTGCGCGTGGACCCGGGCCAGCCCATCATCATCGTGGCCGCGAAGAGCGAAAACACGATGAAGCTTTTTCTCCCAGAAGAATGGGAGGTGAAGGGCCACATCCACCACGCCGGCATGTACCAGCCGGGAGAAGACAAGGATTACGTGGTGATGCGGCTGGATTCCGAAGGCGAGAATCCTTTTCATACGCTCTATCACGAATACACGCACGCATTGATGCGATTGAACTTCAGCGGGTTGCCGCTCTGGCTGGACGAAGGCATGGCGGAGTTTTTGGAAATTCGACGCTGGGAGAGAAGGAGAGCAAGACCGGCACAATTGATCCGGGGCACTTGTACCTGCTCGAGCAAAGCAAGCTCATCCCGATTGAAACTCTGCTGGAAGTCGACCACCAATCGCCTTACTACAACGAGAACAACCGTGCCTCTGTTTTTATGCTGAGTCCTGGGCGCTGGTCCACTACCCGATGATGGACAAAGATGCGCGGCAGCAGCAGTTACTGAAGAATTTTCTGGCGGCATGGCAGAAGTCAGGAAGTCAGGTGCAGGCGGCGCAAACGGCCTTTGGCGACCTGAAACAGTTCGGGAGAAGGATTGAGGGTTACGCGAGACAATCGAGTTTTATGGTTGGCCTGGTCAAGTCAGGGGAGGAAGTGGCGGAAAAGAGCTACACCGCTCGCAGCGTATCTCCGGGAGAAATTGCAGCAATAAGGGGAGATTTTTTCGCTCACCACAACCGCCTGGAGCAGGCGCAACCGGTGTTGCAAGAAGCGGCTCAAGCCGAGCCCAACTTGGCTTTTGCTCATGAAGCCCTGGGCTACTACCACTACCGGCAGCAGAAGCTCGGCAAAGCCGACACAGAAATCCAAGAGGCTCTCAAGCTGGGCGCCGCGGGTTTTGCGCCGCAGTATTTTCACGGAATCTTTTTGTTGCAACAAGGGCGCTTGGACAAAGACACTGCGGAAGGAGCCAAGAAAAGCCTGGAAAAGGCGATTCAGCTCAATCCGCAGTTCGCGCCCGCCTTCGAAGGATTGTCCCAGGCTTATGCGCGGTTCCCGGAATTGCAGAAGGAAGCGGTCAACGCAGCTATTAAAGCCGTTCAGTTGGACCCCGGACAGCATGTTTACGCTGTGAATTTGACCTACCTGTTGATCAATAGCGGGCGCTACGCAGAAGCGCGCACCATGGCACAGCGAATTCTGGCCGCTGCGCGGTCCGACGGCGAAAAAGAGGTTGCCAACAATCTTTTGACCAACACTCAGCAAGCGGAAACGTGGGCAGCAAAGAAGCAATTGCTGGAAGCAGCCTCGCGAACGGTTGGCGACTCCCCTGGGCCGATTTCTGGAGTGGTTCCTAGACCGGACGGCAGTTCGCAGCCTCAGGAGACGTCAACCTCGCAGATCCCGTTGCGCTACGGGGGCCTTGCTGCGGACGGCCCCATCAGTTCCGCAGAATGTTCCTCAAACTCAGAGGTCTTTCTCAATGTGAATCTTGGAAAAGGCCCCGTAACGTTTCACGCGGCGGATATTGGGAGAATTTCCCTGACATGGGCAGACGGTACCGCGGAGCCATCCTTGGACACTTGCTCGCAGTGGAAAGGACGCCGCGTAAAAGTCTGGTTCACTTCGACTCCCGGAAAAGAGTACGCCGGAGAAATCGCCGCCCTCTATTTCTTTTAGCGCGCAAGCTCCCCAACGCAGAATCCTGAGTTCTGCGGACATCCTCCGAAAATAGAAAAAGGGGGAAGGCGCTTTGCCTTCCCCTTTTTCCTAATGGGCGGTTGCTCTCCCGCCGGAAGAAGCTAAAAGTCGATGGAGAAGCCGATCTGGAACCGGCGAGGAGTGTTAGCTTGGACGGCACCGCCGCAGCCCAGCACGCCCCACGTAGTTGTATCGGACGCATTGAAGCACGGATCGGCCGGCTGCATGTGGTTCAACACGTTCGTGAAGTCGAAGTACATTGAGCCGCTGAAGCGCTCGTTGAGCCTGACTTTCTTCGTGATGCCCAGGTCCAAGTTCCAGAAGGGCAGGCCGCGGAAAATGCCACCGCCACCGATCTGCCCATCCAGACCTAGAATCGGGTTGCGGAGGGGATCGCCGAAGATTCCGCCGTTAACTGGGCAGCTAGCGTCTGGATTGCTGAACACGTTTTGGCCTGGGCCGGCCGTGCCGCAGCTGGTACCGAAGGTGTTGGAATGGCGGCTGCCACTTATCGCGGTAGGCCCGGTGAAGACCATGTTTTCATACGTGCCTATGTAGGCGGGGTTGCACTCGCCGAAGCTGCCGCAGTTATTGGGCGTAACGGCCTGAGCCGGAAAACCGCTGCCGTAAACAAACAGCGGCGAGAAGCTCCAGCCACCAAGCACTCGTCCGAGGGCGCCCTTTTGGCTGGAGTAGAACGGCGGCGCATAGTTGAAGAATAAATTAAAGTTGTATTTTTCGTCGTAGTATTGTGGACCGTACTGGTTGCGCAGGTTCCACGGGTCCACAGTCGCGTAGGAGCTGGTGGCTTGAACCACATTGCCGGTCCCTAATGCCTTAGACCAGGTAAAGTTGGTCTTCATCGTCAGGCCGTGCCAGTTTGTCAATGTCAATTGGAGGAATGCAGCATTGTAGTTGCCGTAACCGTTGCTAACGGTCGTGGTTAGCGAGGGCGATTGGCCGTTTGCACCAAAAGGACCATTAATGGCATCGCCCGCAAGAGTCCGGCCAAAATTCCAGAAGTTTCTGCACGTTGCTCCGTTGCAAGACACGCTGCTCCAAGCATCGAACGCGTCGGAGATGCTCATGTTGCCGACGTTGTTTGCTACGAACGCGGCGGTACAGTTTGTGGCGCCACTCACGCTTCCGCAATAGCTTGGATTCAACGCACTTTCAAAGAATGGTTGGGCCGGCAACGAGTTGAGATAGGCCAAATACGCCGGGTTCGCGCCGCCACCCTTCAGTGTGGGTGCCGGCACGTTTGTGCCGTAGTTCGTGGTCGCCATCACGTTTTTCCAGGCGTTGGCGAAACTTTGCCCGCCCACAGTCATCATGTACGGGACGACGCCGAGCCCATAATACTCAATTTCATTCGTGATACGGCGGCCGATATAGCCAGCTTCCGCGAGTATTTTCGGGCCGAACTGATGTTGAATGTTGAGAGTAAATTCATCCGACTTGTTCGGCTTAAAGTTCGGGTCAAAGGTCTCGCCAGCCCCCGTGGCGATGTCGTTGACGCCGGGATACCACGGCTGAGGCAGGTTCTGTGTCGGCAGAGGCAGCGGCGCGACGCAAGAGCCGCCGGCGGGGCAGTCCACTCCGACTCGGAACGTCGTTGATGGATCGCCACCGCAGCCCCCGCTCATGCGGTTGGGACCGCCGCAAGTATCCGGTTGGAGCAGTCCGGGCGTGAGCATCGGGACGAGCAGCGGGTTGACCCCGTTGATGCGGCCGAAAATGCGCGCATACCCGCCACGGAGGACTGTATTCGGCAGGAAATTCCATGCCGCGCCGATTCGCGGGCTGATTTCGCCGTAGTACGGGTCATACGGGTATTTGGAGTGGTGATTCACGTTGCGGACGCTCGCGAAGCCAACCTGTGGATCATAAGCAATGCCCTGAAGCGCCGCCTGTTGAACATTCTTCAGATACTGTTCGGCATAGAGGACGTTATCGTTTTGGTCTACCATGACGGTCTGGGTGCCACCGGTAGTTTCGTAAGGGGGCAGCTCAATGGTGTAGCCAATGCCGTAGTTCAGAGTGAACTTCGGCTTCATGCGCCAACTGTCAGTCCAATAGAGGCTGTAACTGGGCAGGATACTGCGGGACAACAGTGGTGGCGAGGAAACACAAGCTGCTGTGGCAGCGACACTAGAGATCGCGCAGGACGCTTGCGGGTTCAAGGGCAAGCCAGTCGTGAGCGAGCCAAGACCGCGGCTGAACAGCCCCTGGGTAGAATCCACCATGCCCAACACCATCGAATAGAGGTTTCCGTATTTATTCGCACTAACGCCAGCAGGAACATAACCCTTCATGTCGATACCCAGGGAGGCGAGGGAAACTCCGTTTCCTTCGCCGATCAGGTACTGCTCGTAGGTGTTGATGCTTTGACCGTTGTCGTTGCGCTTGTGAGTATCGATATTACGCAGGTACGTGCCGCCCATTTGAAAGACGTGCGAGCCTTTGATCCAGCTCACATCGTCCCGTACTTGGAAGTCGTGTCCATTCCAGTAGCGGGTCCGGACGTTCTGGTTGTTCGTGTTGTAGGGTATAAACACGGGGCTGCTGCCGGCACCGCTGTTTTCGCCGCCAACCTCCAGGGCTGCTGGGTACCCCGCCACGTTTGGCACGCCGCTGGGATCCAAATAAGCCCACCAGTTGCGCGTGTAGCTAAAATGGAAGTCGTTAGTCAATCCGGGCTTGATGTCGGTTGTCAACCCAGCCGTATAAATCCAGGCATTCTGCGGCTTCTGCCGAATAGCAGCATACTGGCCTTTCGTGTCACCCGGAAAGAACCCACCGATATCCCACTGATCAGAGACCGTGTTCGTTAATTTATAATAATGATAAGTACCGTTAAAGTGCCAGTTCTTCGCGAAGTCGTGGTCGATGCGCGCCACGCCGAAATTGCTGGTTTGCGGTGTCGCGATAGTGCCAACGTAGCCGCAATAGTTCACACCGTCGCCGCGGCCGCAGTCGTTTGGTATCGGAAGATAGGTGTTCCAGAGCGTCGTAATGACCGGGTTAAGGCCCAGCCCTCGGGGATCACAACCGGCCGGTGCCCCGCCTCCCGGCCCGGGGCAAGGAATGACGGTACCTGCAGGTATCGTCCCCTTATTGCATCCATTAACAGTATCCACGCAGGTAGCGGCGTTCGCTGCGTAGCTGGTGCCTGTCGCGGGATCAACGGTGGCGACAGGATTGAGGTTCACGACCTCGCCATTGAGTTTAAGAAGCCCTGCGCGAAGTGAAGCCGTCGGGAAGTTCCTCGAGAAAGTTGCGCTCTGCGGAAAGCGGAAGCCCTCATAGTTGCCAAACATATACCAGCTCCCACCGAGGAAGTTGGAATGAGGGATTTTCCCGCCCGCAAAAGCTCCAAATCGATTGAAATGAGAACTTGGTTGGGCTCGGTTGATTCGATTGTTATCCCAAGTGTTCGCGCCGGCGAAATTTGTGTCCAAGTAGTATTCGTAGACGCCGCCATGAAGCGCATTCGTGCCGCGCTTCGTGACCACCTGAACCTCGCTGCCCGCCCCACCGGTGAAGTCCGCTGTTTGGTTTGCCGTCGAGACCTTGAACACCTCAACGCTGGTCACCGGAATTGGGACAACTGCTGAGGGCGCCTGGTTGAAGCCAGAGCTGTGATAAGCGCCGGTGCCGCCTCCGGTGTCACCGCTGAAACTCCGAATGTAAGTGTTGTTGTCTCCACTCATGTCGTCGGTGGCATAGCCGCCGTCCAATGTGAACGTGTTTTGGTCACTGGCCGCGCCACCGACGTTGCCGTTGATGTTCTGTCCCGGTTGAAGAACGGCCAAAGTCGACGCATCGCGAGTTGTGTTCGGCAAGTTGATTAGCGTCTCGCCACTGAGGGTCGCGCCAACTGTGGCGTCCATCGTTTGCAACTCGGCTCCCGGTGAAAACGTTACCTCGACAGTGTTGGAGATGCTTCCTACTTCGAGTACGGCGTTTACTGTCAACTGCTTGCCAACTTCTACCACTTGGTTGCTGACGGCCGTTGTCTTGAAACCCTGCTTGGTTACGGTCACGGTGTACGTACCGGGACTGACATAAGCAAGCACGAAAAAGCCATTGTCGTTCGTCGACGTCGTTCGAGCGCTGCCAGTTGCCGCGTCTTTCAGGTATACGGTGCAGCCCGCTACAACCCCCCCAGAACTATCAGTTACCGTGCCTGAAACCGTGCCGGTGGACTGACCCATGGCCGCCGATGTACAGATGCAAAGAAGAATAAGCAGACAAGAACAACAAAACCCGACTCGCTTAGTAAACATCCCATTTCCTCCTATGTGAGCAAACTCGATGGAAATGACACTTCGAGAGCGAAATTTGGGGAAACCCCGAAACAGGCAAAGCGCATTGTCCCTGAAGGACACACTCGGTGCGATCCCGACCGTGATCTCACCTTAGGCAAGTCCGCTGCCACGTTACAGGACAAATGGAAGCCTATAAATCTAAACGACATATAAATTTGGCTACACGTGAGCGATGCTTAATCTATGCTGTTGCGTATTTCTCGTCCGCAATTTCATAGCTTTTTGCTGCCCTCGGGTGGTGGAACATTTCATTCACACAACCGACGCTACAAATTCATGCCCGCCTATATAGTTCTCTTCAAACCGTTTGTCAATGATTTGTCTGACCTAAAGAGCGGCTAACTCCGTATAAAGCAGTTACAAACTCCGAGCTCCTGCAGTTTTAGTACTACTAAAATTGAACTGCACCCAGCTGCGATTACACCGTGCGCAGAGATTAGCTTGGTTCGACGAGAGCGCAGCAGCGCAGGAAGAAACACGCTCGATCATGTGAGCTCATTGATTTGCCGTGTGAGGGTTCCGCGGAACAGATTAGGACGACTTAATTGGCTTGGTAAACGGTTCGGCCGCCGATGACCGTGCGAAGGACGCGAACCTTGGTGTATTGCGAAGGCGGAATCTTCGTGAGGTCGTCAGAAAGTACGATAAAGTCTGCGTATTCTCCTACTTTTAGCTCGCCCTTCTTCCCTTCCTCGAACTGCGCATACGCCGAGCCTGAGGTGTAGGCGCGAAGGCAATCTTCGAGCGAAATTTTCTCTTGAGGCTCCCAGCCGTGTCTCGGCCCACCTTCCGGACGCTCGCGGGTGACGCAGGCATACAACCCGCGAAACGGGCTGATGGGCTCGACGGGATAGTCGGTTCCGAACGCCAGGCGAACGCCGTTCCTCAGCATGGTGTTCCAGGCATACGCGCCCTTGATGCGCTCAGGGCCGATGCGGTCCTCAGCCCAGCGCATGTCCGTGGTTTGATGCGACGGTTGCATCGAGGCAATCACTTTGAGTTCCTTGAAGCGCTGGAAGTCCGTCGGGGCGACCACTTGGGCGTGCTCGATGCGATCGCGGCGGTCGCGCGGGCCGTTGGCCTTGAGAACCGCTTCGAAAACGTCGAGAGCAATGCGATTGGCGCGATCACCTATGGCATGAAAGTTCAGTTGGAAACCTGCTTTGTCGCGCTCAATGGCCATGGCGCGCAATTTTTCTGGATCGTAGGTGAAAAT
>Ga0209158_1002992_pt1 | contig 10041 bp, 5 predicted proteins | sample GraSoiAngelo_140_FD_185897 | JGI IMG/M metagenome (GOLD analysis project Ga0209158, IMG submission 185897) | Grasslands soil microbial communities from the Angelo Coastal Reserve, California, USA - 14_0929_12_30cm (SPAdes) (version 2) | ecosystem: Environmental > Terrestrial > Soil > Grasslands ...
TGCTTGACAGTCTATCCGTCAGATGTTTAAGTAGTTACTTATTTTTTCGCCCATATTTTGGTGGCAATTACGCATGCGCCTCGCAAGGGCGAGACGAGTGCAGTGTTGTTGCGCCGTTTCTTCTTCCTCTCCCTGAAATCGGGAAAAGAACATCGGGTTACTTCGGAGGAGCTTGTGAGATTGAATTACCGTGGGTCGGGATCAGCCTGGCGCGGTGCCGTAGTCCCATTAGCGTTTGTGCTGTTGTTGGCCTTCGGAGTCATGGCTGTTGGGCTGGGCTCTAATCCCGCTCTCCCCCACGCCCCTGTAAACAGTTCCCTTCCCACGTTCCTGGCCCCTGTCGCAAATCATATGGCTGCGGTACAGTCGCAAACCTCGCTTGTGCGTTTGCCGCTGATTTTCGAGCCGAACCAGGGCCAGACCACACCGCAGGTGCAATTTCTGGCGCATGGCGCCGGCCATGGACTGTTTCTGACGGGAGATGGCGCCGTCTTATCGATGCGCCGTTCGGGTCGCAGACCTGAGATCATTCGTATGGTTCTGGACGGAGCCAATAAGAACCCTGCAGCTTCCGGTGACGAACTACTTCCCGGCAAGAGCAATTACTTCATCGGAAATGATCCCGCCAAATGGCATCGCGATATTCCGCAGTTTGCGCGGGTGAGGTATGAGAACGTTTACCCAGGAGTTGACCTTGTTTATTACGGAAACCAGGGACGTTTGGAATACGATTTTAAAGTTGCGCCTGGTGCTGACCCTAGACGGGTGGCTCTGCGATTCGAGGCACCGCAGAAGCCCAGACTCGATGCCCAGGGCAACTTGCTGCTCGGCAACGGTGTGCGTCTCGAAGCCCCACACGTTTATCAGAAAGTCGGAGACCAGGAGCGGGCCGTGGCGGGACGCTTCGCGCTGGCCGGCAACAGAGTCACTTTTGAAATCGGGGACTACGATCGCAACCGCGCGCTCATCATCGATCCGACGCTCGGATTCTCCACGTTCCTCGGCGGCAGCGCGGATGAAGCCTGCTCCGTAATCCTTGGACTAACATCCCCGCCGCCCGGCTGCCCAGCCGTAGCAGTCGATTCGGCATTAAACATCTATATTGCCGGTTCCACAACTTCGACTGACTTCCCAACGGCTGGGTCGCCGTTTCAGGCGAGCAATGCCGGAGGCGCGGACGCTTTCATCACCAAGCTCGATCCCGCTGGAGCGACCATCCTGTTCTCTACTTATCTGGGCGGAGACGGAAGAGACACTCCGTCCGGAGTTGCGGTTGATTCCGCATCCAACGTCGCAGTCGCGGGTACAACCACCTCAACCAACTTTCCGACCTCATCTTCTCCAATTCCGGGCCCACAATCCGGTACACATGCGTTCGTCAGTGAGGTCGATTCCGCCGGTCAAACACTTCTCTATTCGACTTACCTTGCAGGCGACGGCATAGACGCCGCTTCCGGTTTGGCCGAAGATGTAAGAGGCAAGTTGTACGTGACCGGCACGACTACGTCATCAAATTTTCCAACCACCATCGGCTCTTTTCAGCTAACGCCGCTGGCTACAAGTCAATCCTTCATGAGCAAGATCGATCCCACGCTCCTGGGAACCCCGAGCCTGGTGTATTCGACATATTTCGGCGGAGGGAATCCCACCACTGGAACCACAATCGGCGGCGGAATTGCCGTGGACCAGAACAATAATGTCTACATCACGGGAGGAACAAACTTCCTACACGTGGGCAATGCTGATGACTTCCCCATCCTGAATGGATACCAGAGCTGCCTGAACGTTCCGCCGCCAAGCTCCACGACTACTCCTCCTCCGAGTTGCACGCCGACGCCGGGGTCCACGGACGCCTTTCTTGCCAAGTTCAATCTGGCAGCAGCTTCCGGGGCGCAACTCGTCTATTCCACTTATTTCGGAGGTGCGGGCAACGATGTCGGCTATGCGGTTGCAGCAGATACGGGCAACGCGTATATCACGGGATCAACAACGTCGTCTGATTTCGTGATCCCTACTGGCACTACGCCTTTTCAGAGCGCGAATAAGGGAGGCGGCGACGCGTTCGTCGCCAAATTCGGCAACCCCAGTACCAGCTCAACCACCACTTCAAACGTCCCGCTGGTTTACTTCTCTTACCTCGGTGGATCGGGAACTGATGTCGGCCTTGGAATCGCCGTAGATTCCCTGCAAGGCGCCCGCGTCACTGGCTGGACGAATTCCGGAGACTTCCCTCTAGGCAGCGGCACGCCGATTCAATCTGGACTGGCCGGCGGCATTGATGCCTTCATCTCGCGGATAGATACGAGCGTGCAGTCGGCAACTGCTCCAGGACACTTTGGCACTTACCTCGGCGGTAGCGCGAATGACTTTGGCACCAGCATCGCGACCGATGCGCAAAGCAACACTTACGTCGTTGGCGAAACCGCTTCTGGCAATTTCAAGACGCAAAGCCCGCTACAAGGCCTGAAAGGCGGAACGGATGCATTTGTCGCCAAGCTGGTGCCAAAAGTCAGCCTTAGCTTTTTGACTACACTGCCGACGGTAACTCCCAGCCCGGTGGGAGTGGGAAATCAGGTGACGTTCAAGTACACAATCACCAATGCTGGCGACCCGGTGAGTGGCGTGACATTTACCGACAACCTTCCGTCGTCCACCTTGGCGACATTCGTTTCAGCGACGACAGCAGGCGGCTCGGCGGGGAACGGATGTAGCGCGCCAGTGAATTCGACCGTGCAATGCAATTTGGGAACGATTGAGGCTGCAGCAGTGCCAACCGTTACCGTCATCTTGACGCCAATTACCGCGCCCACATCACTAGGCAACAGCGCGCAAGTGTCGGCAAACGGCATAGGAACAACAAGCATTACTGCGCCATCTGCCACCGTAAATGATTTTCAAATTACCGTCGCTCCATCAACTGCCACCGTGAACGCGGGCACACCAGCGACTTACACCGCAACTGTCACTCCCACAGGACCCATTCCTGACACAATTTCGCTCTCTTGCAGTTCAGGTCTGCCCACCGGGGCAACGTGTACGTTCCCGAACGGCGCATCCATTACGAACCTGAACAACGGATCGGCGGTAACCCGGCAACTTGTGATCAACACGACCGCTCGCGTCACCACTCCAGCCAGCTTATGGAAAACGGGTGGCCCCGTGTACGCGTTTTGGTTTCCAATCTCAGGGTTGGCACTGCTAGGAGTAGGATTTGGCGGGAAGATCACTCGCAAGAGATACGGGCTGCTGGCGCTGCTGCTTGCGGGATTTATCGGCTTGATCGTCTTTCAGGCTGGGTGTAGCTCAAGCAGGAGCACAAACATAACTACCGGAACCCCAGCGGGAACTTATCCGCTCACCATCACCTCGACCTCCGGCTCAGCCAGCCGGACATTCCCAATCGCGTTGGTGGTGAACTAGCCGAATCAAGCGATGACTCAGCATGCAATAAAGGGCCAGTTTCCCGAAAGAAACTGGCCCTGAGATCGACTTTGCTTACCGTTATCTAGTGAGGACGATTCTCCTCCTGCGGCGTGGTTCGGTTCTGCGGAGGGGGTGCAGGCCGGCTCTGCGGGGGTGCTGCCCTGTTTTCCGCCGGAGCCGGGCGATTCTCGGGCGGACGCATCTGCTCGCGCCGCTGCTCCCATCCGTTGAACTTGGTTTGTTCATCCCGCATCTGCGCCGGGCTTTTTTCTTGCACAGGCGGCGCCGGTCTCACCAGCGGACGTTCCGGAGCTGATGGGCGGCGCAAGTTGCTTTGAGGCTCTGCAGGACGTTCTTCTCTGGCCTGCCCTTCGCGAATCGGCGCTGTAGGCCTCGGCACTCCGATTGGACGCTCCGGCTGCACAGGCTCCTGTGGGCGAATAGCTTCCTGCGGACGACTTGCTTCCGGCGGCCGTGGGACCGGTCTAGCTTGTTCGGGTTCGTTTGGCTGCTGGGGACGCGGGATCGGCTGCGGACGCACGACTTCGCTCTCGCCTCGGTTCACTGGCTTCTCCCGTTCCACAGAGATCGGGTTCTTCTTCTGCTCGAGACGAGGTTGGGAAGGCATAGGAACCTTCCGCGCAATTACAGGACGATTCACGATCTGCGGCGGCGGATTTTTTACCGGCGTTCCGGCTCCCAGCACGCTGGCCTTCACTGGCTCAACGGGCGCGGCATGGGTCAGGGGAGCTTCCGCAATGTCGCGGTCAGATACTCGCACAATGTTCTTTGCCACTGGACGGGCATTAACAAATGTTTCCCGCGATACCGCTGTCACCGCATTCGGCGCGCGCCGGTTGATGTAGTTAATCTGAGTAATGTTCGTGGTGTTTTTCGTGATGTAGGTGTTGTATACGTTCGTCACTTTCGTCACGTTCACTACGGTGTTGGTGACGTTCACCCGGTTCACATACACGCGGCTGACACGATAAGCCGGCACAAAGACCTCGCCTGGCGCCAACGGAAACCAGCCCACGCCTGGTCCACCACCGAATCGCCCCTGGTCGCCAACGAAAACCACCAGCGCCGGCGCGTAGACCGGCCGCACGACCACAGGACCAGGAACCCAGCACCATCCGTTCTCCACGTAAGCCCATCGGCCATAGTGGAACGGTGCAAATCCCCACGGCTCATCATCTACCCAAGTCCAGCCCCATGGACGAATCCAAACCCAATGGCCGTACCGATAAGGCGCCCAGCCTACGGGAATCGAAGCCGGAATCCAGACCGGACCATAGTCCGAAACGTAGCGCCAGCGGCCGTAGTCATCCAGATCCTCGTATCCAGTCATCTCCTGCGAAACGTAATTCGAAGCATCGGCGCGATCTTCGCGGCCGTCGCGATCGAATGCCCAATCATCAAAATCGTCAGAACGCGGGATATCTGCGATGTCGTAGTTCAGCGAGTCCGTCCCGAAAAAGCGGGCACGCTGTCCGCCAACAACCACGTAAGACGATCCGCCACCGGTGACCTCGCCTCGGCCATGCCACGCGGTGATATAGGTTTCATTCCCGTCGCGATCGACGTCGATGCGGTATTCGCCGTTCTTCAATACGGAGAAGGCGGCGTTCGGCGTATCGACCTCGACGAGATCATCGTCATCGAGATGACGAACGCGCAAGATCATGGAGCCGTCGGACAAACGGAATTGCGCGGTGCGATCATCGAGCTGAAGAAATGTCAGACTGGTTTCAGGGCCCATGCGCACGGAAGTCGAACCGATATGCAATTCAGCCCGCGAGTTGCGATCGGTCCAAAGATTGTCGCCCGTGGTAAGCGGGCGATTAGGAACCGCGGAAACCCAGTCGCCCTCGCCTCCCGGTTGAAATGAAACTGAACCTTGCGAGAAGTTCATGCGCGCCACGCGGCCCGGAGGATCATCCTCGTCCTGCGCAGCAGCCGTTGCCCCAAGCAATGCAATTCCGGCGAGCAGAATCCAAAAAGCGAGAAACTTAATTTTCTTCATTGGCGTTCTCCTTCCTCCTTAGCGGCAGCCGGATCACGTACCCATCATGATTAAACACCACGATGCGACATAAGTTCTTTTATTTCAAGCTGAAGCGAACCTTAACGTAGCAACAAAAAGGCCGGTTTCCATGGGGAAACCGGCCCGTAATACTCCGAGGTAACACGCGAGGCGTTTATGAGACTGCTTGCTCGTGCAGCACTTTCTCGCGCTCCTCCTCATCCAGTCGTTCTTCCACTGGGGTAGAAGGCAGAGCGAGTGCCAGGACTTCGTCGATGGTCTTCACGTAATGAATGTCGACGTTCTCGAGTTGCTCCGGCGTGAGGTCTTCCTCGACGTTGGTTCTGTTTTCTGCGGGCAAAATAACGTGCATTACGCCCGCTCGCTTGGCAGCCAGAACCTTCTCTTTCACCCCGCCGATCGGCAGAACGTTGCCGCTTAGGGTTATTTCGCCAGTCATCGCTGTCAGCGGACGCACCGGCCGAGCAGTCAGCAACGAGACTAGAGCGGTAGCCATGGTTACGCCGGCTGATGGACCATCTTTCGGGATGGCTCCCGCCGGAACGTGAATATGGATGTCGTGTTCCGCGAAGAAGCTCTCGGGAATCCCAAGCTGAGCCGCGTTCGACCGCACCCAGGTTAAGGCGGCTTGCATGGATTCCTGCATCACCTGACCGATCTGCCCGGTCATGGTGAACCCGCCTTTGCCCTTCATGCTATTGGCTTCGACGAACAGGATGTCGCCGCCCGATGGCGTCCAAGCCAGCCCAACGACTACGCCAGCGCGCTTGGTGCGTTCGGCGATTTCGCCTTCGCTACGAATCTTGATGCCACCGAGAAACTCTTGCACCACTTCTTTGGTGACCACCAAGCGGTCGTGTTTGCCCTCAGCCAGACGCCGCGCCTGCTTGCGGCAGATGGTTCCGATGTTGCGCTCCAGATTGCGGACCCCGGCTTCGCGGGTGTAGTGGCGGATCACGTGGCGCACGCCTTCCTCAGGAAACTCGATCTGCTCGGGTGTGATGCCGTTCTCGTCTACCTGCCGTGGAATCAGATACTGGAACGCAATGTGGACTTTCTCTTCTTCTGTGTAGCCCTGCAGTTCGATGATCTCCATACGGTCGCGCAACGGCTCAGCAATCGGGTCAAGCATGTTGGCGGTCGTGATGAAGAGAACCTTGGAGAGATCAAACGTCACATCCAAATAGTTATCGCGGAAAGTCGAGTTCTGCTCGGGATCGAGCGCTTCCAGCAGCGCTGAAGACGGATCACCGCGAAAATCGCGCCCGACTTTATCGATTTCGTCAAGCATGAAAACCGGATCTTTGGTCTCCGCGCGGCGAATTCCCTGGATGATCTGTCCCGGCAACGCGCCGATATAAGTGCGCCGATGACCGCGAATTTCAGCTTCGTCATGCACACCGCCAAGGGACAAACGAACGAATTTGCGGCCCAAAGCGCGTGCAATGGATTTACCGAGCGAAGTCTTCCCCACTCCCGGGGGGCCGACGAAGCAAAGAATTGGACCTTTCATTCCCGGCTTGAGCCTGCGAACTGACAAGTAATCCAGAATGCGATCTTTGACCTTTTGCAAGTCGTAGTGATCGGTGTCGAGGATCTCTTTGGCCTTGGGAATATCCACTTCCACGCCGGAAGTCTTCGCCCACGGCAGGACCGCAAGCCACTCGATGTAGTTACGCGTAACCGAGTAGTCGGCGGCCATCGGCGACATACGCGAGAGCCGGCCAAGCTCTTTCAGGGCCTCTTTCTTCACGTCATCCGGCATGCCGGCGTTTTCAATTTTTTGACGCAGCTCTTCGGTGTCGCGAGCACCTTCGTCCTGTTCACCCAATTCCTTCTGGATGGCCTTCATCTGCTCACGCAGGTAGTACTCGCGTTGGGTCTGCTGCACACGATCTTGCACTTCCGACTGGATCTTGTTGCGGAGTTGCTGAACTTCCAGCTCTTTGGCGAGATGCTGGTTAATTTTCTCTAATCGGACGCGAACGTCGGTAGTTTCCAGCGTGTCCTGCTTGTCAGCGGTGGAAAGCGACGGCAACGATGAGGCAATGAAATCCACGAGCCGGCTCGGCTCCTCGATGTTCATGGCCACGGTGGAAAGTTCATCCGACAGCGTCGGCGAGCCAGCGACGATCTGCTGGAACAAAGTCAAAACGTTTCGCTGCAGAGCCTCTACTTCGGAACTCTTAGGCGGGATGGCCTCCGGCACAGGGTCGACGCGCCCACGCATAAACGGGGTGAGCTGAGTGAACTCCGTCAGACGAACCCGCTCCAGGCCCTCCGCAAACACGAATAGGCTCTGGTTGGGCATCTTGACGACTTTGTGGACGACGGCGAGAGTTCCAACGGTGTAGAGATCGCTGGCCTGAGGGGCGTCAACGCGGGCTTCGCGTTGCGCGACTACGACAATCGTCTTGTCCTCGCCCAGGGAATTGATTAATTGGACGGAGCTTTCCCGGCCTACCGTCAGTGGCAGGACGGCGTGGGGAAACAGCACCGTGTCTCGAACCGGCAGGATCGGCAACGACCGGTCTTCCGGCTCCTTTGGCTCTTTTGGCTGTATGTTGCGCTCAGAGCGCGACTTCTCTGGCATATCTCTCCTTGAGTGTGTTGTACTCAAGTTTGATGACGTTGATGCCGGGAAAGATGCAGACCACGCTTTCCGACTGACGCTTGGATTCTACTTCCACCATCGGCGGTTTTGCACGAAACGAAAGGATGCAGTAAAAAGTTTCCCAAAAGGGATGGGTGAGCAGTCAGCTCAAATTTTCGCTGCCGGATAGATCCCGAGCACCTTCACCAGGTCGGCCACTTCGCCTAAATGGCGAAGCGCGTTGCGGGCTGGCTCATCGTCACCGCGTAAGTAATCGGCATAGAAGATGTATTCCCACGGCCGTCCGCGCATGGGCCGTGACTCGATTTTGCTCAGGCTGATGTCGCGCAAAGCAAATACGCTAAGTGCTTTGAACAACGCCCCAGGGATATTCCTTACGCTGAAGACAATTGAAGTCTTGTTGGCCCCCGGCAGGGAGCGCCGCGATTTGCGTATTAGAAAAAACCGGGTGAAATTGCGTTTGTCGTCTTCGATTCCGGCGGCAAGAATTTTGCCCTGGTAAACCTTCGCCGCCTGGGCCGCCGCGATTCCTGCTGCATCTCGCAAATCGTTCTGGATGACATGCTTCACACTGCCCGCCGTGTCATAGAACGGGACTGGCTCGACTTTCGGATTGTGGCGAAAGAAGTCACGGCATTGATCCAGCGCCACGGGATGCGAGTAGACGCGCCGAATCTCCGATTTCTTTACGCCCGGCGAGGCGATTAGATTGTGAACAATTCGCATACGGAACTCGCGCTGGATAAAAACATCATTGGCCAGCAGCAAATCAAAGTGTTCGGTGACCGAACCGGCCAGCGTATTTTCAATTGGAATAACCGCTGCTGCAACTGAGCCACGCTGAATTTGCGCAAAGACCTCGGCCGAGCGGGCGCAGGCAACGACTTTCGCGCCTGGAACCATTTGCCGGGCAGCATCTTCGCTGAACGAACCTGCTTCTCCTTGAATCGCGATCTTCATCGATGAAAATTAGCGTGTTGGCGAGCGAAGATTCGTGCGGGACTTTGTTTATCCTTGCGCCTTTCTCTGCGGCCTCTGCGGTTAAAATTCTCATCGCAAAAGCACACAGAGAAGAATCGTAAAGTTCGCGAAGGAAGATCAGCCGCGGCGAGATCGCTTGGCCCCAGCCGCTGCCTCTCGGCCAGCACGGGCTGCTGGCTTCTTCTTGCCTTCCATCTCAGCCAAGCTCTGTTTCAGAGCGGCCATGAGATCCACCACAGGAGCGAGTTTTTTCGGCTTCTCGACTTCGGCGATCTTGCCGCCTTCCAGTTTAGTCTGGATCAGATTCTTAAGGTTGTCCTGAAATTCATCGTGATATTTTTCCGGTTCCCAGTCCGTTGCCAGGGCCTCGATCAACTGGTGCGCAACCTTGACTTCAGCTTCTTTCAATTCAACTTCAGGCGCGCCGAACCCTTCCACCTTGCGGACTTCCTCTTCGTAGTACATGGTGTGCAGCATGAGTCCGCCTACATGAGGACGCAGAAAGACGGTGTACTCGCGGTTGTGCATTGTCAGTTTGGCGATAGCCACATACTCACTTTCTTCCAGTGCTTTGGTCAGCAACGCGTAAGGGCGTCTGCCAGCTTCCTCGGGCATCATGTAATAAGAAGACTCGAAGTAGACCGGATCGACATCGTTCTCCTTCACGAATTCCAAAATCTCCATCGTCTTGGCGGTCTTCGGTTCGATCTTCTTGATCTCCTCCGGCTCAATTACTACGTATTCATCTTTTCGGTACTCATATCCCTTCACAATCTCGCTACGCTCAACAACCCGATTGTCATTTGGACAATAAAGCTGCTGCTTGATGCGCGTGAGGTCATCACGGTGCAGCATATGGAAGGAAATGCCCGAACTACGCGCACCGGAGAAAAGCCGTACCGGCATGGAAATCAAGCCGAAGGTAAGATAGCCAGACCAAACCGAGGCCGCCATAATTTCGCTCCGTACTCGTTGT